>Ga0116162_10000043_pt1 | contig 113031 bp, 109 predicted proteins | sample AD_UKC105_MetaG_FD_89875 | JGI IMG/M metagenome (GOLD analysis project Ga0116162, IMG submission 89875) | Active sludge microbial communities of municipal wastewater-treating anaerobic digesters from Hong Kong - AD_UKC105_MetaG | ecosystem: Engineered > Bioreactor > Anaerobic > Digestate...
ACGCAGGAGCATATGCTTTCCGCCCGGTGCGACCAGGGCCAGACCTTTATAGAGACGGTCCCCGTGAGCGGCCTCCTTTACATATACCGGTGTCTTTTCATTGACCCTCCTGGCAAAAGCATCCGTAAACTTCTCAGGCATATGTTGAGTAATCACAATACCGGGAAGAGTATTAGGGATTTTCACCAGAATCTCGTCAATCACTTCGGTCCCGCCTGTTGAAGCGCCAATGGCAATAACGCGCTCGCTGCGTGCTTTAAGTCTCATCGGATCGCTCTTTGCCAGGATAACATCCGCACTGTGTTTTTTTTCTACGTTTATACCCAGTCCTTCTGGTGCCGGAGGGACTTTTTTCCGTTTGACCCTTGACTTGCTCGCCATCATGATCTTTTCAGCAAGGTTTCGGGCAAACTCTTTTCTGTCTTCGTCGCTTCCCATCGACGGTTTAAGGATAAAATCAACAGCTCCATACTCAAGGGCCCTTATTGTTTCTGATGCACCCTTTTCGGTAAGGGAGCTCACCATGATTACAGGAAGGGGATTTGCGATCATCAGTTTCGATAAAAAAGTAAGCCCGTCCATTCTCGGCATTTCAATATCAAGAGTGATAACGTCAGGCTGACGGGATTTAATTTTATTAGCCGCGATATAAGGATCAAGCGCTGTTGCTACGACCTCAATCTCCCTGAATCCTGAAAGCGCATCAGTGAGAAAACGTCGCATTACCGCTGAATCATCCACAATCAATACCTTAATCCTGTCCATGGCCAAAACTCCTTTTTGCATATTCGCTTTCCTTTTTGTATACTTCCTCGAAAACATCCTCCCTGGTTGAACGTTTGAGATATGCCTTTCCGCTTTTAACATCGAGCAGGATCTTTCTCGTAAAATTGCTGCCAACATCACTTTTTTCTATATGAATATCTTCGAACTCCATCATCATCTTCGCCAGCCGGACATTATCAAAAGGGATGGCATTTCGTCCCGGTAAATTTAAAACGTGGCCTCCGCCGAAAATTTTAGCGGCCAGATTCTTTTTTTTACAGCCCTTCTTTACCATGTCATCCATGAGCTTCTGAATGGCCGTTATGCCGTACTTTGCAGAATTATCAGAAAAAAGATCATCCTTTGTAATTCGACCAGGAAGCATAAAGTGGTTCATGCCGGCGATCCCTTTTTCCATATCAATCAGGCACAGGGCCACACAGGATCCCAGGACAGTACCAATCATCTCATCCTTTTCTGAAACATAATACTCACCGGGATGGATGATAATAACTTTTTTTCCGAACTTATTCATAGATCTTACATACATTCTTACTTACCTGGTTTTTTCATATCCATACCATAACCTGAATTTTTACGGTAAATAGTATTACCCATCAGAATAAAATCGTCAGTTATGCTCGAAATATTTTCAGAATGCCCGATCATCAAATACCCTGTATCTTTTAAATAATTCCTGAAACGACTGAACAGTTTCACCTGCATCAGTTTATCAAAATAAATAATCACGTTGCGGCAGAATATGATATCAAACTGCTTTGTCATCGGATACTGTTCTGAATGGAGGTTCAGATGCCTGAAAAAAACAAGCTGTTTGACTGAATCCTTAACTTTATAGAATAAAGAGCCGTCTGAATCTTTTTTTAAAAAATATTTTTGCATTAATGATTCAGGAACCGTATCAGTCTGGTCATCGGTGTATATTCCTGCCTGAGCCTTTTCCAGCACCTGAGTGTCAATATCTGTAGCCAGAATTTTTATGACGGGCTTTCTTCGAGTGCCGAAATATTCAAGCACGGTCAGCGCAATAGTATAAGGCTCTTCCCCTGTCGAACAGCCGGCGCTCCAGATGCGTATTTCATTGGCGCCCGATGCCTCAATCGCGGGAAGGGCGGAATCCATCATAAAATCAAAATGTTTTTTCTCTCTGAAAAATTCGGTTTTATTGGTTGTAATTGAATTTATGAAATGAACTTTCTCGTCCTCGTAATGTTCAATAAGATACTCATAATATTCATCATAGGATGTAAGATTGAGAAGACGAATCCGCCGTGAAAGCCTCGCCTGAACCAGAGCTTTTTTCAAATCTGAAAGTTTAATCCCGGCTTCACGGTAAATTATTTCTTTAAAATTATTGAATTCACGATCCTGCAACTGACTGTATATCATTGGAGTTTCCGTTACGGTCTGAAATGTCACTGAAACAGGACAATTTTACCGCTTTTTTCTTTATTTACCAACTCTCTATCAATATAGTCCTTTTCCATCCTTACAAATTCAGATGCCTCTTCGTTATTCTTTAAAATCTTTCTGTATACGTTGCCGTCTTTTGGAAAAAAATACAGTCTGCGCCTGAAATTTCCTCCAAGGTCAATACGGTCGATGACAATATTCTCAGCAGCGAAGTATTCCTGGATAAAACGGATGTTCCCCTCTGACAGCGCCATGGCTTTTTTCGAGTCAACTTCCGGATATCCCGCCCCAAAAATTTTTGCGTGGAGGAACTTTCTGTCGCCACCGAGTTTTACTATCTCACCAAGCAGATATTCCATATTTGTTATGCCGTGTGATGCTATTTCATCTGCAAACAGGCCTTCGGTCCCCATTGATCCGGGGACGATGAAGTGACCCATACCGCCGATACCACGGCTGATATCAAAAAAGCAAACCACCACACACAGGCCGGTTACCGTTCCCAGAACGCTGTCTTCCCTGGTCGCATAATATTCGCCGGGATAGAGAAGATAAAGCGGCTTATGGAACTTATTGCTTTTGCTTTTTATCATGCTCTACACCGGTTACAGACCCGCTTTCTGATCGGCCTCAATTTTTTCACGCTCTTCTATAGTCAGGATGCGGTCAACGTTAAGAATTATTATCAACGTGTTGTCCTTCTGGCCGATCCCCTCAATAAAATCAGTCTCAATTTGAGTGCTGAAATTCGGTGTCTCCTGAATTCCGGAAACAGGAAGGCTCATAACGTCAGAGACAGTGTCAACGATCATCCCTATAAGGCTTTCAGCAACCTCAACGATTATGATAACCGTAAAGAAATCATACTCCTTCTCCGGCAATTTAAACTTTTTCCTCATGTCAATTACCGGCACAACAGACCCCCGAAGATTTATGACCCCGCGCATAAACGCAAGGCTGTTTGGAATCTCGGTTATCTTCGTCATTCCTATGATTTCCTGAACACGGAGGATCGAAACACCGTATGTCTCTCCCGCAATTTCAAAAGTGACAAACTGACGATCATCATTCTCTTCGGTTTTAACCGCCTTTTTAGTGTTCACGTCAAAACTGGTAAAATCTTCCATATAGTTCCCGCCTATTTTTTAATGAATCGTTCAATCACCGAAAGCAGCTGCTCAGGTTTAAAGGGCTTAATAAGCCATCCCGCCGCTCCGGCGTCCTTACCTTCCTGTATTCGTGACTCCTCGGATTCGGTCGTCAATACGACTACAGGGGTAAACTTATCGGTTTTTCTGAATTCCTTAATGAAACTTATACCGTCCATCTGGGGCATATTGATATCGCAGACGCAGAGGGCAACATCATCCCCTGAATCTTTTATTCCCTTGATCTTATTGAGGGCGTCGATACCGTTCTCCGCCTGTTTTACGGGAATCCCCAGAGACTTTACGGAAATTTCGACGCTTGCCCTTATTGTGGGAGAATCGTCAATTACCATAATATAGTTGCTCATAAAATCCTCCTGTGTATGATGACATTTTTTTATATCATGTTTTTATGCCGCACATTTCAAGCTGCCACCTGATCTGTTCCGACACTGACTTCAACCGGATGGTTTTCCCCTGTTCCCGCGCATACCGCGCAGCCGCGATTATCAGCTGGATCACGGAAAGGTCAAGGCGGTTTAGCCGGGAAAAGTCAAGAAGAACATCATCGCTTTTATCAAGCTCTGTCCCTATCTGCTTATAGACAGAACCTATATTTTTGACTGAAGTATTTTCCTTCAATTCGATCATGGCATTCTCCTCACTTAATATTTACATCATCAAGAAGACCGTGTATGTCCACGATAAGAGCGACTTTACCGTCTCCCAAAATAGCGGCCCCGGAAATAGCCCTGCTTTCGGTTATATAGCTGTCCAGGCTCTTGATAACAATCTGCTGCTGGCCAAGCAGGTCATCGATCATAAGCCCTACCCTGGTGTTCCCGGATTCAGCGATAACGACAAGGCCTTCAAGAGGATCCGTGTGATTCGCTTCCAGACCGAACACGTCGTACATCCTGATCAGGGATACGTACTCGCCCCTTACGAGTATTACCTCACCTTTTCCCTCAACGGTTTTTATATCATCCTTTTTCGGCTGCATTGATTCGATCACGGACAACAGGGGGATGATGAAAATATTTTTCCCGATACTGATCAGCATGCCGTCGATAATGGCAAGAGTAAGCGGAAGTTTTATGCGCATTACCGTGCCCTTCCCCTTTTCTGACCTGATCTCGACACTTCCCCTGAGCTCTTCGATATTGGTTTTAACCACATCCATACCCACGCCCCTGCCGGAGAGGTCGCCGATCTTTTCCGCGGTGGAAAAACCCGGATAAAAAAGGAATGAAAACAGGCGCTCAGGAGTAACATCGTCCTCGGCCCTGACAAGGCCCATGCTCTCTGCCTTGGCCCTGATCTTCTGCTGATCAAGGCCGCGGCCATCATCGGCTACTTCAATAAACACATTGCCTTCCTGGTGGTAGGCGCGAAGCAAAACTTTACCCGTATCGTCCTTGCCCCGGCTCTTTCTCTCCTGCGCTTCCTCGATGCCGTGGTCGATAGAGTTTCTGATCATATGCTTTAACGGATCGCCGATCTTTTCAATTACCGTTTTGTCGAGCTCGGTTTCTCCTCCTTCAATTATGAGCTTTATCTCCTTGCCCATGGCGTGTGACGTATCACGGACGAACCTTCTGAACTGCTCGAAGGTCGGGCCAATGGGAACCATGCGTATTGACATGATCTGTTCCTGGAACTCCCTGGTTGTACGGTCAAGCCCGAAAAGAGCGTTCTTCAGCTGCGAGCCAAGCTCACTTTCTTCTCCGAGGGACTCGGCTATTCCCGAAAGCGCGGCCTGCCCGATAACGATCTCACCCAGAAGGTTGAGTATGTTGTCAAGTTTAAGGGTATCGACCCTTACGGTGCTCACCTCAATTTTCTTTTTAATCTTTTCCTGATCTTTCAGGGCCTCTTTCACCTCATTTACAGAGGCAAGCCCCTTCTTGACAATGACCTCGCCTATTTTGCTGTGCATGGATTCCTGAAAGCTTATGGCCTCGTCAAGGTCCTCTGCTGAAATAATTCCCTTCTCAACGAGGATTTCGCCGACCTTTTTCTCATGCAGTGACGTATCACTGATGTCAATCTTTCTGAATTCAGGGGTAACATCAGTTACCGTTATATCATTGTCATCAGCAACAAAAAGAAAAACGTCTTTTACTTTGTCGATTTCGCAGGTGCTCCTTATGATAAACTCCCATGAAAGGTAACATTTTTCAGGATTAAATTTTTTAAACCCGGGTATCGAGGTCTTATCGACTTTCTTGAAGATCACCGTTCCCAGGTTTACAAGGTCTTCAATGATTATAAGCGGGTCTATGCCTGATTCAAAGATATCCTCCCTGAACTTAAGTGCGACGCGGAAATAATTTTCATCCCTGCCTTCACGAAGAATCTGGTCTATTTCAGACATGCTTTCACTTTCAACATCAGTCCCTTCAGCAGAAGCGGCACCGGCAGCACTCCCTTCAGGTGATTCATCTCCTTTATAATTGCGTATTTTCTCCAGCAGTTGCTGTTTTATGCGGTCGGCCTCAGCGATATCATGATCCTCGGTAAAGATTTCCTCTTTAATCCAGTCAATGCTGTTTAGAACAAGGTCTATAAGCCGGTCATCAACACCGAGCTTCCCGGCCCGAACATCATCAAGCAGATTTTCAAGCTTGTGGGTAAATTCATAAACCCGGTCAAAGCCCGCTATCCCGGAACTTCCTTTAATGGTATGAACACTGCGGAAAATGCGGTTGATTATTTCCTTGTCCTCGGAATTTTCTTCAAGCATGACTATATCCGATTCAAGGTTCTCAAAAATTTCCACAGCTTCACCGAGAAATATTTCTCTGATCCCGCTTTCGCTCATTTTCTTTCTCCTCAAATAATATATGAGAACATGGCATGACACTCTATTCTTCTAATATCATTGCATAAATTTACCAAAATGTCAATGTGCAAAAAAATATCGCTCATGTAGGAAAAAATCCTATTTTATTGTAGGAGTATTCAATCAACAGAATAAATAGTCCTTGCCTGAAATCGATCACTGGTTTTATTATTGGAGGATGATCCGGACATTGTCAACACTACCTCTACTCTGTTTGTTACTGTGCCTGGTGACTGCTCCAGCAGGGGCAGAAATCCAGAAAAGGGTGCACCGGGATGGCTCAGTCGAATATTATAACCGCGAAATCAAAAGGCAGAAACTTCCGGCAAGCAGCTATGACGGCATTATTGAAAAAATTGCCAGGCAACAGGGAGTTGACCCCTACCTGGTAAAATGCATCATTAAAATAGAGTCTAACTTCAATGCTGATGCGGTATCTGTCGCAGGGGCCATGGGCCTGATGCAGCTCATGCAGGAGACGGCCCGGTACTACAAGGTCCGCGACCCTCTGGACCCGGAAGAAAACATCCATGCCGGAATAAAACACCTTCGGTCACTGCTTGAATACTTCAACCAGGACGTTCCCCTGGCCCTTGCCGCATACCACGCGGGAATGGGGCGGGTTAAAAAAAACATGTCCATTCCGCCGATCAAATCAACTGTTGATTACGTCAACAATGTCATGAAACTCTACAGCGGAAACGGAGATTATTCAGAGCGGGTCAAGGTCCTGTATCAGAAAATCGAAAAAGACGGGACCATCCTGATATACAGCAGATGAACGTCACCGCCATTCATCCCCCCCATGATTTCCTGTTAAATTTTGCCGGCCAAAAGGGCAGCAGTATAATTTTGAGGGTAACGTAGTTTTGTCATTCCGGTTTTGCATCTTCCGAGTTTGCAAATACCGGAATCTCATGCGATAAATTCATGAATATTATCTATGAGATCCCGGTATTACCTTCGGTAAACCGGGATCTCAACAAAACGTGTTATGAAACGGTTGCCCCTAAAAATAATTTGCTACCGCCAAAAGCCGGTCGAAATATACATATAAATTCTTGACACGATATCCCGTTATCTGGTATACCCTGATCAACATCCGGCATATACAGGGGGAAAAGATGAGACTGACCGCACTGGCCCTTGCAGCGATGATGATTGTTGCACTGTCATGCAAAAAAAATGAACAGAAAATAGATGAAGAATCTGTACTCGCAAGAAAATGCGCGAAATTCAGCGCTCCGGTTTATAAAAACAGTGACCTCAATGAATGGCAAACCACGCTCGCAAAAGCTGAATTTGTGAACCTCCTCGACAGTTCAGAAGAAATTGTAAAAAACAAAAAAAAGACCGTAGCGAAGGTACGCCTTTCTGATGATACTGTGGGCTATATTGACATGGAATATCTCGCTGAAAGGCCCATTGTCTTTCTTAAAGATACGCGCGCGCATGACCGCAATAATATTACCAGCAAAGTTTATATGACCGTCCCGAAAGGGACCATAGCCTTTATCGTGGCTGAAAAAGGCGACTGGGCCCAGCTCTATGCCGGAAAACTCCAGGGAAAATTTCTCAGTAAGCAATGGGTTCAGGGAGGCTTCAGTACAGAAGAGAACCTGATCATCGAAGCAAGGGACCTTGAAGACGCGGTCGCGGCCCTGGAAAGTGACGAATCAACCGATGAAGCACGGCAGGAAGCCGTGTTAAGGCTGCAGGACATCGCCCGGGCATCAGCCGCATTTGGAGACCTGGCCAGAAATAAGCTGACATCCCTCAAATACCAGACCAGCGACAATGAAGATGCTGATGAGGGGAACGTAGAATCAACAACGGCACAGCCTGAAGAAGAAGAATAAGCACGCTCATCATCACAAAAAAGGGCCGACCTGTTATTCAGGTCAGCCCTTTCCATTGATTACCGATTATTCATCCTCATGACTTCTGAGGAGACTTAATTAACATTATCGTAAGAACTACACCAAGGGCCGCGAGAGCAGCGGTTGGATAAAAAGCAAAAGTATACGAACCAAAAGCGTCTTTTGCCTGCCCGGAAACAATACCGCCCAGAATCGCGCCAAGTCCGTATGCGAAGAAAACAACACCATAATTCTTCGCGTAGTTTTTCATGCCAAAAAAGGTGCCGGTTGTTGTGGGAGCGATGGCAAGCCATCCGCCGAGGCAGAGCCAGAAGCCGGCAAAGCAAACTATGTACAGAACAACACTTCCTTCGCCCGCGGTAAGCATTCCCAGGGAAGCGGCAACCAGGATAACGAAGTTGATGATCGCAGCGTTCTTGGGGTTCAGCTTGTCGGTAATGGTACCGAAAATCGGACGTCCGATACCGTTGAAAATGGCGAACACCCCGGTGAGCATCGCAGCTGTGCCAGCGTCAATTTTCACGATTTCCTGGGCAACCGGGCTGGAGATACCGATCGCCATAAGGCCGGCGAGACATCCAAACGTATAACAGAGGAAAAGTCCCCAGAATGCCCCTGTTTTCGTCATTTCAGTGGTTTCCATTTCAACTGCTGCGGCAGCACCGGCAGCGGGTGACCAGCCAGAGGGTTTCCATCCGGCTTCAGGGAATTTCATGGGAAGAGAGAGAAGAACAACGATCACGAGAAAGGCCGCTCCAAGTGAAAAGAAGGCCTGGAACGGGCCGCTGTTTGCGATGAGAACCTTTGCGACGTTCGCGGAAACGAAGGGAGATCCGCCGAAACCGGCGAGGGTGAGCCCTACGGCAAGGCCCTTCTTGTCAGGGAACCAGCGGGCTGCGACAGCGATGGGACCGCCATAAGCGAGGCCGACTCCACCGCCTCCGATCACCCCATAGGTCAACGTGAGCATATAGATGTTGCCGGTCCATTTGGATGCGATCCATCCGCCGCCAACGAGGATACCGCCGACAATGCCGAGCATTTTAGGGCCTAATTTTTCAAGAACGCGGCCGCCGAAAAACATCATAACTGAAAAAGAAGCAAGAAAAATCATGAAGGGAAGACCGCCTTCGGTAGCGGTACACTGGAAAACTTCCTGAACGGGTTTTTTGAAAACGCTATAGGCATAGACGCTTCCAAGACAGATGTTGATAAGGAATCCCAGCAGGACAAATATCCATCGTCCTTTTTCTGCGGGCATGCCAAATAATTTGGTATCTTCTGCCATAATCGATTAAAACCTCCTGAGAAATGTGTTTAATTAATAAATTTTTTTGTATGACGTGTTTTTTTGAAAAGAATTCGCAACACATCCTATTTTTAAGGATAAAAGTCAATTACATTACTTTTTTTTTTATTTTTTTTGACCGTGGTAAACAGAAGTTTTACGGCAAGAGCTATGTTGCGTCAGAGTTAATGAAGGGTCAGCCGGTAACGCAGTTTCTTTTTTCACCGCGCAAAAAGGACGCGATATTTTCAGCGAGTTCATTGACCAGGCGCTGCCGGGCCTCATTGCTGGCCCAGGCCTTGTGGGGTGTGATGATAAGATTCGGCGCGGACAGCAGCGGATCATCCTTAGAAGGCGGTTCCTTTTCCATCACATCAAGCGCGGCGCCGGCGATAAGGCCCTGCTCCAGGGCCAGCCTCAGGGCCCCCGGATCGACGATCGGGCCCCTGGCCATATTGATCAAGAAGGCGCTTTTTTTCATCCTTCCGATAAAGTCAGCGCCGATCAGGCCATGTGAATAATCCGACAGGGGCATATGCACGCTCACGAAGTCGGACCGGGCCGCAATCTCATGCAGCGGGCAGCGTTCAACGTCCCCGCCGGGGTCTGCCCCTTCACGTTTCAGGGCGATTACCTGCATGTTGAACGCCCTGCACAAACGCGCCACCTCCTTCCCGATGGAGCCGTATCCGAGAATGCCCGCGGTCCTTCCCTCGAGCTCGATAAAGGGCCAGTCACCCAGGGTAAAAAGAGGCGAAGCGCTCCACTGGCCGTTACGGGCCGCGTCGTCGTAAGGGACCAGGTTTGAAGCCAGGGCCAGTATAAAGGTCATGGTAAGCTGGGCCACTGACCCGGTGGAGTAACCGGGCACATTCGATACGGATATGCCCAGAGTTCGGGCTTCGGTGATGTCAATGGTGTTGTATCCCGTGGCGGCAACCGCGATATGTTTAAGCTCAGGGCACTGCCGCAGAAGGTCGCGGTCAAAAACGACCTTGTTGGTAATGACGACCGAGGCGTCCCCGGACCGCACTGGTGCTTCATCAGGCGTGGTCCGGCTGTAAGCGATGAACTCACCCAGATTTTCCAGGGGTGAAAAATCAATATCGCCGTAATCAACCGTGGCCGCGTCGAGAAACACTATCTTTTGTTCCACCGGCATCTCCTTTATTATGCACTCCGTCTATTATTCACACAGGCCGCAGCTTTGCAACTGAAAAGTCTGTTGCGCAGTGGATTTATTATACCCTGAGAAGAAAAAACAGAAACACCAGCGGTGTAATAAAAATCATCACATTATACAGGATAAAAGGAAGCACAAAAGCCTTTGCGTAAATAAAGTTTTTCACAAAATTATCATATATACTATCTTTTCTCTTATGATTGAACATCAGATAGTAGTCGATCAGTTCATGGGTGACCTGATACAGCCCGAGTATTTTACTGTAGGCGTTTGATATGGTATTGATGGAGCGTTCAAGAACTCTTTCCGACACGGCGGAGTTGCGGACTTTCTTCAGCTCATTATAAAGATTCTCAATTTCCATGGCTGAGATATACAGCTTGTCCGCGTTCATCTTGTAGTCCTTTGACGAATCGATAAGGCTCAGCACAAGAATGAAAACAGAAATTACCATCGTAAAAAAAGAAATATAGTTGTCCTGATGGGGCTTCATCTGCACGAAGTTGACGAACTTGATTGAATTGATAATCAGGGCATACGATGAAAGAAAAGCGATGGTCGCAATGGAAAGATCGTGCTTTTTTTTCAGGCGCCGGTACGCGTTATAGCGCGCCCCCCTGGTGACCCACATCCGCTGAAGCAGATCGTCGCATAAACGGCTGATGTTTTCCATATGGTTCCCCCTTCAACCGGTAAAAATCCGGCGATTCAATCAGAACAAAACACAATGTCAAGAAATTAATTCAAGAATATCTTGACAGGGGCCAGACTCTGTGGCATGAGCTGATGAAATCTTTAATAACCGGGACAAAATACCATGACCAGACCGTATAGAACTTTTTCCAGACACTCTGTTGCGCTTCTGATCGCGGCAGGGACACTCTTATTTCTGGTACTGCTCTGGTCTCTGTACACGACAAACGCCAAAAACCGGGACACGGACAATCCGGAGATGCCGGGCACAGGCGCAACCTGTAATGACACTGCCCTGTTCCTTGCCGCGGGGGAGGTCCCCACCTCATCCCCCCTGTATGAGTTGACCCTGCATAAACAATACCTGGCATACAAGGAACAGATCGACCGGTGCTGGTCAATGGTCCAGGAGCCCAACAGAGAGAAGATCGAATCATGGAAAAAGGACCACATGCCCGCAAGATCCGGGGCAAAGGTCCTGTATCCCTTCAGCGGCCCCGATATGCTTAACGCCCTGATATTTTTCCCTTCAGCTGAGGAATATATTCTCTTCGGACTGGAAGCGCCGGGACAGATACCGTCACTGACCGGCAAAAGCCCGGACCGGATCATTGCCGGGCTCAAAGAGCTGAGGGATGTGCTTAACACGATGATCTGGGTCAATTTTTTTAAAACAAACGATATGAGAAAGGACATCGGCACCAGTGAATATGACAGTACCTCAAGCGTCATCATGTGGTTCATCGCGCGCGAGCACTATAACCTGGAAAACGTAAAAAAAATATGGATCGGCCTTTCCGGGAAACTGACGGACAAGCAGCCCGCTGACGGCGGCCTCAACAGCGTTCCCGGGGTCGAGTTCCGGTTCAGCGATAACAAAGGCAGAAAGAAGAGAGCGCGCTATTTTCAGGTTGACGTTTCAGACCAGTCAGTTTCGTTTAACACGCTGTTTGTTCCCTTTCTGAAAAGTCAGGGAAGGTTCTCGACCATGATCAAGTCGGCCTCCTACCTGATGTTTTACCAGGGAAGGTTTGACTCCATCCGCTCCGTTATACTCGCGCAGAGCGATGTAATCATTCAGGATGATTCGGGTATCCCGTACCGCTATTTCACCCGTGACACCTGGGAGCTCTCCCTTCACGGTATCTACATCAAACCCATAGCGAAATTCGGGTCAATGTTCCAGGCCGATTTTAAAGAATCGATGAACCGGCTTTCCACCGGGCCCCTGCCCTTTTCGTACGGGTATCACTATAAACAGAACGAATCCAATTTAATGATCGCTGAAAAAATCAGGCAATGAAATCCCGGTGCACAGTTACAATAATGCGGCTGCTGATTCTGCTTGCCCTGCCGTTGCTTTTTCACGGAGGCGGGCACGGGGCTGACGCGCACAAAGGCAAGAGACAGCTCAGGGGGATGACGACCCTGCGCATTCCTTCCTCGCGCAGCGGTGAGGCGTCCGTTGCGGTGGACGTTTTCGACCCCTGCCCGGGCCGCAACTGCAGCGGAGACATCCTGGTGCTTCCCGGATGGAACTTCCCGCGGACAAAATGGCAGGAGCAGAGCCCCCTCCTCGCTGAAGCGGAAAAGAGCGGGTTCCGCTGCGTGTTCCCCGAAATGAAGACCACGCTGTATGAATCGCGCTATTTCCCGGAGACAACAATGAAGTGGTCCGCCACGCCCGGCGGCGAATGGATAAAATCCGTGCTCATCCCGTCCCTGCAGAAGATGGGCCTGTTCAGGCCGGGGGGCAGCAATTTCGTCATGGGGCTTTCCACCGGCGGGAGGGGAGCGGTGCTGGTATGCCTCCGGAACCCGGGCCTGTTCAGGGGCGCGGCTTCGCTTTCAGGGGACTTTGACCAGACCGCGATGCGGCGCGACCGGCTTATGACCGCCGTGTACGGGCCCTGCGAAAAATTTCATCAGCGCTGGGCCGGCACGGACAACCCCATGAAAACGGTTGGCCTGTGGAACACCCCCCTTTACCTGGGGCACGGAAGGGCCGACACGGTGGTTCCCTTTTCACAGAGCGAAAGCTTTTACCGCGCACTGAAGAAACAACATCCCCGCATGAGACTCGTCTTCAATGACCCGAAAGACGCGGGCCACGACTTCACGTACTGGTCATCGGAAGTAAAACCGGTAATGGAGTTCTTTTTGTCCCTGCTTTGACAATTGCGATGCGGCAATCAACCGGCGGGAGCGAACCGTTTCCAGATAAAATAGACGGGGACGCCGAGAGCGACCGCGCCGAGCGCGAAGAATGACGTCGCTGTCCAGTTGACCAGCGCGGCGGCCATCATCACCGAAGAAAGAACGATGTACACCAGCGGCACCAGCGGATACAGCGGCACCCGGTAAGGCCGGTGAAGGCCGGGGCATTTCACCCTCATGTACACGAGGCCGACCACGGCAAGCAGGGGAAATATGTTCAGGGCAAAGCCCATGTAAATCACCAGGGTCATGGCGTTGCCCGACATCACGTACAGCACGGCAAGGAACATCTGGAGCAGGATCGCCCGGTGGGGGGTCCCGAAACGTTCGTGAACGTTCGCCAGGGAGCGGAAAATCATCCCGTCCTTTGCCATGGCGTAACAGACCCTGGGCCCCACCATCATCTGCACCGATATCGATGAAAGAAGTATGATCGTGATGACGATCGTGAGAAACCCCGCGAGTTTCGGGCCGAACAGGGAGCCCGCGGCAATGGCCGCGATTTCATCCCTGCCCATGAGATCGGGCCCTTCTGCGGACATGATAAACACGATATTCAAAAGCACATACAGAAGCGCCGTGATCACCGTGCCCGCGAGAAGTATGCGGGGAAGGTTTTTTTCCGGCTCCCGGATCTCGCCCGCGATATAGGTCGCGCCGTTCCACCCGGAATAGGCGAACATTATGATCAGCAGCGCGAGCGCGGTCACCGGCAGTCCCGGTTCGGCGCCGCCCGGATTGTACTGCGCGTAAAGCCGGTGTGCGTTGCCCCAGTCTACGGCCCAGAACCCGAGAATGACCATGGAGACCACCAGCGCGACCTTGACGACCGTGAGAGCGTTCTGGAAGTATCCCCCTTTCCTGACGCCGAGAATGTGCAGCAGCGAAAAAAACACGATAATGCCCGAAGCGGCCGCCTTCTGGAACAGGCCGCTTCCGGACAGCAGCCCTGCAACAGAACCGAGCGGGGGAAATGCCTGCAGAAACCTTCCCGTATATTCCACAGCGAGAATTGAAGCGGTCGCGACCGGTGCGGAGAAGCCCACGATGAGCGAGACCCATCCTGTCAGGAACGCCGGCAGAAGGCCGAAACTCTTTTTGAGATAAACGTATTCACCGCCCTCATCAGGCCACATCGTGGCCAGCTCGGCGTAGCACAGGGTTCCGGCGATCGCGGCCGCCCCTCCGAGCAGCCAGAGCGCGAGGACCAGGAGCGCGTTACCCGTCATGCCCAGGACATTGCCCGTGGTCATGAAGATACCGCTTCCGATCATGTCCGCGATTATAATGAGTACGCCGGAGACAGGGCCGAGCTGCCGTTTCAGGTCCACAATCTCATCGTCCTTTCATTTTCCTTATTTCATCGGCCTTGTGCAACCACTCGCGGCTCTGGTTTTCTTTTCCCAGGGCCTTCATGATCAGGCCAATGCTGTAATAGGGAACATAATTTTGGGGGTCAAGCTTTATGCTTGTTTTGTATTCATCAAGGGCGCGCTCATAATTCCTGACGTCAAAATAAATGTCACCGAGCGTATTGTGCGTTGAGGCCCTGGAGGGGTCAAGCTCATTTGCCCTGACAAGATCATTTTGTGCTTCCTCAAGCCTCTTCAGGGCATAATAGGCGGTCCCCCTGTTGTGCCAGGCCGACGAGAACAGGGGATTGATTTCAACCGCGCTGCTGAAATACGGAAGCGATTCCCGGTACTTTGTCCGGCTGAGCAGCCATGCCCCGATGTTATTGTATTCAACCGCGATGAATTCCTTGCGGGTCAGGCTTTTCAGGTACACCCCTTTGCGCAGTGACTGTTCGGGGATGCGCATCTTCTTTACGTAAAAGGCGTCCTGCAGCGGCGTTGCCTCAAGGGGCTCCCAGTTGAGATATGACCCGTCATCGAAGTAAAAACGCAGAAAGCTGTGGTTCGGGGCGTAAACCGGGATCACCGGTATTTTCAGCACTTCAGCGACCGCGATATACAGGGCGCAGTAATTGTCGCAGTCGATCTTCTTTGTCTCAATGCCGGTGCTGAGCAGGTAGTTGTTGGCAAACACGAAACCCTCCTTTTTAAGCAGGGCGTCAATCTCGAGCATGGTCTGCACGGCCTCTTCGGTGGTGTAGCTCTGCCGCACCGTGACCGCGGCAAGCGCCCGGTTGAGCAGGCCGTCAAGAGCGGCCCGGTGCGCCGGCCCGGCGCCGAAATCCTTTTCGAGTTCAAGAAAATCGTGGGCAATGGTCGCGGGTTGCCCGGTGTACGCCGGCCTGTCAGCGCACCGGGAAGGCGCGGCGTGAATGAATAAAATAAGACAGAGAATTATCGGGGTCAGAGCGCGGTTCAGCGGAACAAATAATGGTTTCATCATGTCCCCTCCCTTTAATGGTATATTATCGCCATTTCGGAAGGGTTAATTGACTCATTTACCCGTTCGAAAAGAGAAAGGGGGGATGAGTATACGGATGACAGTATAAACGCGCGCCCAATCTATCAGGTGAGCAGGGCCTGGATGCGCTGCATGAAGTCATTGACCTGTGCCCCGTATTCAGGCGCACCGTCAATCGTGACGTAGCCTTTGCCGACAGCCTCGACGAATTCAGCGTCGCGCAGAAGCACGGCAAGTGCCCCGTCAATGCTGTGAAAGCGCATGTGCACAAAAGGCCTCCGGCGCAGGTAGAACCCCCTCCCCGCCTTCGACTTCCCGGCCTTGATGCGGACATAGGCGGCGACATCATCCTCGCCCTCAACCGACATCTGGTATATCCGGTCAGGCTGCTTCGAGGTCCACTTGACCATTTCAGGGTCGCCCCCCTTGTTGTACTGGCTCAACGCGGTGGTGACCATGAAAAAGGCGAGCTTGACCTTGAGCTTTTTGCGCCGGTAGTCACGCGGCCGCGCGGACGGCATCATGAGCTTGAGGCCGAGCAGAAGGGACATCACCTTGATCAGCAGGCCCAGGTTGCGCATGCCACGGATTCCGGGAAGCACGGGCCTGCCCGCGAGCATCGCGTTCATTTTTTGGACCGTTGAAAAATAAAAAACGATGTCCGGCTCTTCGCACAACCCCTGCTCAACGGTAAACGCGCCCTTGTCAAAAACAAGATACGCGCCGATAAGTTCATCACCGTTTTTCGCCTGGAACTGCACCTTAGCCGAAACGTTTTCAAAGCGCTTTTTCATCGCCGGGTCATCATTGAGGAGCACCTTCATCACCGGGAAAACAGCGCGCATATACAGCCTTGCCGCCATCAGATCTCGTTCAGATGCCATTATACTTCATCCTCCCAGTTTTCGTCTTCCTCAAAATCCTTGCCCATGACTTCCCTGATCCTGTCAATGATGCCGTTGGCGTCAAGTCCGTAATGGGAATACAGGTCTTCCGGGTACCCGACCTCGCAGAAGCAGTCGGGCACACCGACCTTTTCAAAGGCGCACCCCTTGCCGCTGGCCGCGATAACGTCCGCGACCGCGCTCCCCAGGCCGCCCATCACGTTGTGCTCCTCGAAGGTCACGATCCTCCGGGTATCGACAACGGCCTTGAGGATGGCCTCAGAGTCAATGGGCTTTATGGTGTGCATGTTCAATATGCGCACGCTCAGTCCGTCCTGCTCGGCAAGGGTCCGGGCGGCTTCGGCTGCCTGAAGCACGGTTATGCCGCAGCAGATTATGGTGACGTCCGTCCCGTCCCGCACCTGTACGGCCCTGCCTATTTTGAACCCGTAATCCTCGGATTCGTAATAAGTAGGCTCAAAGCCCCGGCCGATGCGGATGTATACCGGGCCGGGGTATTCGACGCATGCCCTGACCGCGTTCGCGGTCTCGATGCCGTCAGCGGGGACAATGACCGTCATGTTGGCCATGGTCCGCATTATGGCGATGTCCTCGGTGCAGTGGTGGGTCGTCCCCGCGGCGCCGAAAGACATGCCGGCGTGGGTCGCTATGATCTTGCAATTGAGGTTCTGGTAGCATATATCGGTGCGCACCTGCTCCGCGGCGCGCATTGAGGCAAACGCGGCCATGGTCGAGACAAAAGGGAGCAGGCCCGATTTCGCCATGCCCGCGGCAACGCCAAAGAGGTTCTGTTCGGCTATACCCACGTTAAAAAAGCGGTCAGGAAATTTATCGCCGAATTTTCCGATCTTCGTCGATTTAGCGAGGTCTGCGGTCAGACCGACTACAGCCGGGTATTTATCTCCGATTTCACACAGCACCTCACCGTATATTTCAGCCTGTGTCATGGTGTTGGCATCGTAACAGGTCCATGTTGTTCCGGTAACTTCTTTCATCGCTTATCCTCCTTATATCAGGAACGTGCTCATTTTCCTTAATTCATCTTCATAACAGACTGTTTTGCCTTATCGGCGAGCGTTGAATCCATGCTTCCGTAGTGCCATTTGACCTGGTTTTCCATGTAGTCAACTCCCTTGCCTTTTACCGTGTGCGCGATAATCACCACCGGCCCTGATTTCTCGTTCTGCGCCTGTTCAATGGCGTCTGACAGCTCGCCGAAATTATGGCCGTCAATCTCCTTCACCATAAAGCCGAAGGCCCTCCACTTGTCGGTAAAAGGCTCAAGCGACATGACCTGTTCAGTGGGACCGTCGATCATCAACCCGTTCCGGTCCACAATGGTGATCAGGTTCGTGAGCCGGTAATGGTGCGCGGCCATTGCCGCTTCCCAGACAGAGCCCTCATTGCATTCGCCGTCTCCGAGAATGCAGTAGGTCAGCCATGACTTGTTCTGAAGCCTCGCTCCCAGCGCGAGCCCGACGCTTATGGAAAGCCCGTGGCCCAGCGAGCCCGTTGAAGCGTCGACCCCCTTGACCTTGTTCGAATCAAGGTGCATGCCAAAACATGACTTGAAATGGTTGAACTCCTTGAGCTCATCCTTGTCAAAATAACCCCTGTTCGCCAGGACGGGCGCGAACCCCACGCCGCCGTGCCCCTTGCTGAGCACGACCCGGTCACGTTCAGGATAATCGGGATCGTCGGGCCTGATATTGAGGTACTTAAAATACAGGATGGTCATTATTTCAACCATGCTCATGGCGCCCCCGATGTGCGCGCCCGCGGCCCACACCGTGGTGTCGATGATATCAAGCCTGATCTGCTTCGCGGTTTCTTTTAATCGTTCAAGTTCTCCACTGGAAAGCGGCATATAAACCTCCCTGGTTGGTGATTATTTTTTCTTCTTCTTCAGCGCGGTAAAAGCGCTGTCAGCTATTTCAAGCGTCCGTTTAATTTCTGCATTGCCATGGGCGCATGAGATGAACCAGTTATGGTGAGGCGCGAAATAAGCGCCGCGCAGGGTGCACTCCGCGCACCACTCCTGGTGAAGCACCTGGGTCGGGTCATCGCTGAGCCGCAGGTAAGGCATTGACGGCATCCCTGAAACGTTCATGCGGTAGCCATGGGAAAATGCGACATCGACAAGGCCCGAGGTCAGTTTTTCCCCGGTGGCCTTCATTTTATCCGGAGCATTAATTCTTTTCAGTTCCCTGAGACAGGCAAGCGCGGCTGCCATGGGGGCGGATGAAAACCAGTAGCTTCCGGTATGAAATACCTCGGACGCGGTCTTTTTCAGGGGCTCAACCCCCAGCAGCGCAGATATCGGGTAGCCGTTCGCCATGGCCTTGCAGTAACAGACCAGGTCAGGAGTGAAGCCGTAATAATGATGTGATCCCGCCATGTCGATCCTGAAACCGCACCTGACATCGTCAATAATAAGAAGAATGCCTTCCTTTTTGCACAGGGCCTCGATTTTCTGCCAGTAATTGTCCGATGGGAGCTCGCTGTCGTGAAATACGGGATGATGATACGGTGTCGCTATAAATCCGGCGACATCCCCCCGGTGTTCAGCAACGGTCTTTTCAAATTTCTGGTAATCGTTCCACGGGATTCTTACGTAATTTTCATGATCTTCTTTAAGGACACCGGTATGGCCGGGAGACTGCATCCAGGGTTCAACGCCGTGATATCCCCCGTTTATGGCAATTATCTTTTTTCTTCCGGTCGCCGCCCGTGCGACCATGACCGCATAGTTGGTCACGTCCCCGCCGTTTTTCGCGAAAAAGGCCCATTTCATCCCGCTGATGAGCTCAGTCATGTATTCCGCAAGCTCAACCATCAGCGGTGATGCGCCGGTAACGCAGCTTCCATGAGCCTGTTCCCTTGACGCTGCCGCGTCCACTTTCGCGTTGCAGTATCCCAGCACCATGGGCCCGTACGCGCACAGGTAATCGATGAACCTGTTCCCGTCAACGTCCCAGAAATACGCCCCTTTGCCCCTGGAACTGTAAAAAGGGTACGCCGGAACAACAATGAGGTGCGCCGGGCTGTAATGGCCGTAAATGCCCCCGGGGATGACCTTTGCAGCCCGGTTGAAAAGCGCGTGCGATTTTTTGTATTTATTCATTGCTTCCTCTCTACGACAGATATAAGGGAATTCTGTTGAGGATCATTGCCATTGAATCAAGCATCGGGGCGATGCCCCTGATCGCGATGTCTCCCCTGGCGACTGCGGAATAGGTATCAATCTTTCCATTGAAAAAAGCGTTCGCGGTCCTGATGCCGTTGATGCTCAGGGAACATTCAGGCCTTTCAGGTTCAATCTTGCTGACTGTGATATCGTCTTTCTTGAATTCAATTGAGACCGATGGCCCGTCAGGTGCAACCTTTATCAATACTGTCCCGAAACCTATCTGGCCGGCATTGAGTTTGCTGTTATCATCGTTAAGCGCGAGTTCTCTCACCGCGAAGGCCGCGGTATTAAGGGTCATTCTGGTGTTCACCGAGAGATAGGCGCTGTCTTTGAGAAGGGCATCAGTGGGCTTCAGGTAAAATTCGAGCCTTCCCGTGAGTTTTGGAAAATCCCTGATCAGGTATTTAAGGCGGGTAAAGCCCTTTAAAATTACGGGAGTTGCTTTTCCTTCAAACATCTTATTGCAATGCGCGGAGCTGATAAAATAAAGAGATATCGAGGGGGATGATATTGGCCCTCGGCGGTGTTCGCAGGCCCCGTTTTTAAACACGAGACATGCCTTTGCGCCTTTTCGCACGGAAAACTGTATCGAGAGGTCCCATGTTTTAATTATATCACGCGCCTCGCCATCAAGCCCGCACAACTCTTCAAAATTCTGGAGCACGGCGTAAAGATTAAGGTTTGCCTTGATTAAATTATCATCCATACGAGTCCTCCATAGTATTGAACCATTTGGGCGGCTAATTATTAATGAGTGAGCACTTACTCACTATATATCCAAATATTCTTGAAAAGTCAAGGAAAAAAGAGCGGCTGCTCAGTCTGGTTTATAAAATTCTTGACAGTAGGACAAATGAACAGGAAAATTGCGTCTCCTGAACGTGGGTATGATATGGTAAAACACAACAAAGACGCCTTTGACAGAATCAATGAAGAAAAAAGAGGACGTATTCTTTCAGCCGCAGTGGATGAGTTCTCTTCAATGGGTTTCAATAATGCCAATATTAATGAAATAGCGCGAAATGCCGGCATAAGCATCGGTTCAATGTATAACTATTTCTCTTCAAAGGAAGACCTCTTTCTGACCGTGATCAACAGCGGCTATCAGCAGCTTGAAGAAATCATCACAAAAATCAGCCTTGAAGAAGGGGATATCTTTACAAAGCTTGAAGAGCTCTTCAGGGCGGCGCAGGCCCACTCTAAAAAAAACAGAAAAACCATTCAGATCTACCTGGATATGACGTCAGAGGGCCTTGCGACTCTCTCAAAACGCCTCTCAAGAAAAGTGGAAACAATAACCGCGGAACTGTACTATAAACTGATAATCAAAGCGCGCGAAGCGGGAATAATCCGACACGATATTGATGAGAAAACAGCATCATTCTGCATTGACAATCTTATCGTTCTTCTCCAGTTTTCCTACACTACCGAATACTTCAGGGAGAGAATGAAAATCTTTGCCGGAAAAAATGCCATTAAAGACGATGAAATGGTAATTCAGGGGATTATGAAATTTATTAAATACGGGCTGTGCGGCAAACCCTGATCCCTCAGAAAACAGATATGCCCTGCCCTCCGAATCAGTTATAATACCCGCACAAAATGATTACCTTATCGATTCGTATTATATAAGTATGTTTCGGCTTGATTTTTTTACTGACCGGTTCTGTCCACATATACTCAATCCAGCCTGTTTTCCTTACTTTTACCAGTTCCAGTATTTCACGGACAAAATTTTTTCCTTTAGCGTCTTTCATATCGATAAAATCGTGATTGATTAAAGCCTTTGAAGGATGAGCAAAAACCATGGAAGTCGTTGAAAGATCTGTTTTCATTGCCCATACGTAGAGTTCACCATCCCGAAACATCCCGTTTTCATTTATCACCCGCGCAAGTTCCTTTTCACCGTGTTCCCTGAGGTAAACTGCCGCCTGATCGCCCAAAGCCATTGCCTTTGCGCGTTCACCGGCAAAGCCCCCTTGAGCACTGAATGCGCCTGCGATACCAAACAATAATACGAAATAAATGATCCTTTCGAGCATGTGTCCAGCTTGAACTTCTCCCCCGAGGCGTCAAGCAGTATTAGTGAATAATTTTTTAAATAGCACAGACGCATTCTTAATAAAAATCGCCACAATCCGATGCTGCCTTCGGCAGCATGGCTTACATCCTCGATGCAGGAATCGCGGCATTACGCCTTGTAATAAAAAACACATTAAAAAAAAGCGTCATTATACAAGAAAATATATTACCGGTAAACAAAAGATAATCCGGCAATAAACCGGTGAGCATCATACGTATTATCCGGCGAGACAGCGAATTCACCGGTAGTCGCATAGGGGAAAACATCCTTGCTGTAAGAAAAAACATACAGCGCTGATATTTTAATATATTTCCACGGGTAAATATTCAATCCGGCATCACCGCCTACGAGAAAAGAATCACCTGACCAGCCAAGGCTTACACCACCCATCAGTATCACAATATCTTTAAAAACTGCCATAAAGCCCGGGCGGAAAAGATTTTTACGAATATCATAAAGAAGGTCAGCTGAATAATAATAGAGATGCTCATAACTGAAGTCGACGTTGATCACGTCGTTTATGTAATAGGCGATCTCAGCGTAAATATCGTAACTCTTGTTATTAATTGATTCATGGTTTAAATAATAATCCCACAGTGAATACGAAAATTCACCGTACAGTGATACCTTTGAAAAGTCATAACCCGCTTCGGCTATATATTCAGTACCTGCATACGATGCCTCGCCACAGGTGTAGTCAAATTCGAAACCCGTATAAAAACCGGCAACCGGTGTGATCTCTAAATCAAAAGATGTTTTGTGTAGAGCGATTTCCCTGTATCCGCCATAAGCGTCAAATACCTGATAATTTACATGCCCGGTATATCCGGCGAATATCCCGAAGTAATCCGTTCTGCAGCCGGTTTTAAGAAGAGGCTTATAGTAAACCCTTGTGTCAGAAGACTGTGATGAGAGGACTGTTTTAAAACCGGCCTCCAACTCAAAGCGTGGATTTAACGGCAGTGCGCTGGCTGATGAAAAGGAGGTAAAAATAAAATAAAAAAATAACAGCAGTAAATAAATTTTATAATTCATATCCGCTCCCTAAATAAAACACCAAATAGCACCTGGTAACAATTTTCGGTCGCCGGCTGAGCCTGACTTGAGTAGTCATAGTAGTATTATTTTTTTCCCTTCAATGAAAAATACCCGCGCGGTTTTAATGGCGCGGGTTCTGAAAATTATTCCGCATTATTTCTTACTTGCGGCCTTTCCGTTCCTGGCCACGATCTTCAGCAGCTCCTTCCCTGGTCTGCGTGCGATGCTGATATCTCAATTCTTTTTTAGTTTCAGCGCATTCCTTTTTTTGTTCACGGATTTGTTTTTTCTTTGCCTGCGCATTATCCGTGCCGTCTTTATCTTTGGCCTGCTCACGGTCTCTTGCCTGGTCTCTTGTCTGAGTCTGATCACCGGTCCCATCTTTAAGCTGGTCCCTTGTTCTGGTTTGGTCCTTGGTTTGAGTCTGGTCCCGGTCTTTAGTCTGGTCCTGGGCCATTACCCGGTCCTGTTTCTTTTCCTGAACTTTGTCTCCGTCTGCACCATAAACGGCAAATGCGAAAAACACGAAAGCGATGAAAGTTAATACTGTTATTTTTTTCATTGACATCCTCCGAATTACTAATCTCATTACGTCCATTAAGACACGGCAATACAGAAGACAGGCCAAAAAAATTGCTCACTGAAGAAAAAATTATCGAAGCGTACCATGCATTCGGTCATGAGCTTCTGGTTTTCCTCAACCGGTTGACCGGATCGCAGGACACTTCAGAAGACCTTTTACATGATGCCTTTGCCAACCTTATAGCCTACTCTCAAAAACACGACATCGAAAACATGAGGGCGTTTCTTTACCGTTCAGCGCATAACATCGCACTCAACTATATCAGAAAAAACAGAACAACGAGTTATCTTGAAAACCAGAAAAACGGGATACCCGATAACCGCGACAATATTGAATTAAAAATTGAAAACAAAGAACTGGAACAGAGAATCTATGAATTATTACATACTGCTGATGAAATTACACAATCATTTTTCATTCTCAGAAAAGAAAACGGCCTGTCCCTTGAAGAAATTTCCCGGATAACCGGTAAATCGGAAAGAACCATACGAAGAAAATTAAAAGGCATTACGGACTATATTTATTCAACATTACAAAAAGAAGGCCTGATCAATGAAGAATAATCGTCAATATCAAAAAATAATGTCCTGTTTGGCGGGCCTGCGTGTCTGAGAAGTATAGGGAATAAAAAATGAAGCACCTCAGTGATAAAGAACTGTTAAATCTTTTCCTTGACGGCGGAAAAGAAAAGATTAAAGACCGGAGAAGTACCCATCTTGACCAGTGCCCTGTGTGCATGAAAAAATACAGAGAAATCAGCCTCATCTACCAAAAATCACCAGCCGGTGACGTATCGCTGTCCCGTGATCTTGAGAATCGAATTATAGCAACATACCGCGAATCACTGAGAAAGCCGGTTAAACAGGCACAGCCTTCACCGAAATATGCCATGTTCCCCCGAATCGCCGCTGCAGCCGCATCGGTGCTGATTGTAATCGGGACTATATTCCTGTTCTATTACCGGCCTTTCTCTGACCGGGGGGAGACTGTTCCTGTGCGGTTCAGTATTGCAGGCGGTTATGCGCTGCTGAACAATAATGTTACCCTGAAATCAGGCACTCTGGCTGTACCGCAAACAATGTCGCTCCAACAAAGCACCAGTGCCATATTACAATCAGGCAGCACAGTCACTCTTAAGGCAACGAAAGGATGTTCACTCACCCTTGCTGAATCACGCATAATAAATAACAGCCGGCAGTTTCAATTTGCTGTTCACCGGGGTTCTCTTCTATCTCATATTAATCACTCCGCCGCCGAAGTTTCCTGTTCTATCACAACTCCCCACGGCAGCATTGAATCACTGGGAACCAGGTTCCTTGTCATGGTCTCGAATGATGAAACTGAAGTCACACTTGCTGAAGGAAAAATCCTGCTGACCTGCACTCAGAGCGGCGAGTCCGTTACCGGCATGCCTGGCTACCGCTATATAATCAGCAGGTCACTAACATTCTCTAAAGCGGATAACGCCGTTCTTACCGATATCAACCGGCCCATTTCTCCTGTGTCTGGCGGAGTATCAGCTTCAACGGATCCAACCCTGCCAGAAAAACCCCAGGTTGAAAACACCGGGGACGAGGGACAGGCCGGCGATACTACATCAGAAACCATCAGGAACAGTGAAATAACCAGACATGGCCAGGACCGGGATGCGTTACGCGAGTCATCCCGTGAAACGCGTACCGAGATGAGAAAAGATGAAAGAAAACAAAACCGCGAAAGCAGAGACATGCGTGAGACCAGAAAAGGCGCGAGGAACAGGTGATTTTCTGTATGAATCTACTGAAAAAAATAAACGGGAGCGCTTCGCCGCGTTCCCGTTTGCAAGCGCCATACAATGACAGCGCTAGTGATCATTAATTAAAACTCAGGCCTCTACAATGGCCCCTACCGGACAGGCATCAACACAGGTTCCGCAGTCGGTGCAAACGTCCGGGTCAATTTTATATTGGTCTCCTTCACTGATTGCTTCAACAGGGCATTCATCAATGCATGAACCGCATGCTGTGCAGTCCTTTGTAATTTTGTGCGCCATGTACATCCTCCTCTTAATAAAAGATTATAATTACACTTACAGAGCCCTGAAGCTACTGTATTAATCGCAAGTTGTATCCCCTTACAGGCATGCGGTATTCCTGTCAAACAGTATTTTTTTGATTTATTCGACGTAAAGTTCACGGTCTCCGATCAGGGAGATCTGTCCGCTATCATGGAGCTCACGCATTTTTTCAACAATTATAGTGCGGCACTCTTCAACTTCAGAAAGACGTATCGGGCCCATTACGTCCATATCGCCCAGGATGTCCGTTGCCCGGTTTCTGCTCATGTTTCGCATAAACTTGAACCGTATATCGTCCCCGGCTCCTTTCAGGGCACGCGCCATGACCCTGTCGTCCTTTATTTCATCTATAAGAATTCTCACTTCATTGTTGCTCAGGTTCAGCACGTTTTCAAACGAAAAGACTTTCTGGCGCAGAACTGTTGAAAGGTCAGGTGCGTTAATATCAAGCTTGTTTAAAATTTTTCTTTCGGTTTCAGCGGGCATATGCCGAAGAATACTGATCAGCGAATCAACCCCGCCCGCTGTTTTCGCGCTCCCTTTTCTGACATATTCATCGTGACGTTTCTTGAGAAATCGCGCGGCAGCGGCCGCTGCTTCAGGGGTGATCTCTTTCATCTTCGCCATCTTCAGGGCGACATCTTTGGATGTTTCCCTGGGGAGCAGTTTTATGACCTTGCCCGCTTTTTCAGGAGTGATATAACTCAATACCACGGCAATGGTCTGGGATTGTTCGCCTTTTAAAAAAGAAAAAATCAGTTCCGGATCAATTTCTTTCAGGAAGTCATATTCTTTTTCAACATCAAAGAGGCATACCCTGTTAAGTATTTCTTCAGCCTTTTCTTCGCCGAAGCTTTCCCTGAGAAGGTCACGGGCCTTGTCTTTTCCGCCTTTAACGCTACGTCTGGATTTTTTCAGGTCAATGAGGAAGGAGCCGATCAGTTCCTCTTTGTCGGCCGGGTCAAGCTGGTCGATTTTTGCGATCTCAATGGTTATTTTTTCAATGCTTTCTTCATCAAGATGTTTAAGAATATCTGCCGCGATTGAAGGACCAAGGGCCACCATGAGTGCCGCGGCCCGTTGTGTTCCGTTCATGTCATAAATGTTCTTCATGCTTCAGCGGAAGAGACCGTCTCAACGCTGCTTTCAGCTGTCTGATGGGCCTCTTTAAACTTGTTGGATTTTTCAACAGGTTCTATAACGGGGACAGGGCATACCTGTACACATTTCAGGCAATTGATGCAAATATTATAATCAATTGAAGCGCAGAAGCTGTCAACAGTGATAGCCGGAATCACATCAGCCGGATCCAGGTCAGGGTTTTTCTTGGTCTGAGGCTTGATCTGAATCTCTTTGCATGCTTTTTCACAAAGTTTGCATCCGATACATCCCACAGGACAGCCTTTCTTCATAACAGGGGCTTTTTCACGGTTTCTGCACAGCACATGAAGTTTAAACTTTGCGGGGACCAGGCTTATAACGCCCCGGGGGCAGGCGGTCGCGCACTTGCCGCATCCGACACACTTCTCCCTGTCAACAACAGGAAGTCCTTTTTCTCCCATATGTATCGCGTCAAAGGGACATGCGGTTACGCAATCACCCAGCCCCAGACAGCCGTATTCACACACTTTAAAGCCGCCCATAATCCCCTGGGCAGCCGAACAGGTTTTCGGCCCTTCATAGATGAACTTTTTTGCTGTTTCAGCGACCCCGCCCTGGCAGTGAACCCGGGCAATAAGGGAAGGGCCCGCCCCTTCTGCGGCAACTCCCATAATCTCAGCGATTTTAGCAACCGCATCAGCCCCCCCGACAGGGCAGAGATTGATTTCAAATTTATCTTCAACGATCTTAGTCGCGTAAGCGGAACAGCCCGGCATGCCGCAGGCCCCGCAATTGGCTCCCGGAAGGGCCCCCAGGACCAGTTCTATGCGGGGATCGCGCTCCACATGAAGTTTTATTTTAGCGACTGACAGGATCAGCCCGAAAGCCACTCCAAGAAGAGAAAGGCTCAGAACTGCCGGCAAAGAAGGAAAAATATAATCAAGCATAATCAATCTCCAGTTAACAGATTCCACAGGAGCGGTAAAAGAGGTTAAACGTACTGTTAATCTATGGGCTTTCTTTTGACAAGTATTTTATCCGGGAAGGATTATTTTTTATTCGCTGTCCGAAATTATTTTTGACTTGAAAATATTTAGGAATAATGGATTTATAATACTGTTCATACTCGGGAATGGTAATTATGCAAAAAGATAATCTAGATAAAAAGTTCCAGTTAGAGGTAATGACCGCTATAAAGAACCAGAGCGACATCGTGTTTGTGTCCTACTCAGTACTGGAAGATACTGAAAATAAAATCAAGTTCGCCCTGGCAAAAATACTGGAAAAACATCAGAAAGAGGAAATTTTTACACCCATCCTTTCATGTATTAAAGAACTGATCGCCAACGCGACAAAGGCAAACGCGAAAAAAATCCTGATCGATGAAGGAAAAATCACGGATGTTGATGACACTGTAGACGTTGTGGCAAAAATCCGTTCCATTCTCAATGAAGAGGCCCTGCTTGAATACGGAATAAAGGCAAAAATGAAACGCCTTTCAACGAGAATATACCTGAAATCCCAGGGGAACAATCTTATTGTCGAGGTCGTTAACAACATCCCCCTCTCCACCAAGGAGCTCAAAAAGATCACCGAGCGTATAGAACGCTCATCGAAATATGATAACATTGCCGAGTTTTACATGGAAAATCCCGATCCCGAAGCTGAAGGGATGGGGCTGGGCCTGTCAATGGTGGTGGTGCTGCTGAAAAATATAAATATATCACATAGAAATTTCATCGTAACCACTGACAACAAACTGAAAACGTACGCCAAAATTCTCGTCCCCCTTGGCACATGATCAGCTTTACTGCTCAACAACACGGTAAAAAACACCTCTCTCCATGGTTTCAGAAGAGATAAGCCCTTTTCTAGTGAGTTCGTCTATGATCTTGACCACTTCGACCCTGCGAAGGCCCAGCGTTTTTTCCAGGTCATCAACAGTTGAAGGCCTTCGCTTTAACGTGGACAGGACTCTCTGCACAACATCAAAATAGTCACCCTTAACCTCAGGTGACGCGCCCGGCTCGCCGATTATTTCAACTGGCAGCGGTTTAAAATAATCCCTTATTTCCGAGAGGCGCCCATTTGCGGCCCTGGTAATCCAGTCTTCAGCTCCGGGCCTGTCAAGCTTGTTCAACTGCACCAGGGAGGGGTTGACCTGCATACAGGCATCTTTTATCTTACCCAGCTCTTCCTCGCTGTCATTGATTCCGGGCACAATAAAAACCTCGATGATCAAACTCCCCCGGTAGTGCCTGCTGAATTCAATAAGCCCGGCGACCGTTTTTTCCGCGGATATGCCCGGAGCAGGCCGCAGCATTCTCGTGAAGACCTCTTCGCTGACAGCGTCAAGAGACGGAACAACGACATCGGCCCTGACAAGGGCCTGGCGGACCTCCTGCTTCCACAACATTGTCCCGTTGGTGAGCACCGCGACCCGGTAGCGGGGGAATGTGTCCTTGATGTAATTAATGATCACGCCGATATCCCGGTGCAGGGTCGGCTCACCGGATCCCGAAAAGGTGACCACGTCAAGCTCCGGGCCCGGGGAAAGGACCTGTTCGATTTCGGAAAGAACGTCAGAGGTGGGGACATATTCTTCACGGGAACTGGTCAGCGCGGTAGTTTTGCCGCATTCACAATAAATACAGTTCAGAGAGCAGGTCTTGAAGGAAACAAGATCAATGCCGAGAGAAAGCCCGAGCCTTCGGGAATTTACCGGACCAAAAATATACTTCATTATTAGAGCCCCGCTGAAAAGGGTTATTCGAAACCCCGGTATTATTTTTTATCAGAAAAAATTTCCATATCAATGAAAAGAAAAATCGAACCGTCAATCTTTTTACCCTTGAAATTGATGTCCCCGGTTTTACTGAAAAAACTCATCCCCCTTCCCGCGCTGCCCTGCTGCATGAGAAGCAGTGTTTTTAACAGGCTTGCCTTTCTGATCTGCCCGATTAAAAACGTTTCCCCGTCAAGCATTCCCACAGGAAGGCTGGTCTGCGATGTCTTGACCAGCCTTTCCGCATCCATGCTGATGCCGATATAATCCGGGTTTCCGCCCCAGTACAGGGCCTTCCTGTCAAAGGCAACCACTTTTTTCTTACCGCCGGGATTATAATACCAGTACGCTGCGTTCCCCCGGATGTCGGTCTCGCCATACGCTTCATCCCTTTTTCCTGTTTTGGAAAGGTGCGACGCGGTCTTTTTTTTCAGTGACGACAATACGGCCCTGCTTTTGAGGGGGATGACGAGGGCCGTGCTGCTGTTAAGCGTTGGGTACATATCGCTTCCCATAAAAAATGACAGCACGCCGTTGAATGAAGGAAAAATATCAGCCGCGCAGTCAAGGCCGAGTTCCTTAAATATTGTCGCGGTAAAATTCTTGTAATACGTGCACATGAACCCGTCCTTTCTACAAAACTCATCAATGACGAGCGGATCGAAAGCGCATGAAATAAAGGTATTGGCGTCCGCAAGATAGAGCGCGTCAGTGATGATGCCGGTTTTAAACGTGTCGAGCACCGCGTTGACCGCGCTGTCGCTTCGGTTAAAATCCGCTGAAAGATCAATGGATAACTTTTCTTTGTCCAGGGTAATTCCTGCCGCAGCGTAATTCAGCGACTGGAACGCCCCGTCCTTCCCCGGACTTTTTTCATCCCTCTCGTTCCCCGGATCATATTCCCCGTTTAACGCGACCAGAAAGCTGTTGAAGCCGCCGCGATCTTCCATGCCCTGAACCTGCCTCTGCGCACCTGAAGGACTCTGAAGAAATTTCTTCAGCGCTGTAACAAAAAATTCCCCGGACAGATACAGATCGAGATCAGTGTTCTCTCTTTTCTTCTGTGTGTAGCCGATATAACAGGGATCCTGTGCCAGGCTGTTTCCGTTGCCGGTGAAAGCGTCGACCGCCTTGTGCACGAGTTCCCCGGTTGACGCGATCATGAATGTTCCTGACAGGGATGTCGTAAAGATATCACTCTGTATCTGATATATGCTCCTGTCCCGGTACGACGTAACGACCGGATACAGGTCAGTGTTCTGCCTGCCAGACCCTTTTTTGATTATATCGATAAAATTCAGAGGAAACGTTTTATCATTGGTCACAGGAAGAAATATGGCCATTCTGTCCTTTCCGGGTTCACTCTCCGTATAATAGGCCAGTGCGGCTTTTCGGGAAATATCGATACCGGCCTTTGTCAGAGATTCGCCGTCCAGAATATTGATACCGGTTCTATTGTTAATCCTGTCGATTTCACTCATCACTTTTGTGCGGTCCTGGTCTGAAAGAAGATTTTCAACAGCAAATTTAAGGGATTTTACAAAATTCCTGATTTCAGAAGTGGTCAGCAGAAGTAATGGAGAGCCGGGAACAATGGTTTCAAACCGCTGTTCCTGAGTCCTGAGTTCAAAGCACAGGGTAAGAAAAATAATTAAAACCAGCACATTTTTTCTCATAACGCTCTCCATAATGGTAAACAATAAACCCGGGGCCGCTCAATCAGGAAAAACAGGTTGGCAATAACCTCAGAAAGTCATTTAATCGACCGGGAAGACCGGAGCCAGCCCCTCTGTTTTGCTAAATTCTGGTTGATTTTATAGCCTCAACCCTGATTATCGCACATGACCGCTTTTTTTAAACCACAAAGCGTAGTATGGAATATCATACCGGTCAAAGGGGCGCAAGGAGAAAATGATGAACGACGTTAAAATTGAAAAAACATATGAGGAGATAAACAGCAAAATAAAGGACGGAAAAGCCGTTGTTGTCACTGCCGAAGAAATGCCGCGCATTGTCGAGGAACAGGGTGTTGACGGCGCATTTAAGAAAGTTGACGTAGTGACAACCGGCACCTTTGGCATAATGTGCTCCTCCGGCGCGTTCCTCAATTTCGGCCATTCGAAGCCAAAAATCAAAGCGGCAAAAGTATGGCTCAACAATGTTGAAGCGTACGGAAGCCTCGCCGCAGTTGACTGTTATATCGGCGCGACGCAGGTTCAGGAGGACGACCCCCTGAACATGGTGCACCCGGGAAAGTTCCGGTATGGCGGGGGGCATGTCATCGAAGACCTCATCGCGGGCAAGAGCGTGCAGCTCGTGGCAAAAGGATACGGCACCGACTGTTATCCATTGAGACTGTATCAAAAAACGATCACCATCAATGACCTGCGCGACGCGATTCTCTATAATCCCCGGAACGCGTACCAGAACTATAACTGCGCGGTCAATCTGACAGAAAAGACGATATACACCTACATGGGCATACTCAGGCCCGACATGGGCAACGCGAATTATTCTTCAGCGGGGCAGTTAAGCCCGCTGCTCAACGACCCCTATTACTGGACCCTGGGTACCGGGACCAAAATTTTTCTCGGCGGCGCGGTTGGGGCCATAACCTGGCACGGCACCCAGCATTCACCGTCATGCGAGCGCGGCGAAAACGGCATCCCCTGCGAGGGAGGCGGCACTCTTGCGGTAACGGGAAACATGAAAGAAATGGACAGCAAATATATACGGGGAGCGTCAATTACCGGTTACGGCTGCTCACTCGCGGTGGGCATCGGGGTGCCGATACCGATCCTGAACCGGGACCTCGCCTATTTCACGGGACAGTCAGACAGGGACATTTACTGTTCCGTGGTCGATTACGGCCAGGAATATCCGGCGGGCGGCAATGAAATCATCACCAGGGTCAGCTATGCCGACCTGAAAAGCGGCTCAATCACGGTAAAGGGGAAAAACGTCCCCGCCGCGCCTCTGTCAAGTTATCCCATGGCGAAAAAAATCGCCGAAACACTCAAAGAATGGATCGGCAGGGGGTTCACCATCGGCGTGCCGCAGATAACGCTTCCCACCGCGCCGTACGTGAGAAAGGATGAAATACGCTGACCGGTTCTACAGGTCCTTTAATGAGAGCGAACGATGGAAATCCTTCAGGGTAAGGGTCGAAACATCTGACCTCTATATACGGGCGGATAAAAACCTGGCAGGGCCGGCGCAGGAGCTGGTCACGAAGTTGAGAAACCAGATACGGGAGCACATAGAGAGACAGGAATCATTTCTGACCTCCTTTGAACCGGTGGAGCGGCTGCCGGGCTGCGCCGAAATTATTGACCGCATGTATGACGCATCAGAGCAGACCGGGACCGGCCCCATGGCAGCGGTCGCCGGGGCAATCGCCGAGTTTGCGGGAAGGGGCCTTATGGCCGAATCACGCGAGGTCATTGTCGAGAACGGGGGGGATGTGTGGCTCTCGGTCCTGGAACCGGTTAAAATCAGTATTTTCACCGAGAGCCGGTATTTTAAGGACAGGGTGACCGTGCTCGTCCGTCCGGAGAAAACACCCTGCGGCATATGCACCTCGTCAGGGAAAACCGGCCCCTCGATAAGTTTCGGAAGGGCCGACTCCGCGACCGTCGTGTCCCTTGACGCGGCCTTTGCGGACGCGGCCGCGACCGGGGCGTGCAACCTGGTGAAGGACGACACCTCGCTGGACCGGGCTCTTGATTACTGCTTTTCCATGAAAAAAACCAGGGGAGCGGTCATTATTTTCCGTGACAAAATGGCCCTGAAGGGCGACATAGAACTCACCGAACCATGAATGGAGATTGCGATGAAGTCAAAAAACGTGCTGCTTATCTTTAAAAAAGAAATCATGTACAAACCGATCATATACAGGCTCGCCAGGGACTATGAAACGAAATTCAATGTGCTTGAAGCGAAGATACTTCCCAAACTGGAAGGCCGCATCATCCTCGGCCTGCAGGGGACAGCCGCGGCAATTAAGAAAAGCCTGGACTACCTGAACAACGAGGGCGTGATCATCGAAGTCCTTGCTGACAAGATCACGAAGAATGAAGACAAATGCATCCACTGCGGGGCGTGCACCGCGGTGTGCCGCGTTGACGCGCTTGCCATAGACCGGGAAACCATGGAAGTGAAATTTTACCCGGAAAAATGCGTTGCCTGCGGCCTGTGCAAGATCGCCTGCCCGGTCAAGGCAATGTCAGGAACTTCCATTGACCTCAAGGATTAAAGGGACTTGCTGTAAAAACGGTACGTTTTGTACCGCTTCGCTCCCAGGTGTTCAAGGGCATTGATCATGTCAGGGTTGTCCTCAACGATAAGAGACATGTCCGCTTCGGTGTACCCCATCCTGATGGCCCTGTTGATCGTTTCCACGTAAAAATAAACATCGAGGCCGCGCCTGCGGTATTCCGGCATTACTCCCATGAGAAAGGTCTTGATGCGGTTTACCCTGCGCATCCCCAGAAGTATTTTGAATATTCCGAAGGGCAAGAGGCGCCCGTTCGCTTTTTTTATGGCAAGGTTCGCGTCAGGAACTGACAGGATAAAACCCGCGGGTTTATCCCCGTAAAACGCGAAGATGATCAGCTCTTCTTTGGCGATAATTTTCAGGTCCTTGCCGAACGCTTCGATCTGCGCGTCGGTGAAGGGGTAATGTCCCCAGTTATTTTCCCATGCCTTGTTAAAAATAACCTGGATCAGGTCACGGTCACGCTCGTAATGTTTGAGATCGATGTTTCGTATATGAAGGCCGTCCTTGCCTTCGAGGGCCTTTTTTTCAACCTGTTTGTGGAACTTGTAAAACAGTGACGGAAGCTTGTTGTCCCTGGTGAACAGGTAAGCGTACCAGTCCCTCACCTTCTGAAAGCCGTAATCCTCGAAAAGTTCACGGTAGTACGGCGGGTTATAGCCCAGCTCAATCGGCGGGATCCTTTCATAATCGTCAAGCAGCACGCCCGAAGGGTCATACATGAGAAAATTATAGGGCCCGTAGACATCATCCATGCCCTGCTCCCTGAGCCACTTTTCCGCGGTCGAGAAAAGCGCCCGAGAAACCTCTTTATCATTGATACACTCGAAAAAGCCGACACGGCCGCTTTTCACGTTGAAATATTCGTTATGGCGTTTGTCATAATGAGCGATGATACGGCCCACGATCTTTCCGTCCCGGTACGCGAGATAGGGCTGAAGAACCCCTACTTCATGGTAGGGGCCTTTTATGATCCGTTCGAGCTGGTCAATGATCAGGGGCGGTGCCCAGTAAGGGTTTCCCCTGTATATTTCCCAGGCGAATTTGATAAACTTTTTAATTTCTTTTTTGGTATTGTTCAGGGGGACGATTTCAATTGATGACATATAATGGTTCCTTAAATGATGTGCAGTTGGGCGCCCACATCCTTGAAAACATCGAGCGTTTTGTCAAGATTTTCTCTGGTGTGGGTCGCGATGACTCCCAGGCGTATCCTGGATTCCGAAGGCGCGACAGCCGGGTACACCACCGGTGAAGCGTAAATGCCCCGCTCAAGGATCATTCGGTTGAACAGCATGGTCTTTTCCGGGTCACGTATCAGCAGCGGCACAACCGGGGTCTGTGACCTGCCCGTATCAAAACCGAGGTCCTTCAGGCCGGCGACAAAATAACGGACATTGTCCCAGAGCCGCTCCCGCCACGCAGGTTCGCTGTCGAGCAGGTCAAACGCTGCCAGGACACCGGCACACAGCACCGTGGGCAGCGACGCCGAAAAGATATACGGTGATGCGGCATGATTGAGGTGGCTGATGAAATCAGCAGGCCCGGCCACAAAGCCTCCGACAGCGCCGGCAAACTTGGAGAAGGTCCCGGTAATGACATCAGCCCCGTCAGGCATACTGAAATGGTCCAGCAGGCCATGGCCGTGAGGGCCAATGACCCCAAGCGAATGCGCTTCATCAATAAGAACAAGAGCGTTATACATATCGCTCAGGCGTTTCAATTCGGGAAGATTGGCGATGTCTCCATCCATGCTGTAAACCGAATCAACGATAATAAGCATCCTTTTGTATTTCCTGCCGGCGCGCTGCAGCAGCGACTCAAGGTCTTCCATGTCATTGTGCATCCACATCCGTTTCTCGCTGCCCGAAAGGGTCACGCCGTCAACAATGCTCCGGTGCACCAGGTAATCGACCAGTGAGGCGTCGCCCTTCCCGACCGACGCCTGGACTGAACCCAGGAGAGCCTGGTAGCCGCTGGCGAACAGCGCGGCTCCCTGCTGGTTATAGGCCGAAGCGATCCTTTCCTTGAGCCTGTTGTGGAGGTCGGTTGTTCCGCACATGAGCGGCGAGCCGCCGGTACCCACCCCGTATTTTTTTATCGCAGCCTCGGCCGCTTCCCTGACTTTCGGGTGGTTTGCAAAACCGAGGTAGTTGTTCGAAATGAAATTCACGCAGTTTTTCCCCTGAACGGTCATTTCATTCGCGCAGGGAGACGTTATCTCAAGGCAGTAGGTGTACATGTCGCGTTTTTTTAAATCAGCGACAAAGTCAGCACGCCCTTTTATTTCATCATTAATCATTCTGTTCATGATATAAACACCGTGTATGTATGATCAGGCTTTGTTTTTCTCAAGATATTTGATCATGTAGTCTATGACCTGGCCTACGGTCTGAAGGTCGAGCACTTCATCGATGTCGGGATCGATGTCGTATTCCTCGGTAATGCGGGAAAGGGCTTCCATGCTTTTAAGGCTGTCAAAACTGAGATCATCGACGAAACGATGTTCCAGTTTGATTTTGTCCGGTGACATTTCGGCAAGCTTTGCGATTATGCCGATAAAATCTCTGGTTATTTTTTCTCTGCTAATGGGACCCATAGTAATGCTCCTTGAATGATATCAATAATAATTTGTTGAACAGTTGTTTTCCGTACGAATATTCTCATCACGAACGGGTGAAGAAACTGCCCAGTTTTTTTCTCATGAGCTGAAAGTAGCTGAGTATGACTGTTTTGAAAAGAAGAAAATTGTCCTGAATCCTGGTTTCTATGAAATCATCCTCAAGATATATCTTTTTACACAGGACCCGCTGAAGTTTCCCGCTGGTGGTCTTTGGAACAGTCCCTTTGGGGACGATGCGGATATCATCCGGCCTGAAACCGAGCCGTGACATGATTTCACTGCTGATCCTTTTTTTCAGGTCCTCCAGGCGGTCCTTCTCCTTTAATACCGATTCGCAAACCAGTACAAGGTCCTCGGTCCCTTCATGCTGATTTTCAACCGCGAAAGCAGCGCAGCTCCCCAGGCGGACGCCTTCAACCGTGGCTGCGATGCGTTCAACATCGTAGGGATATATGTTTTTCCCCCGCTTTATGATCATCTCCTTTTTTCTTCCTGAAATAAACAGCATGCCGTCAAGAATAAAACCCAGATCTCCGGTGTGGAGCCATCCGTCGGCAATTGTGTTTTGTGTGGCCTGCTTGTTCTTGTAATAGCCGCCGGTCAGGCTGTTGCTCTTTACCAGTATCTCCCCGATCTGCCGCTCGTAAAGGGTGTTGCCTTTATCATCCGCGATCCGCACCTCCTGGCCCAGCAGGGGATAGCCCACCGCTACCAGGTCGACATACTTTCGTGAATCATCAGCGTCTGAATCAAGGGCGAGGTTCTCCTCTTCAATCATCTGACGGTCGAACCTGCGCACCACGGTCGTATTGTCAAGAGCGGGGAACGTGGCGGCAAGGCTGTTTTCGGCCATGCCGTAAACCGGGAGAAAAAGATTTTCCCTGAGGCCGCACGGCTTGAATTTATCAATAAATTTCTGCAGCGTGATCCGGTCAATCGGCTCCGCCCCGTTTAGGGCAAGGCGCCAGGTGCTTAAGTCAATCTGGGGAAGGTCTTCATCCGCTATTCTCGTCACGCAGTAATGGTATCCGAAATTCGGCGCGACCCCCATGGTCACTTTATAACGGCCGATATTTTGCATCCACCACTGGGGCCTGAACAGAAAAGCCTCGGGTTTCATTAAAACAATGGGCATGTTCCAGTACATGGTTGTGAAAAACCCGCCGATAAGGCCCATGTCATGATACAGGGGCAGCCAGCTGATTCCCACATCCCCGTCCTTCATCGCGCTGGCTACTCCGATTCCATGAATATTGTGAATAAGGTTAGCGTGAGAAAGAAGCACGCCTTTGGGATGCCCTGTTGTCCCGGAGGTATACTGGATCAGGGCTATATCTTTCGATGTTATTTCCGGAAATTGTACCCCGGTAACGTCCTCGAGTCCGGTAAAGTCATCATTAAAAATTTCATTGGTAAAAACAAAATCGATTCCCATTGAAGAAGCCCCGGCCATGCCGCCAACGATCATTTTCATCTTATCATAGGTGATGAAAAACTTCCCTTCGCAGTCGGCGATAATATGTTTAAGGTTGCCGAGATACTTTTCCAGGTTGCTCGTACCTGCGGGCTGGCTTACCGGGACAGGGACCCCGCCGGCCATAAGCGTTCCGAAATAAACATAGACAAACTCCTCACTGGTAGGGAGCATGATAACGGCTTTATCATCTTTTTTCATCCCGTGATTAATTAAATAGTGGGCCACACCTTCAGCTTTTCTCACTACCTCGTCAGCAGACACTTTTTTTTCATTGTTTTTCATATCCATAAAAATCAGGAAATCCCTGTCGACTTTCTTTCGCATCCTGAGAACATCAACAAGGGTATGTGCCTTAAGAGAATAATCCTGAGAATTTTTCTGGTGCGCAAGGACTTTTGATTGAGTCTTTGTCTTCATATTAACCTTCCCACTAAAATTTGAACAAAACTGTCAATGACAGTATAATGTATTATTTCAATACATTAAAAAAATTTTTACTGAATGCTATAATTAAGCAGTGATTAAGGCCTGTAACCTGTATGGCTGTTTCATGTGATTAAACATGCTTACTATGGAGAATATATATACTATATAATATGTCTTTTTCATTGTGCTTAATTGTTAATTATTCAACTTTACTATAAAAGCAATTCCTGTGCCACTGTCATAATTTATCATGATTTAACTGCTGATTTTGTTAGAGATTGTATCGTTTCGATAGCTGTTATGCTAATATGTACGAATTTGACAAAATAATATATACTCTGTATCATATATGCAACATGAGCAAGAAATAAGACCATAAAAGCATTATATTGCTAAAAGTGTTTAAAAAAAATTAAAAAAACTCCTGTTAACGGCAACGCTCACCATAATAATTTAATTCCCTGTACAAAAAAAAGGGAGCCTGTCCGGCTCCCCTCTCTTTCACACATAATTCATAATAATTCTACCTGAAGTCATTAATGCGTTCGCTTTTCTTTTCGTCCTGCTCAACCTGTTCCTGAATATGCTTAAAGTGCGGCGATTCTATCCCGTATTTGAGTTCAACAGCCTGAAGCATGCTGCGGTTTTTCTTGTTTTTAAACTGCAATATCTCATCTTCGGTAGCGTGTTTATATTTCTGCAAGACCTTTTCCATATACCCGTAACAGCTGGTAAGATAGATATACGCCCATATGTCATTTTTATTTTTTTCTGAAAGCGATATATAGCGTTCAAGAATCGGAATGCATGGCTTAAAATTTTGCAGGTCATACTGCGTTGACACATATACCTGGAACAGGCGTGACATGAAATTATTGAATTTCGGGTCCTGCCTTACTTCAGGCGACTGCACCTCATCGAGATAGTTGATCGCCTTGGTCAGATAGGTCACTGACTTGACCTTGGCCTCAAATTTTTTATACGCGATCTGTCTCTGCTGCTGGTTTTTCCGGTCAATTTCCTGCCAGTACCACCGCTCATTGAGGTTTTTCTGCTTTTTATGGCTTTCGCGTATTTTAACAACTTCGTTTTCCATGTCTTCAAGAATATCAAGACCGGTCGAATATTCATCTATTGCCAGTTTAAGAAGGTTTTCTGAATACTCCGTATTCAATTTTTCCAGCTCTTTAATCGCGGTTACATAGGGCCTGAAGTCACGTATTCTCCATCCCATATCCTCGTCCTGGATTTTGTCCTTCATTTCACCGGATTCTTTTTTCTGGCCTGCGGCATCTTCACCTGCCTGCTGTGCGTAAAGTGAAATCTGCACCATCAAAAACATCACTGCGGCGCAGAGAAACATGCTTGCCAGTTTATTCATTTTTACTGATTTCATACAAAGACACCTCAATTTATTTACGTGATAATGGTACTTCTTTGATTTTATCGTCAATAAAAGAGGGAAAATTGACCCATTTTTTCCTCTACCATTATTTTATGGTATAACAGTTCCAGAGTCCGATCAAGATACTGTTTCATTTTTTTAATCTTAATGTGATTGACATAATACATTCACTGGCATAGTAAGATCAACCATGCCACCGGTAAAAAACATTAACATCCCCCAGTACTGCGACTTCTGCGAAAAAAGCGGTATCGTCTTTAACAGGCATTTTGAAGAAGCGGGCGAAAACGCCCTGATGCCGTGTCCCAAATGTGTCGCGCCCCTGTGCCGCTGCGGCGGCGAAGAGCCCTATTTCTATTACGAAAACGATATAATAAAAAGCTGCCCCTGCAGGCCGACAATGATGAAGATCGACCGCATTCTTGAGATATACCGTAACTGCGGCATTGACAAAAAATACCAGTGGAAACGCATCAGCGACTTCAAGTCCCACAGCAAGCTCGCTGACAAAGCAAAAATCAAGGCCTATGAAATTGTCCGCAATTTTCCCGATGTCTCGAAGGGGCTCTTCCTCTGGGGAAACCCGGGAACCGGAAAAACCCTGCTCTCATCGATAATACTCACGGAGCTCATCATACGGCACGCGGTTCCCGGAAAGTTCATTAAAATCTCGCGCACCTTTTTCAACAGGCTCAAGGCGACCTTTGTCGAAGGCTCAGCTACCTACGGCCTTTCCAGTAAAATCGAAAAGGAATACGCGGACGTTGACATCCTCATCATTGACGATTTCGGCGTGCAGCGTGACACCGAATGGGAACAGGAGACGCTGTACAACCTGGTGGACGCCCGCTATGAAGGGGAAAAATTCACGGTTTTCACCTCAAATAAAAATCCCAACGAAGAGTTCAGGGAACTCTCCGACGGGAGGGTGCTCTCCCGGATCAAGGAGATGAGCCTTATCATGGAACTGAGCGGCAAGGACCAGAGGGAAAACCTGTAATGGCGCTGGCCTATATCGGGCTCGGCGCGAATCTCGGAGACCGCAGCGCGAACCTTGAAACCGCCCTGAACCACCTTGACGCAGACCCCGACATCACCGTAACCGATAAAAGCGGCGTTCTTGAAACAGCGCCGGTCGAATACACGGACCAGCCCTGTTTTCTCAACCAGGTCATCAGCGTACAGACGTCCCTTTCGCCGGAGGAACTTCTTGCGCGCCTGCTCGGGATCGAGGCCCGCATGGGACGCGCGCGCGGCGTCCCCAAGGGGCCGCGCCTTATCGATCTTGACATCCTTCTCTACGACAGCCTGGCCATGAACAGCGCAACCCTGGTCATCCCCCACCCGGGAATAACAACGCGCGAGTTCGTTCTTGCCCACCTGGTCGAACTCGACCCTTCCCTGCGCGACCCTGCCACCGGCAAAGCCTACCGCGATATACTTGCCGTCATGCGCCGGAATCCATGATCATGATTTAGCCACGGCAAGCTCGCCCCACCGCGTGGTATAGCGCGGCGACAGGAATGAACGGCGCATCGCCCACGACGGAGACATCCCCCCTGCCGCGAAACGCAGCGTGTCCCTTCCCATTTCACGGTTGAGCCGGTCGACAACATCCATGAGCCGCGCCTTTTCAGGGCCAGGGGGGGGATGAAAAAGGCTGAGCTGCCCGTCTCCCTCGGGTGCTATATCGGGAAACATCACGCCCGCCTTCTTGTACCTGAACCCGGGCCGGTATATGCGCTCGAGCATACGCGTCCCGTACCGGATAAGGTGCGGCGTGTACGACGTGGGCACGGGAAATTCGTACGCGATGCCGTTGGAATACTGGGGGTCGGATGTTCTGAAGCGGTTCGTGGCAATAAAAACGATCATTGACCGGGCCAGGCCGCGCTGGCGGCGCAATTTCTCCGCGCCCCGCGTAACGTACGAGGCCACGGCCTCCCGGAGCTCGGAAAGCGATTCGACCGGCCTGCCGAAGGAGCGGGACGACACGATGCCCTTTTTCGGCTCGGGCATCTCCTCAAGGGGGATGCAGGGGACGCCCCGCAGTTCCATCACGGTCCGCAGTCCGCAGACGGTCATGTTTTTCTTCACCCATCGTTCAGGCGCGTCGCGGAGCTCGAGCGCGGTGCGGATACCGCGGGCGTTCAGAAGTTTTTGGTACTGCCGCCCCACGCCCCAGACGTCCTCAACCATGACCGAGCCAAGGGCGCGTTCCGCGCCCGCCTCATCCATCATAAAGACCCCCTTCATGCCCGGGTCCCGTTTCGCTATTTTACTCGCGGCCTTTGCCAGGGTCTTTGACCGCGCGACCCCTATTGACACCGGAATGCCCGTCCAGCGGAGAAGCTGTTCCCGCAGGTCACGCGCGAACGCCGCGACACCGGGAATGCCGCCGAGGAAAAGAAAGGCCTCGTCAATGGAATAGATCTCGATCTCGGGAACTGACGAGGCGAGCACGTCCATGACACGGCGCGACATGTCGCCGTACAGGCTGTAATTCGACGAGAGCACGGCAACGCCGTTTTTCGCGATAAGGCCGCGGAGCGAAAAGTAAGGGGCGCCGAAGGGAATGCCCAGCTCTTTCGCCTCATTGGAAAGGGCAACGGCATTGCCGTCGTTGTTCGAAAGCACGATGACCGGCCTTCCCTTCAGTGACGGGTCAAAGGCCCGCTCGCAGGAAACGTAAAAGTTATTGCAGTCAACCAGGGCATACATGGGAATCTCCGCCGCGGCAGGGAATATCAGAAGGCCCGGCCTTTAAGGCTGTGAATGACGTGCAGCACCACTCCCCAGATCTCGAAGTTCATGGCTTCAGTGACCCTTATGGGCCGGTAGGCCGGGTTCTCCGGGACAAGATACGGGGCGCCTTCCTCATACACCAGCCGCTTGACCGTAAGCTCGCCGTTAAGCTCGGCAATGACGATGCTGTTGTGGCCGGCCTGCTCGGCCCGGTCGACCACCAGAATGTCGCCCGAAAAGATGCCCGCGCCGGTCATCGAATCTCCGGACACCCTGATGAAAAAAGTCGCGGCCGGGTGCCTGACAAGAAATTCATTGAGGTCAAGACTGCGGTCAATGTAATCATCGGCAGGGGACGGAAATCCCGCCGGGACCCGCGCTATAAAGAAGGGAAGCGGTCTCTGCTCGGCAACAACGGCCCGGTACAGGCCGGTTACCGGGCCGCTATTCAATTTCAGGCCCGCTTTCATCACGTTCCTTTTCTCCGGGCTTTTGGGAAGCGGCTGTTCCGGCATCCCTTTCTTCTGAAGCGTTTTCCGCTATCTTTTCAGACAGAAGTTCAAGGCACAGGGGACGTTCACTCCTCCTGCCAAAAATCCTGAAATCCTTTCCTTTGATGATCACTGCCCTAACTCCTTTTTTTTCCGTGTGCCGGGAGCCTGACCGGAAAAATCATGACAGCTCCCGAAAATGCCGCCTGCCACCGATACTGTCATATTAATACCATCCCGGGATAATGTCAACAAATGTTTAGTATTTTATTTTGAAATCTTTTCCGCACTGTTCAGTCAACCCGGCGGGCGCAGCACTCCGGGCCGTTGTTCTGCGGTGAATTCACGGCTGAAGAAACAGGATACGATTCCATGTGCTGCGAAGGAAACGGCAAAAGCAGTGACTGAAGATTTGGGGGGGATGATGACGCCTCGAGCCAGAGGCTTCCCTGTTCAGGGCCCAGTATGGCCGGCATCCGGTTATGCACCTTCGCGACCAGGTCATTCGCCTCCACGGTCAAAATGGTGCAGGTCTCAAGAACCGTTTTGTCAGGAGCGGTCCACCGGTCATACAGCCCGGCAAAAGCAAAAACGGCGCCCTCAACCGGTTTGAAAAAAAACGGCTCCCGCGCCCTGCCGGTTTTTCTCCACTCATAAAAACCGGTTGCCGCGATCAGGCAGCGCTTTGTTTCAAAGGATTTTCTGAAGCTCGGCTTTTCGGCCGCGGTCTCGGCGCGCGCATTGATGAGTTTGTAGCCAACGGAAGGGTCTTTTGCCCAGAAAGGGACCAGGCCCCACTGGTAATCCACGAGCTTTCTTGCTTTTTCAGGGGAAATAACCGCGATAATTCGCTGCCCCGGCGCGATGTTATAACACGGGGGAAGGCCGGTCTCTATTTCATCAATAAAAAATTCCTTCACGATCTCGCTGAGAGGAATGGTTTGGGCAAATCTTCCGCACATAGGCCCAGTATACAGGGCATTCGCGTAAACGCAAGCATATGAATAAAAAAAAGACAGGCATCAATCTTCCCGTGATACCTGCCTTCAACCAGCCTTGTACCTGATAATTAATCAGTTCATCATGAAGCGGTGATCTGAATCTTTTTGGGTTTTACCTCTTCACTTTTATGAAGCGTTAAGGTTAATATTCCATTGTCCAGTTCCGCTTTAATTGAATTTCTGTCGATATCATTTCCCACTCGAAACTTCCTGTAATAGTCAAGCAGCTCGTATTCAGAATACTTCAGGTTCCTCGCATCACTCTCGTCTTTCACTACTTTACCTGAAACTTCAAGTTCATTGTTCTCAAGGGTGATATTCACGTCCTCTTTGTTCACCCCGGGCATTTCCATTTTGAGTGAATAAGCATCCGGTGTTTCATATATATCAGTTACCGGCACGATAACGCATTCTTCACAGTAATTATTGGTTTTAACATTTTGTTCCATGACCTCACCCCCTTAATGAATTTCGATCCTTTTCGGTTTTGCATCCTCACTCTTGGTCAGGGTTATAAAAAGGATGCCGTTCTTCATCTCAGCCTGGACATTGCCGCTGTTGACGCGGGTCGGCAGCTTTACCGACTTTTTAAATTTCCCGAAATCCCTTTCTTTCCTGATATAGGGATGTTCTGAGTAATCACGCTTCTTTTCTCCCTCGATAATAATGCTGTTGTCCGCCAGCTCCACCGATACGTCTTCAGGTTTGACTCCCGGCAGTATTGCCCTTACCTCATATGCAGCATCATTTTCATAAATATCCACATGAGGGTATTCACCTGATCTGCCGCGGGCAGGGACATCCCTGAAAAAATTATCTACCAGATTTCTTAACTCAAGCACATCATCAAAAATATTATACGTCAGCATATCACACCTCCTACTTCTTTACTTCAATTGATATTTTTTTAGGGCTTTCGACCTTTGTCCTCGGGATCGTCACATTCAGGACACCGTTCTTGAAGTTTGCGATGATCTTATCAGAATGGATCCCTTCGGGAAGCCGGATCGACCTGCTGAAAGAACCATACTTTCTTTCAGTTACCACATAGTGGTTGTCTTTCGATTCTTCTTTCTTCTCTTCCCGTCTCTCACCGGAAATGGTCAGAATATCATTTTCCAGTGTGACCGAGAGATCTTTTTCATTGATTCCCGGAATATCTGCTTTTACATTGATCGCATTTTTGGTTTCTTCGACATCAACCGCAGGTGACCATTGAAAATCAGAAAAACCGGTGCTTTTCAGATCAAAGAAATCATCAAAAATCGATGATATCTGGCGTCTGAACAGATCAAGATCGTTTCTTTGGGTTTTATCTCTTTTAGCTATCCTGAAATTCATAGCTGCACCTCCTTTTAAATTGTTAGCACTCATTATTATTGAGTGCTAACAATAATTTACAAAAAAAAGACCGCATCGTCAACAAATAAAAAATTTTTTTTCGATTAATTTAAAATTTTGTTAATCTGAATTTAACTCATTTCTGGAAGAAATGAACACGGTCCGGTAACTATTAAATTCGCTCTAAGCGGTTAAAAAACTCTGACTTGTACAGCTTTTGACCTATCCGGTCCTGGGCCTCAATAATTTCCTTGATTATTTCTGTTGTGGTCAGGGGATTAACTGTAATGGCGCGCAAGATGACGATGTCCTGGAAAAAATAGATCGGGGAATCAATCATGGTCCGTGAAACAAAGCTGTCGTCTTCTTCGCGCTGCTGTTTGTGAAGCTCAATATTCAATTCATTGAGCACGATATTGATTTCGCGAAGGCGGTCAATCTGACGCATTTTATACCGGTCAAGCATGGCCTCCTTGAGCTCGCGGGTGCCTATCTTCAAGCGTATTGTTTCAATCTTTTCCTGTATCCTTTTGGGAACAAAGCGGTAATTAAAAATAAACAGCTCGGGCTGGTTCATGGGCTCAAAATTGCAGTGCCGCTCAATAATTCCCCGCAAATACGCTGTCAGTTCAAACGCGTGCTCAAAAAGAAGCTTAAAACCGCTGGACCCGAGAATTTTAAACGTGGCCCAGGGCTTCAGTGCCGAAAAAGGGCGCGAGCCTTCAATGGTAAAGCGGCCGCTGTCAACGGAATCGGGCCTGATGATGTAGTTTGAGTAGTGTTTGAGGTTCCAGAGCTCCCGCTCGCTTCTGAAAAGGACCATCCCCATTGCCGCGGGAGAATAGAGGAGTTTGTGGGCATCGACCGTGACCGAGTCAGCGCTCTCGATGCCGTTGAACATATAGCGCAGTTCGTCCACCAGCAGGACCGCCCCGCCCCACGCTGCGTCAACATGAAAATGGGTGTTGTATTCATCCGCCACCCTTCTTATTTCTTTAAGGTTGTCGATATTTCCCGTCTCGGTTGTCCCCGCAATGCCGACGATCGCGATGATTTTCGTCCTTTCCTCGTTTCTGCTGTTTTTTTCTTCAATCTCACGGCAGACCCTTTCCAGTTCCTGGATATCCATCCTGTTTCTCGAATCCACCGGTATTTTTATGAGGTTATCGTCCCCGAGGCCGATAATACGAGCGATTTTATCAAAAGAGTAATGGCCCCGGCGTGACACAATGATCACTGCCCGGTCATAGCCGTAATACTTCAGCGCCTGGTAAAGCCCGGCCCTGCGCACGCCGGCAAAATGCCTGTCAGGCCTGAAGGCCTTGTTTCGAGCAACGACCATCGCGGTAAGGTTGGCCATGGTGCCGTCAGAGCAGACATTCCCCAGGGCGACGTCCCTGTCCTGGATAAAGGCCCGGTAAAACTTTTTGCTTTTGCGAAAAACCAGCCGGTGCATCCATGAGATCAGCTCCCGTTCAACGAATGTCGAGGCCTTGGCCGACTCGATCTTGACCTGGTTCTGGTTAAGGGCCGCGATGATCATTTCGATGAGGATCATGAAATAAGGGATCGCGCTGGTCATGTGGCCCACGTAATAGGGGTTTCCGACTTTTACCGAGTGGGAAATAATATTATTTTTTATTTCCATGAGCACGTCCCGCAGCAGATGCGGATCTTTGGGAAGATCGATATCGGTAAACAGTTTGGCCAGGTCGGGAAGCGCTATTGAGCTGTGGATACCGCCCTTTTCGGTAAAGAAGCTGTGGATGAGGTCAAGGAGATGCGTTCCGAATTCAATAAACTTGTCAGGCGAGTCAGGCATAATAAAAAGTTTGCGAAGGTGGTCCATGTCCGCCTTGACAAGTTTTTCATGATGCATTTTTTCCCCCACAAGATACATGGTAAACCACCAACATCCTTTTCAGTTCAAAAAAAAACGTACGGTCAGTTTTTTCAAGCACTTTATCTGTAATTTACTGATATATGCGCGACAATGGCCTCATGCACCTGCCGCAGAAAAATTACTTTTATAGTGCTGAAAACACGGAACCTCCCTTACTAATACATGATACTATAATTTACTTCATAAACAATACAATTAACCAAAATTCTGAAAATCACATACGTATATCACTGCCGGGAGTCAAAAGAGTAAAAATTATTCTTTACTAAAGCAAAAAATCGAGGTAAAATCATTACTATACAGTCAGAACCCTGATTCGAAGCAACAGAGTAGTGACTAATAATAAAGCATAATCATGAAAATTATTAAAAAAAGAATAATATCACTTAATCAAAATCAAGCTCCTGACGACAATAGAGTTATAAGGCACTATGTATTATTCAGGAATTTACATAAAATTTAACACCGGAAATATACAGGCCTTATAATACCACGGAAGGACAAAAATATCATGGAAGAAGCAATTCGTTGGACATTTCCCGAAAACATCAAATTTGAAGAAGTATCCGATTATCTTGACCGCTTTAAGCACATCGATGCTTCACAGAAAATCATCTTTGACCTGACTGACACCATAAATATACATTCTTCATTCATAGGGTTCATGATCAACGCGAAACACCTCACGGTAAGAAACGGCGGCAGCCTCACGCTCAGGCTTTCGTTCACTGTTGAAAGGATCCTCACCATGCTGAACATCATCGATTACTTCCTTCCGGAAGTGGTTACTGAAATCGACAAAAAATCAGCTTAAGCGGTACACTCATCCGGCAGGTCGCGCAAAAAATAAATTGACAGGATTCTCAGGTATATGAGAGTATAGTAAAATACTAAAGCTCTTTTATGAACAGGTACCTTATGAAACTGGACAGCTGCCAGATCGATACTGCCTCAGAAATTTTAAAATCAATAGCTCATCCCATTCGAATGAACATCCTCTGTTTTCTCATGGATGGAGAAAAAAACGTCGGTGAAATTGAGCAGGAATTCGGATCAACCATTTCAAACATATCGCAGCACCTGACCGTGCTCAGGAAAGCGGACATCATCAACCGCAGAAAAGAAGCGAACTATATGTTTTATTCACTCAAGGACGACACGATCCAGCAGCTCATGGAGACCATTAAAAGACTTTTCTGCGACAAGATCTAAAGGACCTCAAGAATACTCTCTGTCCTGAAATACCGGTCTTCCCTTCGCAAATAGCAGTGAGCAAAGAGGTAGCTCTTTCTCCCCTGGGTGATAAACTCCTTGGGGACGATATCGCGCACCGTAATATTCCCATCATTGTCTTCGTACCGTATCCTGGCCATTCTTCCGATCATGAGGCCCGGATGAATTCTCTGCCGCTTAACGGCTTTTTTCGGGCCGGGCCTGATCAGACTTCCGTGGTAACCGAGAAGGTCTCCCATGGTTTTCATTTTATGCGGGCCGGGATTAGCTACAACGCGGCGGAAGATTTCCATGCAGCAGCAGGCGTCGGACAGGGCCCGGTGGCTGGTCCCGGAGAGGTTGAAATGTCTGCTCAGCGTGGTGAGCTTGTGGTTGTCAAAATACGGGAATGTCTTTCTCGCCAGGCGCACGGTGTCAAAGGCGATCAGGGAAGAAGCGTCCATCCCCCCTTTTCTGTACGAGGCGTCGAGAAACGCCAGGTCAAACGCCGGGTTGTGGATAACCAGGTACGAGTCGCCGATGAATTCGCTGACCGTACCGATGATCTCCATGATCGAGGGAGAACCGGCAACCATGTCGTCGGTGATCCCGTGGATGCGGATCACCTCTTCGGGGATCGAGGTCCCCGGGTTTACCAGGCACTCGTAGGTTTCAATGACTTTTTCGCGGGTGAACTTGACCAGGCCGACTTCGACAATGTGGTGCAGCAGGGGGTTGACACCCGTGGTTTCAAGGTCCACGGCGCAGAAAACTGCCTCGTTGATGTTTTTCCCGTAATCCAGCATGTCAGTCAAACGAGCCGACCATCTTTACTTCGGGCTCAAGCTCAATGGCGAATTTTTTGAAAATTTCTTCCCTGACCAGGTCGATCAGGTCCCTGATGTCGCGCGAGGTGGCGTTGCCGGCATTGATGATGAAGTTGGTGTGCTTCTCGGATATCATGGCCCCTCCCACGCGCTTTCCCTTGAGGCCGGCCTGCTGGATGAGCTGCCATGACGAATGCCCCTCGGGGTTCTTGAACACGGAGCCGGCTGACGGGTAGTCAAGGGGATGTTTCGATTCCCGGTCGCGGAGGATGTCGTCTATGGCTTTTCTCGCGCTCGCGGTGTCGCCGCATTCGGGGACCGCATACAGGGCACCGGTGATTATCGTTCCGGGGGGAAGCAGGAATTTGCGGTACGCGGCCATGTTATCGGTGACCTGCAGCGCCACGACATCCCCCCCGTCTGAAATACAATCGATCTTTTTTAAAATCGACACAAAATTGCCCATGGTGGTGCCCGCGTTCATCACAATGCCGCCGCCCAGTACGCCCGGTATGCCTGCCATGAACTCAACGCCGCCGTACCCGCTATCAAGGCAGAAGTCGATGAAAGTTTTCTTCTTCACCGACGCGTCCGCGTAAACCAGGCCCGGGCCGTCGACCCTGAGCGCCGCGCCGCCCGCGTCATCGCACACACGGACCACCATCCCCCGTACGCCCGCGTCGGACACCAGCAGGTTGGAGCCCCCGCCCATGACCATGCAGGGAAGGCCGTTTTCCCGGGCGATTTTCAGTACCGCGGAAAGCTGGTCCGGCGATTCGGGAAAAGCGAGGATGTCGGCAGGCCCTCCCGTCTTGAAGGTGGTATATTTGTTCAGCGGCTCGTTGAGGAGCACCCTGGCGGCCTCCCGGAGCCCGTGAATAACCGACGATTGTATCTTTGTGTTCATAATAGACTTTCCCCGGGCGAGTGTTCACCCGGCGCCTCTTTTTGTAAAGACATTTATGCGGAACGCGCCATGCCGGTGAAACCCGATTAATGCTTGTTATTATTCCGCCTCTGTGGTAATGTCATCCCGTGTTCATGAAAATGAAAATTTTGTAATGGTGATAAATCAAGCCTGTCGATAGTAATTACAGGAACACGTCCGCGTCTATAAGCCGGAGACCATGAAAAAAACGAAAAAAAATATCATTCCCGATATAACCGAGTTCACCGACGACGAAGGCAAAAAGTGGGTCCAGACGTCAACGGACGACTTTTTCTCACTCAAGGAGCTCAATGATATCCTTGACTCGGTGGAGAAGGAAAAGGAAAGCGGTGAAGTCGTACTCGCCCGCATAAACTTCCAGAAGGTAAACAAGGAATACTACGACGCCGCGATCTCGCTCCAGTCGAAGCTCAACAAGCAGACCGAGCTGCTGAAAAAAGTGATCACCGAATCAAAGAAAACCATTGTACGAAAGAACGCGAAGCTCAAGGAGCTCATCGCCTATATCCGCAAACTGCACCAGCTCATCGCCTACCTCACCGCGGAAGGAGAAGGCGGCGAGAAGATCAGCATACCGGCCGCAGTGTTCACCGCGCCCGAACCCACCGGCGTTGAAGCGGAATCAGAGTACGAGGAAGTCGAGGAAGTTGTTGTAGCGCCTGATTGAGGGGAGGAAGTTGTCCCTGAGTATAGCCTTTGGTTAGCCTGTACTCTTTGCAAGCTCTGCAAGCTCATTGACAATGAAAATAGCACAAGCCGCGAGCCCTGAAGAGAAATGTTCCTCTTTTTCTTTTCCACCAACATTAAAAAAACCCACTGTCCAGTATAATTTATTGTGTAATAAATACCATCCGGTTGAAGTTCTTTTATTAAGCGAATAAGTCTCCCAGTCTTCAATGAGACCAGGATTCGATACAAGAAATTCCATAATATTGTCTTTGGTGACACTATCCTCATGGCCAAAGTAGCCAGCTTCTTTGAGAAGTTGAATTATGCTTTTATTTCGGCTGATACTGAAATCTCTGGGCAATGAACAGATTCTGGAAACAAGATCCGACATTACTTTCTCCATATCGCCAGCCAGCGGATTTTTCAACCCCACAACGTTTTCACGTCGGCCGAAAGAGCGGGGTCATGTTTATTTTTATTGTTTATTGGTCCATTTTGTACAACAAGTCTGGATTAATTGAAACAATATAATAAATACCATTAATATTAGCTATAGTGTCCCTTATAAACTCATTCATTGCTTCTAGTGAATAGCCATTTGTTTTTAAATCTAAATTTTCTCTTTGCAGTGCCAACAGTAATGATTCTTTCGGGCTTTTATAGAGTGCCACCCCGCCAAATACATTCCAGTGTCGTGTTTTGTCGGAGCCATCTTCTTTATTGCCGGGTAATAAAAAGTTTTCGAGTGCTATCGAACTTGGCAGCATTTTTTCAGGTATACTTTTTACCCACCCCATTGGAATACGAACAGATTCATCAAGAAGACCAATAGCGGCCTTTTTGCTTTTTGTGATTCGTAATGCTTCACGAAAAAGCAAAATCATCGGTAAATTATGATTTTCAAGTTGTATATCATTAAATTTTGGAGATGTTCTGGACACAGCTCTTAAATAACGACGGTCGTATTGGGCATACAAAACAAGTTTTTTGAAATCCTCAATAGATGTTTTACTTTTATAGACCTGCCATTCAGCCCTGTCCAGGTAGTTTTCAAGATTTGTGAAATCACGAGGCGGGGGCAACTCATCTAATTTAAGAGATATATTAAGGTCTGATTTTAAATGCGATTCAATTATACGAAAGATTGTCAGATAGTTACTTTTCCCGTCTTTGAATGCCTGGTATTCTTTAGAAACAAGAATATCTTTAAGATGATCTCGAACGTACAATATTTTTTGTATAAATTCAGATTGCGTTACGGTGGATAATGTTTCTGCGTCTTCAACTAAACTTGTCAGGTCCAGCAACAGTTGATAATATTTTTTTTCATTAAAAAGCTCTTCGCATCTTTTGATTTTACGTTCTGTATAATTACGTTCGGTATCAGTAAGATCTCTTTTCCTCAATTCATAGGCAAATGCAAACCGCACGGCTTCAGTAAATATCTCGTCTAAAACCCTTTTTGAATAACAGGAAGGATCTTCGATACCTTTGATTTGACCTAAAAAAACAAAAGGGGTTCTTCGAATAATATCATGGCTTATTGAAAACAGTGGCTGCTGGATATACTCATACGTGGGAAGATATCGGTACAGTTCTCTTGGCTGAGGAAATATAAAATTTTGCGCTTTTTCCTGTGCAATGTAGGGATTTTTATATTTATATAAATGTTTTAAGAACAAAATGTCTTCATCATCAAAATAGCCGTTTTGGTTTATATCTATTTTATGCTGGATCAGGCTGCTCTTCATGAAAGGATTATTTATAATGTTATTTAGCTCAGTTTCATCTAATTCATTCCATTGATTATCACTGTTTAAATCTCCAAGCATAATCAATTCTGAATTAATTTTAACTCGATTTACTGGAAGGTAATAGACTACTCCAGTAATTACACCTGCCAATATAAAAATGATAGTAATGATTATTTTTTTTCTTTTATGCACTTTAATTATCCTTAGCGAATTTAACGACTAAATGAGCTGACAACAGAAATAAAAAAAATTTTAATTCCCATAACGAACAAATACCCCTAAATGATCCTTGACTTTTTGCTCATTAATTTCGATAATCTTACCAGTCATATGAGTCCTCCTTCTGATTTAAAAAGTGTGGTTACTTAAATCGTCAGATCGAGGACTTTTTTATTATCTAAATGTGCGAAAGATATTTTCACTACCAGGGAGCGCAGTTGCTATGCTGAGCCAGGTGTCGTTTTTAATATAAGGGAACCTCTATAAATTACATTTCGGATGTTCCCTTGTGGGCACAACCATTGGATAAATCAGGTTTTATCATTTTTCAATTAATGAAAAAACCTGATTTTTAGAGGTGCCCATAATTTATAGCCGTAGAAAATATAGATATTATTATTTTTCAAGTATTCAAATATTTTACCTGATTCCAAGAAATCTAAATATTTTTCTGATTTAATTTTTAGCCATTCAATATCTTTATAATCTATATTACTTTGATCTCCAATATGCTCTATGAATGTTTCTTCATAAAATAAATTAGTGTTTTTATAGGATACTTTATTTTTATTATTATCATAGGAATAGAACTGACCAATTATTCTTGGTTTATCTTCATTAATTAATTTTATAGATAAAAACTCAACTTCAAAATCTACTTCATCTAATGAATCAAATAAATATTTCCATTTACTATTATTCATATAGCTATTTAGTTGTTTTTTCATAATAAAATAATGAATATAAAAATGACGCTTAACTAAAATTAACCTCATTTCATTTTATCACCACACACCCCATGAGGCACAACGCCAGCCCATCAATTAACAGCGTTAGTTCTTCGCCAGCACAAACTGTAATCGACTCTATTGAATAGTCAAGGAAATAATGGGTCCCCCCTGTAGGGACCGGTCGCGACCGGTCCCTACAGGGGGGACCCTCGACATCATATACCGGGCCCGCACTCTTCCCTCTCCCGATAGCGCGGTCATGGACGACCGTGCTGGGAAGCAACAGGATGTTGCACATGCAGGCGCGTCCAGGATGGACAAAAAAGCGCCTGCCTAGTCTGTCAGGATGACAATACGAGCCCCGCACCATAGGTTCATGCCGCGGACGTGACGGAAGGTTCCGGTTACACTCTTTTCTGAATCCCGTCCGCCGTGAGGCGGACACCTGTCAGGCGTCTGTCTGAGCCGAAAGGAGCATAGCGACGTCGGCGAGTTTCGCCCGAAGCCCGTCGCGGCGTCTGAGCGACCGCCCTCTCTTTTCGGCCTTTTCTCTGGGCGATGCAGAGAAAAGGCCATCGTGTTCCCGGCCCCGGCAACAACCCTCTCACGCCGGTAACGGCGTGCAACAAGCCGGAGGCTTATATTTTAGCTCGTTCCAAAAGCGGCAAACCCCCAACTCGTGTCACGAGTTAAAACACCCCGGGCAGGCTGCCCGCATGATTTCCCACCCCTCTTTATTAAACTTTAAGCGAGGAAGGCGAAAAGCAAAACTCTATATGAATACAGATGGTGATACCGAGAATTTTTTTGCTAATAATTTTATTTGTCTTATATTTAATTCTCTTTTGCCATGTAATATTTCAGATACAACACCCTGTGATCCTATTTCACGCAAATCTGATTGTTTTAATCCATGTTCAGACATGAGTTCTTTTAAGATGGTCACAACGCCGGGCTGGTTAATTGTATATTTTTCCTCTTCATACTTTTCAATGAGCAAGCCAATGGTTTCCATGAGAAGAGCCAAAGGATGTTTATCATTATTGCCGACCTCATCGACGAGTTCATCTAATCTTTTACAAAGATTATTATAATCTTTTTTATTATGGGGCACGCTCAACAGTTCAGCTACTGAAGGCCACAATTTTTCAATGTTTTTTAATTCTGCACTTAACATTTTATTTTTTCCATTTGTTTTTATTATATTCAGTATGAGTCAAGACATGGCGAATGTATACTATTTTACGATTATAATGAATAGCCGCGATTAATCGATATTTATTACCTCCAATATTAAAAACGGTTAAATCATTAACAATATCAGCATATGGAAATATCCCCCCTGCAGGGGGACCCTCGACATCATTTTTCGGCCTACACTCTTTCTCCCCCTTTACGTAAAGGGGGCCGGGGGAATTTCTCCTCCACCTCCCCGGCGGCCCTGTGCGCCACTTTTAAAACTTTTTTTAATTATCCGGGAACCCCCTTCCTGTTCGCGGGTTAATTATATAAATTCCGGGAGATACGCCCGATTTCAGATAATAAAGGAAATAAATCCCATGAAACACATGATATACCTGCTGTTCGCGCTGGTCCTTTTCGCGGTCGCCTGCACTGACGAGGAAAACGACGATTACCAGGTAAGGATCAAGACCTTCGGCTATCCGTGCCTTGGGTGGATCGACAGCGATGATGAAACGATAACGTTCGCTGCAGACGATTTTGAGGGGGATGACGGCATCTATTACTACACGAAAAACCTCGACAGCCCCGACACGGTAAGCGTGATTGCCCAGGGATACTACAACAGCGAGTCAGAGTACACCGAAAGCATTTACGTGTCTATTTACGAGAACGACGAGAAGGTAGCGTCAGAAACCGATACCACGAGCATCACCTATGACAACGGCGAGGTCGAATATGTGGAAAAGGCGTACGTTTCGCTTGATTACACCTTCGATGATGATGATGACGACGACGATGAGTGAAAGCAGTAACACCACGGAATTGAGAGAACATGATGTTGGCAATAGAATCCCCCCTGCAGGGAACGGGCATGCCCGTTCCCTGCAGGGGGGATTCTATCTTTTTTACTATTATTGAAACAGCAGGCGCAACCCGGCCTGTATGAGCCAGGCGTTGTCGAGCGAATATTTCACCCGGTACTCATCCTAGTATCTTTTAAACTCGCTTCTGCCGTAAATATATGACGCGCCGAACTGGTACCCGGCAAAAGCCACGAGGGCGATATTGCGGTGGATGTATGTGGAGATACGTTCGCCCGCGCGATGGTATTCATAAAAGAGATTTTCTTTTTTGTTTTCCCTGCGGTTGAGCATGTACACGTCCTTGTCATAAGAATATTCCGTGCCCAGGATCAAAAACGAAAGCGGCCTGAACTCAAACGCGGTAAAGATTGACGCGACCGGAATATATCTGAACCGAAGGGTAAAATAGTCTTTCGGTTTCCAGACAAGCCGGGTTAACAACCCGAGGGTGAAGTCAACTTCATCATTTACAAACTTGTAACTGATCATGGGGATAGGTATGGGCAGGCCGATGTTGCGGGTTATCAGCGAAGAGTAGTTGACCCCGAAGCTGACCGAATGGGGCCCCTCCTGATAAATCTCATAGTACATCGTGGAAGTAATGGCAAAATCATCGAAACTTCTGAACGGCCTGTTGGTATTGTTGGAAAAACTGAAAAGAAAACTCACCTTGTCAAGATAAAAGCTGAAGGTCTCCTGTATCCGGTACAGCTCGACAGGCACAGGAATGTCCGTTTCGCGATTGGTGTAGGTAAAAAACAGATAGTTTTTGATTCTCGTGCCGCTGTTCACGTGAAACGTGTCAATGAACGAGGCGTCACAGGCATTGACATCCTCATCAGGGCCTTCACTCTTGTGATACAGAAACGTGAGAATGTGGTCCGGCTGTTTTTCTTTTGGGGGGATGTTTTTGTTCTCGTCATCTGCCGTAACCCTGTGGGGAAAGAAAATTATGCAGATGATCAGGGCTGTTGTGTAAAATATATGCTTCATTGACAAGCTCACCTCTCCACTGTCTCACGACTATTGTTACAAGACCCGGGAAGGGTCAAGATAATTTTAAGGGCACCTCTAAAAATCAGGTTTTTTCATTAATTGAAAAATGATAAAACCTGATTTATCCAATGGTTGTGCCCACAAGGGAACATCCGAAATGTAATTTATAGAGGTTCCCTTAAAATTCTGCTTTCACGATTTTCCAAAAGTACCGAAACCAGAACTTCAATTGCCGGGATGCGTGATGACGACGACACAAGCCGTGCAGCAGATCAATGCCACGGATGTGACGGACGATACACGTGCACACGAGAGATGTCATCCCCCCTTGCACATAAAAAAAAAGATGAACCGTGCGGTCCATCTTAGCGAATGAACTTATTGAAACCCGGTTAGATGCCTGTTAAAACCGAATCCCGAAAAACACGGAAACCTCAACTCCGTTATAATCCGTGTTTTCAAAAATGTGGTAATACTTCGCCTCAACACCCACCGTGTATCGCTGCATAAACGTGTACATCACGTTAACGCCGCCGTCGATCATCATGTCCGCGGAAGCATCATTCATCACATTGTTCCGCTCTTCCATGTTCGCGATGATGACAGCAAGCCCCACTCCGGCCAGCAGCTGAAGGTCAAAGCCCTTTCCCAGGGGGAAGGTCAGGAACGGATGAGCGATAAAATACAGAAACCGGATGTTGCCGTCATACGTGTTGTCGTCAAGCTGGGTGAACCCCCCGTCAACTCCGAGCCCGAACCACCAGATGATGTCCTGGTACTGAAAGAATATCCTTCCGGACACCTGACCGTCGACGATGTCGCCCAGGTCCTGGAGGGGGACAAAGTAGCCCAGGTCAAACCCGAGGAGCATTTTCTTCTTCGGCACCGCAGCTGACTCGTCAAGTTTTTCATCCTTTGCCTGTTTTTCATCTTTAACCGCTTTTGCCGCCGCCTTTGACAAGGGCTTCGTTGTCTGCACGGTCTTTTTTACCGCGGTCTTTCCGGCCTGGGCTTTCTCGCCAGCGGCCCATGCCCGGCCAAAACCCGCGAAAACAAGCATCGCGGCAAGGACGGCGGCGCATACCCACACAGGCCGGCGGCGCTCCGTGTATTTTTCAGAAGAAACATGCTTACTCATCATCACCGGCCTCGCATTCAAGTTCAGGTCACTTTTCATTGATTTTTTTCCATCCCTGTTATTCATAACCGCCTCCTACCAGTCAAACACGTCCTTGTCCCTGTTGTCATAAGCCGGGAATGATTTACTGATACTTGCAAAGGAATTGACCACCGAAATATCATCGATATCGATGACCTCGGTCGCTCCGGCAACCGTTATCGTTATCGCTTTCCACAGGTACTTGCTGCCGGCGCCGCTCGGGAACGAGACCTCCCTGACCATGCCGTACTCGTTGTACACCCTCATGACCACATCAGAAGCATACCAGTTTGACTCTGAGTAGTTGTGTACCGAGAACTTGTACACGCCGCCGGCATAATCGCCAACATTTTTGAAGATATTGATCGCCTCGGGCCCGTAGCCTTCGGTCGCGTCCTGCACCAGGCTCGTGGTCGAGCTGGTCCCGTTGGAATCTCCGCTTGAGCTGTAATACCCGCTGGTCACGGTCTCGTTGAACGACTTCTGGTTGCGGTAGAACACGTGGAACCGGTTGTTTGTCGGCCCGCCATAACTCGAATCCGTTTCCTGGACCGTATGGCTTGACGGCCCCACAACGTGCAGGTCAAGGTCCCGAGGATCTGATCCCCACTGCACGGTCACGCGTATCTGGTAGGGGGCGAGGTTCTGGCAGATCGCGATCCTTCCCTGTGCCTCGGCGCCGTCGCGGCCGTCGACAACGACATTGTTCTTGGTAAAGGTGTAAAAACCGGATTTGGTCACGCGCAATGAATAGATCCCGGGGTCAACACTGGACATGGTGAAGGTCCCGGTTGAGGTTGTCGTGTACGTGAACTCGCTTACCTCGTCACCGCTGTAGTCAATGAGCTCAACGACTGCTCCTTCGACATTGTTTCCCCAGTTCGCGTCAACGATCTGGCCGGTAATATTCGAAGCAGTGGCGCTGGTCTCGATAATGTAAATTGAACCGCAATCCGTTACTGCTCCATAGGTTACTGAAACGGAGTCCTTTTTACCTGAATAGTATCCTGTTTTTTCAACCAGCAGGCTGTACCGGTTCGCGCCGATCGGAACGGTATCGGTAAAGCTGAATGAACCGTCGCTGAGCGTATCGTCAGTAGCGACAACGGTATCATCATCCGGGTCGTCAGGATCGTTGACGTCGATCAGCGAAACGGTCGCTGCTTCGATCATCTCGGAAGTGTTCAGGCCGTTCACCACGTGCCCGGTTATTGAGCCGACCACGTCAAGGCCGTCTGAACGATTTCCCCAGCCGCTCCAGTTCCCCAGGCTGTCGCTTACCCTGATGCGTGCGTAATAGCTTGAACCGTCTTCGGTTGAAACCACATACTGGTGGTGGCCCGCTTCGGTCACGCCGCCTTCGTATACAACACCTGAAAGGCTGAATGAATCATCGGTTGAAACCTGGATTTCGGCTTCAGCTATGTCTGAATCGTCAGTCCAGTAAAAATCAACATAAAGGTCAGTGTTATATTCAACACCGTCGTCGTTGACGTCCGGCACTGCCGGTGCTTCTTTGTCAACGGTCCAGGTGTAGGTCGCGATGTCCTCATCATCCACCCAGTTGCCCTGCGCGTCACGCCCTTTCACTTCAAGCACGTACTCGGTTTCAGGGTCGCCGGCAAGGTCGGTGAGAGTCAGGGCAGTCGCCACAGCCGTATCGGCTGACCAGCCAGTCCAGGTTGAACCGTCAGAGTAACGGTAACTGTAGTGTGAAACGTCAGTGCCGCTTACGCTGAAGGTAAAATCATCGTCAGCGGTGCTCCCGTTCTGGGGCACGGCAGGGTCAGGGGATGTCATGGTCAGCGTTACCGACGCAGGCGGCGTCAGGTCAATGGACCATGAATATTCGGTGGCCATAAACTCAGGCTGCCAGTTCGCGCCGTCGTAGCCGACTACCGCGATCTCATGGTCGCCTTCGGCCAGCGTTTCAACGATATAGTCGGCGATTTCATAGTCGCTGCTCCATGCGCCGCTGTCAATGCTGTACCTATAATGGGTCACGCCGGTGCCGCCGACGCGGATGCCGGTCGAGCTGCTTCCGGTCGGGTCTGCCGGCTTGTTGAACAGTTCGGCAACGGGATACCCGGCAAGGCCCACGGTCCAGGTATGGGTCGTGGCGGATGACGGGTTCACCACGGAAGCGTCTCCCTGCCAGTTGCCCACGGCGTCTTTGCCGATCACTTCAAGATAATAGGTCTCGTCAGGGGTCAGGTCGCTCAGTTCAATGTGCACTGAAACATCGGTCTCATCGCTCCATCCGTCAGCGTCGCCCCCGATCCATGAACCGCCGTCGATTTTGTACCGGTACTTGTAGGTTACGACCGAATCGCTCTCAGCGGTTTCGGCTTCAACCGTAATATCGGTAAAATTGAAAACACCGTCTTCAGGAAGGTCGCTCAGCACCGCGATCGGGGCAGTGACGTCCACGACCCAGGAACAGGATGTCGGGGATGAATCGCTCTGCCAGGTCCCGGCGCTGTTCAGGGCGATGACGTCAACCTGGTATGATCCGTCTTCGAGGTCTTCAAGTGCGATGTGCTCCGATACCGCTGTCTGCGCGGACCACGATCCGCTGTTCACACGGTACTGGTACGCGACGACATTCGTGCCGCCAACGGTAATGTCGGTTGTCTGTGATGCAGTGGATGATGCCGGTGTATTGGAAAGCACTGCCGTAGGGTCGGACGTATCGATCACCCATGAATACCACTGGGTCGTGTCCTCAAGGGGCTCTGAATACGGCGTTTCATTAAGGGCACGGTCAACACCGATCACGTAAAGGGTATAGGTCCCGTCACGGTCGAGCACCGCGCTCGTGAGGTTGATATCATCGCTCACCGGGTATCTTCCGGTCCAGGTTCCTTCATCGGTCTCGCCGCCGTAGGTGTAGTCCAGACGATATCGGTACCAGTACACATCATCCCCGCTCACCGCTATATTCGCGGTTGTCGTGTTCGTCGGGTCATTGGGTAAATTCGAAAGTATGATTGCGTCTTTTGATGGAGGCGTCATATCCACGGTCCAGGAATATGATGTCGGAGACAGGGGGTCCTGCTCCGTGCCCGCGCTGTTCCTTCCCAGGACTTCGATCGTGTGCTCATCTTCGGAAAGGCCGTCAACCTGAATCCGCTGTGCGATTGCGGTCCATCCGCTCCAGGAGGCGCTGTCGATCCGGTACTGGTAATGGGTTATTTCCGTGCCGCCAACGGCGATGTCGATACTGTCACTGCTGGTGTATTCAGCCGGCTCGTCAGTGAGTTCCGCGACCGGGTTGTCCCGGTTTACCATCCAGGTGTAGGAATAGGCCGTCTCCTGCCAGTTCCCTGCGGTGTCCATTGCAAGGACCTCAAGTGTGTAGTCCGTGGGGGGTATGCCGGTGAGATCGCTCAGGGAAATGGGAACACTGGCCGCGGTTTCATCCGACCAGTCGCCGCCGGTTATGCGGTATTTATACGCGGAAATTTCAGTGCCGCTCACGGTTATGGTCGCGCTGTTTTCCGTGGTCACCGACGCGGGAAGACCTGACAGGGCCAGATCATCGCTTACCGGGCTTTTCCGGTCAATGCGCCAGGTAAACACCGTGGGCTCATCCTGCCACAGCCCGGCCTCACTTTTGCCGAGCACTGAAAGCGTGTGGGTTTCATCGCTGCCGGCAGGGGTCAGATCCGTGTCCACAATATCAGTTGAGGCGGAAATCTCTTCAGACCATCCGCCCCCGTCAAGATCGTATTTATAAAATCCGGCATCGTTGTCTTCGACCTCACCGTCGCCGTCTTCGTCTATGGACACATCAATCTCGATGTCGCCGCTGTTCGTCAGCGCTGCCGGCGTGTTGGCAAGATACGCTGCCACAAGGCCCCTTCCTGAATAGTCAACGACCTGGCCTTTAAGCGTATTGCCTTTTTCATCCCTGATGCCGCTTGCGGACAGCTGATAAATTCGTCCGGTCACCATTCCCTGTGAAACCGTGAGAACAACGGTGTTCAAACCGGACAGTTCAGCGCCGGTTATCGTGATAACCGGTGATCCCTGTATAAAATAATTGCCGCTGTTTTCGGCAGTGGATTTGGTTATATTTTCTGAAAACTGGACTTCAACCGTAGTATAGGACGAAGCCTGTACTGATGCTATCCTGGGCGGGGTCGTGTCCATCGAGGACCTGAAATCACTGTAGGACGAAATCGCCCCTTTACATGACTGGATGAACCCAGCCAGAATGATGATTGCTATGATTTTCCCGTATTTTTTTGGAATTCCCTTTCCCGTTTTCATAATCGCCTCCAAAATCTATTAAGTTCATTCTCTCTTTTTCAAGCCCGCCCAGGTGGGCTTTATTTTTAAATTACTATTAATTGGCCGCATGGTCAAGAGTAATAATAAATTAATTGTGCCATTTATCATTTTTTTTGTAAATTTTATGCCGTTATATGACATAATAACGGTTATTCAAACGAATTAATGAATTAAAAAATGTTTGACATCTGCCCTTTTTTTCATGGGATTGATGAACACCAACAAAGGAAGACATTATGCCTCTGAAAATTTACAACACCCTGTCATGCCGTATCGACGAGCTTATCCCGGGCGGAGAAAAAAAGGACCGGCTTGAGGACTATCCCCCGGTAACCATTTATTCATGCGGCCCTACCGTGTACAGCTACGCCCATATCGGCAATTTCAGGACCTTTATCTTTAATGACTTTCTCAGGCGGTACCTTAAATTCAGGGGCTTTAAGGTCAACCACGCCATGAACATAACCGATGTTGACGACAAAACCATTGCCGGCGCTGCCGCGGATCACATCACCCTGAAGGAATACACCGGGAAATACACTGATATCTTTTTTAATGACCTGGCGACCCTGAATATTGAGCCGGTTGAGCACAATCCCCGGGCGACTGAATCCGTTGACGCCATGATAGACATTATCGCGCACCTGGAGGAAAAGGGGCTCATGTACGAGAAGGAAGGGTCTCTGTATTTCAGCATCTCGAAATATGACCGCTACGGCAGGCTCAGCAATGTCGATTCGCGCGAGATCAAATCAGGCCTGCGCTATGATACTGATGAATACGAAAAGGACGATGTTCGCGATTTCGCGCTGTGGAAATCCTCAAAACCCGGCGAAATATCATGGGACACTCCCTGGGGAAAAGGAAGGCCCGGATGGCACATAGAATGCTCCGCCATGATACGAAAAATTTTCGGCACCACGATCGACATCCACACCGGCGGCGTTGACCTTATTTTCCCGCATCACGAGAATGAAATCGCCCAGAGCGAGGCAGCGTACGGAGAGACCTTTGTGCGCCACTGGATCCACGCGGAGCACCTGCTTGTTGACGGCTCAAAGATGTCCAAGTCAAAAGGAAATTTTTACACCCTGCGCGACCTGCTCGACCGCGGATTTTCACCCAGGGCGATACGGTACCTCCTCATATCGGCACACTATCGAAAACAGCTCAACTTCACCTTTGAAGGCATAGGCCAGGTTGACCAGGCCCTGTCGCGGCTGGACAACCTGCTGGTCAGGCTGAACGACATTAAAACCGTGAAAGAGCTTTCCCCTGAAACCGTGAAGCTCTCCGAAGAGCTGACGACGCGCTTTACCGAATCGCTTGATGACGACCTCAATATATCCGGCGGCATGGCCGCGCTTTTTGACTATGTTCACGCGGTAAACAGCCTTATCGACCAGGACGCCATGGGCACGGCGGACGCGTCTCACGCGATTGACTGCCTGAAAAAAATCGATTCGGTCCTGGGCGTTATTTTCTTCCCGGTTGAAAAGAACGACGTGGATGAAAGCCGCATCGAAAATCTCGTAGAAGAACGCACGGAAGCTAAAAAGAACAAAAATTTCAAGCGGGCGGATGAAATACGCGACACGCTGCTCGCACAAGGCATTGTACTTGAAGACACCAAAGAAGGCACACGGTGGAAGATAAAGAAATAATTTTCGGCCGCAATCCCGTTTTTGAATACCTCAAATCGTCCGCGCATCAGGAAGGAGCCGAAGTCTATATCGCGGACCACGCTCACGGCAAAATAATCGACGAAATCAGGGCCGAGGCGGGCAGAAAAAAAATCCCCCTCGTCACGCGGGACAAAAATTTCTTTCACTCACTCGGCCCTTCATCCAGGCACCAGGGCGTGGCCATGAAGATACCCGGCAATGGCGGCAGGGGGGATGCTGATCTGCTGCTGCATGCCGCGGCCCGGAAAGGGGTGCTGGTCATGCTCGACCAGATTACCGACCCGCACAACGCAGGGGCGATCATCCGCACGGCCGAGGCTCTGGGCTGCGACGGGATCGTGATTCCCAAAAGCCATTCATCAGGCATCACGCCGACCGTGATCAAGGCCGCGGCAGGGGCGACGGCCCATATCGGCATCGCCATGGTCCCCAACGCAGCCGCGTTTATTGACCGCGCCAAAGAAGCCGGGTTCTGGGTGATCGGGACCACTGACCACGGGGACAGGGTCCCGGACGGGCTGAACAGTATCAGGCCCGCGCTGGTTATCATCGGAAGCGAAGGGGCCGGGATGCGCAGGCTCACCGAGGAGAAATGCGACTACCGGGTGCGCATTCCCCTGAAGGGAAAGGTTTCGTCCCTTAACGCGTCAGTGGCGGCGGGAATTATCCTGTACGAAATAATGAAATCTTGATTATTTCAGCATCACCAGCGACAGTCCTTTAATTTCCTTAAAGTGCTTGTCTCGCGTTATGAGTTGCAGACCGTATTGAATTGCCAGTGCAGCAACCCAAATATCATTTTCGGGGATAGGTTTGCCTTTCTTTTTCAGTTCACTTTTAAGGCTGCCATATATTTTTGCTGTCTCGATATTATTTTCGAGGATTGAAGAACAGGCAATGAACTCTTCTAATCTTTTTTTATTCTCATTCTTTCGTAAAGAATTATGAATGCCATAGTACAATTCACCAATAACAGTATTACAAATAAAAATTTCTTTTGCTGTAGTAAGCTTTTTAATCACTTCCCGGTCATTATTAAAAAGAGCAATAATAATATTTGTATCGAGTAAATACTTACCACTCGCCATTATCAACCTTCTCACAGCCATCTTCTATTACTTCAAGAATTTGGTGGGCCTCGGCATCACTTAATGTTCCTGCAAATTTCAATAAATCTTTACCGGATTTACCTTTCGTCTGAACGCTGGCCAATGCATGGGCAAAATCCTGTACTTTTTTTTGCAGATCAAGAGGAAGCTTTTCCATATCATTTATCAGCTTCTTTTTAATTTCAGGTCTAATCATAAAGCTCCTCCCGGATTAGAATAAGGGAACCTCTCTAAATAACATTTTTGATGTTCCCTTGTGGGTATCCCGATTCCTTATAGCTATTTAATGAATCGGGAGATAAATCAGGTTTTATACCCCTACTAACTCCCCCTATCAGGGGGAGAATAAAAGAGGGGGTTAAAAACCTAATTTTTAGAGGTACCCATAATAATTAATGTTTACTGTATTTTACGTTTCTAAAATGACAAATTAAAATTATTAAGTATAAGCTACTATCAGAATTGTTAGTAGTCACTTCTCCTTTTGTAAAGGATATTATTGATCATAGAAAAAAATATTATCAGTCGCTGCGGGGATTGTGCTGTATGAAATAATGAAATCTTGATTATGCCTGCCGGACGGGATATATTTATGGAGAGGTGATGTTATGCTTCTCGTAAACAGAAATGTACGCCAGCACCCCGATTCAATTATACGGGGACGCAATATCATGGCCGGCCTGTGCGTCCTGATCTTGTTCGCCATTATAATTATTGTGTCCCTTTCATGGCCCAGGGTGGGAACCATGTTTGACCGCCTGTATAAAACCATGGCAATTACCGGTCCCCTTGACAAAAAAATCATCATCTACGCATTCTATCTTCTCCCTCCCCTGGGGCTGTTTTCGGTGATCGGCCTGGTATTGAATTCCATGCGCACGAAAAGAAAGTATGACCGCTGGAGCATGTCCCTGATCCTGGGGGCGGTGGTCGCTGCCGCGGGCGGGCTGGTGTATTTATTGGTGTTTATGTAAGCAGTATAACATTTCCGGCATTAGAGGCAGTTTATTCATTTCTAAACTGCTTTTTCATCCCCCCTTTAATAAAAATTTATATCTGCCGGGTATTTTTTTGCAACGTTATCAAGTTAATAATGTGCAATAATGTACCCGAACAACCATACCAACAACCGGCCCCTGCATAAAATATTTAGCGCAAGGGCGCTTCTCACTCTTATTCAGGTAGCAGTGATCACCGCCAGGCATATTCGGCGTGCTGAAATTTCAAATCAAAAGACGGAACACATGCCCGGGACAGAGGTCCTTCACCACTGGGCCCGGGAGCTGATCATGGCTGGAAGAATCAGAGTTAAAGCCAGGGGTAACCATCCTGAAAAAAACGCACTTTATATATGCAACCACCGCTCATATCTTGACATTGTAGCGATTGGCAGTGTTCTGCCAGTCACTTTTCTGGCAAAAGATGAAGTCGCCTCATGGCCTTTGTTCGGGCGCGGCTGCAGGGTTGCGGATGTCGTTTTTGTCAAACGGAACGACTCCGAAAGCAGAACACGGAGCCGTGACAGCATTAGCCTGGTACTGGACAGAAAAATGAGTATCGCGGTGTTTCCCGAAGGGACTTCTTTTGCCGGCCCGGGGATACTTCCTTTTAAAAAAGGCCCCTTCTCTATCGCTGCAGAAAATAATTTCACCGTTGTTCCGGTAGCAATCGATTATGCCGATCCGGATGACGCGTGGGTGGGAAGCGACACGTTCATCAGGCATTTCTTCCAGACTTTCGCGAAGAAAAAAATAACCATACTTGTCAGTTTCGGCCCGTCGATACGAAGCGATGACCCGGACGCCCTGCAGGCATACTGCCGGCACTGGATACATCACGCACTTATAGATCAAAAGAATTCAGACAAAAACTATAATTTACTGGAGGTTTATAATGAACCACCCTACGGGAAGTCAAAAAGCATCCGGCAACATCCCGCCCGGAAAAGCGAAAGAAAAGAACCCCTACCGGTACCAGGTATTATTCAGGCCGGGATTACACATGAGCGACGAAAAGATAGCGCTCCTGGTCGAAAAAATCCGTGATACTGCATCAACAGCCTTTCACGAAATTCCCGATTACCAGGTCTTCAGAGGGACCCGTGATGAACTCGCTGATAAAATAATCGCCATAGCATGGCGTGACGATGGGGAAATCGCCGGGTTCTGCTCAACGGTCATTCTTGAAGTGAAGGGAGTGGGAAAAGTGATTCACCTCGGCCTGACAATCGTCCGGCCTGAAGACAGAAGCGGCGGACTTACCCATATTCTCACTCACAAGGCAGTAGCGGCATTTCTTTTCAGGTACCGTCCCATTATTGGCAAACTCTGGATCACCAACTGCGCGGCTGTTCTGAGCAGCCTCGTCAATGTCTCGTTGTTTTTTGAAAAAGTCTATCCATCCCCGAAACCCGGAACAAAGATTACCAGGAAACACCAGATAATAGCCAGGGCAATTGACACATATTACAGAGATAAAATCTATATCAGCGACCAGGCGATGTTTGATCATGAGCACTTCGTTTTCAGGGGAAGCGTCAAAGACACAGTTTTCCAGAAAAAAGAAGAAGATACCAGCTACTATCACCGCAACATCCATTACAACGAATATTTCAAACAGAAAATGAAATTCGAGAACGGGGACGAAGTGCTCCAGATAGGCTTTGCCAGCACTTTTGCGGCAATCAAGCACCTCTGGAGAAATGTACCATTGCCAAAGCCAAAGGTACAAAGCCAGAATTTATAGCATCACCATAAAGGGCGGTACCTGTTAACGTCGTCCAGGTGCCGCCCGTACAACGTGAATTTATTATATGCTTATATTAATTTTACTCATTCTTCATCTAAAAGTGATTATTTAAGTTTGAAACAATATCATAAGCAGGTCAAGAATGAACGCTCCCAAGCTACAACAGAACAGTTTCAGTACAAGAAAGTCCCTCGTTGCCGGGCTTGTCCTTCTACTGGCCTTTATTATAACAGCGGGGATTATCGGACTCTACACACTCAACAAGTCCTTCACCAACTCTGAAGAATACATTGACGCAATCGATTCCGCGCGTGAAACGCAGGTGCTCATCCAGAAACAGATACAGATATGGAAAACAACAATACTTGAAAGTGATGATTATGACCAGTATCGTAAACTTTTTTACGAATTTTCACGGTATTCAACTGTTATACAGGATATGCTCTTCAACCTGAAAATAACCTGCTCATCGTTTGAAGAAACCCCTGACGAAATCATGAAATTGAGCGAGCTGCACAAACAACTATCAGAGGAATACATTCTCCTCCTGGTAAATCTCGAGGAATCAGGATTCAGGAATAAAAAAACAATTATCGATGCCGCAAAAGGGAAAGACGCCCGGATCTTCGACAGCATCGACAGGATCGTCGGCAGAATAAAAAATCATTCCCATTACATGATGGACCGTATAAACAAGTTTTATCTTGCAATCGTATTTGCAGTGCTCCTGATCATGATTTTCGCGGCAGTTTCCCTGAGTATTTACCTGAGCAGAAGAATTTTCAGGGCCCAGTACATTCTGGAAAAAAAAGTTTCCGAAAGAACAAAAGACCTTGTCGATGCGAACAGAAAGATCAAACTCTCCGAAGAAAAATACCGTCTTATAGTTGAAGGATCCCGTGATATCATTTTTTCACTTGATGAATCACTCAAATTCATCACCGTGAACAGGACTGTTTACGAGTTCTTTAAGGTGAAGCCAGAAAAAGTCGAAGGTAAAAACTTCTTCGATATTATCAACAGCGAAACACCGGAATCGCATTTCACCATAGGGCTTATCAAAGAAAAAATATCACATCTTATGGCCAACAGCGGCACAACCCAGTTCATTGCCGACATCAAGATCCCGGGGTTCATTGAATCAATTGCTCTTAATGTAAAGCTGGAATCTCTTAACTTCGATGACAAAAAAGAAATTCTGGGACACGCCGCTCCGGCAGTCCAGGACACCATCGTGAACTATCTCGTAAGGGAAAGAAGAAAATTCCGCATCGACAATTCTCTCATTGCCGCTGACGACATGTCGCTGAAGCTCACTGCGGGTCTTTCAAAAATTCTGGACGATTCAGAAGTGAAAATCACCAGAATTGCGTTGAGGGAAATAATGATCAATGCAATTGAACACGGGAACCTGAATATCAGTTTCATGGAAAAAAGCACCGCGATGATAAAAGATGAATACTTCAAGCTGCTTAAAAGCAGGCAGCTCGACCCGAAATACAGGGACAAAAAAATTGAAATTGAATACACCTTTGATCATGACAAAGTGGTTTACCGGATAACCGATGAAGGAAACGGCTTCGACCACAACAGTATGGTCAAACGCTCAATCAACAGGATTAACGACGGGATGATAACGCACGGAAGAGGCATAGCCATGGCCCGCCAGATATTTGACCACCTGCGCTACAACGAAAAAGGGAATGAAGTCCTTCTGGTAAAATATTTTAATCAGTGCGGGACGGCAGCGGGATGAACCCGGCTTTACGGATGATATCCTGTCCCTGCCTGCTCAATAAAAATATAATGAATGACTTGACCTCTTTTTTTACGCTTCCATTTCGGGTGTACAGATATAGCTCTCTCTGCAGGGGGTATGTTTCATCAGGATGTTCGATATCCGCGAGTTTCCCATCAACCGCAAGCGTTTTAACTTCACTGTTGATAAAGCTGCGGCTGACATAACCAATTGAACGCTGATTTTCTGAAACAAATCCCAGCACCGAACTGCTTGATGGTTTTCTTTCTACTGAAGCGCTCACAGTATCTTTTCCGAGGACCTTCCGGTTCCAGACAGTTCTGGTTCCTGAATTCGCATCACGGACCACAACAACAATCTCTCCGGCATCCCAGCCGAAGGTGGCCCATTGAGAATCCCTGCCGCTGAAAATCCGGTTAAGCTGGGATATTGAAAGGCCCTTTAAAGGATTCTTTTTATTCACCACGGGAACAATAAAATCACGCGCTATGGCATACTCCTGCAACATGAGGCCTTTTTGCGCGGCCTTGGCACGCTCTTCATCGCTCAACGGGGATGACGATTCGGCAATATCACAATGACCATCAAGCAGGGAATCAATGCCCGAATGTGAGCCATTCGCGTTGAGCACAATTTCAATCCCCTGCATCGCTTCAAAATTTTTCGCTGCCTGCATTACAATAGGCTCTATGGTGGTCGACCCCGCAATGACAAGGGTCCTGGTTTCCTTGATACATTTACAACCATTGAAGGAAAAAAGAACCATCAGTGCGCATATTAAAAAAATACGTTTCATGTATACAGTCCTCCTCTCGCCAAGCAATGATAAAATATTAATGGAACTAATAATTCTTTCAACAAGTTTTCCTTTTTTTTATCATCACCACTTTTGGCGAATTAACATTGAAATGCATAGTTATCAGTTCTTAACAATTTCTTTATAATGATCCTGATATTCCTTTAACCTTCTGCCTTGGCAAAACACTATTCATCTGATTTACAATTTCTTTACAATTTCTTTAAAAAAAACCAATCACTTCAACCCATCTTAATAATTATTAAAAAACAGAAGGCGCCAATTGTTAATCTTCAAACCGGTGCCGGCATTATAGGGAAACTGCATGGATTATTCACGGCCTTTTCACAATGAAATCATTAATCTCCTGGATGATTTTACATCCGGGGAGATGAAAAAATACCCGACTGAAGATCTTCTTACCATTGACCTCCACTGCCATGACCATAACAGCGACGTTCCGGATGAAATACTGGGACGAATCTTAAACATCCCCGAGACATGGCTTCAATCTGAAGACCTGATCGACTCACTGAAAAAACACAACTGCGACACGTTTACCGTGACCAACCACAACAACGCGCGCTCATGCTACATGCTGCGCGACATTATGGGCCTTGACATATTGACTGGCGCTGAATTCAGCTGCATGGTCCCCGATTTCAACACCGGGATTCACGTGCTCACCTACGGGTTCACCCCGTCACAGGAGGTCGAGCTTAACCGGCTCAGAAACGATCTTTACTCGTTCATGAGCTACACCCGAGAACACGACATCCCGACCATATGGGCGCACCCTCTGTACCACTATCACAGCAAAGGCATCCCGCCGGTTGACTTCTTCAATAAGATGGCGCTCGTATTCGAGCGATTTGAAGTGATCAACGGGCAGCGTGATTCATGGCAAAACATGCTGGTCAAGCTGTGGGTCGAGAGCCTTGATCGTGAAAAGATCGACGCTCTTTCGGAAAAATACAGCATCCCCCCTGACCGCTACTGCCATAACCCCTATAAAAAATCCATGGCAGGCGGATCGGACAGCCACATGGGCGTCTTCTCAGGTCTCACCGGGACCATGCTCTATGTTCCTGACCTCAAAGAAAAGCTTAAGATCATGCCGCGGTCGATGCTTGCCCTTGATGCCATTAAAAAAGGAAACATGCTTCCATTCGGATCGCACAACGACAGTGAAAAAATGACCGTGTCGTTTCTGGATTACTTCTGCCAGGTTGCCATGAACATCAAGGATCCCGGAGTGATCCGGCTGGTACTGCACAAGGGTGAGACACGGGACAAAGTACTCGCCATGCTCATTGCTAACGGATTGAATGAGCTTAAGCGCCACAAGGTGACCATGAATTTTCTCCAGCTGTTTCACGAGTGTTTCTCAGGCAATGTTCCGGGGTTCACGAAAAAACTTTTCATTCCCCGGGTCTACAGGCCGATATTCAACCGCGCCACCGAAATGGCCGAAGTGAAGCGGGACAACCCCGAAGAAACCGCGACAAAATTCAAGGAATCAATCGATTCCATTTATACCAGCCTCAACGAGATTTTTTTCAGCAGGCTGCTGGTCAAACTCGAAGACATCACCCGAAAAAATAATTTTGAGTCATTCGATATCAACGCTATTTTCGATTCGCTGGAATTCCCTTCGCAGATCAGGGGATATCTTGAAAATGACAAAAAGAAAATGAAAAAAGACCCGGGGGCCTATAATTCTCCGCACCTTAATGATTTTCTCGACGGTCTTTCATTTCCCTTTCTGGCTTCCGCAGTAATACTCAGCGCTACCTATGCCAGTGCCAGGGTAATGTATAATTCACGGAACCTGCTTAATGAGTTCTCCCGGGACCTGGGCATGCTGCAACATCCGGAGCGGATGCTGTGGCTTACCGATACATTCGAGGACAACAACGGCGTTGCCATGGTGCTCCGGTCAATGCTGGATGAAATACGCGAAAGAAACCTCCCTATAGATATACTTATCTGCAGCAGCACGGTCGCACCCGAAGACCACCTCATCGTGGTTCCGCCGCTCTTCGAATTCACGTTTCCGTTCTATGAGCAACAGCCGCTCAGAGTACCGAACATCATGGACATCCATAACATCTTCAAAGAAAGGGAATATGACCGTCTCATATGCTCAACTGAGGGCCCTATGGGATTTATTTCACTATTCCTGAAATCGGCATATTCCGTTCCCGCGTATTTTTATGTTCATACTGACTGGATGATGTTCGCCCGCCAGACCCTGAACCTGGATGAACATAACCTGAACCGGCTCAGGCGAATCATCAGGGCATATTACCGGGCATTTGACGGCCTTTTCGTGCTCAACAATGACCAGCGCAAGTGGCTCATTGGAAAGGACATGGGGTTCGACCGCTCTAAGGTTTTTCTCACCGCCCACTGGGTTGATAAATTCTTTACTCCCCTGAGCGGGAAAAAAACGGAACTCTTCGGCGTTGAAGAAAGCAGCCCGGTCCTTCTCTTTGCCGGGCGCATCAGCCATGAAAAAGGCGTTATGGAGCTGCCGGCAATTTACGAAAAAATAAAAAATGATTTTCCGCGTGCGAAAATGGTCATTGCCGGTACCGGCCCCAATGAAAAGGAACTGAAGAAAGCGCTGCCTGAAGGAATCTTCCTGGGCTGGGTCGACCATGACCGGATTCCGGAGATATACTCCGCTGCTGACATGCTTCTTCTCCCGTCAAAGTTTGACACCTTCGGATGTGTTGTGCTTGAAGCCCTTTCATGCGGGCTTCCGGTAACCGCATACAGGACCAAGGGGCCCAAGGACATCATTATCCACAACGAGAACGGTTTCCTGGTGAAAAACAAAAATGAAATGGCATCCGCGGTACGGCTGTATCTGGGAGACAAAAAGCTCCAGAAGTCCTTTAAAAAAGCAGCGCTTAAACGCGCAGGGGAATACGACGCTGATTTAATTATTGGTCGACTTCTTGACGACCTCTCCCTTGGCCACCTTTCTGATGCTTGAGTCCATTATCATCTCGACCAGAGCCGGGAAAAGGCGCTTGACCAGGAAGGTAAGCTTGCCGTCAAAGCCGGGGATGATCATGAACTTTTTGCTGGCCATTCCCTTGAAGAGCTCCCTGGCGACATCATCAGGCGACATCAGCTTCGCCCCGGCGGAAACAGCCCTGGTTTCTTCGGGCTTGGTGAGGTTTTCGGTCTGGAACCCGGGCGTGTCCGTATCGGGGGGGCAGAGCACGGACACGGTGATGCCGTATTTTTTCGCTTCGCTTTTAAGGGCCTCGGAAAAACCGATGACGCCGAACTTCGACGCGCTGTAGTCTGTGTATCCGAAAACACCGAGAAACCCGGCCATTGACGAAACATTGACGATATAGCCCCCGCGCTCCTTCATGGAAGGGAACAACGCTGCCACACAATTCCAGATGCCGTAGAGGTTGACCTTCATGGTATCGTCAAACTGTTCATAGGTTATCTCCTCGAAATAGGCGGGGAAGGCGCGGCCCGCACAGTTGATCAGGACATCGGGAACACCGAAAGAACGCACCGCGTCTTTCATCACGGAAATCACGTTTTTACTGTCAGTAATATCAAGGGACCTGCCTTCAAAACGCTGCAGCCTGTCGGATTTAGCTGCTTCAATTTCAACAAGCGCCTTCTTAATAACATCTTTTCTGCGCGCGAAAATGATCACGTGAGCCCCTTGTGCGGCGAAGAGTTTCGCGGCTGACAGGCCGATCCCGCTTGAGCCGCCTGTAATGTAAACGATTTTATTCCGGTAATTTTTCATGACACTCTGTTATCCTGCAAAATATTTGATATGCTCATTGCATGTCCGTAATGCGTTCTGTGCTTATAAAGCTTCTCAATACGGTAAAATATACGGCATAAATTCACATCCCCGTATATAGGAAACATGCAACACCATGATAATGAAACTGTCAAGAAAAAGCGGTGTGACCGCGCCTTATTTATCTACCGGAACAAGTACAGAAAGCGCACGAAATCAAAAGACCCTCCCTGCACCGCGACCTTGCCCGAAGAGAACGCGATAACCGGGCTGGTCATACCGGCCGCGATCTCCTTCCACAGATTTGAATCAACCGTGACCGTGGTGTCAGCCCCTTTCATCCGCCCTCTGCTGATCTCGGCAACGCCCCGTCGCACGGTGACTGTCCAGTACTCACCCCGGTCAGGGAAATGGAACACGACCGACCGGTTCACCTCAACCGATTTTTCAGGGTCAAGCCTGACCGCCATCCCCCTGAAGATCGCCTCAAGGGGAACTGAATGCACGACATCACGCTCATGGATTTTCCTGTCCTTGATCGACAGTTTCCCCGACTCTTCAAGGCTGCTGGTCAGGTAGTAATTCCTGGCTGTCGCGGCCTTCTGGAGTTCACCCAGCTTCCTGAGGCAATCGCTCCTCAGCTTTCTGGCGGCGCTGTCATCCGGATCAAGGGCGATAATATGGTCCGCCAGCTCCAGGGACCACTGAAAATCTCCCTGCTCAAACGCTCTGTGGGCCCGGTCCATAAGGGCGCTCTCTCCACCGGCTAGATCGGCCATCCGTGCCGCCTTTTCTTTTCGCGGAAGCGGGAAAAGGTCAGTGGCATTGCCGCCGAACCAGCCAAGGTATCCGCTGAAGATCGCCCGCACTGACCACGCGACCGTGCCGTAAAATTCCTGGAGCCAGGGCTTTTGCGCGAGGTGTTCGGGCAGTTTCACGGCCTCAACGATCTCCTGCGGCGTCATCCCCCTGTTTATCAGCCTGATGGTCTGGTCATGGACATACTGTATGGCGTCACGGTAATCGGTAAGGGCCTGGTAAATCTGCTCACTGCCCGTCATCGGCCTGGTATGCGACGGCACCAGATATTCGGCGTTCAGCTGCCGCATCTCATCAAGGCTCGCGACCCATTTCATCACATCGCGGTAGGCCGTGCCCCGTATCGCGTAAAGATTGGGAAAAGACCGGTAAAAATTGTCCGCGGGAAGCAGCACGCGTTTATCGGGAAGCCAGATAAAGATCTGGTCGTCAGTCTCGCCGGGCGCGTGGACAACGACCATGCGGATTCCGGCAAGAACGAGTTCGGTTCTATGCCCGGTAAACATTTTCGTCGGGCGTTTGAGCGCGACAGTGCTCTGCGCGTTGAAATCGAGGAAGGGGCCGATGCCTGAATTGACAAAGTCCTTCCGGGGCAGCATGGTCCCGAACTGGCGCGTGGCGCGGCGGAAGGTGGTCTCCCTGGTCACGCTGGTAATGCGGTCGAGAAATGCCACGGTGCTTTCGTGCGCATAGATATCGACGTTCCTGTTTTCAGTAAATACTCCCGCGCCGAAGGTGTGGTCTGAATGGAAGTGGGTGTATAGTATGGCCCTCAGCGGTTTGCCCTTCACAAGAGTATCAACATCCTTTTTAACCCTCGCCGCAGCCTCAGCGCTTTCCATGGTGTCGACCAGAACACAGGCGCCGGGACCTTCCAGAACAATGACATTCGCCAGGCCATAGCCGACCAGAACATGCACCCCTTCGGTAACCGTAATGATGTCCTTTTTAAACTCATCGCTGTGTTTCGCCAGCTCGCTTTGAGCAGGGCCTGTTCCCGCAGGCCTGTCCTGCTGTGAACACCCCGAAAGCAGGGCCGGCGCGAGGATGGTTACCGATAATAAAAGGCACAGGCGGGCGGATATTATACGTTCAGTGGCATGTTTTTGCATCATAAACCTTCCGCAAGGGATTATAGAAACGCGAGCAAGAAATATGCACCTATTAGTACATGCTTACCAGAACATGTCAATAATGTTATACCGGGGCATTCAGGCACCCGATACAGAACATCCCCCTGAAAAAACAAATGCAATAAAAATTTTCTTGCAATATGGGGCGCCATAACTGTAATAACCGCTATCAGCAGGGAATGTTAAACCATATGGATTTAAATCACATACGAAACTTTTCAATTATCGCCCATATCGACCATGGAAAATCGACCCTGGCGGACCGGATCATTGAAGCGTGCCACCTTGTCGGCGAGCGCGACCAGGTCGACCAGATGCTTGACACCATGGACATCGAACGCGAGCGGGGCATCACGATAAAATCAAACACCATCACCCTGGACTATGAGTCGAAAAGCGGCGACAAATACGTACTGAATCTCATTGACACCCCGGGCCATGTTGACTTTACCTACGAGGTTTCGCGGGCGCTCGCTGCCTGTGACGGGGTGCTGCTGCTCGTTGACGCGACCCAGGGTGTTGAGGCCCAGACCATCGCGAACCTTTACCTGGCCCTGGAGAATGATCTTCACATCGTACCAGTGATCAACAAGATAGACATGATAAGCGCGGATATCGAAGGCACCAAGGAAGGCATTGAAAAGAGCCTCGGGCTCGACGGGGATGACGCGGTCCCCGTATCCGCGAAAACCGGCGCCGGGGTGGGAGACCTCCTTGAAAAAATAATCCAGGCGATCCCTCCGCCCACGGGAGACGAAAACGCCCCCCTGAAGGCGCTGATCTTCGATTCCTACTTCGACAAATACCAGGGCGCGGTCATCAAGGTCAGGATATTTTCCGGGACCGTAAAAAAAGGCGACGTGATAAAATTCATGTCAACCGGCAAGACTTTCGAAGTGACCGAGGTGGGCGTTTTCAGGCTTGATCTTGAAAAGAGAACATCTCTCATGCCCGGGGATGTTGGATACATTATCGCCGGCATAAAAACGGTCGTTGACACGAAAATAGGCGATACCGTTACGCTGACGAAAAACCCGACACCCGAACCGCTCAAAGGCTTCAAGGACGTCAAGCCCATGGTCTTCGCCGGGCTCTACCCCATGTACAGCGACGATTATGACGACCTCAAAGACGCTCTGTATAAATTGAAACTCAACGACGCGTCGCTTCTGTTCGAACCTGATAACTCGTTCGCGCTCGGGTTCGGGTTCCGCTGCGGGTACCTGGGGCTCCTGCACATGGAAATCGTGCAGGAACGCCTTGAACGCGAGTTCGACCTGGCCCTGGTCACCACCGCACCGAGCGTCAAATACCGCATCACCCTTACGAACGGCGAAGTCATAACCATCGACAACCCGGTCAAGATGCCGGACCTTTCCACGGTGGAAATGATCGAAGAACCGTTTGTCGACGCCACCATTGTCACTCCCACCGATTTCGTGGGCAACATCATGACCCTGGTAAGCGAGAACAGGGGCGTGCATAAAAACATGGAATACATCGACCAGCGCAGGGTGCAGCTTCACTACGAGCTGCCGCTTTCTGAAATCGTGTTCAATTTCTACGACAAGCTCAAGTCAATATCCCGCGGCTACGCATCGTTCGATTATGAGCTGAAGGACTTCCGGCGCGCGGACATGGTCCGCGTCGATATCCTGGTAAACGCCGAGCCCGTTGACGCGCTTTCATTCATCGTGCACCGGGACAAGTCTCGATTGCGGGGCAAGGACATTATTTCGAAGCTCAAGGACATCATCCCCCGTCACCAGTTCAAAATCCCGCTCCAGGCGGCGATCGGGTCAACCATCATAGCGCGTGAAAACATTTCGCCCACACGAAAAGACGTTACCGCGAAATGTTACGGGGGCGACATCACCAGAAAGCGCAAACTTCTGGAAAAGCAGAAAGAAGGCAAAAAGCGGATGAAACAGATCGGTTCAGTAGAAGTTCCCCAGGAGGCCTTTCTGACGATTTTAAAGATCGAGTAGCCATGGAACTCCATCAGAAAAAAATCATTGATACAGCGACTTCTTTCGCGCGTGAAAAGATGCGCGCTATGCATGCCAGCCACGGATGGGACCATGTCAGCCGCGTGGTCAACCTCGCGCACATGATCGCGCTGACCGAACCGCATGCCGACCCGTTTGTCGTTAAAATTTCCTCGCTGCTCCACGACATAGCACGCCCCGACGAGGCTCGCAGCGGCGGCTCGGTCTGCCACGCGGAGCTCGGAAGCAGAATGGCGTTTGATTTCCTCATGGAGTCAGGCGTTGACCATGCGACCGCTTCCCATATCGCGCAGTGCATCCTCTCGCACCGGTACCGCAACAGCCATGCGCCCGAAACCATTGAGGCGAAAATTCTTTATGACGCTGACAAGCTCGATTCCATCGGCGCGGTCGGCATCGGCAGGGCATTTCTGTTCTCCGGCGAGGTCGGCGCGAAACTTCACAATCCGGAAATCAACATCGACGCCACAAGCGCGTACAGCGAAGAAGACACCGCGTACCGCGAATACACGGTAAAACTCCGCTTTGTCAAGGAAAGGATGCTTACCGCCGAGGGAAAACGCATCGCCCTTGAGCGCGACCGGTTCATGGAACTTTTTTTCAAAAGAATCGATGAAGAAGTCAGGGGCCTTCTCTGAAAAGGAGACCGCTTGTTCATACCCACGACAATCGATGACGTCAGGCAGCGCGGATGGAACGCGCTTGACGTAATAATCGTCACCGGCGACACCTATATTGACTCGCCCTTTTCCGGCGCCGCGATCATCGGCCACCTTCTCATAAAAAACGGATTCAGGACCGGCATCATCGCCCAGCCCGATACATCTTCCTCTGCCGATATCGGGCGTCTCGGAGAGCCTTCCCTGTTCTGGGGAGTCACCTCGGGCGCGGTTGATTCGATGATATCAAACTATACGTCATCCGGAAAAAAAAGAAACAAAGACGACCTGACTCCCGGCGGGGCCAACAACCGCAGGCCTGACCGCGCGCTCATCGCCTATACCAACCTCATCCGCCGTTATCACAAGAACACCGCTCCTGTCGTTCTCGGCGGGATTGAAGCGAGCCTCAGGCGCGTTGCCCACTATGACGCGTGGGACGACCGCGTCCGGCGGTCTGTGCTTTTTGACGCGAAAGCGGACCTCATCCTTTACGGCATGGCCGAAAATTCAGTGCTAGCCCTTGCCCGGGCAATCAGGTCCGGTACCGATCACACATCCATTCCCGGAATCTGTTATGCCGTAAAATCACAGCCTGATGGGCTCATCGAGCTCCCTTCGTTCGAGGAAGTCTCCGCTGACAAAAAAACTTTCGCTGCGATGTTCATGGCTTTCCTAAAAAATTCAGAATCCGCCTCATCAAAGGGGATGTTCCAGAAGCATGGCGACCGGTATCTCATCCACAACCCGCCTTCTCCGCCACTTGCGCCCGACGAGCTTGACGCGGTCTATACCCTTCCCTTTGAACGAAAAGTCCATCCGTTCTATGCCGCGATGGGCCGGGTCAGGGCAACTGAAACGACCGCTTTTTCAATAACAACGCACCGGGGATGCTTCGGCGGATGCAGTTTCTGCTCGATTTCGATCCATCAGGGAAGGAAGGTCACCTCACGCAGCAGGGCATCGATCATCAAGGAGGCGCGCGCCCTGACCGCGCACCCTGATTTCAAGGGGATCATCCCCGACCTTGGCGGGCCGACCGCCAATATGTACGGCATGGGCTGCGCCGCGCGAAAGGACGGATACTGCGGCAACCGTGACTGCCTGTATCCCTCACCCTGCCCTTCATTGAACGCATGCCATAAAAAGCTCATTGATCTTTTGGATGAAATAAAAAACATCCCCGGAATAAAAAAAGTATTTATCGCGTCTGGAGTGCGCCACGATCTCATCCTCCGTGATGAAACACACGGCGAAGCCTGCCTTGAAAAAATCATTGCCAGCCATATTTCCGGCCAGCTTAAAATCGCGCCGGAGCATTCAGAAAAAAAAATATTATCCCTGATGAAAAAACCCGGGCCCGAAATACTGCTGCGTTTTAAGAAACTGTTCGAGACGCTCAACCGTAAACACGGGAAAAAACAGTACCTGACCTATTATTTTATTGCCGCCCATCCCGGGTGCGGGGAACGGGACATGCTGTCGCTGGAAAAATTCATTGAGCGCAATCTTCACCTCGTTCCGGAGCAGGTGCAGATATTCACCCCGTCACCTTCCACACTGTCAACCCTGATGTATTACACGGGAAAAGACCCTTTTACCGGAGAGACACTTTTCGTTGAAAAAAATGCCGCTAAAAAAGCCCGGCAGAAAAATATTATAACGCAGACCCATAAAAAAAGAACGGGCCGCTGACTGTCGCGGCCCCTGCTGAATATTTACGTTGCCCAGGTGATCATCAGGTCAGGATCAAACTTTCTGGGAAGCAATTCACTCCTTGGCAGCACCCTTACCGTGAAGCCGAACTGTCCGGCCCTCAGGCACAGCATCTGCCCTTCATAGATATAGATCCCGTCTTTATCTTTCGAAATATATCTCATGGGCATGGCAACGCCCTCGACAATCTGCTGGTACTGGTTCAGTGAACCGAAATATAGTTCCACGCTGACATCATCAGGCTTGAAATCACCCAGCACGACTTCAGTCCTGACAATAACACGGGACCCGACGGTAATTTCCTGTTTCTCATCAAAGATAATATTTTTAACAAGAACATTCCCCCATTTGTCGCACACCCGTTCTTTCCATTTTGTGTGGACCTTTATCTTTTCGTAGCTGTTTTCCTTAAACGCCATATAGTTTTTATGCGCTTTCTTGTAATACTTCTCCGTGTAGTCCTTGACCATCCTGTTCGTGTTAAATTCGGGATTCAACGACTTCATCGATTCGCGGATCAGGCCGAGCCACTCCCTGGGAAGCCCGTCAACACCCCGGTTGTAAAATATGGCCTTGACTTCCTTTTCAAGGATGTTATAAAGCGAAAAACTCTCGACATCATCCTGATAGGCGAGGTCAGTGTATTCCTCTCCCTTTCCTATGGCCCATCCGTTTTTTGAATTGTACGCCTCGTCCCACCATCCATCCAGCACGCTGATATTGAGACCGCCATTGGGGATTACCTTCATCCCGCTGGTTCCCGATGCCTCTTTGGGGCGTATGGGAGTGTTGAGCCAGACGTCAACCCCCTGAACCAGGTAGCGCGCAATATTTATGTTGTAGTCTTCGATAAAAACAATTTTATTCCTGAACCGATCGTCATTGGTTATGTGGATGATTTGCTTTATCAGCTCTTTTCCCATGTTATCGCGCGGGTGGGCCTTGCCGGCAAAGATGATCTGCATCGGCCTTTCCCGGTCATGCAGAAGTTCTTTGAGCTTTTCGATATCGCGAAGAATCAGGTTCGCGCGCTTATACGTCGCGAAGCGCCTGGCAAAACCGATAGTCAGTGTATCAGGATGAAGCACGGAATTCGCCTGCTCGGCCTCTTTCGGTGAAGCGCCGCGCGCCAGGAGCTGCTCTTTAAGCTTGCGCCGCGCGAATGCCACCAGCCGCTCTCTCAAACGCTCCCTGCACCGCCAGAGTTCCGAATCAGGAATCGCGTCAATGTTTTTCCAGATTGTGTTGTCACCGGGATTATCAATCCATCTCGGGCCAAGATACCGGTTGAAGAGGCGCATCATTTCATCCGATGTCCAGGACAGGGTCTGTACCCCGTTGGTGATATTGCCGATGGGGACCTCATGAACCGGAAGCGATGTCCAGATATTTTTCCACATGTTTTTCGAAACCTGGCCATGCAGTTTAGAAACGCCATTGCAGCCTGCGGATGTTTTGATGGCCAGCACCGTCATGCAGAAGGGTTCTTTCCTGTCAGCAGGATTTTCCCTTCCCAGCGCGAGAAACTCATCCTCGCTCAGCCCGAGTTTTATATGGTAATTGTGAAAATATTTCTGAATGAGTTCCTGGCCAAAGCGATCATTCCCCGCAGGGACAGGCGTATGTGTCGTAAACACGTTGCTCGCCGTGACAAAATTCATTGCTTCTTTAAATGAAAGGCCTTCATTATGCATCATCTCCCTGATCCTTTCAAGCGCAAGAAACGCGGCATGCCCCTCGTTCATGTGAAACACCGTGATGTTTTTTTTCAACGTGCGCAGAGCCCGGAGGCCGCCTATCCCCAGGATCATTTCCTGTTTTATCCGCATTTCATTGTCACCGCCGTAAAGCTGGTCGGTGATGCTTTTATCCTCGTCACTGTTGCGGTCAATATTGGTGTCGAGAAGGTACAGGGAAATTTTCCCGACCTTGACTTCCCATATCTGCATGAATACATCCTTTCCGGGAAATTCGACACTGACCTGCACCGGCTCCCCTTTGTCATCAAGAACAAGCGATGCGGGGATGTTATGAAAATCGGTTTCAGGAAAACGTTCGTTCTGCCATCCGTCAAGATTCAGGTACTGCTGAAAATAACCAAGACGGTAAAGCAACCCGATGCCGGTAAAAGGGAGCCCCAACTCACTGGACGATTTAAGGTGGTCTCCGGCGAGCACTCCCAGGCCTCCAGAATATATCGGGAGACATTCGTGTATGCCGAATTCCGCCGAAAAATAGGCGATCCCGGCATCTGCCACTTCCTTCATGTTTTCATCATACCAGGTTTTTCTGGTCAGATGCCAGTCAAGTTCTTCTTCAACACGTTGCATATGGGCAATGAAGCTTTCTGATTCTGAAGCTTCATCCAGACTTTTCTGTGAAATGGCACCAAGTAATTTTAAAGGATTCTGATGAGTCTCGCGCCACAGCTCAACGTCAAGCCGCCTGAAAAGTTCAATTGCCTCAAAATTCCATACCCACCACATGTTCTTTACTATCTTCATGAGCGGTTTTAATTTATCTGGAAGGTAGGGCACAACTTTAAATCTTTTTATTTTTGTCATCAGTTCCTCTTTTACCAATAGTTATTGAAGCAATAATTGAAAGAAATGTTTCTATCCCTGGACCGGAAGATAAACATGAAATGTTGATCCTGATCCAGGCTCGGACTTGACATCAATATATCCGCGATGTCTTTTAATTATGGCATAGCTGGTCGCCAGCCCCATGCCGCTGGCAAATTCTTTGGTTGAAAAATACGGGTCAAATATATTTTCAATAATATCTGAAGAAATACCGGGACCGTTATCAGATATGCTGATAACGACATAATTCCCCGGCTGCAGGGTAATTTCATGGTGAGATTCTTCCTCATATATTTTCACGTTTTTGGCAGCAATTGTAATATAACCGTCATTATTGACCGCTTCTATTGCATTATTGATGATATGCTCAATGACATGACTTATCTGTATCTCGTCAATTTCAACTTCCCAGAGATCATCGGGAATTGAAAACTCAAATCCCCCTTTATATTTATACAAAACCGAATCCGCCGTTTCCCTAATAAAAAACGTCATCGGGATTAATTTTTTAATTGGTCTGCCGCCTTTGGAAAAATTACTCAGCCTTTTTGTGAGCTCCATCACCTTGAGGGAAGCCTTTTCCGCATCATTTAAAATATCTGTGAGGCTCTGATTTTCCTCTGACTCCATTTTAGCCAGAGAAATGTTTCCCATGATAGCGGTCAGAGCATTATTATAATCATGTGCTATGCCCCCGGCAAGTATCCCTATTGCCTCAAGTTTTCTGGCCCTGAGCAGTTCCTGCTCAATTTTCAATTTATCAGTCGAATCACGAACTATTCCCCGAAAACCGGTTGAGCGTCCATTGAAGTCCTTTATGAGTGAGACGGATCCTTCAACATTTCTCCTTTTGCCGTCTTTCCGTATTATAATCCAGTTAAGCAGTTTAGCCTGGTCACCCGTACTGTATACCTCATGAAAAGTTTTATAAATTCTTTCAACATCGATCTTATCAAAAAGTTTGCGGTAATTATTGCCAATAATATCACCATACTGGTAGCCAACCATATCACAGAAGGATTTATTGACAAAAACGAAATCACCCTCCAGGCCAACTTCATAATATCCATCTTCAAGGCTGTTCAATATTGAAACCCATTTTTCCTTGCTTTCAAAGAGCTCAAGCTCTATGTGCCTCTTCTTCGTGATATCACGCGCTATGCCCTGGGTGCCAATAAAAAAACTGGTATCATTATCGCAGCTTATATATATACCCTCGGAATTTATCAAAAAAATCTGATCTCCCTCGATATCGCTGTCCTCAAATTCAAATGCGACCGCTTTTTTCTTATTGGTCAGGAGCCTGATCTCGAATAATCGTGTTTTCCTCGGACCTGTCCTCCTTTCATTGATCCGGTACCGGGCTTTTTCCCTGTCTTCAGGATGTATCAGGTCCAGAATACTGGTGCCGACCAACTCATCGGGATGATAACCATATTCAATTATCGCGTTATTGATAAAAGTAATTGTTCCCTTGGGATCAACCCGGTAAACAATATCTGGAATGGTATCTACAATTGAAGAAAGCTTTTTCTGTGAGCGCCGCAAATCGATTTCACACTGCTTATGATCAGAGATGTTTCTCAGAACAAAAAGATAACCGGTTATCTTATTCAGCTCCTGCTGGGGGAAAACATCAGCCAGCACCCAGCCTGTTGATTCATTGATATTTTCAACCTGTATTTCCTGATTTTTCAGGAATTCCCCTGACAGGGCTTTTTGAAAGAGATCTTTACAGATTGAATTGATTTCGGCTATATTCTTTCCGACCAGTTCATCCGTATCTTCATTCGCATATAACGATAGAAATATCTCCGAAGCACTTGAATTGGCGTATATTATTTTTCCTTCAATATCACAGTTGCATATAGCGATATTAACTGAATTCAATGCATTATCTAGAGTATGGAAATAACTGTCCCCCCATTTTTTTTTATCTCTTTCAGGCATTCCTGTCTCCTATTTAGATTACCACAAGTGCATTTTCACGGGTATTCCACATACTTTTTCACGTAAAAAAACATGTCTATATAGTATAGTAAAATTTTTGCAAAAAAGTCCAGCACTATATAATGCTGAACATAATAATATGCGGATGAATTTTAATATCAATTATTTTTTATGCCTGCGTGAGTAATATCTCCGGTGCAAAGTCTGAAACCATAAAAAGGGCTCCGTGCAGTCGGACAGCGCCTGAAACGATATTCTTTTATTTTTTGCGTTTCAGTGCTCATCAACGAGCCCCCTCTCAAAACCCGGTAGACATTTCCAAAGTCCTTATTGGGATATCCTCCAGGATAACCGTCATACCAGTCGGAAGTCCATTCCCAGACAAGGCCTGCTGGAGTGATCAGGCTGTTTTTCGTGCAGATTCGTTTAAGCGCAGTGAAATACTCCTCCACCGTTAGTGCAGATACGCCCTTTGGAGAAGGAATTTTTTCAAAAACTGATGCAAAAATCTCCCACTCAGATTCCGCTGGAAGTCTGAATCCGGTCCCGTGAACCCCGGTGATCCACTGGCAGTATGCATACGCATCATTCCAGCTGACCTGTAATACCGGCAACACTTCTTCATTATCACGGTAGTCATCATCCAGAAAACTCTTAAACGGATTTTCCCATGTAAGGCCTTCAATTTTTTTCCATCCATTAATCCACGTCCATCCCCACCCTTCTTTTTCAGCGTCAGTGATATAATTCGTCGCGTTCATAAAATCCCTGAATTCTTTCAGCGAAACAGTTTTTTTTGCTATATAAAATTCCTGTTGTTCTATTTTCCGCGAAGGATAAGAGGCGTAGACATAATCACTTTTCAATTGATCATCACCTGTTTCAAGGATCTTCATCACAGCTTTGTCGTCTAGTCCGATGGTATATTTCCCGGACGGGACATGAATATAGTTGTCATGAATGAATGGCATAATTATTTTTTCTCAACAGAAGAGGACCGGCAATTATTAATCAATCGCGTCCATAAGACTATAAACGCTGTTTCCGTCTTCAGGATATTCGGCGGTTAAAAATGTCAGGAGGAGTTGTATTTCTTTTTTCTTGAAGCTTTGAACAATTTCATTTCTAATTGCGTTTGCGAGGGGGACGGCAAATTTTTTATCTTTCCCTGGAAGGACTATTAATATTTTGTGCCTGTCATACCTGACAGAAAAATCCCCATCAGAAAGCCTGCTTCTGATAATTTTTTCAAAATGATCAAGCAGCTTCCTCGCCTCATCAATACCATAGAGATTATAATAACGCTTGTAATTTTTTATTGAAAAAAGAACAAGGGTCAAGGGAATATTGATATTCTTTGCGTTTGTGATTTCATCTTCAATTTTTTTATAGATCAATTCAACATTATCAATATATTTTTTCTTTTTCAGGTTTAGAGTTTCCATGCTTATGATCAGGGGAAATATCATTTCCGAAATTTTTTTTACTTTTATATCGATTTCATCCAGACGTTCATAGTCGGCTATTTTATTTATCATAATAAATCCGGGGATTTCTCTGCCAAAACGAAAGGGATAGAGCCGTAACAGTAAAAAATGTGCGATCTGATTTTCATTGAAAACTTCTGAAATTAGCCGTGAATGATTGATATTCTCAATTTTTAAGGGAACATCGCCTTCCTGCAAAAAGCTGATAAAATTTGATTTCGCTTTTATTCCGAAATCAAGTTCTCCATACAGAAGATAATCTTCCTTTTCATAAATCAAAGGAACATAACGGTCAAAATTTGTCGATCTGATATATACTCCGAAGCACTCGACCCCGAGACTCCTGAACTCGTTTTGAATTATCTCTCTGACTGTTTTTGCCTCTGGACTCAAATTGATTTGTGCGATTACCCGGTCAAGGTCTTTGGTATAACTGATATACTTTTCCAGCGTATCATTGTCTTTCAAATCCTTTGCCTGTTTAAGAAGGAACATCAGATGAAACGCAGAGAACTCGGCAACAGCATAAAGATAATCCTGTTCCTCTTCACTGAAATTCTCAGCGGTAATTTTATCTCCGACCGTGATAATCGCAACTACTTCATCTCCCGAATGGAGAGGCACAAGAAGGCGAGCATCTATTGATATATATTTGTAAAACTCCTCAATAAATCTGTCGTCATCTTTAAAATCCTCGATATCGATTATCTGTTTTTCCCGTAAAACCTGAGAAAGGATAGCGCTGTATGATGTCAGATCGATGTCTTTATCTTCAATTATAATGCCCTTTGATTCTGCGATATACCATTTTCCCGGTTTGTTCGACTCTTGAAGAAGCAATGCTGATGATGAAACACCAATCTGACCCATAATCAGAAAAGAAAGGACATCGAAAAAAGATTCAACAGTCGTCGTTTTCTCAATTTCTTTACAATTCTCATACAGTGCCATATAATCGGAATACACACCCTTGAAATAACTCTGATATGCTTTATCATCTGCGTTTGACTCACCAGAAATTTTTAAGCCTGAATCATCCATTACGCCAAAATCCGAATGAATATCAGTATCAAAATCATCAAATTCTAAATTTTTAAAATCATCATCGCTTTTAACCGGTGACTCGTCTTCCACCCCGGTCAAATCAGCTTTATCTGAAAAATGATCGTGTCCCGGAATCTCATGTTTATCTGCGTCAGCCTGTTTACTGATTCCATTTTCTATTTCATCAAGCTCATTTTCTGAGAGAAATACAATATCTTCTTCAGAAGTTACGGGCATCTCTCCATCGTTGCTCTGTTCTTTCGAATCAAATTCTGAAAAAGTATCATCGCTTTCTAATGATACCTCTGATTTTTTTATGGATTCCTGCTTATGAATGAATTCATCAATTTCAAGCTGATTTGACAGGCGCTCTGTCTTGTCGGAGTTTATGCCTTCCGGTGCCGGCTCATCTTTAAGCATTACTGTTTCTGCGGGGCCGATTATCTTATCGATCAGGGTTTCTTTTCCCCGATTGTTTAACTGGTTTTTAAACTGTAAAGCCTTTTCAAGCAAACCCATTATTAAACACCTAACTCCGTAAGAACTTTAATGTATAAATCAAAATATTCAGAATTTACAAATTTTCTTAATGTTTCTCTCGGAAGTTTTTCAAAGAGACCATCAAGATATTTCAGCAATCTTTTAACCTCAACCTGCCGTTTATCAGGAAATTCCCTGACGAACTGGTCAATATCATATTCATCTTCAATAATAACAACTCTATCAGTGATATCATAAACTTCATCTATAACTTTAATTTTTTGTGCCCGCTCGCTCCCGGCTGTCTTGATAAAAAGATCCCTGATATCCTCGACATCTTCTTCAAAAATCAGGGCTGTTGAAGATGATATATCTCTTTCTATTGATTGTCTTTCTTCATCAAGAAGGCTTTCTGGCTCTGGCAGAATATAGGTACAATCCTTACTTATTGAGGCTCGTTCTTCACCATCAGCATAATCAGTTTTAAAAAAATCAAATATTTCGTATAGATTTACATCCTTATATTCTTCATAAAAAAGCTTATCTTCGACCAGTCCAAGTTCATTTGTATTTAAACCAATTAATTCTATAGCGGCAGTTGAGTCTTTTTTGCTTTTAATTCCATAATATTCATCAATATATTTAATATAATTTGAATAATCATCCTCTGTAAGCATTGAGTGAATAAATTCAATCTCTTCATCAACATATTTATACTCATCTTCAAATTCAAGAAGGAGATCCTCAAAAACCGGAGCAATACCGGTTAAAACATGTGCAACAAGCTCTTTATCATCTTCGATTTCAGCTTCCTGAAGAACTTTTGTTTTCCCTTCAATAACCTCAACGATATCACTGGTAATCGCTTCAAGCTCATTATCTTCAAATATTTTCTCTGCAACAACATCATCCTTAACTACATAGCTGTCATCTATAAAGCGGACATTGTCATATGATTTTTCCAGCTGTGTGAATTTTTCCGGAATTACTTCAACTTTTTTTTCATCAATAACGTCTTCTGGTTTTTCTTCATTTACTGTTTCTTTTTTATTTATAATTTTTGCAAATTCTTCATCATTGATTTGCTGCGTTTGTTTACTTTCTTTCTTTTCTTTTTTAGAACTGACTTTTAATTGTTCTTCTTGTAGCTTGTTTTCAAAAAGTTCATTTAAATCCAGTACTTCTTCGCTGGTGATTTCTTCAATTGTATCTTCCCTGGATGGAATAAGATTTCGCGCGTCTACCGTTTTTTCCCTGGGTTTGACACTTTCATTCAAATTATCTACAGGAATAAAATCATGATCTCTATCTTCTTTTACTTTAACCGGTTTGTGCTTACGATCAAAAACGGCAGGCTTCTCGTCTAATCCTTTTCCAACATCCGGTTCACGGGCATCATCATTTACAGGAATTAAATCAAAATCTTCAATCCCCTCAATTAAATCTTCTTCATTTAAAAAGAGTATTTCTTCATTTGCTATTTTTTCAGCTTCAAAAAGGTCAATTTTGCCGATTTCAGCAAAATCAAAATTTTCAGGCAGCTTTGATTTCAGCAATGTTTTAATTTCACTGCTTGCCTGTTCCAGATTTTCAGAATCGCTCATATTTTGAAGTTCTTTTTCAGGCTTTATTTCGTCTTTATCTTTATCTGAAGTAAGTTGAACAGTATAATCATCATCAATGTCTTTAGATAAATGATGTTTTTCCTGAATGCTGGTTATTTCCTCAAATTTTCCATCCTGCATGTCATTTTGAAAATCTGGGGTACCAGTACCATGATCAATCCCCTTTGTATCGGCGATTTTTTCCGGGATGTCAGCAATTTCCTCAAACTGTTGTTCTTTAATTTCTTCCATTATAATCAATGTTCTATTACATTACTAATATATATCAATAATAAATCATAAGTATTATATTTTGAGGTTTTGTTCCATCGATCAATGCATAACTATAATATCAATTAATTATCGGTATTAATCAATTTTAATAATAATTAAAAATACCCGTACCACGAGATGATAATGATCAATAAAAAAAGGGATGCATATATACTGCATCCCTTTTTGTTTTACTTGTGTAATTAACTATCTGTTTGCGACTTTAAGTCTTACTTTTAATTTCTTTTCTTCAAGTTGAATAAGAAATTTTTCGTTTGAAAAAGGCTTTGTTTCCTTTTCTTTCAAAACTTCCAGTTCTTTTAATTTCTTCTCTATATCTGCAGAATCCAATTCACTCTTTCTATAGGCGTTCTCAGCAATAACGATCATTCGATTTTTGCATATTTCAACAATTCCGCCCTCAATTACAATATATTCTGTTCTATTTTCATCTCGCAGTCTTAGTTCTCCGATTCCAAGCTCAGAAACCAGGGGAGCATGGTTATATAGAAATCCCATTTCACCATTATGAGCCTGAACAACCGCAAATCCAACAGATCCTTCATAAAGGGTTTTTTCAGGTGTCAATATGCTGCAGTCAATCTTTCTAATCATTGTTATTCACCTGCTGATTGTAATTTCTTTGCTTTTTCAACAGCTTCTTCAATAGTTCCGACCATATAGAACGCCTGTTCCGGGAGATCGTCATATTTTCCTTCAACGAGGTCTCTGAAGCTCTTGATCGTTTCTTCAAGTTTTACATATTTTCCGGCCATACCGGTAAACTGTTCTGCAACAAAAAATGGCTGAGAGAGAAATCTTTCAATTTTTCGTGCTCTCTGTACAAGAAGTTTATCTTCTTCAGCAAGCTCATCCATACCAAGAATAGCGATGATGTCCTGGAGGTCTCTGTACCTCTGAAGAATCCTTTTTACTTCCATCGCAACCCCATAGTGCTCTTCGCCTACAAGTTCAGGAGCAAGCAGTCGGGAAGAAGAATCAATAGGGTCCACCGCAGGATATATCCCTTTCTCTGCAATACTTCGAGAAAGAACTGTCTGGGCATCAAGGTGAATAAATGCTGTTGCGGGAGCAGGGTCTGTCAAGTCGTCAGCAGGAACATAAATGGCCTGCACAGACGTAATAGAACCGGTTTTTGTTGAAGTAATCCTTTCCTGAAGCTGGCCCATTTCAGATGCAAGTGTCGGCTGATAACCAACAGCAGACGGCATCCTTCCCAGCAGAGCGGAAACTTCAGAACCTGCCTGTGAGAACCTGAATATATTGTCAACGAAAAGAAGAACGTCTCGCCCTGACATGTCACGGAAATACTCACACATTGTCAGAGCAGTAAGAGCAACCCTCAGACGAGCTCCGGGAGGCTCATTCATCTGTCCATACACGAGACAGGCTTTATTGATAACGCCTGATTCCTGCATTTCAAGCCAGAGGTCATTTCCTTCGCGTGTTCTTTCACCAACACCGGCGAATACGGAATAACCACCATGCTGCTGAGCAACATTGTTAATAAGTTCCATAATAACAACTGTTTTTCCGACTCCTGCACCACCGAACAGACCGGTTTTTCCACCTTTAATATACGGTGCAAGAAGGTCGAGGACTTTGATTCCGGTTTCAAAAATTTCTGATTTAGGTTCGAGTTGTTCGAATTTGGGCGCTTCCTGGTGGATCGCTCTTTTTTCCTTTGCGCTCACCGGGCCCTTTTCATCAACGGTCTGGCCAAGAAGGTTGAAAATCCTTCCCAGTGTCTCTTCACCAACAGGAACTGATATCGGTGCGCCGGTATCAATAATTTGTGCTCCCCTGCTGATTCCATCTGTACTATCAAGAGCAACCGCACGAATCCTGTTTCCGCCAAGATGCTGTTGCACTTCGCATACAAGTGTATTTTTTTGGCCCATAACTTCAACTTCAAGTTCAAGAGCATTATAAATATTTGGTAATTTACCTTCTGCAAATTCAGCGTCAAGTGTTGACCCGATAACCTGAACTACTTTTCCAACATTCTGGCTCATAATTAACTCCTTACTTTATGAATAATCTCATATGTCTTTTTGTCGATATCAACCCAGAGCAGCAGCACCACCAACGATCTCAGCGATTTCGTTAGTGATCTTCGCCTGTCGCGCTCTGTTATAACTGATCGTAAGTTCTTTTATCATTTCATCAGATGCATCAGTTGCGTTCTTCATAGCGACGCGCCTGGCAAACTGCTCAGAAAATGCTGATTCCAAAAAGCAGGAAAATATTTTTACCTTTAAATAAAGAGGTATTAAATATGAAAAGACTCTTCCTACATTCGGTTCATAAATATACTCAGTTACTTCGGTTTCTTTCACCGGATCTTTCCCAAAATAGGTATCGGCTGAAATTGGAAGTAATCGAATTATCTCAGGTTGTTGAGATGATGAACTGACCACTTTTGTATACGATATATATACTTCATGTACTTCACCACTCAAAAAAAGTTCTTCCAACTCGTTACTGATTTTTGCTGTATCTTCTGAACTTAACTTGTCTTCAGGATTTGGCATTGATTTGTAAAAAGGAAGTTTTATAAACTTAAAGTAGTTTATTCCCTTTTTACCAACAACATAGTTTAATACTTCTTTACCTTCATCAACAAACTTATCCCGAAAATTTACCGTATTATCAATAACGTTCGAGTTGAAACTGCCGCAAAGTCCCCGATTACCGGTTATTGAAAGTATCAGAATCCTTGAAGGATCAGCTACCTCCCGAAAAAGAGGATGTTGCAAAGCGGTAACACCAGTGTTCATGAGATTAGCAATGATCTCGTTGATCTTCAAATTTGCAGGCATCGACATTTCAAGTCTCTGCTGCATTTTTTTCATCTTTGAAGTAGAAACCATCTCCATCGTGCTGGTTATTTTTCTGGTGTTCTTGATTGAACTTATTCTGTTTTTAATGTCTCTTTGATTAGCCACGACATTTTCCTTTTAACCGTATTATTTTAAGCCTGCAATATATTCATCAACGAAAGACTTGATCGCATTTTTAAATTCGTCTTCATTTGCGATAACGCCACTCGCGGAAATGCCATCTATCAGATTCTGATGCTTGCTCTGCATGTAACTGACAAATTTGGCTTCACAGTCTTTAATTTTGTCAACAGGAACCTGGTCCATATATCCCTGAGTACCAGCGAAAATAACTGCTACCTGTACACCAACATCCATCGGTACATACTGTCCTTGCTTGAGAAGCTCAACAAGTCTCATACCACGGTCGAGCTGTTTCTGGGTTGCAGCGTCGAGTTCGGTTCCCATCTGGGCGAAAGCTTCAAGTTCACGGAACTGAGCGAGGTCAAGTCGAAGTGAACCGGCATATTTTTTCATAGCCTTGATCTGGGCGTTTCCACCAACCCGGGATACTGATATACCAACGTCAACAGCAGGACGGATACCTGATGCGAACAGGTTTGGCAGAAGATAAATCTGTCCGTCAGTAATTGAAATAACGTTTGTCGGGATGTAAGCGGAAACCTCACCTTCCTGTGTTTCAATAATAGGAAGTGCTGTCAGGCTGCCGCCGCCCATGGCTTCTGACAACTTTGCTGAACGCTCAAGAAGTCTTGAGTGACAGTAAAAAATGTCACCAGGATAAGCTTCACGTCCGGGAGGACGCCTGAGAAGGAGTGACATTTCACGATAAGCGTTAGCCTGTTTTGAAAGGTCATCATATACGCAAAGTGTGTGTCCGCCTTTTTCATACATGTAGAATTCAGCCATCGCGCAGCCGGCATACGGTGCGATATACTGAAGAGGTGCGGGGTCGGATGCGTTTGCCGCGACGACGATGGTATAATCCATTGCACCGTGTTCTTCAAGTTTCTCGACAACAGCCGCTACGGTTGACGCTTTCTGTCCAACAGCAACGTAAACACAAATAACATCTTTGCCTTTCTGGTTAATAATAGCGTCAATAGCAATTGCAGTTTTACCAGTTTTTCGGTCGCCGATTATAAGCTCGCGCTGACCTCTTCCAATAGGGGTCATGGAGTCAACTGATTTGATACCAGTTTGAAGAGGCTCTTTAACCGGTTGTCTTTTTGCGATACCAGGAGCTTTAAACTCAACCGGACGCATTTTATCAGTATTGATGGGTCCCTTATTGTCAACGGGTACTCCCAGAGGGGTCACAACGCGGCCCAGCATGGCATCGCCAACGGGAACTGCGAGAACCGTATTTAATCTTTTTACTGAATCGCCTTCTTGAATTTCAAGGTAATCACCGAGGATCGCAACACCTATTGAATCTTCTTCAAGGTTCAGAACCATCCCCTGTATTCCATTTTCAAATTCAAGCATCTCGCCAGCCATCGCATTGCTGAGACCATGGATCCTGGCGATACCGTCACCAACCATAACAACGGTCCCCACCTCGCTGACATCGAGTTCGGATTTATACCCCTCAATCTGCTTTTTTATAATTGATTTTATCTCTTCAGTTTTAATCTTCATAAGCCGCTTCACTCCTGACTTTACTATTTATAAGATTCTTGTTAATATTTTTAAGATCTTTTACTAAAGACCCATCAATTACCATATCACCAATTTTAATTACAATTCCGCCGAGTATTTCACTTTTAACTACTTCATTTAAGATGATTTCTTTATTAAATTTTGCTTTCAGTTCAGAAATTATTTTATCAGAAATGGCTTTTTCACAAGCCTGCGGTGTTACAACAGTCACACGGAGTCTGTTACTTGCGTCATCAACCAGTGCCTTAATGGCATCATAGATGTCAGGAAGAGATGATTGACGGTCGTTATCAATCAGTACATTGAGGAAATTTATGAAATCTTCAGAGAGATTCCCTTGAAAAACTTTCTGAACAAACTCTTGTTTTCTTTCTTTTGAAAAACTCGGAGAAGTTAAAAACTGCCTGAAATCCTTATCTTCAACAATCAGACCTGATACAAATTCAACCTCTTCTTCTAGTAAAGAGAGAGTGCCCTTCTCCCGGCCAATTTCCACAAGAGATGCAGCATATACTCGAGCTATATCATTGACAGCCACTTTCTTTAACCCTTATCTTATAATTATAGTTGAAGGACAGTTCAGATTACTGAACTGTCCTCATTTTATTAAGAGCCTCTTGAACGAGGGCCTTTTGGTCATCAGGATTAATGTTTTTGCTAATAATTTTCGATGCAATTTCTGTAGACAGAAGAACTACTTCATTCTTAATTTCCGCAAGTGCGTTTTCTTTTGCCAGATCAACTTCTTTTCGAGCTCTTTCCACTACCATTGAAGCTTCTTTGTTAGCTTTTTCAACTATTTCGTTCTTTATCTTTTCTGCTTCTTCTCTGCCTTTCGAAATTATCTCAGCAGCATCATCCTTGGCTTTCGCCATTTCCTGTCTGTGGGCATTGAGCACCTTTTCAGCCTCTTCACGGGCCTTTTCGGCGTTCTCAATATCGCCACGAACCTTTTCTGCCCTTGCATCAAGTGCATCAACTATAGGTCTCCAGGCCGTTTTCCAGAGGAGCAACACCAAGACAGCAAATGTAATGATAGTCCAGAGGAGTAGTCCTGGATCAACCTTGAGCAAACCTTCTTTTATTATAGCCATAGCTAACCTTTAATAAACCTTTAAAATTAGTGTGCTGCTTCTTCAGCTGCAGGAGCTACCGCAGCGCCCTGAGGAACAGCTTTCGGCGTTTGTGTTGCAAGCATGAAAGTAATAACAAGCGCAAAAAACGTGAAACCTTCGATCAGAGCTGCAGCAATAATCATAGCAGTTCTCAGGTCACCGCTCAGTTCCGGCTGACGAGCCATACCTTCAAGAGCACCGGCTGCCAATCTACCGATACCAAGAGCTGCTCCAAGAACAACCAGACCAGCACCAAAACCTGCTCCCAGATACGAAAGACCTAAATATTCCATTGAATCCTCCTAAAGTTTTTGTAATGTTCTTTAATATCAATTTACATACTAAGAATAATTTTTAAAGAACATTTTTTAATATTGTTTTTTATTTTTGAGCACCTTTAAATAAAACTTAAAACAAATCCTCTTTATCATCCAATCAGACAAGCCCATTTTCTTAGTGAGCGTGCATGGACTGACCGACAAACATTGAAGAAAGAGTCGCGAAAATATACGCCTGGATAAACGCCACCAGGAGTTCAAGAAGGTATATCATCAGTGAACCAACAACTGAACCTATACCAACCCAGGGGTTCTGAAACATCATTACAAGATACAGGAATATTATAATAACAATGTGACCTGCTGTCATGTTTGCAAAAAGTCGGACGGTGAGAGCAAAAGGCTTAATGATCAATCCCATAATCTCTATCGGCCACAGGAGAAAATACATTACGAACGGGATCCCATGAGGAACTATACCTTTAAATATCCAGAGCGGCCCCTGCCTGATCATCCCTACAATTATCATTAATGAAAGCGTGAACAGAGCAAGACCGAGTGTAACACCAAGGTTGCCTGTTGCAGTAGATGAACCCGGAATCAGACCTGCAAAGTTGCAGAAAAGGATATAAAAGAAAACCGTCGAAAAATAAGGCATCGCGGTTTTAATATGCTTGTGGTCGTAATAAGGTTCAACAATCTCGTCATGAACAAAACCGATCAACGCTTCCCACATGTTGACCCATCGTGACTTGGAACCCATTTTAGCTTTCTTGAGTTTCCTTCCGAGAGGAACAAAAACAAGAACCATAAGTATAAAAGATACCCAGAGCATAAAAACCCATTTGGTAATTCTCATGTCGAAAATACCGAAGAGTTTTTCATTTAAGACAGTTTCATTGATTTTGCCTATAAATCCGCCTGTTAATACATGGTCACACATGTGGTGCATAACAACATCATACATCGTTTCTTTTTCACCACTTCCATGCCCCGAGGTAATGTAGGTATTAAAAAATTGCATTAAGTTGATCATGCTTTATCCCCTGAAATTATCATTTATGTACAAGTTTTAAATTGATTTATATTCAAACTTCAATATCTTATTTTTTCTGTAGCCAATCTAAAATGATACCATTTATTAATCAAATAATTTTCAACTATGACTGAATTTTTTTTCACATCCATCGAACTCTTTTCTTTGGATTCTCTTTTTCCTCCTTTTCATGCCTGGTTTCAGTGTTTAACTGCTTGATAAGATGATAAAAACCCAGAACCATCCCTATAACAGCGCCAATGGTAACAAAAAGTGGCGATTTTCCATAATGCTCATCGAGCCGGTACCCGCCATAGACAAAAATCAATACTGTCATTGCGAGTTCTAACCCAATTGTTATGTGCGTAAAAAGCACCTTTGATGTTTTCTGGTTGGCCACGTTTCTGTTCAAACTTTAATTTTTATTCATTGAAATCACCGGATACCCGGAGTCAAGTTTTTTTTGCTCACTCCAAATGATAACTTATTAGCGGGCATTTAATAAAGCATTATTCCGTGGTTGACGATAATATTAACGCTGGAGTGATAAAATCCCTGATTCTGAGGCTTGATAATGAAGATTTCAATTAAACTGATAGAAAATAACAATGAAATAATTGCTAATTGTCCTGAACTGGATATCAATTGCTATGGATCAAATAAAGATGAAGCCATCCGCAGAATTGGAAGCGTCATTAACTTTTATATTAACTCGGCCAAAGAACTCGGGCTGGATGTTGAAAACCTCAGCGAAATAGTTATCGATGGCGAGAAAAAAAGTATCATCCTGCATGAATCTGAATGCCTGGCCAATGAAACCATAAACTAAAGCCCCGGTTTTGTACCGGGGCTTCGAGCTCATAAGACATTCTTAATTATATCTAAGTTTATTCACCCTCAAGTTCTGATTCAATAATTTTGACATCATTTACTTTAAAGAGATTATCTTCCCATTCCTTCCTTTTTTGTGATTTCTTTTTATTGGATAAAATGTACTCGATTCGTCCCTTGACTTCACTGAAGGGCATAACGGTTTTTACTGTTTTACCGCCTACTTTTTTCTTTCTCGTATACAGCCTGTCTTTATTTTTATCATACTCATCCCTGACTTCCTTTGGAGTTACCGTAATTCCTTCCATGAGGACATCACTTTTATAGGCACCGGAAAGAGAATTGATCTCAAAAACTTTCCAGCTGTTCATAAAAGCCTCATCCTTATCCAGACCCGTCTTTATTGCTTCCCGGTATAACAGTTTTTCATTAAAGAGCTTCTGGAGCATCTGTTTTTTGATATTATCATCGACTTTCGATTTATCTGTTTTATTTTTTCTTTTTTTATCAATATAAACAATAAGCTTATTTAAATCTGCAACCGTATACGCATCATTGCCTATTTTAAAAAGAACAGTTGCCGGATTTTTACTTGAAACCAGATCAATATGGTCTTCAACATCCGCGGCTTTGCTTAATTTTTCCTCAATGCCTTTTGATTTGTTACGCTGAATCGCCCTCATCATCCTCTGGGCTTTTGTCTTGTCTTCAACAACATCCTCAATCGAATCTTCAGTCACTTCACGTCTTTCATTAAGCTGGATGATATAGATACTGTTGCCGATCTTAACCGGTTCCCTGGTGTATTCCCCTTTTTTCAGGGAAAATGCCGCTGCAGAAAACTCGGGCCCCTTCATATCACTGCTGATATAGCCGATATCGCCCCCGTCCTTCTTCGAATAATCATCAGAATATTTCTTCGCAAGGTCCGAGAATGATCCGCCTCTTTCAAGCTCCTGAATGATTGAGCGCGCGTTGTTCATCTTTTCATCAACGACCCTTTGAACTTCAGCAGCGGAAAGTTTTATTCTGCGGTTTTTATCTATTTTATAATCCTTTACATAAAGCTTTATCATGCTTATTTTTGCGATTTCTTCTTTAAATGTCGCATCTTCAGTAAGTTTTTTCTTCAAATAGCCGCCATAAAAATTCGGCTTCAGCAGACTGAACAGAAACAGGTAATCTTCGGATTTATCATATCCCGCTTTTTTCGCTTCTTCGGCAGCGAGAATATCGAGAACCATTTTTTTCAATTTATTCTGCTGCTGTGATTTTTTCTTTAAAATGTTCTCTCTGGGAAAGCGGTTGGCATCAAGCCAGTCATAGAACTGGCCCCGTGTTACCGTGCCGGATTTATACGTGACAATAACATCATTCTTCCCTTTACAGCCAAAGGAAAAAAGCAAAACAAAAACTATAAAAGAGGATAAAACGATATTTTTTTTCATACTCTCCACTCCACAAAATAATATAGACCGGTTTCAGGTTTTTTCACTTTACGAAGATGAGGTCTATCAAAAACGCGATAATCAGTAATGACGCATTCTTTCAGAACCATCCACCGCTTAAAACAAACACCATTATTCCAACAATTTCCAAATGTCAATTGTATTTTTACTATTTAATTGTTATAAGGGGCCTAACGTCAAAAAGAGGGACGATACATCTATATCTGTATTCTGAAAGCAAGCTGCATGTTGATATCTTCCCTGTTGATCAGGTTGACATTGGTTTCAAAGGACAAATACACTTTCCACAGCGCAAGTTCAAGGCCGAGCACGAGAACCGGCATAAACACCATGGGTGCATATTCGCTGCTTGTTTTAATATTGACTGTTCCGATCGGGTCGGGCCCGGTGTATGCGGGGTCGTCAGTACTTGCTTCCCCGTTGCCATCCACATTGACTTCAAAAGATCCGAAATTGACCGGGAACGCAAAGCCGAGATACGCGTTAAATATCCATAAAACATTAAAATAAGTGAGGATCTCCGGAGTAATAGAAATAATATACCATTCGACTTTTGCGGTATATTCAGGTTCAAAATCCATATCGACCGATATCGGGTCCGACCCTCCTGCCCCGTCCGGGTCCACTTCAATTTCAGTCAGGGGATATGACTGGCTCCCGGAAAAACCGATAATCCCGTATAGGAAATCAACACCGAAGCTTACGTTCATCCCCCCGAACTTCAGCAGGCCCGGAATGATCTTCTTTTCTTTCAAAAAACAATACCGTGCTTTTGCTCCAAACGAATAAAAACTGAAACTGGTAAGGGTCGCTGACTCGAATTTGAACTCAGGCAGATAAAAATCATCGCTGTACACGAATATCTTGCCAATAAAATCGAAGCTTTTACTCAGGCCCATTCCAAAATAAAGAAGCGGATTGATGCCGCCGACCGGGACAACGCCCTGGCCGACTTCTTTTTCATGATCAAAATAGTCAAGATTCGAAAGGCCCACGCCCCCGGCTGCACCGACAAAAAAAGACGGAAACTTACCGAGGGTCGCAACACCCAGAGGGTAACCGGAAATGTTTGTCATCGCGAACGCATTCGCGATCGCTTTGCCGTTTTTCTGCAGAATATCATCGAACTGGTTCCCGACTTCATAACTACCGGTATCGGTAAACGGGCCGGTAAACGTAACCCGTGTTCTCGAGAGGGCAGAATGAGTATCAAAAACAATCAGTATCACAACAAGACACAAAATTATCGCATATACTCGCGATATCATTGAAAGAGATAGTGTTGACGACATTGCCAGATGTTTTCTGTTTTTAATCACGCCAAATTTCGAATCCGTATTTTAAACTTCGTATTTCCGTGTGTGCCTTATATTATTGTCGGATATGTCCGTTAAGGTCATTATCCAACTTGCCACTTAAATGCTATTGTACAATAGTATATCGCTGAAAATCCAGAAAAATCAGTTTTAATTCTCTTTTTTTGCTTAAATATCAAAGGCGGGGATGATAAAAGATTAAGAATTACGGCAAATCCTTTTCAATTTGCGCGTAAGCTGAGTGATTGTGAATGGATTCAATATTCTCCGATTCAACCGAAAACCATAGCAGGCCCTTTAACTGCATCAGCCGCTGGGCCGCATTCCGCACCATGTCTTCGACAAAAACCGGGTTTTCGTATGATCTTTCCGTGATGAATTTTTCATCCTCGCGTTTCAGAATAGAATAAATATCGCTGCTGGCCGAAGCCTCTGCGACAGCGATGATATCCTCGATCCATATTCTGTCGTGGGCCTTTATTTTCACTGACATGATCGACCGCTGGTTGTGGGCGCCGTATTTGCTGATCTCACGCGAACAGGGGCACAGCGAAAGCACCGGGACCCTGACCTCAAGCTGGTAAAAATCCTCATCTGAATTGGCGGTAAGGCGGCAGGTGTACTCCATCTTTGCCTCTTCACCGGATACCGGCGCCTTTTTGGTGACAAAATAGGGAAACTCAATCTCAAAATGCGCTGTTTCAGCATCAAGCTGCACCTTCATCTCATCGAGTATTTCGCGGATGTTTGTTGTGCTGATGCCTTTGCGGTAGCGGTTGAGGATCTCGACAAAGCGGCTCATATGGGTGCCGCGGAAATGATGGGGAAGGTTCACATACATATTGACCCGCGCCACCGTATGCTGGATTCCTTCATCCCTGTCCAGAACAACAACAGGATACGAGATGTCCTTGACCCCGACCTTGTTGATGGGAATATTCCGTGTATCCGGTTCAGACTGGATGTCTTTAAGCTTCTTCTTTTCCATGGCGCACTTTTTAGTCCATGATACCGTGACCGTGTATTTTTATCAACCAGTTAATATCAGGGGGCCGGCATCGGTTACCGCGATCGTGTGCTCACAATGCGCCGAGAGCTTCCCGTCAACAGTTACCGAGGTCCATCCGTCAGGGAGACGGACGATATCTGCGGCGCCCTCGTTTACAATGGGTTCAACCGCGAGCACCATTCCGGGAACAAGGGGCCGTCCCAAACCCGGCATGCCCCAGTTCGGCACAACCGGCGGCTCATGCAGGGCGAATCCCGTTCCATGGCCGCTAAAATGTTTCACCACGGAAAAGCCGCCAAATTCGGCGGCTGTTTGAATGCTGTGGCCGAGGTCACCGATGGTGTTTCCCGGCACCATGCGCGCTATTGCGCTGTCAAGTGCGTGCTGCGCGGTCATCACCAGTTTTTCAGCTGTTTGCGAGACCGGCAGCACCGGAAAGATACGGCACGCGTCAGAAAAAAAACCGTTCATGACCACGCCGATATCTATTTTAACGATATCACCGGTGGTGAATTTTTTTCTTTTTAAAGGAATTCCATGAACAACTTCATTGTTCACCGAAATACAGGAAGCGTAATCATATCCGCGTATGGTTTTAAAAGCCGGCCTGGCCTGTTTTTTAACAATGCAGGAATCTATGAAAGAATCAAGTTCCCATGCCGTTGCGGAACAAAAATCAACCGCCTCAAGCGCTTTAAAAATCCCGGCTAGAACCAGGCCGCATTCCCTGATCCTTTTGATATCATCCGCGCTCTTTAGAGCAAGATCCTTCGCTGTCATCTGAGAATTTCATGCCGCAGAAGTCATTCCCCGCGGCAGATACGGGCCCTATGCTTCAGCTAACTTGATCTCTTTGGCGGAATCGCCCTTCTCCTGTTTCGCCTCGCCTTTGCCGGTTTTGGCTTCGCGGCTGTCAGTGATGAGGCCCACTGCCTGTTTGACTTTCATCTCAACTTCGGCAGCGATTCTCGGGTTCTCCCTGATATAATTCTTCGCGTTCTCCCGGCCCTGGCCTATGCGCTCATCCCCGTAGGAAAACCAGGTGCCTGCTTTTTTAATGATATCGTATTTCACGCCCATATCGAGAATGCCGCCTTCACGGGAAATGCCGCCGTTGAACATGATATCAAACTCGGCCTGCTTAAACGGAGGCGCGACCTTGTTCTTGACGACTTTAACACGCACCCTGTTGCCGATGGCATCTTCGCCGCTTTTAATGGTTTCGATTCTGCGGATGTCAAGGCGCACTGAGGAATAAAACTTCAGGGCATTGCCGCCGGTCGTTGTTTCGGGAGAGCCGAACATGACGCCGATCTTGTGACGTATCTGGTTGATAAAAATGACGCAGGTCTTGGACTTGGCGATAACGCCGGTGAGTTTGCGCAGCGCCTGGCTCATGAGCCGCGCCTGGAGCCCCATGTGAGAATCGCCCATGTCGCCGTCAATCTCGGCCTTGGGCACCAGCGCCGCGACCGAATCGATAACGATCACGTCAATCGCTCCCGAACGGACCAGGGCCTCGGTGATCTCCAGGGCCTCTTCGCCCGTGTCCGGCTGTGAAACCAGAAGCTCATCGGTGTTCACCCCGAGTTTTGCCGCATAAACCGGGTCAAGGGCGTGTTCCGCGTCGACAAAGGCCGCGACCCCGCCGAGCTTCTGGGCTTCGCCCACGATATGGAGAGTAAGTGTTGTTTTACCGCTTGATTCAGGTCCGTATATTTCCACAACGCGGCCGCGGGGAACACCGCCCAGGCCCAGGGCCACATCCAGTTCAATGGACCCGGTTGATATACAGGGGATCTGTATCCTGCTGGATTCATCCCCCAGTTTCATGATCGACCCCTTGCCGAACTGTTTTTCGATCTGCATTATGGCAGACTCAAGGGCCTGGCTTCTCTGGTTCAGTTCCTTCTGCTCTGACATTGTTTTACCTCGCGTTAACCGTGTTTTACCTTATATACGAATGAAACTACTCGATTTAAAAATTTTTTCGTATCCGGCTTAAAATCCGGAAAGAAGCCTGCTCCCGAACATATGGGCATCATCCTCTTCCCGGAGTCCCGTGATCTAATGTCACATAATACCTGATCGGAATAAATATCAAGTAAAATTAGCAAAATACTTAAATTTTGTTAAGTATTTTGCTTTTTCATACCGGATCACGCTACGGTTTACAACGCCACGTTCTTGACCTTTTCCTTCAGCCGGTCAAGGCCCTTGCGGTATTCAAGCTTGTTCAGCGCATCGACATAGCAGAGGATCCCGGCAATCGTTATATCGATATGGATGCCGTTGCCGAACACCTTGTATTCGTCGCCATTGATGTTCTCGATGACCTCGGCCGACACTTCGGAGAGCGCGTCAGAGCCGCCGGTGATGGCCACGAGGTTAAAAGAGACCAGCCGCGCTTCGCTGCCGGTGATCTTTCTCACCGCGGTAATGCCCGCGTCAACGCCGCCGCTCCCGTGCGCGACCTCAAAAACAACCTCATTGCCTTTGGCGCGGTCCTTGAGCGTAACCATGGTCATCGGGGGAGAATGCATACCGGTGGAAACCTGAATATTTTCGACCTTGAAGCGCCTCTTTTCATCCTCGCGGTACATCGACTCGCTGATAAGCGCGATGAGGTCTTCATCAAAGATCTCTTTCTTCTTGTCGGCCAGGGACTTGTAGTATTTGAAGAAGCGCTCCATTTCCTCGTGGTCCAGCTTAAAGCCCAGGGACTCGAGCCTGGACAGGATCGCGTGCCTTCCCGAATGCTTGCCCAGCACCAGAAGAGACTTCTTGATCCCGACATCCGCGGGCTTCATGATCTCGTAGGTCATGGAATTTTTCAGCAGGCCGTCCTGGTGGATACCCGATTCATGCGCGAACGCGTTCGCCCCCACAATGGCCTTGTTCGGCTGCACCGACACGCCCGTTATCCTGGTGAGGAGCTTGCTCGTGGGCATGATCTGCTCGGTCCTGATGTCAGTGAACACGCCGAAAAAGTCACTGCGCGTCTTGATGCCCATCACGATCTCTTCCATCGCGGTGTTGCCCGCGCGCTCGCCGATACCGTTGACCGTGCACTCGATCTGCCGCGCGCCCGCTTCAATGGCGGCGAGTGAATTGGCAACCGCCAGGCCGAGGTCGTTATGACAGTGCACCGAGATGATGGCCCGGTCAATGCCTGATACATGGGCGAAGAGGTGGCTGATGATCCGGTGAAACTCAGAGGGGACGGTATAGCCCACGGTATCGGGGATGTTTACCGTTGTCGCGCCCGCGTCAATCACTGCCTGGACCATCATGGTAAGAAAGTCAAGGTCGCTCCTGGTAGCGTCCATGGGCGAAAATTCCACGTCATCCACGTGGCTGCGGGCGCGTTTGACCGCGGCGACCGCCATTTCGAGCACTTCATCCCTCGATTTTTTAAGCTGGTGTTCGATATGAATGTCAGAACTTGAAACAAAAGTATGGATGCGGGGACGCTTGGCCTTCTCAATCGCCCGCGCCGCGGTATCGATGTCAGTGTTATTGGCCCTGGCAAGTCCGGCAACGGTGATGCCCCGCACCTTTTCTGCAATCCTGGCCACGGCCTCAAAGTCGCCGTCCGAGATAACGGGAAACCCCGCCTCGACAACATCCACCCCGAGCCGTGAAAGCTGTTCGGCAAAGATGATCTTCTCTTCTATATTCATGCTGAATCCCGGGGACTGTTCGCCGTCCCTGAGTGTCGTATCAAAAATAACTATTTTATTCTTTTTATTCATGGTTTTCTCCTCTTTATCACAGAATGCGGCCGAAACGGCCGGTAAAAACTATTCCCGTGAAAGAGAGCCAAGCATACATGGGAAAAACATCCCCGCACCTCCTGATACAAAAAAGGCCGTCAGAATCTGGTTCGTGACGGCCTTACAGTATATTCGTTTTCTGTTGACATCACGAACCAGCGCCAGGTTTTAGCAGGCTAAGAAGGAGGCCTAATAAAAGGGTGCTGTTGTGTTCGAATGACGTCATGATGTATTATCGTAAATTTTAAAAAAGTGAAATCAACCTATAAAGTATATCGATCTGTGTCAATATAATATTTCAGTTTTTTCTAAAAAAGATGTAATTATTGGGGATGTTATGTGCTCTGACCCCAGGCAGGTTGGAAACCTGCCCCTCTAGACCACATTATTGTGCTCTGACCCCAAAATCCCACCTTAACAACAGGCTTATATTCGACCATATAAAAATCGCTTGACGTTACTATAGAACATACAACAATTTCGCAGACACTATGCCCCGGAGCCCAGAAATGAACAAAGTCTCTGCAGTTATCGCTTCACTTTTCATGCTTATCACAGTAACCGTATCCCTTGCACAGGAACAACAACCCAGCACCGAGCTAAAAGAAGAAATAACTACTGTCGAAATCGGGGAACACGGGAACACCGCAGGCACTCCTCAGACAAAAAATGAAAACACGGTTAAAATCCACTCTGTCCCGGGGGAAAAATGCATCACTGATACCGGCGACCTGCTCCTGAGCATAGGTAATTTTCTGGCCTTTAGGAGTTTTTCAGGTGAGCTTTATGAAGATTATAATAAGGATTTTTCCTTCAATCCTTCGGTAAAGATGTCTCTTGAAGTATTCTTATATAAAGGACTGGCCCTTGGCGGAATAATAAATTTTGATTTTAAAAATTACAGCGGTTATTATGAATCAACATGGGGATGGTTCTATGAAACCAACACCGACGACTTTTCATTTCAGATTGGACCCTCTCTGAATTACTACCTTAACTTTTATAACAAATATATCCCGTATTTCGGCATAAATTTTTTATATTCTCAGAGGGGAATAGAGATTAAAACAAAAGAAGACGATGATGTTGTCCTTTCATACAAGCGGCATTATTTTAACTATGAAGGGTCGATTGGTTTCATGTATGTCATAAAAACATACTTGGGCATCTATATCAACTACACATACACGATCAGCATGAGTAAACTGGATGATGAAAAAATACGATCGGATGCTACAGATGCTTTATTGGCAGATATAAAATACTATCATAAAGAACACTGGGGCTACTGCCATACTCTGAGCATCGGATTTAAAGTTTTTTTCGATATACTCTGATATGGCTGTCTCCTCACGGGGACAAAACAGTCATCCAATTCCCCGAGACATTATATAGCACACCGTCATGCATTGCGTAAAATTCCCATAATAAACGTCTTTTCGGAAAAAAAGATGACAGGATAAACCGCTTCTGTAAAATCACCCCCATGCGCTTGCGGCGGTTCTGCTCCCGAAAAGGCCCCTGCCGCAGGACATACCACCCGAAAGGAGAACCGATATGGACGCTTTTTTTTCCAGTGAGCTCTTCTTCAGCGAAGAGACCCTGAACGCGATTCATCTGTACGCCGGGCCGCTCATGGACTATTTCATGAGAGGCGTGACCGCGCTCGGAGGGCACTGGTTCTTCTACCTGGCCCTGCCCCTGGTTTACTGGTGCATTGATACCAGGACCGCGGTAAAGATCGGCGCGGTGTTCTTCTTTTCGGCCATATTCAACACCCTGGCCAAAGACCTGTTCAACAACCCGCGGCCCGACCCTGAAAAGCTCGCACCGCCGATACGGGACCTGTTCCTGATATACTCACCGCGCAGCCCCGGCTTTCCCAGCGGGCATACCCAGGGAACGATCGCGTTCTGGGGAGCGGCCATGGCCTTTACCCGGAAAAAAAGAGTGCTCATCGCCGGGGCACTGCTGTTTGTTCTGATGCCCTACTCCCGCATGTATCTCGGCGTGCATTTCCTCGGCGACGTGCTGGGGGGATATGTTTTCGGCGTGCTGTGCCTGCTTGTCATGCTCCCGGTGGTTTTCCGGTGCGAACATAAACAGTTCCCTTCGCATGACATCATCGCGCTCCTGCTCACGGCAGCGCCCTGGGCCGTGTACGCGGCATACCCGCAGCGCTTTCTGTTTATGAACCTTTCCCTGCTCGCGGGCCTGGCAGCGGGCCTGATCATGGCAAAGGAAAGAATAAGCTTTAACGCGCGAAACAGCACTGCAGCACAGGTAATCAAGGCCGCGATCGGGTTTGCGGGCCTCGCGGCCATTATCTTCGGGCTGAACGTTTCGGGGAGAAACCCGGGCATGGTCTTCTTTCAGAACTGGGTGAGCGGCTTCTGGGTCACGTTTATCGCGCCGCTCCTGTTCAGCAGAGTTCCCCACCTAAAAGGCGCGGACTGAAACGATCACGTGGCGGCCTTCCCGGTCGCGGTTAACGGCCATGAGCCGGTCCGGGCCGCCTGTCTTTTTGAGGAAGCTGCTCAGGCCGCAGGGAGCGATTGAATCATTGTACCCCAGCATGCTTATGTGATCGAACTCGCCGCGCGGAAACAGCTTCTTCCATTCATCCTTTTCGCTGCCTGAAATGAGCATGCCGAAAGAAACAGCGCATTCAGACAGCCCTTCCTGCCCGGCGAGCCACTCGCGCGCTTCATCCGCGCCGGTGAACGATTTCACCGCGTCAATAGACCCGATCGCGCCCTGTTCCTCGGTTGACAGTAAAAGCCATCCGCTCGCCTCAACCAGACGCACCCCTGATGAGGCGGCGCCGAACCTGCTTTCGAAGAGTTCGCGCGAAAACACCGCCTCATCCACACTGCCCACCAGGCCCGTGCGCGCCGTGCCCGAGACAAACTCCGACTGCATGAGCTGCAGTGCCCGCTCGAACGAAAGGTGCTTGCCCGAGACCATGATGTTTCGTCCCGTGATCTTCATGCTCTGCGCGATGTAAAACGCGGCAACGTTGCTCATGGTGTTGATGAAGTTGATCGGCTTGGGAAACGAATGCGCGCGGTATATCTGGCCCAGCACGATCTCGGTGTCATGCAGATTGCCGTTCTCCGTGGCGAAATAAACCGGCATGTCGTCAGGGAAAGGATGACCCTTCACGCACGCATGGGCCCCCAGAAGCGCGAGCATGATGAACTTGTTCGTCCGGCGCAGGTAAAAATCGGTCAGCTTTTTCAGCTCCCCCTGGTACGTGCCGGGGTCAGCGAAGGGCTCGGCGATAAAATGTTCAGCAGCGTGTATATACATGGTTCATTCCCTGTTCGTGACCGTCATGGACGTGCAGTTGCCGCCGAAGCCGAAATAGTTGAGCATGATGTTCCCATCGGCAAACGGCATGTTTTCTCTCAGCGGCTCCACGCCGAGCTCGGGGTCGACCTCCTCGAAGCCGGGAGTCGCGGGTATAAACCCGGCCCTGGCGCACTCCGTTATCAGGATGAGCTCAGTCGCGCCGGCTGCCCCCACGGTGTGGCCCATGAACGGCTTGATTCCCGTGACCGGGGGAAGCGAGCTCCCGAACACGCGCTTCATGCCATTGGACTCGGTCTTATCGTTGTACACGGTCCCGGTCGCGTGCGCCTTGATCACTGAAACGTCAGACGGCGCGAGCCCCGAGTTCTTCAGCGACAGGCCTATCACTTTTTCAATGACCGGTCCTTCGACGTCATGCGTGGTCACGTTGTTGGTGTCACACAGGTTCGCGCCGCCCAGAACCCTGAACGGGTTGCCGCGACTGTTCCGGTCGAGTACCACGGCGCCGCACGCCTCGCCCATGACAATGCCCTTGCGGTTTTTGTCAAAGGGGCGGTACGGGCCCTGCGTTATCAGGATGAGCGACTCGAAGCCGAAAAAGCCCAGGTCGTTGTACAGGTCATAGCCCACGACCAGGGCCCGGTCGATCATGCCGGCGCGAATCATGGCCGCGGCGTATATCATGGCGTTCGCGGTCGAGGTGCACGCGGTGGTGAAGGTGAAGCACGGCCCCTTAAGGCCGAACCTGCGGGCGACCGTGTCTGCGATCTTTCCGTACCCTGGCGAGTCAGCTGAAAAGATGTTTTTCACCTCAGGGCCGGTATTGCGGTAGCGGTTTTCGTAAAGGGGGATGTCTATGGACGTTGACCCGAAAAACAGGGCGCACGCCCCGGTCTCACCGGAGGAAAGGCCCGCGTCCTCAAGGGCCCGGGCCACAGTGGTGTTCAGCACGTCGTAGAAATAGTCGTCGCAGCTGAAGTCGGTAAAGGTCTCCTGTTCGCGGTGGATGCGGTAGTACGGACGGGTGTAGTCAACGCCGCCGAACGACAGGGGAAGCTGGTCCACGGCCACCTTTCCCTGTTTAACTGAAGATACAATGGAATCGATATCGGTCCCCAGGGAGCAGGCGATTCCCCTGCCCCGGATAAACACGTCCTTCACACTAACATCCCCGCGCCTGGATTTTCAGCAACAGGGTTCACTTAAGCGCGAGGAGGATTATTCGTCAACCGACATTTTTAGGGGCTGGCTGGGAACCTGCCCCTGCAGGCCCCATATATTATGCTCTGACCCCCTGAAACGGTGCTCTGACCCCCGATTATCCGCACGAATGATTTGCTCTGACCCCAGGGCAGGTTGAAAACCTGCCCCTACGGACCCCCATTATCTGCTGTTTTTTACCTCTTTCCCTTCGTTACACCTTCGTTACACCTTCGATACACCTTCGTTACTGTACCTAACTTCGCTTTTTCCCGCCAGGACGCAATATAATTCCAGCAAGAGTGTCCCCACCCCCGAAATTCTTGACAGGCGCAGGGCATTGTGCCAATAATCCCCGGTGATCAAAAAAACACTACACCGCTTTTCAGAAGGCTTCCGGCCACGGAAAGAATTCCCTCCGGGAATGACGGGGTTTTTTCGATGGGTCGAGGAAATCCTGGTAAACACTCCCCCGGGCCTGGCGCGCCTGATGAAAATACAGCCCGTGTTCGCGCTCGTATCCAGTTTTTTTGTCCTGTTCCTGTTTGAAAAAGGCTTCGAAAAAGCGCCCCTGATCATAGCCCTGTGCCTGTTCGCGGTTTTTTACATCACCTCAAAGCTGTATTTCATTAAAGACCCTAAAGGCGTCTTTACCATGCTGCTTGACACCGCGCTGGTTTTCGCGCTGAGCAGCATGCTCCTGTTCGTGACGCCCTTTTACCTTGAATCGATGAGCATCCCGTCCCGCAACATGCTGTTCACGCCGCTCATCCTCGTCCTGGCGGTCATAGCGAGCTGGTACGAGCTGTACCTGAAAATCATCGCGCCGCACCCCCTGCGCAGTTCGCTGTTTTACGCGCTCACGTTTTTCTGCGTGCTGAACTTTCTGCTCCCCGTGATCTTCGGCGTGCGCAACATATGGAGCCTCATGATCGCGGGCGCGGCAAGCGCGCTCATGGCGCTCGTGTTCGTGTATCCCAAGGCGGAGTTCATGAAAAGCGGCAGGAACACGGCGATGTTCTTCGCGGGCATAGCCCTGTTTCTGGCGTTTCTCTGGGCAGGGAGAAGTTTCATCCCCCCGGCGCCGCTCAGGCTCACCAGGGCGACAGCGTGCAAAGCGATAGAGGCTTACCGGCCAGCAGGCGCCTTTTCGTCCGCCCCGCTTGAAGAAAACCCCGAGGTTTATTTTTACTCCGCGATCTTCGCGCCCCGGGGCCTTGCGGAAAAGATAAACCACGTGTGGCGCCACAACGGCAGGCGGCTGTTCACGGTTTACCTGAGCGAGATCCGCGGCGGCAGGAAAGCGGGCTTCGGCACCTGGTCAAAGCACCGCATACTCGAGGGCGCCGGCACCTACACGGTCGAAGTGTGGACCGCGGGCGGCCAGTATCTGGGAAGCGAAAAATTTGTGTTGCGCTGAGACGCGCACATGGCCATAATCAGGGTATCCGCGCAGGCAAAGCTCGGCGCGCCGGGGAGGTCACCATGGAAATAATCGATAGAAGGCGCAGCATACGCGTATATACGAATGAACCGGTCGGCATGAACGACCTTGACGGGATTATAAGGGCGGGGATGAAGGCCCCTTCCGCGCGCAACCAGCAGCCCTGGCATTTCATCATCATCACGGACAGGGCGACCCTTGACCGCATCCCGTCCATACATCCCCATTCGTCAATGATCAGACAGGCTCCGGCAGCGATACTGGTCTGCGCAGACCACTCGCTTGAACAGAGCGAAGGGTACTGGGTCCAGGACTGCGCCGCCGCAATGGAAAACATGCTCCTTGAAACGGTCAGCCGCGGGCTCGGGGCCGTATGGCTCGGCGTTTATCCGAGAGATGAACGGGTACAGGGGCTTAAAAAACTGCTGAACATTCCGGAACACGTGACGCCCTTTTCGCTCATGCCGGTCGGGCACCCGGGCGAGGCAAAGCCGACCAAGGACGATTACAGACCGGAAAGAATACACATGAACGGATGGTAAAGGCGGGTTTAATCCTGGACCGAGCCGCGCAGGCCGATAGCGTCCGCGACAGCGCGCATGCCGGCAATCGCATCCGTGATCAGTTCGCCGAGCTCAATGCCGAGCATGTCCGCGCCCTTTTCGATCACTGAACGGTCAACTCCAGCGGAGAACCCGCGGTCCTTCCATTTTTTCTTCACCGATTTCGCGTCCATGTCCAGAACGCTCTTCGAGGGCCGCACCAGGGCGGTCGCGGTCACCAGGCCGGTGAGCTCATCAACCGCGTACAGCACCTTTTCCATGAACTCAACAGGCTCAACGTCCGAACAGATGCCCCAGCCGTGGCTCACCACCGCGCGGACGTATTCTTCGGGCCAGGCCTGTTCGCGCAGTATTTCGGCGGTCTTTGTGCAGTGCTGGTCAGGATACATTTCATAGTCAAGGTCATGCACCAGGCCGATCACGCCCCATTTGTCCTGGTCTTCACCGTGCTTTGCGGCGAAGTGCCGCATCACCGCCTCAACTGCCAGGGCGTGCCGGATCAGGGCGTCATTGCAGGTGTATTTCTTCAGCAGGGTAAAAGCTTCTTCGCGAGTCGGCCGGGATGGCATGGGAACTCCCTCCTTGAACTGACAGAGCGCGCCCTGTCAGGATCTGGTATAAGCTACAGCGTCTTCAACAGAATGGAAGACAGCGTAAAAATCAAACATCTGCGGATGGGCAAGCATGATCTCCTGCAGCAGGGCTTCGGTGATCACCAGGATCATGTACCCCTTGGTCTTTTTCACCAGGCCCAGGGACTTCATCAGGTAGCCTATTGCCGGATTGGATACTTTAGTCACGTTCAGTGCGTCGAGGATGAAATGCTCGTATGAAGGCTGCTTGTCTTTTTCAGTTTCAACGTAATCGTATATCTGCGCCCCCTCTTCTTTATCAAGGACATCCGGAAGAACTTTTCCGATAAGGATTTTGTCTTTTTCGTGAAAGTTGAACTCGAACATGGCTCCTTTCTGTGTCATGTACCCCTCTCAGGTGTTGATTATTATGCCGGAAAAATTCCAGACCGGCAAAATATAGTAACTCTTCAGCATGCTGTCAATAACATTATGAAAACGGCGTTAACGGATACGTGAAGAGGATGCCGTTTTTTATTTGTATAATTTTCCTGCTTTTATAATAAATCCACTCTTTCCGAATTTTTGGGAAAGACCGCCACGGAGACACAGAGAACACAGAGGTTTTTATTATTTTTTTAACATTCCGGGTTTTACTGTGTGACTTTTTTGGCCGCGTACCCCGCGATTCAGCCTGAACATCTTCTTTTCACTCTTTCCGAAATGCGTAAAAGACAGCCACAGAGACACAGAGGCACAGAGGTTTTTTATGCATTGATATGGATTCCCGCTTTCGCGGGAATGACAGGGCCCAGAT
>Ga0116162_10000044_pt1 | contig 110495 bp, 85 predicted proteins | sample AD_UKC105_MetaG_FD_89875 | JGI IMG/M metagenome (GOLD analysis project Ga0116162, IMG submission 89875) | Active sludge microbial communities of municipal wastewater-treating anaerobic digesters from Hong Kong - AD_UKC105_MetaG | ecosystem: Engineered > Bioreactor > Anaerobic > Digestate...
CTGTGTCTACTGATACTAGCCTGCATTTCTCCCTCACCACTCACTTGCTGTTCCTTGTATTATCAGCCTTATCACGATTTTTACACCTGCGCTGGTGAGAAATGCAGGCTAGTATCAGTAGACACAGGCTATTGTATTCGCTGATTTTTTTATCGATTTTGACACATAATCCATAAATTCCTTATGATTATATATATAAAAATATCAATCTACTAAATGTATTACAGCATGGTCGTAAGTGAAACCGGCAGCATAGTGGTTGTATGGCAGGAAAAGAAAGGCGAAATTACAAAAGAACTGCCGGCTTTAATGTTTCTTGTGCTCGACAGATTGTACCTTCAGTTGCGAAGAGAGGTTGATTAGATTGAGCGGATATCCGGACAGGCTTTTAATTGTATTCGCGAAATATCCCATGCCCGGAGAAGTTAAATCCAGGCTCGGCACTTACATAGGCAGAAAAGCGGCCTGTGAAATTTATCGCGCATTCATAGATACCACTATTGAAAAAATTTCAGAAAAGAAGCGTTTTGATATAAGGATCAATTTTACGCCGGATACGCCGGAAGCAAGAGAATATTTTGAACACAGGTATACTCATGTGCCGTGTGATCCTCAAAGAGGAGTTGATATCGGGCGCAGGATGTCGGTTTCTTTCGATAAGGCTTTCGGCCTTGGATATGATCAGGTTTGTATTATTGGGACGGATATCCCTGACGTGCCTGTGGCCCATCTGGAAAATGCGTTCGATCTGCTGGATGAAAACGATCTCGTTCTTGGTGATGCCGCGGATGGAGGGTATTACCTCATCGGGCAGAAGGAAAACGAGCCGGCGCTTTTCGATGGGGTTGAGTGGGGTTCCGCTTTCGTTTATGAATCAGCATTGAAAAAAGCGAGGGAGATGGGACTCAAATGTGCGTCGATGGAAAAATGGCGCGATGCCGATAATGATGCCGCGTTGCTGGAACTATTGAACAGGCTCAATAAAAACGAAGGTTCGAGTTCACTGGAATTTTTGAAACAGTTCCTGACAGATATCATCCCGGGGTATGGAAGCAACAGGGTATGAACGGGAACATGTTTTCATATTGCAACGCATCACAATCGACGGGCGGTCCGGTATTCGTTCTTCATTCAGGCTTTTCCCGGGGCCGCGCTCTATTTTTTGCTGAATTCGCCTTTGTCGATTCGCTCGATCATGTCAAGCACAACCTGCAACATCGTCGAAAGTGCCTGCGGGCGTATCCTTTCGGGCGTATCCAGCCTGGTATGATAGTTGGGTATCAGTTTTGTAGTATCCTGGCAGAGAAGGCATGTCGCGGGAATTCCGTTGGTTGTAAAAACCGAAGCGTCCGAAGCCCCGATGGGAACGACGGATGTTTTCATTTCCCATCCGCGCCGCGATGCCGCGTCTATCGCGAGGTTCACAAGTCCTTTATCGTGTTTTGCTCCGGTACACAATTCCAGTGTGGTGACTGTAAGGTGTCTCTCGTCGTGAACGCCGTCCACGAAAATACCATAGGAAGGGATTTCTTTGAGTTCGCCGATATGTCTTTTAACGTATCTTTTCGTGCCTCTCAGCCCGGCTTCCTCGGACGACATTGCTATCATTACTATTTCGGTGTTCTCGGGAATGAAGTCGCCTGTCTTTTTCGCGTCATCGATGTATTTTCCGACCGCCGAGGTGACGGAGACGCCTGCCATGTTGTCCATCGCTCCGGGAACCGGCCTGTATGTGTGAAATACTATAAACAATGAAATGAACGGGCAGAATCCAAGAGCTACATATCCGAGGGTCGTGTATATCGGCGCGTCGGCCCCGCCTGTGAAAAAAGCGACGGTTTTCGCTATGGTTATTCCGACTATGAACAGTACTCCCACAATAGCGATTATCATGAGCGGCACGGAGGCGTTTTTGAACCAGTACCAGAGGTTGAACTCGTAAGCGGAGTCGGTATGGCCGCTGACTATTATCCTTTGCTTTATCTCGCCTCTAGGCTTGATTTTCGCGATAACATTTTCTCCCTGTCTTTTGGGGAACATGAAGTCGATGAATTCGTTGTATCTCATGAACTCGAAGAAAAGCATGCTGAAAGCGATAAGTGCGAAGAAGGCGCCTGCCGGCGGGAAAAACCAGTACAGGGCTATCCCGATGAAGCATAAAATCACCGATATCGGAAGGAAACCGAGGAATGCGTGAGGGCTGCATGTGAAGGACTCGACATCGACGGTGTCGGCGAGCTGTTTCCATTCCTTCTCCATCATCTGCCCGAGTTCTTTTTCTTTATCGCTGCACGAGGGTCTCGGCCCTATCGTATCCACAGCTTTTTTAATCATGTTATACATGTATCTTTTGTACTTGTTCGCAACCATAGATGCCGCCTTCCGTTTCCTGTAATTGTGCTTTCCGTGTCCCGCGTCCCGGAGCACGTGAGATTATAAGCTCAATATTGTTATAAGTACAAGATCAAATTCTGTCATCTTTTTTGTATTGATCAGCCAAATGTTTGATCTAATGGTAAATTTCTGATAATTTCTTAGATACGGGTTGATGTATATGCAGCCGGAAGATTTGTGTGTCGTTCCGGCGGCAACCCGGGTATTTAATTACGAATTGATTTAGAGGCGTCGAATGGAACCGGTTGAACGCAAATGCAGTGTTTGTGAGTCCACGGATATAAGTACGGCGTATGACATGGGCGATTACCGCGTCCTGAAGTGCGCGGGCTGCGGGCTCCATTTCGTGGATGTGCCGTATAAAGAGACATCCATTAAGGATATGGATTATTACTGGGCGGAAGATATATATAAAAACGAAGAGGAATCGATCGGCGGCTGGGTCGAAAAGGAACTGGATAAGATCGAGAGATATGAAAAGGGCGGGAAGCTGCTCGATCTCGGATGCAGTTTCGGATACCTGATCGAGCGCGCATCCGCAAGGGGCTGGGAAGTCGCGGGAATCGAGATCAGCAGGAAAGTTGTTGAAAAGTATCTCAAAGACAGGGCCGGAACGCTGAATGTTTTCAACGGGACGCTCGAAGAAGCCGGTTACGCGGACGGGGAATTCGATGTCGTGACCATGTTCGATGTGATAGAGCATCTCGAAAATCCGGCGGGCACAATCGACGAGGTAGGCAGGGTTCTGAGGCCGGGCGGCCTTCTGGTCGTGGAGACCCCGCGGGAAGAATCGCTTTTTAAGCTTGTCGCCCATTGTTTGTTCAAAGTGTTCGGCAGGCGGGCCGGTTTTTTGATAAGGAGCGCTTACAATCCCCACCCCGGCGGGCACCGGTTCGGGTTCACTCATCGTTCCGTCGAGCACCTGCTGGACGGAAAGGGTTTCAGGATCGAGAAGATAGAGAAAAGAATGATGCCTGTGCAAATGTTTCTGAGAGCGTCGATGGGCGGGAACCGGAACGTGGTTGTCAAAACGCTTTACACTTCCGCCGGGCTTGTCTTGTGGCTGGCGTCCGCCGCTCTGGGTATGCAGAACAGGATGGTTGTTTATTCGAGAAAACGTGAAAGCAATCGATAGATAAAAAGGTTTGTGAAATGACGGAATCGGCAAAATGCAGGCTGTGCGGTTCGGTTGAGAATACCGTTTATCAGGGCGCCGAGCCGCCTTACAGGGTTTTGCGATGCTCGAACTGCGGGCTTGTTTATGTTGACCCGCAGCCGGACTGGACCACCGGGGCCTACGAGGAAGAGTACTACCGGCCATGGCTTGAGAAGCAGGTCGATTCGAGAAGGCGCTTGTGGGGCAGGCGGCTTGGGGAAGTCGAAGGGTTCAAGCCGTCGCGCGGGCTGATCCTGGATGTCGGGTGCGGAATCCCCCATTTTCTACAGCTCGCGAAGAGAAGGGGCTGGAAGGTTGTCGGAACCGAAGTGTCTTCTTTCGCGTGCGAGTATGCTTCGGAGAAAATGCGTATAGATGTGAGAAAGGGAACGCTGGAGCAGGCGGGGTTCGACGCCGCTTCAATGGACGCGGTAACCATGTGGCATGTTCTTGAGCATGTTCCCGAGCCGATAGAAACCCTGCGTGAAGCGTGCAGGATACTCAAGCCGGGCGGCTTGCTCGTTGTGGCTGTCCCGAATATCGAGAATCATTTTAAAAGTTTCGCATACAGACTTGTTAAAGGTAAGGAAGAAAAGCTGTTTTCGGTGAAAGACAGGGAAATCCATCTTTTCCACTTCAATGAACAGACGTTGAGAAGAGCGGTGGAAGCAGCCGGGTTCGAGACGTTGTCGCAGACGATTGACCGCGGGGAGGTCGCCCCGGAGAAAGTCCTGGTCGAACTGCCGGCAAGACTGCACTACAAATTATCCGGCAAAAATTATACATCCGGATTAAGGATATACGCCGCGCGACCGGAAACGGGAGAATATCTCTGATGCGGCTGGGAATAGACGGCAGGGAGTTCCTGCGCGGGAGCATGACCGGAATCGGCCGCTACCTGAAAGATTTTATTCTGTGGACGGCTGATAACAGGCCGGACATAAAGCCGGTTATATTTTTAAATCAGGACTGCGAGGCGCAGTTTGCCGATGAGAGAATTGAAACGGTTCGGATCGATGAGCGCAACACCCGTTACTGGGATCAGGTTCAACTGCCGGCGGCGCTGAGGAAGAACGGAATAGATGTTCTTTTTTCGCCTTATGTGAAAATGCCGATAGTTTCGCCGTGTCCGGTCGTCATGGTTCTGAACGACCTGATTCCGTTGAGGCCCGGCGGCGACCGGAGGGAACCGCTTTTAAACAGGGTATATTTCAGATCGATGGCGCGGCTTGCCCTGGGCCGGGCGGCGGTGACGGTGGCGATCTCGAATTTCACACGGGAGGAAGCCGTCGCCGAATTCGGGAGGCGGGCGCGGGATATCAGGGTTGTCCATCTCGGAATCTCGAATCGTTTTTTCGAGAAAAGCGACGACGCGGGCAAAGAAAAAGCGCGCGGGGAACTCGGCATATCCGAACCGTATATCCTGTACGCGGGGCATCTTAAAAAGACGAAAAATGTCGGTGCCCTGATTGAAGCATACGCGGGCCTGCCGGATGACATGATTGATAAATACCTGCTCGTGGTGGCGGGCCGCAGGAAGGGCGAGTACGAGCGGCTGGTGAGCCTGTCGGAGCGGCTCGGGGTGAATGAAAGAGTGATGTTCCCCGGTTTCATCGACGATGAACATCTGCCGGGTTTGCTCGGGGGGGCGGAACTGTTTGTGTATCCGTCGCTGAACGAGGGATTCGGTTTCCCGCCGGTAGAGGCGATGGCCTGCGGCGTCCCGGTGATATCTTCGACAACGGGTTCCCTGTCTGAAATCGTCTCGGACGCCGCTTACAGGGTGGACGATCCGAACGCGCGGAACCTCGCGACCGCCATCGAGAAAATGCTCGGTGACGATGGAATGCGAAAAGAATACCGCGACAGGGCTGCCGGGCATGCCGCCAGTTTCACGGTCGAGCGCATGGCGGACGGGTTCATCCGGGCGGTTTCAGACGCGGCGAAATGCTGAGTCTCTTATTCCCATTTGTTTCTTTTGATTTTTGAGCTGTCGAACTTTTCTTTCGGGAGCTTTTCTTCAGCCGGATGCCCTATCGCCACCAGCGCGAAAGGAATCACGTGTTCCGGCAACCCGACCAGGTTCCTGAACAACTCCATCATCTTATCGTCGGGATAAACGCCGAGCCATGCCGATCCCAGCTTCTTGTAGTTCGCTGCAATCAGAATATTCTCGACCGCGGCGGAGCAGTCCATTATGCCGTGCCATTTGTGGATTTCGAGCGACTGGTCGCAGCAGACGAGAATGGCGACCGGGACTTTCTCGATCATGTTGCCGTAAGGGAACCCTTCCTGAATCTCCTTCAGCAACTCCCTGTCGTCGATGATTACGAACTGCCACGGCTCCTGCCTGCCGGTTGACGGCGCGCACATCGCTGCCCTGATCAGGTCCTGGATATCGTCTTCGGATACCGGGTCGGGTTTGTATCTTCTGATAGTTCTTCGTGTAAAGATCGCCTCCATGAAGTGCCTCCCTTTATTTGTGTTGTTTTGTGAACGATTTGTTTTTAGAGTCTATCCCAGAACCCCATCCTGGCTTCGACCGGCTGCAAAAGACGATTCCTGCGTTGATCTGCATCGCCGATGCCTCCGGCATCGCCTGCTTCGCCCGCCTTGCTCTCATCTTTTTCGCTCGGTCTCGGGCCGACGGAGCGGATTCTGGGATAGACTCTTAATCATATCATGAACAGGTTCGTTACTCAATTTCACAACATATAAAACATAAAAATCGATAGGACGGGGAAATTGTTCCCGGCGGGAAAAACCGGTCCGGATTCGCGCGGCATTGAGTCGGCAATTCATATTTGCTATTATTAGAAATACCGGAAATTGAAATGGGCCGGATCGAAAGGGTCCGGGCCCTTTTGTTTAATTATGAAGATACTTGCTGCGGCGGATGCGTTTTCGCCTCTGGAACTGAGCGGGACCATGAGGCATTTTCTCGGTGTAGCGTCGGCGCTTGTCGGGAGAGGGCACAGCGTCGATGCTGTTCTGCCGTGTCCCGACGATGCGTATTTTCTCGAAAGAAATTTCCCGGGCATCGGATTCGAGTATTACAACGTGTCCACGAAAAGCCTGGTGACGAAGGCGCTTTCCACTTTCAAGGAATCGCGTTTCATGTTCAGGCAGTTGTGTTCCGCGGGCGATTATAACCTGGTTTATTTCAATCAGCCTCTCACGTCGGCAGGCCCGATAACCGCGAAAAAGGTGAGAAGCGTACCTTCGATGTATGTGTTCCATTCACCGTGGGCGCTTGAGTACCGCATCAAGACCGGCGCCGGGGGGATTCAGTCCGGAATGCGTCACGCAATGGAAAAAAGGGCGCTTAAAAGCGTTGATATGGTAGTCGTTTTGAGCGAATTCATGAAGGGGCAGCTCCTGAGCGAGCATCCCTGGTTGAATGAAGATAAGATATTCGTGATACCCGGCGGGGTGGACGCCGACAGGTTCAAACCGATTATGAGCGTTGGGGAGGCAAGGGAGAAGACGGGCCTGCCCGGCGACAGAATCGTTTTGTTTACGGCGCGGGGTCTGAAACCGAGAACCGGGGTTGATATTCTGATCGACGCCATGCCCGATGTGCTGGCGAGGCACTCCGATGTTGTGCTTTCCATAGCGGGGAGCGGGCCTCTGAAGGATTCGCTGAAAGGGAAGGTGAATGCGCTCGGGCTGAATGAGCATATTCGGTTTGAAGGGTTTGTCGATGAGCCGCTGCTGCCGGTTTATTACCAGGCTGCGGATATCTTTCTGCTCCCGACCCGGGCGCTGGAGGGATTCGGGCTGGTCATCACGGAAGCGCTTTCGTGCGGAACCCCGGTGATAGGGACTCCCGTCGGGGCCATTCCCGAAGTGCTGAATCCTCTCGACCCGGGGCTGATCGCGGCGGAGATTTCGCCCGCCGCCCTGTCTGAACGGATCAACTACTGGCTCGACAACAGGAAGAGGCTCGAAGAGGTCAGATCGAAGTGCAGGGATTACGTGCTGGAACGCTACACGTGGGACCGCGTTGTCGGTGATTATGAAGATATGTTTTCGAAAATGAAACTTTAGTTGCGGGTGAGGACGGGGATTAATGGCCCACAATGATTGTCCGATGTGCGGATGGGATGATTCCGAGGTTGTAAAACAGCTTGGCATACAGGATCTGTTGCGATGCCGCACATGCGGGCTGGTTTATCGCGACCCGATAATCACCGGGGCCAACCTGCTGCTGAACGTGCCCGAGGACCCGGGCGACCTTTCGGAGGATGCGGACAGGTTTTTCGCTGCGAGGAAACACGTTTTCGAAAAGATACTCCGGAAAGCGGAAGAGTTCAGAAAGCCGCCGGGTACGTTTCTGGACATAGGCTGCGGGTACGGGCATCTTGTTCAGCTCGCGATCGGGTCCGGGTGGCGGGCGCGGGGGCTGGATGTGACCCGGAAAGCCGTCGAACACTGCGTGGGCCGCGGGCTGGATGTGTTTCACGGAACGCTCGAAGAACTGTCGCCCGGCGAGGAGACCTTCGATGCGGTCGCCATGATGGGGGTTCTCGAATACCTCTCCGATCCTTTCGCGGAACTCGCGCGGATTGAAAAGATACTGAAGCCCGGCGGGGTGCTCATGATCAGGGCGCTCAACTCCAATTTTCACCTGGCGGCGCACCGGCTTTATAAGAAAGCGGAAGGCGCTTTGAGCAGGCTCGGATTCAGGGACCCGTCGATGTTCCACAGGTTCGAGTTCTCGCCCGGGGTTCTCCGTTATGCCGCCGGGAGGGCGGGGCTGGCGACGGTAGCCATGTTCCCGTCCCCGAGCAGCAGGGATGATCCTTACGATTATGTCGAGGGGTCGGGAACGAAAAAACTTCTCGCCCGCATGGTCGGCGCGTATGACGGGGCGTCGGGCGCGCTGTATGGTTTGTCACGCGGGCGCGCGATAATGTCGCCGTCCTTCGGCGCAGTGTTCGTCAAGGGTGAGTTCAACCGACGCGCGAAGGTGCTGCATGTCATAACGAGGATGGACTGCGGCGGTTCCGCTGTCAACACGGCGAACATGATAAAGAATGCCGACAGGGAAAGATACGAGCCGTCGCTCTTGTGCGGTTCGGTGAGCCAGCTCAGCGCGACCGATGAGGCGGAACTCAGAAACGCATGCGCGGAGTTTGCTGTAGAGCCTGCGCTTCGGCGGAACCCGCATCCCTTCTATGATCCCGCCGCGCTTTTCGGAATTTACAGGTTCATTAAAAGCCGCGATTTCGACATCGTTCATACCCACACCTCGAAAGCGGGTTTCGTGGGTAGGCTCGCGGCGCATTTCGCTCATGTGCCGGTGATCATACACAGCCCGCACGGACATGTCTTCTACGGATATTTTCATCCGCTGAAGACCCGGCTGTACATAACGCTCGAAAAAATCGGTGCGAAAGTCTCGGACAGAATACTTTGCTTCACAATGCTCGCGATCAGGGATCACATCGAGCTGGGCATCGGCCGGAGGGAGCAGTTCAGGGAAATGAAGAGCGGCGTCCCGGTTGAACAGTTCATGAGCCCGGCGCGTGATCCGCAAACCGTGAGAGCCGAACTGGGAATCCCTGCCGGGTCGAAAGTCATCGGGAACGTCGCGAGGCTCGACCCCGTGAAGGGAGTGCGTTACCTGATCAGGGCATTCGGAATCCTGTCCGGCGCAAGGGACGATGTCCGCCTGGTGCTGGTTGGCGACGGCGAAGAGAAGGCGGAACTCGCTGCGCTGGTGAAAGACATGGGGATCGAGGGGAAAGTGTGCTTTGCCGGGCAGAGATCGGACGTGCCGGACCTGCTGCACGCGATGGACGTGTTTGTGCTGCCGTCACTCAACGAGGGGTACGGCAGGGTGGTCGTGGAGGCGATGAGCGCGGGGCTGCCGATAGTCGCGTCGCGGGTGGGTGGGGTGCCGACGCTTGTGGAAGACGGCGAAAACGGCTTGCTCGTGCCTGCCGGTGACCCGGAAGCGATAGCGGCGGCGGCAGGCAGGATACTGGACAATCCGCAACTTGCGGCGGAGATGTCGGAAGCGTCGCGAAAACTCGTCTCGGCGAACCACAGCGTCGAAGCCGTGCAGGGGATACTTGAAGAAAACTACAGGAACCTGTTGATAACCCTGATCCCTGAAAATATTTTGAAGGTGAAGCGGTTTTAAAGGTATAATACATAACAGCCGGCTGCGTACCCAAGTGGCTAAGGGAGGGGTCTGCAAAACCTCGATCGTCGGTTCAATTCCGACCGCAGCCTTATTCCAGATTACGGGGCAAACGTGCGGCGGGCTGGGTTTTGATTTCGCCTGTTTATGAATAATTCTGTTGAGAAAATTTCCATTAAATGATGAAATAGTGGTGGTTTCGAATTTATTTATGGCGGGTGCCGGGTTTGAAGAAAATATTGAAGGCCGTTCCGTTTATCATAGTTTCCTGTCTTTTCCTGTCGGCAGCTTTTATCGTCGATGCGGCGACTGGTTCGGATGAGAGTCTGCCGTTCGAATTGCGGGAGCCGGCTGATCCGGTGTTCCCGGCCAGGGTGTGCGATATTACGGATTTCGGCGCTGTCCCGGACGGGAAAACGTTGAACACGGCGGCTTTTTCGAGGGCCGTCGATAAGTGCGGTTCGGAGGGCGGCGGGGTTGTGCTCGTTCCGGCCGGAGAGTGGCTGACCGGCCCGATCCACTTGAAGAGCAATATAAATCTCCGACTGTCGGAGGGAGCGGTTGTCAGGTTCAGCGCCGACAGATCGCATTATCTGCCGCCGGTTTTCACGAGATGGGAGGGAATCGAGTGTTACAACTATTCGCCTCTGATCTATGCGCGCGGCTGCGATAATGTTGCTGTTACGGGAAAGGGAACGCTTGACGGCTCGGGCAAGGGCTGGTGGGACTGGAAGCATTTGCAGCACGCCGCCGTGCAGGAGCTGTATGATTCGGAGTTCAACGGAATCCCGGTCGCGGAAAGGGTTTACGGCACGGAATCACAGGCGCTCAGGCCGCAGATGCTACAGCTCATCGATTGCCGGAATGTGCTGCTTGAGGACTACACGATCAGGAATTCCCCGTTCTGGACCAATCACATCGTGTATTGCGACGGGGTGAATGTGAGAAACATAAGGATAATCAATCCTCATAATTCTCCGAACACCGATGCGTTGAATATCGATTCTTCGCGCAATGTGCATATAGACGGTATTTTCGCGGATGTCGGCGATGATGCGGTTTGCCTGAAATCGGGGCTGAACGAGGACGGCTGGCGGGTTGGAAAGCCCACGGAGAATGTGCTTGTCGAGAATTGCACTGTGAAGAATGCGCACGGAGGGTTTGTCGTAGGGAGCGACACTTCCGGCGGCGTCAGAAACGTTATTGTCAGGAACTGCAAATACGACGGGACGGACATAGGGCTTCGTTTCAAGTCCATGAGGGGCAGGGGCGGCTATGTCGAAAATGTTTATGTTTCCAATATAAGCATGGGCACGATTAAGAACGATGCCGTAAGGCTCAACATGTTTTATGCGGCTTCCTCGGCGGGAAACCGCTCGGACGCCCCGCCGTCGTTCAAAAATATTTTCATAAAGAATATCAGGTGCAGGCATGCGACCAATGCAATTGTGATAAAGGGGCTGCCTGAACAACATATCAGGAACATCGGGTTCGAGAATATCGGGATCAAAGCCGTCAGCGGGGTGAGCGTTTCCGATGGGACGGACATCAGCATGGAAAAAATGCGGATATCCGTTATGAGCGGGCCGGTGTACAGCATCAGGGACACGAAGGGGTTCAGGCTTGGGGCGCTTACGACGAAAAGCCCGGGCGATCTCGTCGTGCTGGAGGGTGGCGTTTCCGGCGTGGTTCTGGGCTTCCCAAAGCCGGAAATCGCGGAACCGAAAATCAGGATTGCGGACGGAATAGACAGGACGGAGATAGTGATCGAAGAATATAGTGAGTGACGGCCCGCGGAGAATCTTCGGTTGATTTTGTTAAACGTTTGACGCGGCTATAACCCCGATACTGTTCACTTTTGGTAAACCCTTCCCATCCCTCCCTCCCACCCATAAAGCCGCCCTGACATCCTGTCCCCTGGATTCCGGGACTCGGCCCGGAATGACAGGCTTAACTGAACGGCATTGGGTTTATACTCGTTATCATGAATAATATGGAATCCGGTATAAATGTCTTGCCTGACACGGAAAGTGCTTACCCCACAGTTCTTGTCCCCTGCAGGATTCCCGATCTCCGTCGGGAATGACGATAGTGTGTAGTGATGACAGTATAATAATATTGAAAGATTTCATGCTAAGGACTTCATGCACAAAGAACGACACTTTGTACATGGCACACCAGATAATATTTTTACACTAAGGTGGTACGCCCATTAAACAATTGTTCATGATGGGCCGTCGTTCACGCCGGAATTCCCTTGATGTTGTCATCCCTGAATGTTTTTGTCAGGGATCCAGTCTTTTCTTCTCTATGTCAGCCTGTATTCCTGTACCCCCGCATTCGTCATTCCGGCATGTAGTCAGCCGGAATCCAGGGAATACATGCACACTTTAGTGGGCAACGTGTCATGAGGATTACCCGTGAAAAGTCGAGCTAATCGCGAAGCGATGCTGAAAGCACCGCTTCGCGATTAGCGTTCAAGAAGTTTTGAAGGGTTCCTTAAGGGAAACTTTTTCAAAAGTTTCCCTTGAGCCGACGGGGGCCTCTTCAGCCCGAGCTTTCCAGCCGGGGGCCCTCCGGCCCGGGGGGGGGTATCACAGGTCTTTTCCGGTGTTCAGCAGGGACAGTTTTCCCAGCTTGACGCCTTTCATGCTTGTAAGCATATCGGAAAGTTCACGGATCACACTCGATTTTCCCCTGACGATGACCACCTCAAGGCAGTTGTGGGCATCGAGATGTATATGAGTGGTCGATACGATATTCTTGAAATAGTTGTGCTGCAAATCGCCGATCTTCTCGCTCAGCTCGCGGGTATGATGATCGTACACGAGGTTGATCGATCCCATAACCTCGTTCGAGCCGTCGCGCCATTCTTCCGAAGAGAGCGAGTTCCGTATCAGGTCCCGTATCGCCTCCGACCTGTTTGAATATTTTTTGGATTTGATGTACGAATCGAATTTTTTTAACAGATCATGCGGCACGGAAACCCCGAATCTTGTAACTTTTTCCATAAAACCACTCCCGCGAGAAATTCAACACTTTTAACCCGGATTTCTCACAGAGAAATCCGGAAGATCGTGATAATACCCGTCCTTCTGCGTTGCGGCGTCGGTTCGGGCTCGGTTACATACCGCACAGTATGCTTCCTGATCACTCACTCGCCGCGCCTTGTATTACAGGCATTCTCACGATTTTTAACCTGCACTGGTGAGAAATGCAAGTTAATTCTATACCCTGAGCCCCGGACCTAACAACCGGGTCGTTCATGTTAATTATAATTATTATAAATCAAGAGGCGCGGCGGAGTGAATTGCCCGGGACTATTTAACGCGGCAATCCATTACGGTAAAATCATAATGTATCAACATCGAGAGGGGAACCCATGGGAGAGCTCGGAATAGACAGAGGAATAGTGGTAACGAACGACCTGACCCACAGGAAAGAGCCTTTCGTTCCGCTCGAAGGGAACAGGGTCAATATGTATGTCTGCGGGATAACGGCCTACGATGTTTCGCACATCGGGCATGCCCGCTGCTACATCAACTTCGATGTGATCAAACGGTATCTCGAATTCAAGGGATATGAAGTATTCCACATACAGAATTTCACAGATATCGACGACAAGATAATTCAGCGCGCCGGTGAGATGAACGTGGACTACAGAGAACTGGCGGAGCGCAACGAGAAGAGTTATCTCGAAGTGATGGACGAGCTCGGGGTTAAAAGGGCATCGGTGTACCCGAAAGCGACTGAATATATCGACAGGATGATCGAGTTTATAAAAGAGCTTATCGAAAAAGGTAATGCCTATGAATCCGGAGGTAACGTATTTTTTGATATCTCGACGTTTGAGAATTACGGGCAGATGTCAAAAATCGACATGTCGGGCGATGTGCTCGACGGGGAAGACGAGTCGCTCGGAAAAAGGAACCACAAGGATTTTGCCCTGTGGAAAGCGGCAAAGGAAGGCGAGCCGAGCTGGGCCGGTCCGTGGGGTGAGGGTAGACCCGGCTGGCATCTCGAATGCTCGACAATGGCGAACTCGCTGGCGGGCCCGACGCTCGACATCCATGGCGGAGGCCACGACCTGATTTTTCCACACCATGAGAATGAGATAGCGCAATCGGAGGCGAGAACCGGGAAGCAGTTCGTGCGGTACTGGATGCACAACGGGTTTGTCGAACTGGACAGAGAGAAAATGTCGAAGTCGCTGGGGAACATTGTGCCGGCGCATGAAGTGCTGGAAAAGTTTTCACCCGATGCGTTGAGGCTCATGGTCCTGAGCGCTCATTACAGGATGCCTCTCACGTACAGCGAGGAACGGTTGCTGGAGTCCGAGAAAGCGCTCGGCAGAATCGGGATATTCCGGGCAAGAATAGACGAGCTTTCGGAAAAGGCCCGACCCGGTGATTCGGTCAGGAAACCAGTCCGGGATTACGGCGAAAAAGCCGGGGCGGCGAGAGCGGATTTCATAAGCGCAATGGACGATGATTTCAACACGCCGCAGGCGATAGCGTTGATTTTTTCGCTTGTAAAATCAGGCAACCAGGTGATGGCGGAAATCAGTAATGCGAACACCGCCGTGACGGAGTCCGAAGTTGCCGTTCTCAGGTCCGGGCTCGAAGAAATAACGGCTCTGGGGGGGATACTCGGCCTGTTCCGGGAAACCGGTGATAATAATTCAAAAGCCGGTGAGATCGTCGAACAATTAATGAAGTTGTTGATAGATATCAGGAACGTGGCGAGGAAAGAGAAAAACTGGGAAATCGCCGACATGATAAGAGACAATCTCGGGGAAATTGGAATGATAGTGGAAGACGGCCCCTTGGGGACGACATTCAGAATGAAACAAAATTGACATTAATAAATCATGTCCCCATAATAACTTTAATCCGGCGGGCATTTCCGCCGGTGGAGGTTCAGAATGGGAATGACGATAACGGAAAAGATTCTGGCGGCGCACAGCGGACGCGATTCGGTGAAACCCGGCGATCTCATACTTGCCGAATGTGATCTGATGCTGGGGCATGATGTGACCGCCCCGCCGGCAATCAAGGAATTCAGGAAAATCGGCGTTGACAAGGTAAGAGACCCGGGCAGGCTCGTGCTTGTGAATGATCATTTCGTCCCGAACAAGGACATTGATTCGGCTGAACAGGCAAAAGTGATGAGAGAATTCGCCTGTGAACAGGAAGTTGAAAAGTACTTTGAAGTGGGCCGTGCCGGAGTATGCCATGCATTGCTTCCTGAAAAAGGCATGGTTGTGCCCGGCGATCTTGTGATCGGGGCGGATAGTCATACATGCACATACGGCGCGCTCGGGGCTTTTTCGACCGGTGTGGGAAGCACCGACCTTGCAGCAGGGTGGGCGACCGGGAAAGTGTGGCTCAAGATTCCGGAGACCATTGCGATAGAGTACAAAGGTTCTCTCGGAAAATGGGTATACGGCAAGGATCTTATTCTCCAGACCATCACAAAAATCGGGGTTGACGGTGCGAGATACCGATCGATGGAGTTTCTCGGTGAGACTGTTTCGCAGTTGACGATATTCGACAGGTTCACAATGGCCAACATGGCTATCGAGGCCGGCGGCAAGAACGGGATATTCGAGCCGGACGAGGCTGTTAAAGAATATCTTGCCGGGCGAACGGACCGTGACGGGGTTTACCTTAAAAGCGATCCCGATTGCGAGTATGTCGAAAAAGTCACGATAGATGTCGAAGGCATGGGCCCGATAGTGGCGTGCCCGAGCCTGCCGGGGAACGGAAAGCCCGTCGGGGAATTGAAAGGGACGCGGCTCGACCAGGTTGTCGTGGGATCATGCACGAACGGCTGGCTTCCGGACATAAGGCTGGCCGCGGAAGTGATAAAAGGGAAAAAAGTGCATCCGAAAGTCAGGATGATTGTTCTTCCCGCGACGCAGGAGATTTTCAAGCAGGCGATGAGGGAAGGATTGTTCGAGATATTCGTCGACGCGGGTGCGGCAGTCAGCACCCCGACATGCGGGCCGTGCATCGGCGGCCACATGGGAATACTGGCTGAAGGTGAAGTTGCAATAAGCACGACCAACAGGAATTTTATAGGCAGAATGGGGCATGTCGGGAGCCAGGTTTATTTATCGAATCCGGCAGTGGCAGCGGCATCCGCGGTTGCCGGTGAAATAATCCATCCTGACGAACTGGGGTGAAAAACATGAGCGAAAATGTATTCAAAGGTAAAGTATGGAAATTCGGTGACAATATAGACACGGATATAATAATTCCGGCCCGGTACCTTGTCACGTCGGACCCAGACTATCTTGCGGACCACTGCATGGAAGGCGCGTTCCCGGAATTCAGAAAAGCGGTGTCGCAGGGCGATATTCTGCTTGGCGGAGAAAATTTCGGCTGTGGCAGCTCGCGTGAGCATGCGCCTGTGAGCATAAAAGCCGCCGGGATTTCATGTGTGGTGGCCTCGTCTTTTGCGAGGATATTTTTCCGTAACTCGATAAATATTGGATTGCCTGTTTTCGAGGTGTCCGGTCTGTGGGCGGAAACCAGTCAGGGCGATGAACTTGAAGTGGATGCGGTTGCGGGCACCGTCAAAAATGTTACCATGTCCAAAGAATACCCGGCATCAACTTATCCGGACTTCATCAGAGAGATAATAGATGCGGGCGGGCTTATTGAATGGTTGAAAAAAGACCAGAGTAAATAAAAGACAGTAGTGAAGCGGATATTTGGTGAAAAAGGCGGGTCGATAGCCCGCTTTTTCACTATAGGTTGTTCAGTAGCATTTAATATATTCTCTTATAAAAATTAAATAACATAGAAATATGTTTAATGTTGTAATAAAATGGGAACACATCTATGAGTATTTTATATATGGATAAGAGTTAATGGAAATCAGGCAAATCACAGATGTCAGGCAGGTGCAGACAGTCAGTCCTCAGTTTATTCTGTCCCAGAGACTGCTTCAAATGACATCTATGGAACTGGTGCATGAAATCCAGAGTGAGCTGGCTGAGAATCCCGCGCTGGAATTAGAAGAGGTAACGACATGCCCGTTTTGCCACAGACCTATGCAGGGCAACAGGTGTGAGTATTGTGGAAAAAAGTCTGACCTGGAAGATGAAAAGCTCGAACAGTTCATTCAGCAGCAGGAGATACATTATGATCGCGATCAGGCAGTATATGATAGACCTGCGGGCAACGAAAACGACAGTACGCCATTCGAGCAATTCGCGAACCGGGCAGGCACTTTTCATGATTACCTGATGAGTAATTTTCTTTCAACAGATTATCCTCCAGACATGAAAGAACTCAGTGAATATCTGGTGTATTCGATAGATGACGATGGTTTTCTAAATTATGATGAGGAATTTCTGAAAGAAAAGTTCAGCGTAACAACAGAAGAGATATTAAATATAGTCGGGATTATACAGACGCTGGAGCCAACGGGGATAGGAGCATCGAAACCGAGCGAGGCGCTACTTATACAACTGGACGCTCTGACCGAGGAGGGGAAGGGAAATGAACTCGCGAAAAGAATCATCAGCGAGCATTTCGAAGATCTCGGTAAAAGCAAGCTGGATAAAATAGCGAAAGAGCTTGAAATTCCGGTTACAAAGGTGGAAGAAACGCTAGATTTCATTAGACGAAATCTGAACCCATACCCGGCCAATGCGTATGTCAGCAGAATTCCCGAACCTGTGATACTGGCAAAACCTTCGATAGCGATAAAATTCGACGGCAAAGAGCTTTCTTATGAGATTCTCGAACTGTCGGAATTTAATTTGAGAATCAATTCCGCTTATCTTTCAATCTACGAAGGGTACAGATCGGGATCACGCAAATTGGAAAAAGAAGAAGTTACGCACATAAGAGATTATTTCAGGAGAGCCAAGTTTTTTATAGATAGTGTTTCACACAGGAAAGATGTTCTTGATAAAATTGCGCAGGCGCTGATTGAGGAACAAAGCGAATTTCTCAAGAAGGGTTTGCCGAATTTCAATACGGAGATTACGCAGGGCAGGCTTGCGGAAAAAATAGAGTTGCATGAATCGACTGTGTCGAGAGCGATGTCGGGAAAGTTTGTTCAGATACCAACAGATGAAATTGTGAGTTTTGATTTCTTTTTTGATTCTTCGGTAAGGCCAAAAGAATACATAAGAAATATAATTGCGGGAGAGGATCCGAAACATCCCATTTCAGACAGCGATCTGAGGGAATTGCTACAGGATCGAGGAATAGATATTGCGAGGAGAACTGTAGCGAAATACAGGGAAGAGATGAGGATCCCATCATCATACGAGCGCAGGAGGATGAAGAAACATAATGGCGGTTGATCCAAAGGCGGTGAAGTTCCACACGCTCGGAAATAAGTTGTTGGAAGAGCAGAAATTTAATGAGGCGATAGCAAATTACGAAAAAGCATTAGCTATTGAATCTGAATATGCAGCTGCCTATTACCACATGGCGGAAGCATACGAGGCGAAAAAACTCGATGATGAGTCAAGTGAATACTACTTGAAAGCTATGGAGTTGAACGCGTCTTATGCGATGATTCATATAGATTCGGGGTTGGATACGTTATTGTCCGGCCCGCTGGGGAAGGCAGTATCGATATATAAAAAACAGAAAGGCCTTGATAAGGGAGGCAAAGGTATTTCTGCTCCAATAGCAGGATCTCCCGTCGCAGAGGCAACAGGCCCGGCAATCGAAAAAGAAAAACCCAGGGGGAAAGTTGGGCTATCCCCGAGAAGAATTGTCCTCAGAACTGATGAAGAAGAAATCTCGACACCAGCGTCAAGCACTGATTACATAACTGTAGAACTTCTCGGACATAACGATATTCCCGTAGCAGAAGGGAAAGTGGTTTTTTCATTGAGGAATGAACCTGCGCTTGATGATGCATATCTTGGCAGGGACGAAGCCGCGATGGACTCCGATGAAAGGCTCAAAGTTATCGAGCAGACAACTGATTCAGAGGGACTGGCAACTGTTTATATGAAGCGATCGAGAATCGCCGGCAAAAATGTTCTTGAGATTTCGGCGGAAGGCGTTTCGCCGGTGGTTTTCACTGACAATACTCATTCTTCTGATGTCGCCGAGATACTCATTTTTCCGGAAGATCAGAGTTTTACCACGGCGCAGGAAGTGAAGTTTACATTCAAAGCATTCGATGGGTTTGGTAATATTGTGCCCGGTCTTGATCTTGAAATCGCTATGCTCGGAAAAGCTCGGGATAAGTGGAATGTTATTGATAATGTTGCGGCAAGGACCGATGAAAACGGAATTTATGAGAAAGCATTTCAGATGCCTACCAGCGGCAATATGCCATGTCGTATAGAGGTAACGCATAAAAACACAAAATTTGTAGTGGAAAAAAGCTTCAAAGTTATTCCGGGTACCGCCGGGTCGATGATGTTTATCCCTTCCGGAGGCAAAGTCAAATCAAGCAGCAAATTTACTCTTAAGTTGAGATTGATGGATGAATTTGATAATCCGATAGAAGGGTTGCCTGTAAAGATTGTTCTCAAGGAAGCAAGTGATGGAGAGTGGAAGCTCGAAGAACAATCATCAGATAACACAGGTTCTGATGGGAGCGTTTCTGTAGGAATAGTGCCGCCTGAGGAAGCGGGAGCTAAAGCTGTTTTTACAGCTCGAACAGATTGCATTGCCGAGGAATTGATACTGGAGGCGGATTTCGAGACAGAAGAATCAGGTGAAAAAGAAACGAATACAATCGAGGCGGATCCTCTTGATCTTGATCTCGATATGGAATCGCCGGATAGAGCAAGCATTTCTTTCGAGCCGGAATCCACAATTGACGAAGACGCAGTAAGTGATACCATTTCAGATATACAGATTGGCGAAGGGGATCTTTCGGGGCTTCCCGATATTCCACTTGATGAAGATGTTTCCGGGTCGGCAGATGCTGTTCCTTATGAACCGGAAGAAGCAATTCCTGCTTCAGAGAGCATGGCGGGCGGAGAAGCGGCTCTTGAAGGGCTTGATCTTGACATTGATGATGAACCGGCAGGCTTTTCGACAGATGAGCCTGAAGCATTCCAGTCGGAGCCGGACATGGATCTCGGCGGTGAGCTTCCGATCGACGCGGGAGACGATATGGAAATACCGCTTGATCTTGAGCCTGAGGGCGGTACCGGCGAAGACCAGTTTGCGGAACCTGAAATCGGGACGGATGAAATCAGTGATAATAGTGAAGTGTTAGACGCAGGCGATAATTTTGACTTGCCGCTTGATGGTGATGAAACAATTCAGGAAGATGCTTTCCAGATGGATGAAGAAGTTCCTGCCGCTGCCGAGCCTGAATTTAATGAATCTTATGATCTTGAAGAAGAACCACAGGCGAGCCCGGAAGGGACAACCGGTGATTTTCAGATTGAGCTTAAAAACAAGGAAATCACATGCAGGGCAGGCGAAGTTGTTCCAGTTGTAGCAAAAGCAACTACTTCTGACGGGAATCCAATATCAGCCGGAAGCATCATTGAATTCAGGATAGAGGAAATTCCCGGAAGTTCTGCCGGAGCTTTTTTTGTTGTATCTTCAGGGATGGAAGGCGAGACGGTGTATACCGCTGAGCCTGATCTTTCAGGGGAAGCGGCTTCGAATATTCGGGTTCCCGACAAAACCGGAGAATTCTATGTGAATGTATCTGTCGGAAGTGTTACGGAAAAAATCACCGTCAGAGTAGCACCGGGTATTCCTTCTTCAACGAAAATAAACGCTTCAGAAACTGAATTAAGCGGTGGGCAGACAGTTGAACTGATTGCTTATATAGAGGATAAATTCGGGAATCCTGTTCCGGGTGAACATATATCATTTGAAATAACCGACTTCAAAGGTGATCCCGGGGAAGTCACGCAGGATTCCGGTCAAACAAATGAAAATGGTGAATTCTCGACAACCTATAAGGCATCGCCCAATGCTGGCGACGAGGTGACTGTTCTGGCGTCGAACCCGAATGTCGGAGCGTTTTCAGCGGGCTCGGTGATGCTTATGGTGGTATCCGAAGGATTAGATGAAGGAACGGATTCGCAACAGACGGAGTCGGTTGAAGAAGGGGTAGCAATGGAGGAAATAGATCTTTCTACAGATTCCGAAATGCCGTTGGAAATGGACCTTGGAACCGGAATGGAACAGGATGTCACGCTTGGAGAGCCTTCGTTTGAGCTTCAGGAAATGGAAGAGCCTGAGGCTGTTTCCGAAGCGGGTCTTTCAGAAGAACCTTATGAAGAAGAACCGGCAGAAGAGGAAGAATACTACGAGCAGGAAGAAGAAGAAAGTTTGCCGCCGGCTGCTCCTGAGATGGACGAGGCGTATGATGAATATCTGAGTGAGATGGAAGAAGAGGAAGACCCGTATAAAGCACCTGTTTTCGTCATAAAGCGGGGAAAAAGACCCGTTATGGAAATGAGTGATCTTCTTCCGAAAATATTTAAATACGGATCAATTGCATTATGTATATTGTTGCTGGCCGGTCTCGTGATTTACGGGAATAAATATGCGAGGTGTTCATTCCATTTCAATCGCGCTCTGTCAAGGTTCACTGCGGATGATCAGATAGGTGCGCTCGCGAGTTTTGAAAAAGCAAAAAAATTCGATTATCGAAAAATAGAATCGCTCAAGTATATAGCAATGATACATTTGAATCAGGCTAAAAAACAGACAAGTAAAGCGTCGAACGCAAAAACAGAACAGAGCTACAATCTCGCGTTAAAAGCACTCGACGAAATGCTTTTGATTGATCCGACGAACACGGAAGCTTTGTACATGGAAGGACAGGCCTACGAGGGCAAGAACCTGTATTGCAATGCGATGAATAAGTTCCAGCAGATACTTGACGGCCCTGATCCCAATGATCAGATGGCACAGGCAAAGGTTAAAGAACTGAAAAGTCTGTGTGATGATGAAAGATCGATAAAAGGCAGCAAGAAACGCGGAGGCACAAAGCGTTGAAGAATCGTTTTTTAGGATTGGGCATAGGATTAACAGCAGCGGGGATTCTCGGTTTGGGAATATCAAGAATCGCAGGCGGCTCGAAAAGAAAAAACGAACAGGGAAAAAAAGTTTCCGTTAGCAAGGAAAACGAACCGATTCCGGAAATTATCGATAAAAGGCCGGAAATTATCGAATGTGGAAATTGCGGAAAAGCAGTAAGTGAATATGAATTTTTTTGTCCTTCATGCGGTCAACCGATGGAGCAGATATGTGAAGGCGGCGACGAGCAGGGCGGCAGAACAGAAAACAGGATTTGAATTTATATGAGAATATTAGTTGTTGATGACAGCCAGGTAATGCGCGATGCGCTGGAGGAAGTTCTTGTGACGGCAGGTTTCAGCGTCTCAACAGCGAGCAACGGCATTGAAGGGCTGGATCAGTTAAACAAGAAAAAGTTCGACCTGTTGTTTCTTGATATAGATATGCCCAACCTGAGCGGGTTGCAGGTTTGTCGCATGCTGAGAAACGACACGCGGTTCAGAAATTTCCCGATAATAATGCTGACAGCTAGAGACAAGAAAAAGGATCAGTTCTGGGGAATAGAAACCGGGGCCGATGCTTATCTCACGAAGCCTTTCGATCCTGATGAACTTATTCAGAAAGTGAACGAAGTATTAAACGAAAAGCAGAAACCTTCCGAAGTAATACAAATTCCTGACGAGCTTCCGCCTGATGATGAAGCTGAAATTTCTGATGTCATTTTCAAAGCGGGCGAGCTTCAGGAAATACAACTTTTCAAAATGACTCTGTTTAACAAGATTTACTCAATTGCAAATACCATGCAGGATTTAAAGCACACCTGCCATGCAATTGCAAATTTGTATGCAAGCGTCATAGATTTTGATATTGCAATGTTTTTACTTTCTGATGAGGACAGAATCAAGTTGTTTGTATATGTGTACAAACCGATTAATCGTGAGTTTTTCCTGACAGTTCGTAAAAAAATGATGGAGTTGTTCAAATCAGTTACCGACAAAAAAGATCTTCTGAGAGATAAAGCGGAAGTAGAATTGCATGATCCTGAACACAATATGCTGAGGGAAACAGGAGAACTGGACCTGAAGGCATTCGAATCAGTAGTTTTGGAGTCAAAGGGCGATAAGTTCGGGATGTTCACGATGTCACGGAGTGGAAGGGAAGGGAACGGGGAGTTTAAGCCTGAAGAAATCAATACTGCAAAATTGATATCCAATCAGTCATCAATCGTGATAGACAATGTGAGGATGTATGAAAAAATAAAGAGGTATGCAGTGGCGGACGGCTTGACGGGGCTTTATAATCACCGTTATTTTCAGGAACAGCTTGAAAAAGAATTCAGCAGGGCCAGGAGGTTTAATCTTGCGCTGTCGCTGATTATGATGGATATAGACCACTTTAAACAGATAAACGACTCGTTCGGGCACCAGCAGGGCGATATGATACTTAAAGAAATGTCGAAAATATTGAGAAGGAGCGTTCGAGATATTGACTTGATCGCAAGATATGGCGGTGAAGAGTTTGTGATTATTCTACCTGAAACGCCAAAAAAGAATGCCAATATAGTTGCGGATCGTATAAGATATTCTCTTGAAAACTATGAGTTCAAGAGACATGGCGAAGAGCCTCTTCACGCGACTGCAAGCTTTGGAGTGTCGGGATATCCCGATGACGATATTAAGACGCAACTAGATCTTATCGCCAAGTCCGATGAAGCATTGTACAGGGCAAAAAAAGAAGGCAGAAATAGAGTTATCCTGTATTCATCTGAAGGGAGAAATTATACATGAAAGAGGCCACCATTCTTGTGGTGGATGACAGTCCCGTTGTTGTCGAAGCAGTAAGGGAAGCATTGCTCACAGATAGTTTTAATGTCCATACGGCAAGTGATGGAATTGAGGCTCTGGATATGGTTAAGAACAACCATATCGATTTAATACTGCTTGACATCGACATGCCGAGAATGAATGGTTACCAGTTGTGCAAAATCCTTAAAAGAGATCCGAACTTTAAAAATATTCCTATAGTTATGTTGACAGCAAAGAGCTCGGACGCGGATCGCATCTGGGGACTTAAAGCCGGCTCGGATGAGTATCTCACCAAACCATTTAATTACGCGAAAGTGAAAGAAGTAATAAAGAGATTTATATAGATGATTCAACTGACGGACAAACAGCTTATGATGTTCCGGGACCTGATATTTGATTCTTCCGGACTCTGGTTCGGAGATTCGAAACTTTCAATCCTCGGAAATCGAATAAAAACAAGAATAAGGGAATATGGAGCGGAATCACCGGATTATTACTTCAAAGCAATATCGTCGGACGACGACAGAGGGGAGTTGTCTCATCTAATAAATCTGGTAACAACGAACGAGACGTATTTTTACCGCAGCGAATCACAGATGGACAGTTTCAGAAATATAATTCTTCCGAATCTTGCGGAAAAGAAAGTTGCCGAAGGAAACAGAGATCTGAGAATATGGAGCGCAGGCTGCTCTACCGGCGAGGAACCATATACGATTGCAATGTGTATGCTTGAAACGATAAGATTCCATTCAATATGGAATTTCTACATTTATGCCACGGATATTTCCACCGAGGTTTTAACAAAAGCTATGGAGGGAAAATATTCAAAGAGATCTATCGAAAAGCTCCCGGAAGAATATTTAACAAAATATTTTACTTATAGAGACGGGACTTACCAGATAAACAACACGATAAAGAAACTTGTGGAGTTCGATTATCAAAACCTTATAGATGCATATTATGAGGATGGTTTTGATGTAATATTTTGTAGAAACGTCCTGATATATTTTAAGGATAAGTCGAAAAGGGAAATATTGAACAGGTTTTATGATTCAATGAACGACGGCGGGTATCTTTTTCTCGGAGCAACGGAGATGATAAGAGGGCTTGTTGACGGATTTAAATTAATCGCGCTGAAAGACTGCGTTGTATTCCAGAAAGAGCCGAGGTAGAAATCCTATGGCTAAATCATTTAAAACGGCAAATACAATTAAGCTTTTCCTTGATGAATGCAAGGAATACCTGGATTCGCTTAATCAGGATCTGGTTGAACTGGAGAGCGGAAACACGGATGAAGAACTGCTCAAGAGAGTTTCGCGAAATGTTCATACCATAAAGGGTTCGTCTGCGATGCTCGAGTTCATGGATGTGAGCGAGATCGCGCATGCAATTGAAGATGTTATGGAGGAGTTCAGGAAGAGCCTGCCGGAAGTGGACAAGAATCTGCTTGACGCTATTTTTGATAAGGTGGATCAGATTGAAGGGGTTGTTACTTCAATTGAGAATGGTTCTTATGTAGAGGGCGGCGCAAAAACCGTTGTCAAAAAACCTGAGCCGGCCCCTGCTCCGAAACCGGAACCTGAACCTGAGCCTGAACCCGAGCCTGAACCGGAACCTGAAATAACGAAAGAAGAAGTTGTTGTTGCCGAAGCGGCGGATCCTGATAAACAGGTTGTAAAAAAGAAAAAGAAAGAACTGATTGCGCCGGAAGCGGGCCGAACCAGCCTTTTCGAAATTGCAAAAGCCGATATACTCCATGTGCTTGAGAGATCATTTTCGGTTTTTTCTGATATTGAAGCTAAATTTATTCTGGCGGATGAAAACTCGAATAACGAGCAGTTTATCAAAGAGTTATTTCATTCGGTATCATACCTCCATAGATCTTTGTTGTGCCTGGGGGCACAGTCGATAAATGAAATATTGTCGAGCCTTCTTATAGTTTACGACTCTTTTAAAGAAGGCAAAGTTAAATTGAGCGGAGATGTTCTGGAAACAATATTCAAAGGTGTTTCTCTCGTAAAATCTCTGATTGAAACTTTGACTTCCGACAAACCGTCGACAATGGAGCCTGATATTGAACTGTTCAGAAAGAGCACAAAAAAGTTGTTGGAAAAAGTCAGGGCGGAAAAAGATTATGTGACAAAGGCTTCCGCTGTTGAGATCTTTGAAAGGCTTTCCGTCGGCAAAATGGTTGGGCGGTATTTTTCAGATGTTGAGAAACAATATATAGCAAAAGCGCTTGTTGATGATAAAAACGTTTTTCAGATGGAAATGGAGTTCAAAATCAGCGAGCTTGGCGATCTTGCAAGCATGACAGATTTTTTCAGGCCTTTGAACGATACTGGAATGTTTCTCGTGGCGCTGATTATTGCGCTTGGTGAGGGAAAAACCGTTACCGGTTATCAGTTCTGTCTTTATTATGCAACAGATCTGGACAAACAGGGCCTTGAAAATAAATACAAATTCATTAACAAAATCGGCATCATAAACTTATCTCAGGTATCAATATCAATATCTGATAAAACGACAAAACCGGAAGAAAAAGCAGTAATCGAGGATGAAAAAACAGGGGATTCGACCGAAGGCGGGAAAACAAGAGCGGCGCGCACGCGTGCAAAAAAACCGTCGGCCGCCACCACGGTAAGAGTTGATACGAGCAAGCTCGACGTGCTTGTTAATCTTATTGCCGAACTTGTTATAAATCACAATAAAATGGAGCAGGAAATAAAAGCATTAAAGCAATTTGTTAATCTCGTCGGCGACATTCTGGATACATTGAAGTCGAGCAGAAAAATTGCAGGGGTTGTTGAAAAAGACATATCTCTTGATGAATTATTGCAGCCGTTCAGGGCGTTGCAGCAGGACTCATATCTCAATTACGACGGGCATTTGCAGCAGGGTTCGATGCATAACATGAGGGAACTGAGGCTGGTCAGGGAAACGATCGTTCAGTTGTTCGACATGGAGCTTGAGAAGGATCGATTGCTGAATGATCTTACGGAAAAACTTTTCGGAACGAAAAGCGAGATTGAAAGTCTTTACCAGGAGTTCATGAAAGACGGGCTGAATATCGGAAAAGTCATTGAAGAGCTTCAGGATGAAACAATGAAGCTGAGAATGCTGCCGATATCCGGCGTGTTGAGCAAATTCCCGAGAAGGGTAAGGGATATAGCAAAGCAGCTCGGTAAAAAGATCAATTTTGAAATAGAGGGTGAAGACACTGAGCTGGATAAAACCCTGATCGAAGAGCTTGAAGATCCGCTGTTGCATATTGTCAGAAACGCGGTTGATCACGGTGTGGAGACTACGGAGCAGAGGCAGAAAATCGGCAAGCCGGCAGAGGGGTATATAAAAGTCATGGCTTACCATGAAGGTAATTCCGTGGTTGTGGAAATTGAGGATGACGGGAAAGGCGTTGACCCTGAGTTCGTTAAGAAAAAATGCATAGAGAAAAGGTTGATTTCAGAGGACGAAGCTGCCCAGATGGATGACCGGGAAGCACTCAACCTTATTTTTATTCCGGGGTTCAGTACCAAGAAACAGGTTTCCGATCTCTCCGGTCGCGGTGTTGGTATGGATGTCGTCAAAAACAGCATATCGAAACTTAAAGGAATGGTGGATATAAGATCACATGTTGGAGAAGGGACTAATATCAGACTTAAACTCCCGTTGACACTGGCAATTATCCAGGCAATGATCGTCAAATGCGCGGGCCAGAAGTTCGTTTTTCCGATGGATCCAATTCTTTCGACGGAGCAGTTGAGAGCTTATGATGTATCGAGCGTAGAAGGCAGAGAAGTGTTCAAATTTCATGACCTTATTATTCCATTGATTCACCTGAGAGATGTGTTTGAGCTTCCCGAAGAAAAGAGAATCAAAACGGGAATGTTCCCTGTGGTTGTGATAAGCCAGGGTGACAAGAAGATCGGTATTGCTGTTGATGAGGTTATCGAAAAGCAACAGGTTGTTATAAAAAGCATGGGAGATTTTCTTGGAGATGTGAAATATATTTCAGGGGCGACGATATTTGGCGACGGCTCCATGGCGCTGATTCTTGATGTGGGCGGGATCGTTCAGTCAGTGCCGTATATTTCCAAACGTGTGGAGAGAAGATCTAAAGAAGAAGAAGGCAGAGTTGCAGATAAAATACTGCTTGTGGATGATTCTCTGTCGGGCAGGATAGCGCAGAGAGAGATGCTGGAGAAGATGGGCTTTATGGTTGATACGGCATCTTCCGGGATGCAGGCACTGGTTAAGCTTGCAGAGAGGAAATTTGATCTGATAGTAACGGATATCAATATGCCGAGGATGGACGGATACGAGTTTACCCAGAAAGTCAGATCAATGTCTGAAACCAGAAAAATTCCCATCGTCATGGTGACTTCCGATGTAAAGAGCGCGGACCGGCAGAAAGCATTTGAGGTCGGCATAGACGAGTTTCTTGCAAAGCCTTTTTCTGAAGAGGATTTGCGTGCGGCTATAGAAAAACATCTGAGGATTTATTAAGTAATCGCTAAAGAGGCGAATGAAAATGGAAATTAACTTTTTTCAGAACAACAACGGCGAGAACAGTGAGCAGATTGAGGAACAATTCAATATGCAGAGTGTTTTATGGTTTTCGCTGGGCTCTGAAGATTACGCAATAAAAGTTGATAATGTTCAGACTGTCCTTGATCAGATGGTGCTGACGCCGATTCCGAACACCCCGAGGTTTGTCATGGGTGTGATCAACCTTCGGGGTTTGATATTCCCGATAGTTGATCTAAAGGAATTGTTCCAGATGCCGAGGGAAGAGAAGAAGGACAGAATGGCAGTCGTCCTTGAAATAGACGATATGAGGGTCGGTATAGCTGTTGATAAAGTTAAAGAAGTTCTCGATATTGACTTTGCTGCTTTGCAGCCGCCGCCGCCTTCATTATCCGGGCTTGGTACTGAATATGTATTGGGAATACACAAAATTTCCAATAATATTCTGATAGTTATTGATATAGCAAAAGTAATTAGTATAGCAAGCGAGATGATCAATAAATACGCATGATTCCGGGAGGAAAAGATATGGATAAGGGACAGAGCCTGAAGAGTAAACTGTTCAAATGGTTCGGTTCAATGATTGTACTTGTTGTGGCGATAGTTGCCGTAGGTTTCTGGCAGCTTATGGTAACTCACGACATGGTGACAAGTGAGCTCGCGAGAAGCCTTGTAAGTGGCGACACCACTGATGCGGAGCGATCGCTGGATAAACTTACTAATAGCCAGGGCCCCGTGATTCTTTCTCTGGACAGGACTTTTTCTGATTATGTCGGCATAGATGAGGATGCTCAGCCAAAGTATAAAAGTGCGCGTGACGAGATGGAAGAAAAAGTCATAAGGCTGACGGAATCGGTCACTCTGGAAACTGATAAAAAGCTGGCGCAGGAACTTATGACTATTTTTAACAAGTACAAGCAAAATAGTGACAAGATACTGCAACTTGCTGATGAGGGTGAGTACGAGGAAGCCAGCGAATGGGTTGATAAAAGCAAAATATCCGATGATATCGACCTCATGGAAGGGCTTCTGAAGAAACTCGGCGAGCAGAACAAGGTTGATCGCGATGCTCTCAAGAACAAGCAGACAGAGGCGCGGATCAGAATATATGCAATAATGATCGTGGTCGTTGTAGCCTTGATAGTCCTGAGCATGCTGATTATTCCATACGTAACGAGCAATATTGCAAAACCGCTTTTCAAGCTTGTCAATTTCGCGGAAGCGATATCGTCGGGCGATCTTACCAAGAAACTGAGTTTTTCTCCCAACAGGATCATAGGAAGACAGGGAGAAATTGGGCATCTGTTCGACAGCCTGATAAATATGTCCGTTCAGCTTCACACAATGCTTGAAAACGTAAACGCATCAACGGAAAAAGTGAACATCAGTTCATCGGATATATCTGAAAGGGCGCAGTCGATTCTTAGCGGCACAAAAGAACAATCGGATTCGATTGATGATGTTTCTCAGAGCGTTAAGCAGCTGACTACTGCCATTGATACTATTGCCGATAATTCGAAAGTGATGAATACGTCGGCTCATGACACAGCGATATCGATGGATAATATGATTGATGCGATATACAGAATAGATGAATCGGTAGCAGACCTTACCAGCCAGGTTTCGAACACAACTGCTGTTATTGCCCAGATGTCGGCTTCGACGGCCCAGGTCCATAACAGCGCAAAAGTCATGGCGGAAGCCGTTCAGGAAACTTCGTCTACAATTGAAGAGATGCTTGCCTCGATCGAAGAAGTGTCGCTCAACGCGAAAGAAATGGACAGATCGGTTAACGAGGCTTCGGGAACCGTAGATGAGATGCTGAATTCCATTGATGAAATGTCAAACAGCATAACTGACATGAACACGTCGCTGAAGGATGCGTTCGATGAAATCGATGTGCTTATATCATCTGTTTCCGATGTAGCGCATGATGCGAAGGAAGCCTTCACCGCGTCAGAAGAAACATCAAAGGTTGCTAAATCAGGCGGGAAATCGATCCAGCAGAGCATCGAGGGAATGAAGGGCATAAAGGCTACTGTAAGTGACACGGCGCGCAAGATCCGGGAGCTTGGGGACAGCTCGGCTCAGATCGGCGATATCATAAATGTTATCCGTGAAATTGCAGATCAGACGAATTTGCTGGCGTTGAACGCGGCGATAGAAGCGGCACGAGCCGGGGAAGAAGGCCGCGGCTTCAATGTTGTTGCGGGTTCTATCAAGCAGCTTGCGGAAAGATCGACGGAAGCAACTAAAGAGATCGAGCGGCTTATAAGAAACATACAGAATGAAACCGAAAAGGCAGTTGCCGCTATGGACGAGGGTGTTAAAGAAGTTGAAAAAGGGACGTTCCTTGCAGACGAAGCCGGCAATGCGCTTGCGGATATCGTCGCCAGCGTTGAGAGAACGAGCCACTTCATGCAGCAGATTTCCGTGGCGACTGAAAGACAGACCCAGAGCAGTGACAAAGTGAAACAGACAATGACGAACCTCGGACAGATAGCGGACAATGTTACTCTGGTAACAAAGACTCAGCAGGAAGGCACCAACAGGGTCAAGAGTTCGTTCGATAAACTCAGTGAGATCGCTCAGCAGGTCAAGAACTCGACTATCGAGCAGAGCAAGGCCGGAAACCAGATTTCACAGGCTATTGAAACTCTTAACGGGATATCGACACAGCTTACTTCCGCAACGAGCGAGCAGGACAAAGGAAGCAACCAGATGGAGCTTGCCATGGAGAACATCAATGTCAGAGCTCACGAGATTCAGGATTCGACAAGCAAGCAAAAGGGTGAGGGAGACAGGGTTAAATCGCAGATTGAAAAAATGCGGGACCTGACACAGAAGGTTACGGATGCTACCCTTCTTCAGTCACAGTCAAGTCATAAGATTGTTGAAAAAATGTCGAATGTCGGCAAAATCGCTGAAGACACGACAGCCAAATCCAATGCCGTTACGCAGGGAGCTGTTTCACTGGGCGATTCGGTGAGAGGGCTTGAACAGATGATATCTCAGTTCACGATCGATGCGGTTAACGGTAAAGACGGCGCTGAAGTGAAAACGGAAAAAGGGTTGTCGCTGGTTGAAGAATAGTCTTGCGGCTTGATTGAACCAATCTTTGTTTCGGTACAGGTCAATGATGTACCCGGACATTACAGGTGTTGATAGCTTTTTGACCCTTTCAATCTTGATTCCCCGGATTTGTAATAGAACCGCAAATTTTGTTATACGGATGATGTGAATGAAAATAAAGAACCCAAGGATTCTTATTGTTACTTCGGATTCCTATATGTTCAGGTTTTTTACGGTTCTTTTGAAAGAAACAGATTTTTTTGTGCTTAAGAAAAACGAAGAAGCCGGGATATGCGCCGAGGTCGGAAGAGTAAATCCGGGCATAATATTGATCGATATCGACGATGAACCCGGCCCGAGGCTGCTGGATATATGCAGGATTGTGGTAGATATGCCGAGGCCGATCCTGATGGTGACGAGAGATCATGAAAAATCCAGGCATATTATTGTTAAGGGATTTGATCTTGGAGCAGTTGATGTTATTACTATCCCGGATCATTCGGTGATAACTTCGCCCGGCAGCAAGAAAAGGCTGTTGAAAATCGTTGAAACCGGTGTTTCTACTAACATTTTACCATCATCAAGAGATGATGCCTTGCGGTTGTTGAAGTCTGTTTCCAGTTCAAGCGGAGAAAATGACGATAAGGTTTCACAGAAGATAAGAGCGGAGTTGTCGCTTGACAGGCAATACGATATCGTGGGGATAGCAATATCGACCGGGGGACCGAATGCGCTTGGAAAACTGATTCCGCTTCTGCCTGCCGATTTTCCTGTGCCGATACTTATCGTTCAACACATAATCCCCGGTTTTATTGACGGCATAGTAAAAAAACTTAACGATAGTTGCGATATAGATGTAAAGCTCGCCGAGGATGGTGAGTCGATTAGAAACGGCATGGTTTATTTCGCGCCGGACAATATGCACTTGAAGGTTGAGTACTCGAACTCGAACCTGAGGGTAAAGCTGGATAGTGAACCATCTGATGTTCTTTTCAGGCCTTGTGCAGATGTGCTTTTTGAGAGCATGGCGTCCTGCTGCGGGGAAAGGTGCCTCGGTGTCATAATGACGGGAATGGGACACGATGGCGTGGAAGGTTTGAAAATTATCAAGAAAAAGGGTGGTTACACAATTGCTCAGGACAGGATGTCCAGCACTATTTATGGAATGGCGAGAGTGGCGGTTGATGCGAATCTCATCGACAGAGTTGTTCCACTTAACAGGATTGCCGGTGAATTATATAACACTTTGATAGAGAATAATTTTTATTGCTCGGAGAAAACCAGTAGTTCTTCCTGAAAACTGAATGCGTTTTTAGAGTTCATGCTTTTTATGAAGTATTTATTTCTGCCGGGTTTTCTGTTTTTCAGGCTTTTGACAAAAGTGCATTCTGTTTGATTTTCGCAAATTTGCACATCCAGAAACTCTTCGTTTTCAAGCAGCTCGATGAAATCGACTCCCCGGGGATCTTCCGCAACTATCTGGATCAGGTAATCGTTCCTGCCGCTCTTTTTGATCTGTACAGTAAGTTTCGGCCCGCTTATCGAAAAATCTCTTATATTGTTGTTTTTTACATCACTATCTTTATTTGCACTTTTTGAAGTTTGTATCTGCTGGTCATTGTTGGTAACAACCATGGGCTGCGCTCCGGAATAATCCGGAATCGAGCTTATCAGATAAACTTTTGATTCTTCTCCGTCTGAATTCAGCAGGATTTTTTCTTTTTGTTCTTTTCCGGACGAAGAGATTGCAGACGCGGTGATAATCTTGTTCGGAAGGTCTGCCGAAGGAATGCTGCCTGTAAGCCTGCAAGCCTTGCTTCCATAACATTCGATGTGGCCGATGATCTTTTCGCCGGAGTTGATTTCGAGTGTTTTAATACCTTCTTCCGATCCTCCGTAAAGGACATATCTCAGCGATGTGTTATCGCTCACAATCATTAAATGTTGAATTAACGAATCTTTTGAGAAGAATTTTTCAGATTCCAGGGATGCTCCGTCCTGAGCATTTGCACATATCGATAATACAAAAACGATAATTGCTGCTTTGAATACATAATACATGCCACACTTCATGAACGTGATTATACTATGCCATTCAAATAAATGTCAAAGAAACATACGCCTGTCGAAAACAAAAAAAATAATTTGACATTTGCATGTTGGTTTTTGTACCTTATCATGAAACTATGTATTGAATGTGAAATAATTTTTGGACAGGAAATTATGAAATCGATTAAATTGAAGTTCGGAATATTGATACTGATGGTTTCGATATTTACAGTTCCATTTGTTGCTGAAACAAGGGCTGTAGATGATACCGCGTGTGCGGTGGATCATTCGGAAATCATTTATCCCATGCCGCAATTTGCCTGTTTGAAGGCCGATGTTATCGTGCCTGATCTGGTTAAGGTCGAGATTGATTCTTCACAGGTTGGCCGGAATGCGCTTGAGTATGGAGAGAGGCTTCTGAATGGCTATGGGCTGAAAATTCTTGAAAAAGATGACCGGTCGGAAAGACAGGTTGTATCGGTGGTTTTCGAACCGGGTGGGCCTGAGCACGAGTCCGCGTGGCGACAGGAAGGCTATTCGATATTGATTTCCGGTAATCCGCTGGAAATAAAAATCAGGGCGCATGAGCCTGCTGGATTCTTTTATGCGATTCTGACATTGGAGCAGCTCATTCACTGGGGTGAAGCGGGTGTAATGGTTTTTCAGGGCGAAGTGGAGGATTTTCCGGCGTTTTCATACAGGGGTATCCTGGAAGGCGGCTACGATGTATGGAATCACGAGAAAAGAAAAGAAGTCCTTCGCTGGATGGGCAGTTTGAAAATGAATTCTTTCCTTTATGCTCCCAAGGAAGGAATGTATTTCAGAAGGAGATGGAGAGTTCCGTATCCTGAGGAAGAACTGGATCATTTCCGGGAATACCTGGCGATCTGTAATCAGTGGCACATAGAATTTGCATATTCACTTTCCCCGGCACTTTCGATGGAGTATTCCGACCCGGAAGAATTCAAGTTGATGGTCGCTAAATACAGGCAGCTTCAGGAAATAGGAGTTCGGAAATTCGGAATATTCTTTGATGATGTGATGCCGTATCTCTCAACTCCGGCGGACAGAAAGGCATACACGCATATTGCTGAGGCTGAAGTGGATGTTACAAACCGGCTGCTCGATGCTTTAAGAGAATATGATCCTACGGCAGAGCTTTTCTTTGTTCCAAACCAGTACTGGGGTTGGACTCGGACCCGTTATATGAAGATACTCAGGGAACAGCTTTATCCGGAAATTGAAATCGGGTGGACGGGGAAAGACATTTGTTCAAAGACGATAACGGTGGCTCATGTTAAGAAGTTTATCGAGACGGTGGGAAGACCGCCCGCGATAGGGGACAATTTCTCTCCGCTGGGGCCCCTTGTAAACAGAGAGCCGGGTCTTTACAAGTATTGTACGAGTTTTGTGAATAATCCTTATAATTTTGCGGAGGCGGAAAAGGCTGAGTTATCAAAATTTGTTAATTCTACTGTAGGGGATTACGCATGGAATACCGAACAATATGATTCTGTAAGATCAATAACGGTTGCGTCCAGAATACTTGCGGGCAGCAAGTCAGGTGGCGATGCCCTCATCCTTGCTCTGAAATTGAAAAATGCTGGATTGCCGAGCAGCAATTTTGTCAATATTAAAGAATTTGTTGATAAACTTCAATCCTCAGATGCAATGGATTCTAAAAAGCTGTTGAAAGAAATTAAAAACGAAATATTAGAATATAGAGATGCGCTGGATGCGCTGGAAAAGGCCCCCATAAGTGATTCTTTGAAAAATGAATTGGGGCCTTCTATCGAAAATGCGATAAGCACAATCCCGCGTGCTCTGGAAATTGTTGAAAAAATGAACGAACTTGACCAGAGACGGGCGCTTGGTGAGGAATTAAAGAAACTGCTTGGGTTAAAAAGATGAAAAAACTATTGATTGCTTCCATTTTGTTTTTAACATTCTGTGTTTCTGTTCGCGCACAGATAATACCGGACACTATTTTTGATGATCAGTCTCAAGCATTCGGCAATACTATTCAGGATGTTGCTCCTGATATTCTTGATGTCAAGATAGTCAATGCTCGATCCGGTGAACTGGGTTCGCAGGTGAAGGCCAAAGTCTGGGTTGATCCTGAAAAAAGCAAATTTAAAGTCAAAGAGGTTTTTGCTTATTATTCAACCGGTCAATCAAATACTGTTATGGACAGGATATCATTTAATCCCATCGAGGGTGAAGAATACTGGTGGTCTGCTGATATCAGCGCGCCCGGCGAAAAAATCGAAGTGTTTTTAGGCGCTACCGATGAACTGGGGAATGCGGTTCAACAGCTTCCCGAGATCGATTCGTTGAATCCTGAAAAGTCGATCAAAATCATACATGACGGACTTGATTCCGGGATTGATAAGATCCTGGATATCGACAATGTTTCTTTCGGTTTTTCAGGAGAATATATGGTTTCCTGTATCGAGATGGGAAATGCGTTCCAGTCGTATTCTGAAAAAGGGGCCAATGCTCTTGTAATAGGTTTTGTCCCGGAAGATCTGAGATTTGATCCATCCAGAAGTTGTGTTGACAATAATGCCGGTTTTGTAGGCTATCTTCCGGCGCTGGGGATATCGGGCGTTTTCAATTTAAATAATGTTGAGCAGGGAACAAAACCCGAAGGTGAAGCAGTTATAAAAATGAGTGGCAACAAGGTCTGTATGAAAAATAAAATAAGCACATTAACTTCCACGCCAGAGAGAGGCCTCAAGGTTTTTGCAGCAACAGGAGCAATTAATGCGGTTAGTGACGAGGTAATATTTGTTGACGCGACTCCTTATGCAATTCTGTATTTCGGTGGCTATAAACAGGCTGCGGATTGAGGTTCTTGACACTCGCTGTTTCTGCTTTAAACTATTGTTGTATCAATAAAACCGTATAAAGGTTGGCTTTATGAATTCCATAAAAACAGTTCTATTAATGGGAATTCTTTTTGGTCTTTGCATGTTTTTCGGCGGGTTGTTCGGAGGGCGCAATGGTGTTGTCATCGCTTTCTTCGTCGCGCTTGTTTTTAATGGTGTTTCGTACTGGTTCAGCGACAGCATCGTTCTCTCAATGTACAGGGCGAAGGAACTTTCTCCATCTGAAGCGCCTGAACTCCACGAGATTGTTGCGAGGGTCGCGGCAGGCGCGGGGATTCCCAAACCCAGGGTTGTTCTTGTCCCCATGCCTGTGCCTAATGCGTTCGCTACGGGAAGGGATCCCGATAACGCTGTCGTTGCGGTTACGAGAGCGCTGGTTGAAATGCTCGACAGGACGGAACTCGAAGGTGTTATCGCGCATGAAATTTCTCATATCAAAAACAGGGATACATTGATTCAATGTCTTGCCGCCGCAATGGGCGGGGCTATTGTTATGCTGTCCTACACGGCCAGGTTTGCTGCTTTTTTCGGTTTAGGCAGGGATGATGACAACAATGTGCTGGAGTTGCTTATTCTTGCTGTTCTTGCGCCGATTGCGGCATTGCTTATACAGATGGCGATTTCCCGGTCGAGGGAGTTCGCGGCAGATGAGATGGCGGCGCGTATAACGCATAACCCCTATGGCCTGTCTAATGCGCTGAGGAAACTTGAAAGCGTTTCTCAGCGGTATTCTATCAGAGGTGGAAATTCCGCTACATCCCATCTTTTTATTGTTAATCCTTTCAGAGGTGGCATGGCGTCTTTGTTTTCGACACATCCCTCTACTGAACAGAGAATTCAAAGACTTGAAAATATGCAGTTTTAAGGAGACCGGTTATGAAATCTGCACTGGAAATAGCGCTCGAGAAAACGAAGGACATCAAGGCTGAAAATGACCCGAATGCACTTTCAAAGGAAGCGTTCGAAAAGATTCGACAGATTAATAAAGATTTCGACGCACAGATAGCCGAGATGGAAATTAATATTGCGGCTAAGGTCAGGGAAATGCAGGGTTCGATGACACAGGAAGAGCTTCAGGCTTATCTGCCTCAGGTTGTTGAGGATTTGAAAACTAAGAAAGATCAGTTTAACTCGGAACGCAATACGAAAATCGAAGAGATCAGGAAAAAGGATATCGAATCAAGGAAGTGACTTTACCGGCAATTCCCGTTTAATCCGAGATATCTACTATTGAATCTAAAAGCGTTATCTTGAAGAGATGCCTCACATTTGAATCGAGTCCCGTAACTACCAGTTCTCCTCCCCTGGATTTTGATACGGTAGCTGCCGCGGCTATTGTTCCGATTCCATTGCTGCTGAGGAATTTGCATCCTGAAAGGTCAATTTTGATCAGGGGATTTTCCTTTTGAATAGCTCTCATTACTTCATTGTAAAAGTCCTGTGAATTGTCGTAATTCACATCTCCTTTTACAGTTATCAGGACTTCGTTCTGAGATGATTCTATTTTTAATTCCATGATGTCTCCATAAATTATTTGAGCAGTATTTTATCATTCCGGAAGCAGCTTTGTCGAATCAGCTTTTTAAAGCCCGTTCTCTGTGTTATAATCCACCAGCGGAAGCAAAAAAAGCATCAAGGGGAATATCCGATGTCAAAATATTTCTTCATTGGAATAGGCGGAAGTGGAATGAGTTCGATCGCACAGGTCATGGTCAGGCATGGTCATGAAGTATGCGGATCGGACAGGAATTACGACAGGGGAAACAATGCCATTTTTTTTGAAAGCCTGAGGGACGCTGGAATAAAGATATTTCCACAGGATGGATCGGGCGTCACGCAGGATTGCGATTTTGTGGTCGCTTCAACAGCGATCGAAGACACGGTGCCGGATATGGCGAAAGCGAGAGAACTCGACATAAATATTATTCACAGATCTCAGGCGCTTGCCGGGCTTTTCAACTCCGCGAGAGGTGTAGGTGTAGGGGGGACCAGCGGGAAATCGACCGTCTGCGGAATGGTCGGAAATCTTCTTGCCGAAGCCGGGTTCGATCCATCAATAATCAACGGCGGACGGATGAAGAATTTTTCGGATGGCGATTCGCCGGGAAACGCGAGGTCGGGCGGTTCCGATTTGATGGTTATCGAGAGTGATGAAAGTGATGGGTCGATTGTAAACTATCACCCGGCAATTTCTATCGTAACTAATATATCGAGAGATCATAAAACGATAGAGGAGCTCAAAGAGCTTTTCGAAATATTTATCGGAAATACAAGAGAGACGGCAATCTTGAATGCTGATTGTGATCTGGTATCAGGACTCGGGACTTCCGGTAAAAATATAATAAGTTTTGGAATCGATGCAGAGGCGGACATCAGGGCTGAGTCCATCGAGCTGATGCCTTTCTCTTGTGGTTTTGTCTGCGGGGGCACGCAGTTCAATTTGAGTGTTCCCGGAATGCATAATGTGTCCAACGCGCTCGCCGCCATTGCGGTTGGAGTTCATCTCGGTATTGACATGAAAACGATCTCCATGGGGATGGCGTCTTTCAGAGGAATAGCAAGGCGATTTGATCTTATCGGTGAGAAAAACGGCGTAAAAGTAATCGATGATTTCGGGCATAACCCGGACAAGATTAAAGCGACCATTGAAGCGCTCGACGGTTTGCCCGGGCGCAGGCATCTCGTATTCCAGCCACATGGATTCGGCCCGACAAAATTTATGAAGGACGGCCTGATAGAAGTGTTCTCGAATTATTTGAGGGCTGAGGACGTTTTGTATATGCCTGAAATATTTTATGCAGGCGGCACGGCGGTCAGGTCTGTTTCTTCCGCTGAAATAATAGACACGATTGCCGGTAACGGAAAAACTGCAAAGTATTTTGAATCCAGGGACGACATCGTTTCTTCTGTCGCCCGGGATGTTACGGATGGAGATGTTGTTGTTGTGATGGGCGCCCGGGACGATACTCTTACGCAGTTCTGTGAAAGCATACTCGATGCTATATGAATTATCCGTATCACCGGCGGTTTTTCAGCACTTCGATTTTCCCATTTTCGATGCTGACGTGATATCCGAAAGGGATATCTGTGAGCAGAAAACTCGGGAATCTTACTATCGGGTAATAGCCCCATTTCACTGGGGCGTTTCTGTCGAAAACGAGCCGGGCCGGCGTGAATGATCTGTTGGGCGTGGGTATATATCCGATGCCGAAGCCGAATAGTGAAAATCCCAGTGGCGTTCGATAGTATGTAGTCAACAAAGAAGATTCTTCGTCCGGGACAGCGTCTGTTACGATCAGCAGATAAACATGCTTTTCGTTTTCGGGGGAAATCCTGCGCGACGGTCCTTTTTTCAAAGCGTCGATATCAAAGATTTCCATGTTTCTGCAATAGTAGTCCAGAACAGGTTCATAGTTCGCGAGTATTCCGTGCTCGACTATGAGAGCGTGATTCGTTTCGCCCGTGGAACTTTTTGAGCAGATATCGAGAGGAAATCGCTGATATCCGAATTTCAGTGTGCCGAGAACAAGCAGCCCTCCGAGGATTGAAACCGTAACAACAGGCAGCAGCACCGGAATGGAGACTCTTGATTTCATCTTGTCCAGGGCTGCGCCGCAGAACAGAGCCGCGAACGGAACAACGCTGTAAACGTAATAACTGTGCTTATGAAATACGAGGAAGAAACAGAAAAATGCGGTCAGTGAAAACGGAATGATTTTTTCCCTGTGTATTTCTCCGTTGATTATATTTATCGGGATTGCGATCAGGGTCAGTATGAAAAATAACGGTCCAATGGCAAAGAGGCTCTCGACAATCAGCGCTGAAAATTGATTCAGTGAAGGTATTTCCGCGAGACCGGCCGCGCCGAATCTTTGTGAAGCGTAAATAGCTTCTGGATTCAGCAGCAGATGGTAGAGATAGAAAACGCCGGGAATAATCACCGCTGTCGCAATAAGCGCTATGAATTTTCGATTCAGATTTTTTGCTCCGCCCGCGCTTAACACGAGCACAACTGCATAAATAATAAAAAGTGTTCCCGCAAACTGTTTTGTGAAAAGCGAAAGTCCAAGGAACAGACCTGATACCAGCCAGTTCTTTATGGATTTTTCATTCGTGGCCCTGATAAAAAAATAGAATGACGCCAGTGCCAGACAAAGATATGTTGCGTCTGTCTGAATGTTTCTTCCTGTCAGAATGAAAACCGGCGATGTTCCGGCAAGCGCCGCTGCGATTATTCCGGCTTTTTTGCTGAAGAGCTTTTTCCCCGTCAGGTATATCAGAACCAGCGAAAACAGGCTGCTCAGGATGGGCACTAACCGGTACGCCGGCTCACTGCCGCCGGAAATCCTGAAAACAATGTGCAGAAGGTATGAGAAAAAAGGCGGCAAGTTCAGGTCCACAAGGCCTGTTTTAACAGTTGGAAACATGAATGAGGATAAGCCGCCGTAATGCTCGGCTATCAGGGAATACCATGCCTCGTTGTATGCGAGGTATCCGTCGAACGAGTGGCTGATTCCCTGGAACAGCAAAGCCGCCGCAACGCAGAGAACGGAAAAGAATACGATATTACTGAGCAGATTTTTATTCTTCAAAACAGAACCTTATAAAATAACCTGTATATATAATTATTTTACACCCGGTAAGTGTAAAGTGTTGACTCAATATTCTTCAAATGGATTTTGCTCGAAGCGCCCGCATGCGGGAACCCTATCAACCGGTGAAATCGTATCTGACAGGTTTTCTTCCGGCAAATGTGACGGCATAATCCCTGCCGGCTTTCCGCAGCATGTCGAAGGCGAGATCGAAATACTGGCCGATTCTGTCCGGGGTGTGGGCGTCCGAGCCGACTGATACCGGGACATCGAGTTCCACCGCGTAGTTCAGTATTTCCTGTGTAATGTAGGGTCTCCCGATAAGGTTCGAAACCCCCGCAGTATTTATCTCGACGGCCATATCTGTCCCGCTGATTTTTTCGATCACTTTTTTAGAGAGGTTCACATAAAGGTCTTCTACATCTCCGAAGTAGATGCTCCTGCCCGACGTATCCTTCCTGTCGAATTTCCTGAGCAGGTCCATGTGGCTCAGCGTGTTATAAATATTCTGGTCGATCAGCCGTTCCATCGCGCCGAAATAGTCGTGCAGCAGTCTTTCAGCCCCGCGTTCTTTGAGATGTGCAATGAATATGGATTCGTTGAGATCCCACATCACATGGTCTACGCAGGTGTCCTCCCGCCAGTTATCGCACTTTATGCTGCCCGGCAGAAAATGGACAGAACCATGAATTCCTGATATTTCGAGACCTTCTTTTTCCGCCTTCTCGACGTATTTATTGAAAATCAGTGTGATTTCTTCTTCTTCGCCTGTAATGTAATCAATTTCCAGCCCGACCGGGTAATTGTTTTCCTTGAAAAGACCGAAGAAACGATCAATTTCCGATTCGATCATGGCATAGTCGCAGTCGCCCCTGGGTCCGAGCCTGTAATCCGGCGGAAGCAGGGGATGCTCGCGTATCCCGGGGATAATCCCTTTTTCATTTGCGCTATCGAGAACGGGAACCAGTTGATGTTCCTCGACAGGATCGACATGTGCTCTGAGATGTATGTGGTCGTCGTGTATCGGCATTTTTACTCTTCCTTTGGTTTTGCGTTCCACTGTGTCAGCATAAGAATTCCGGGAATTATTGCAAGGATAATGAAAATGTAGAAGAAGTAATCATAACCGAACTTCACGGCGAAATATCCAAGCAGAGGTTCCTGGATGGCGGCTCCGACAGAACCGCAACCGTTGATGAATCCGGCGGCTGTTGCCGCGCCCTTTCTTGTTCCGAAGTCCATTGCTGCCGCGCCCGTCATTATCGAGTCGGGCCCGTAGGTCATAAATCCGATTATGGAAAGACCGATTACCATGGGAACTATTCCCATAACGCACAACTTTGTTTGAAACAGGCAGGCAATGGCAAGCCCGAAAAACATTATCACGCAAACAGGAGCGCGTCTTGAACCCATAAGTTTGTCGGAAATCAGTCCCGCGCTGATAACGCCCAGAAAGCCTGCTATTTCAGGCACTGTCGAGAGATACCCGGATGCCTGCGGTTCATACCCGAGCTGTTTTGTCATGTAAAGGGGAAGCCAGAACATAAGGCTGTATCTGACAAATTTCAGGCAAAAATATGAAAGCCCCATCATCCACACCATCGGATGCGAAAGAACTTCTTTTATAACGCTTTCCCGGTTTTCCTCGGACTCTGTTTGCGATGAGTCATTTTGTTTTTCTGTTTCATTGTGATATTCGCTTATGGGCGGCAGCCCTACTGATTCAGGGGTGTCTTTATGAAAAAGAATATATACGACAGCAATAATAATGAGCATTACAGCGGGGATGGTAAACGCCGATTGCCATCCGTATTTGCCAAGGACATAAGCAGCGATAAGGGTTGCAATGGCGCTTCCTATCTGGTAGCAGGTACACCATAATCCCATTATCACTCCACGTTCTTTGACGGAGAACCATTGGGACATGGATTTGACGCTGTTGGACCAGCCGGTCGATTGCATATAACCATTCGTTCCCCATACCAGGACGAGCAGTATCAGAGATGGCGTGAAACCGAAGCACAGGCTCATTACGGCTGATCCGAGCATGCCAAGCGAGAGCATTATCCTCGATCCCAGTTTATCTCCGAGCATGCCGTTGATGAACTGACCAAGCGCGTATATTGCGAGATATGCGCCGCCTATCCAGCCTATCTGCGCTTCGTTCAGTCCGAAGCTGTCCATTATTCCCGCTTTGCTCACGGCATAGTTTTTTCGCGTCAGATAAAAACCTGCATAAACAAACCACAGGATCGTGAAGCTCCTGATTCTGTAATTTCTGTACTTCTTAGAAATTTCATTCATAGTTGATGTTCCTCAAAACAAGATGCTATATCATAATACATCGATATATGATTTATCCAATTTTTATGTTGGAGTGAAATTTATGCATCTTGAATTTTGACTTTGACGGATTGCTTTGTTAGCATGTGATTATTCATTTATGGGAAGTATAAAAGTGGAATATTCGGCATCTGAAGGAAACAGTAAAGACAGAATAAAGAAAATCGTATTAACAGCATGCATTATTGTCCCCGCATTACTCTCTGTAATTATTTATTCAGGTGTTATACATCATGAATTTGTATATGATGATGGAGTTCTTGTCCTGAGAAATAAAGATATCAGAAATCTTAATGCGGAAAGCATCAAGAAACTGTTTGTTCAAAGAAATTATACAAATTTCCTGCCGTTGAGGATGTTGTCGTACGCAGTGGATTATCATTTCTGGCAATTTAATCCTGTCGGATATCATATTACGAACATTGTTTTTCATTGCTTGAACACAATACTGTGTTTCCTGCTCATATATATCGCGATGATGCGGGCGGTGAATGAACCGCCGGACTGGAAAATGGCAGCCGGTGTCGCATTTGTGGCATCGATATTTTTCGCTGTTCATCCAATACATGTGGAATCAGTTACCAATATCTCAGGAAGAAAAGAAGTGCTTTATTCTTTCTTTTTCCTCATCGGACTGATTTCTTATATTTTTCACAGAGTGAAAGGTGATGGACCGAAGTTTCGTGGATGGTTCATCGTTACTCTTCTTTGCATGATAGCGTCATTGCTGTCGAAAGCGTCAGCGGTTGCAATGCCTTTTGTACTGGTGTTGTTCGACTTTCTGTTTCCTGATGTAGCAAGAAGATCAAAGGCTGTAAACAGAATTCAGGAGTACTTCGTTTTCGTTTTTGTCCTTTGCATAACAATCGGACTGAATATGCTGCTTTCTCAAAAAGAGAACATATTCTCAGAGCCTTTCGGCGGAGGGCTCGCATCACATCTCTTAACCATCATAAAAGTGGTTCCTTTTTACCTGGAACTCGTTTTCAGACCCGATATGTTGAGCATAGTTTACGATGTGCCTGTTTCATTCTCATTGTTTGAACCGGTGGTTTTGATAGCAATAGTTGTGGATGCGGTTTTAGTAGCGGGATTTTTCATAGCCGTGAAAAGAAACCGTATTATTGCATTTGCAATCGGGTGGTTCATTCTCACGCTTGGGCCGACACTCAATCTGGTGCCGTTCGGGATTTTTGCGGCGGACAGATATATGTATTTGCCTTTTCTCGGAGTCTGCATAGCGGCGGGAGCGTTATACGCTTATGCGATGAAGCGCAGGGCGGCTATGGCTTGTGCTATTGTTTTGCTGGTCGTAATGGTATCAGCATGTATATATGTAACTGTAGATAGAAACAGGGACTGGCGCAATGAAATCGCATTGTGGGAATCGACGATAGAGACGGCTCCAAATGTATCAATGGTTAATGTCGGGCTCGGAATTGCATATCTTCACAAGGATCGAATGGAAGAGGCTGTCGAGTATCTTGAAGAAGGCAGGCGACTGGACCCCAAAAATGCGAAAGCATATGTTGGTCTCGGTCAGTATTATCTTAAAAAGATGGACTTCATAAAAGCATATGAGGTTCTGAAAGAAGGCCTGAAAGCTTCCAACAATGATATCGAGATATACTATTATATTGCTATGACGTACTTCAATCTTGGACAGTACAAATCTGCGGCACAGATATTTTCCGATATTTCAAAAACAAGACCGGGATACATGAGAACGGATGAATTTCTTTTCATGACATTGAAAAAACTGAGCGAAACCATCCCGTTTGACGAATACGATGAATTCATTGAAAAATTATAGAGTAAACAACAATCAGTCTTTGTAAGCGATAATAACCTTGCGGTTTTTGCCGGAGCCTTCGCTGGATGTCGAGATGTGATCGAAGTTCGCGAGAGCAAGATGAACGATCCTTCTGTCCTGTGGCGGCATTGGAGCAAGCGCTTCGTCTTTTTTAGACTTGATAACTTTGCGGGCAACAGATTTTGCCATTTTCGTAATAGATGTTTCTCGTCTTTGACGATAATCGCCGACATTGATGAGAATTTTCTTTTTGTTGCCGTGCTTCTTGCTCATTATCACATTCGTTAAAAACTGGATAGCATCAAGCGTCTGCCCGAATTTACCAATGATAATGCCTGAATCGTCACCACCTATATCCACAAAGATGTTTTTTTCTCCTTCGTGGATATCCAGATCGCATTTGACTTCCAGACTTTCAAAAACCTGCGTCAGGAAATTTTCTACAATTTCTTCAGGGGTTTCATCGTTAAATAACAAAGCAGCTGGTTGAGGTTCTTCTTCAAAATCGTCAACAGGCAAATCGTTAGGAAGAACAGATTTTTGTGTTTCAATACCTTTTTTAAGTGACACTCTGAGTTTTACGTGTCTTGCCCCGATCAACCCGAAAAGTCTTTCTTTCTGTGCTTCGACAACTTCGATATCAACTTGTTCCTCAGTTGCCCCGAGTGTTTCAAGAGCCAGTTTCAGAGCTTCTTCTCTTGTACGTCCATCCTGTAAGACTTCTTTCATCAGATTCACACCTTTATTTTTACAGAGAGTCGCATGAATGAGACGAATCTCTGTCTATCATCTTTTTATTTCTTTTTTCTTCTTTTTTTCTTCTTTTTGGAACCCGCTTTGTTGCCGCTTGCAGCAGCAGATTTTTTAGCAGTATCCTCTGAGAGCTGCTTTGATATATTATCCTTCGAAGAGGTTTCTTTTTTTCCTTTTGCCGAGCCTGACTTTGCAGCTGCTGCATCGATCTGTTTCTTGATCCCGCCGTTTTTGTCACTCGGGGTTTTTGTAAGCGCCTGTTGCGCAAACTGTAGAACGTTTGAAGCTCCCCAGTACAGCAATACTCCTGTCGGCATCATGAAAGCAAAGTAAATGATAAAAATATTCATCATCCACATTGTGCTTTTCTGCTGTGGATCAACCGTCATCATCATTTGCTGGATTATCGTCGTTACGACCATAAGCGCAACAACAACAAGAGCGGGCGTATAAAGGTAAGAGCTTTTCAGGAAGCTGATCCCGATGAAACTGAGATCGATCATTCCCGGCATAATCGCATGAATATTGACAAGAAGGTCGCTCGAAAGTTTCGTTATTGCCGAAGATGTCAGATCCATGCCGAAAAACGAGGTGTTGACAAGTATGTAATTGTTAAGGTCGGGATATCTTAAAACCCTGAAAAGAATAATGAATATCGGAAGCTGGAGAAGCATCGGAAGACAACCCGAAATGGGATTGAAACCAATGCGTTTGTAAAGCTCCATGAGCTCCTTGTTCATTTTCTCTTTATCGTCTTTATATTTTTCCTGAAGCTCTTTTATCAGGGGCTGGGCCTGCTGCATGGATTTCATTCCGCGCAAGCCACTCAATGTAAGCGGAAGCAGAATTATCCTTATCAGGACCGTCAGGATAATTATATCCCATCCGTAGTTATGGGTATAACTGTGAGAAAAGTTCAAAAATTGTAAAAACAGATCAGAAAAATAGCTCACGGCTTATATCAGCATCCTTAATGCAGTTGTCCTGTATCGCATAAACTTCGGCTGTTGTTTCTTCCGGGTTCGGGAACAGGGTCGTAACCGCCTTTTGAGAAGGGATTACAACGAAGTATTCGCCAGAAAGCCAGCGCCGAACCCTTAAAAAAACCATGTTTCTGAAGTGCTTCGATCGCATATTCCGAGCAGGTCGGCCTGAATTTGCAGGCAGGCGGAAGCAATGGCGATATGAATTTTCTGTATAATGAAATAATAAAAATTACTATCCGTGCCATATCGGGCTTCAATTTGTTGCCAGACGATTCAGAATTTGTCCCAGCTCTTCTTTTGCCTTTCGCACTGTTTCTTCGCTAACAGGTTTTCTGCAAAGTATTATAATATCTTTTCCACACACAACAGGGTGTGACATTATTCTGAGATGTTCACGAATTGCTCTTCTTGCCCGGTTTCTCCGAACCGGATTGCCAAGCCTTCGTGGTATAAACACTGAATAACGGGTTTCCCCGTCACAAGAATTTCTATAAATCAACACCAGATACTTTCCTGAGATTCGTTTTCCTGATTTGAACAGTGAATCAATGTAACGTCGCCCACGAATCGTTGAAGTTCTGGGAGTGAAATCATGCGGCCAGTCTTTTTCTGCCTTTTTTTCTTCTGGCATTAATAACTCTTCGCCCCGCTTTGGTTTGCATTCTTGCCCTGAAACCGTGTTTCTTCTTCCTTCTCCTGTTATGGGGCTGATACGTCCTTTTCATTTCTTACTACCTCTTTCGTTCAAAATAATCCACTTAAGTAATTCAGAAGATGTAATATAGCACAATAATAAATTATTTTCAATTTATATGGAATATAGACTTTATATCATTCAGAAGCTTTTTTTACCTGTTCTTCCACTGTATCTATCGATTTCAATAAATCGGTATCTGTTTTTTTATGAGCTTCAACTCTTTTCGCAGTATTGCATATCGACGAGGGCCCCACACCAAACAACGACCCGAGTTTTTCAAGCGGCATGTCTGTCATATTTCTACATAAATAAATTGCCGTGTTTCGGGCGGGATTGGGTTTTGTTCTGTTATTCAGAATGGTTTCAACGTTTATGTCATAAAAAAGAGCTGTCCTGTCAATTATTGTTTTCGGCTCTATCTGCTTGATTTTGTTTTTGTTATTGTTGCTCTTGATGCCGGCGGCGAAAACAGCGCTGCCCAGAATCCTTGTTTTCTTTAACAGGATTACTAACGTTGCAGAATCCGAGTTAAGACCTGCCTGAATGAATTGTTGATATCTTTTTCTCTGCCTTCTTGATGTTCCACCGAAAGAAGAAAGCACATCTTCCGTGTGTACTGCGGGTATCTGGTTATTTGCGATTACATATTGAGCATGGCTGCTCCATGCGTATTGGTCAGGATGTGAAACAAGGCCCTGGTTTACGGGCATCAAGTGAACAAAACGGCATAATTTAAGAAGATATCTCGGTTTTTCCACAACTGTGCTCAGGTATCTGCCTTTGAATATTTGTTTTGCCTGGGTTCTTCTCGTATTAGTGTATGCCGTGAAATGGCTGTTGATGTACTGCATCGCTTTTGTAAGATTTGCCTGTGGTGTTTCCACCATCAATCTATAGCCATCTTCAAGAAGGACATACGAATGCAGAAGAAGGTGATATCTCTTGATGGCGGCATCCATAATCTCAAGCAGTTTTCTTCTATCAATGTCATCACTGAAAAGCGTATGCTCTGGAATTGACTGCGCTGAAATGTAATACAGAGCGCCCGGAAATTCAATTCGTGTTGGTCTCGGCACCGATGCAAACCTCCGCTTTGTCGCAAGTGAAATGCAGCTCATTTCCCATTGTCAGTGGTGTTTTAAGAGAACTTGAACCAGCCATAAAACACGTTGTTAATGAGCGATCAACAAGATGCCTTTTGGTGAAAGGCAGAGCTTTTGCTTTTACGATCAATATTGGAAAACCAACAATATCTGAAGATCGTTGGCTCCGAAATCGCAACTCCAGAGACTGCAAATCATATAACAATGCTGTTATTATAACGGCGGGTTTGTTGCTGTCAATAGAATGCTTTTTTCATAGATAAATATGAGCATTATGAACAATATTATCGATGTCGAAAGAAGGGATTACGATGTCTTCTTTTTCAAACCTTGCCAGAAACTCTATATTTCCTTTCGGACCCTTGATTGGCGAATATGTAATATCCAGAGCATGCAGCCCTATTTTATCTGCTTCGGCAATCGTGGTTTTGATTATATCTATATGCGTTTCAGGGTTTTTGACAATTCCTCCTTTACCGATTTTCTCTTTTCCCGCTTCAAACTGAGGCTTGATCAGAACGATTGCCGTCCCATCTTTTTTTAACAGGTCGAAAACAGGTGCCAGAACTTTTATTACCGAGATGAATGAAACGTCAACCACAGCAAGATCAAATTCGAAATCAAACTGGTTTTTTTTCAGATATCTTGCATTCGTTTTTTCCATTACCCTGACTCGATCATCGTTTCTGAGCTTGTGGTCAAGCTGTCCATAACCAACATCGACAGCATAAACAAGTTTCGCGCCGTTTTTTAATAAACAGTCTGTAAAACCTCCGGTGGATGCGCCAATGTCCAGAACAACTTTGTTCTCCGGGTTGTAATTAAAAGTTTTTAGAGCTCCGGCGAGTTTATCTCCACCTCTGCTGACAAATTGATTTTTGTTTTCCTTGATCTTTATCACCGAGTCCTCGCTTGCCTGAATTCCTGCCTTTGTCGCCGGTTTCCCGTCGAGCAGAACCTGCCCGGCCATTATGAGCGCCCTGGCTTTTTCTCTTGAAGGGACAAGCCCTTTTTCGAAAATCAAAACGTCAAGTCTTTTTTTTGTCATAGTAACTTGCGTGTCAGCCTTTGCTAAAATAAAAATACTCGTGACTTATAGACATGTTTATAATAGCACAAATTCAAATTAAGAATGTAACCACATCGATGCACAGGCAGATGAAAGCTGACAGGGAAAGAGCGAAAGCGTTTTTCTTTTTTTGGCGCGAAAGTTGTTTTTACTTTTCGATACTTGGATTATGATATTGACACAATGAAAGTATTTTTCGTATACATGGGAGCGGAGAACCTCGGGATCGAGTATCTCTCGGCAATAGCGAAGGAAGCGGGGCACGAAACCGATCTTCTTTTTGATCCCGCGGTTTTCAGCGGGCATCTCATGTGGGATATTCCTGCTGTAGCAAAATATTTTGATCTCAGGAAAAAAATAGTCCGGAAGATTTTGAAAGAACAACCCGGAGTTGTGGCGTTTTCGTGTTTCACAGGAAATTACAGGTGGGCATTATCGATTGCGGAAGAGATAAAAAAGGAGATGCCGTCGATAGTAACGGTTTTTGGCGGGGTACACGTGACGGCAGTTCCCGAAAAAGTAATAGATGAGCCGTGTGTCGATGTGATATCGGTAGGAGAGGGTGATTCGGTTTTTGCTGAATTATTGGATAGAGTAGAGCGGGGCGCCGGGCTGGAGGGGATACCCGGTGTCTGGCATAAAAGAAAGGGTTCGATAATTAAAGGAGCAGACCCGGAGACGGTGAGGGGACTTGACGATCTGCCGTTTCCCGACAAGGAACTTTTTTATTCCAGGGCTCCGGTGCTTCAGAAGCAATATATGATAATGAGCGCCAGGGGTTGCCCTTATAACTGTACATATTGTTATAAAAGTCTTTCTGCATATTGCAGGCCGGGCGAGAACCCGATCAGAAGACGTTCGGTTGCAAATGTAATAGAGGAACTGGAATGGGCAAAAGGCAGATGGAATGTCGAACTCGTGGTTTTCAGGGACGATGTTTTTACGCTTAACAGGAAATGGCTTGAGGAGTTTTCGGCAGAGTATAAAAGCAGAATTGATCTTCCGTATTTTTGCTACACGCATCCGGCGGCGCTCAATGAGCGGTCCGCGGATCTGATCAAAATGAGCGGGTGCCGGTTTGTGACATTGGGCATTCAGTCAGTTGATGAGAAACAGAGACGTGAAGTGCTGAACAGAAAATATACAAACGAGCAGGTTAAGGAAACTGTAAAACTGTTGAAAGACCGTAAAATTACGGTTTCCGTGGATCATATCATAGGCATTCCCGGAGATAATCCGGCCAGGCTCAAAAAGGCGGCGGAATTTTATTGTGAATTAAAACCCGACAGGTTGTTAACGTTCTGGCTGACATATTATCCCGGCACGGAAATAATGGATATTGCACAGAAAGAAGGATTAATAAAAGAAAGTGACAGAACAAGAATAGAGTCTGGCGAAAGTGGTCACAGGTACAGCGGAGGTGGTGCGAGTTGTATCGATAAAGAAATATTGAAAGCACCGTTGCTTTTTGCGATGATTCCTGTAATTCCTCATAAAATGCTTAAAAAGCTGTTATCCATAAAATATGAGAATATATTGCCATCAGGATTTATATATCACAATATATTGCTGTTTATTAACGCAATACGCATACGCGATCCGTTTTTCTTTTACAACATAAGGTTCTTTTTGTCTAAGAAAAAAGTGCCTTGAAAAGGTAGCGAAGGCGACTTTGTTATTAATTTCACAAACTTTTAAATTAAAAAAAATATTAAGTTCTTTGCTTGACCCGTGTCTTAACAAACTTAAAATTATTAATTAGTACTAATATTAAGATTCCGACCGACCTCATCCTGTGTATCAACACACGCTATAAAAGTATGTCTAAACAGGGAAAAACTATGGATAAACAAATAGTCAAAGAGTTGGAAGGCACAACTGTGCTTGTTGTTGATGATGATAAAGACCTTGCCGATATGCTTAAAGAACAGCTTGAAGTTATCGGAATGAAGGTTGTGGGGGTTGCATATTCCGGACAGGAGGCTCTGGATTTAACTCTGACGACTGATCCTGCGCTGGTGATTCTTGATATCAAAATGGATGATATGGATGGGATAGAAGTGGCGCAAAGGATAAATGCAATAGAACCAAGGCCTATAATGTTTTTATCAGCTTTCAGCCAGCCGAATTACATTGAGCGTGCAAAAAGCACAGGTGTTTTTACATATCTGGTAAAGCCTATCACTATAGAGAAAATTATCCCGTCTATAGTGCTGACCATGGATCGTTTCAGGGAGATGATTTCTCTGAAGGCGACGGTAGACGACATGAGAGAAACAATTGAAAACCGCAATGCAATAGAAAAGGCAAAGGTCATACTGGTTAATAAGAAAAACCTGACAGAGGAAGATGCGTATTCCTCAATCAGAAGGAAAAGCCAGGAAGAGAACAAACCTATGGCTGATATCGCAAGGGCAATAGTAATGATGGGCGATATGTTATAAGAGAAGGCACCGGGGATATAAATAATATTTAGAGGTGGGTTGTATGATGGATTACACGCTGGATCCAATTAAACGGCGAATCAGGGCGTTATATCCGGGAGTAGAAATTTGTATACTGGATAATTCAAGGGATAATGTCGGCGGTGTACTGCTGGTTAGGAATGCAGATCCTGAATTTGTCGAGAAATACAGGCTATCAATGGATTATGTGATGGTAAGCCTTGAAGACGATGTTAAATCCGATGTCCTTATCGTCCCGATTCCTGATGACGAAGAACAGCAGCAGTACGAACAGCGAAGCTATTAAATTAATAGAATATTATTAAGTTTGGGGTTTATTGTGATTGAAGAAGCTAAAGTATTAATTGCGGATGATGATGACGATTTCCGCGAGCTTCTCAGAGGGTATCTGTCTGATGAAGGTTACCGCACGGTCGAGGCGAAGGATGGCTCAGAGGTGTTGAATAAGATCATTGATGAGAAGCCTGATATCGTCCTGCTGGATGTCATGATGCCGTCTAAGAATGGATTTGACGTGTGCCGGGATATTAAAAATGACAGAAGGACCAGGGGTAGTGCTGTTGTGATGCTTACAGTAAAAAACAGTCTGACTGACAAACTCTCGGGATATGTCGTTGGCGCGCAGAGGTATTTATGCAAGCCATGTGAAATGGAGGAGATAAAAGATTGTCTCCAATCCGTTCTTAAACGAAAAAGGATGAATGATATTCAGATAGACCGGGATGTTTAATATTTACCCTGCATCTCTTGTAATCGTCTTATCTATTGCCTGCGGGCTGTGATTCATGCATGCTCTGTGATAAAATGTGCATTGAGTTTCAGCGGCCTGTGGGAGGTCCTGGTATGGGAAGAATTTCATCATGTGTTTTTGCTCTTTTATTATTTCCTCTTATGTCAACAATTTCAATTGCGGAAGAAAACATTGTTGAGTTCAGCTTGCTTACCGCCAACGTAGGCAATGCGGATGTTATGAACTGCGGTTCGGATTATGTTTATAAGTTGTGTCTGTCTGCGTGGGAAAAGAAAATTGCTGAAGGCATATCGGAAAAACATCCTGATATTGTCTCTCTTCAGGAAGTTTATAACGCGGATCATTGTGCTGAAAAGAAACCTGAAAAAAGCAAGAAAAAAATATGTTACAGATACAAAGAACGAAGTGTTTACCAGCAGGTTCGCAGACTGCTCGGGCCGGATTACACGATTGTATGTGACGGGAGAATGAATTACGAGTGCATAGGAGTCAAAAAGGGATTCGCAGATGTTGCAGGGTGTGAACCGGGGGAAATCTGTTATTCGGAGGCGGCTGTGACACACGATGTGCCGGACGGATGTAGCCCGAGCGCCGTTATATTCGGGGTGGATCTGTCAGTCAACGGCAAACGGATTCGTGTCGTAAACGGCCACCCTATAGCAACGGATCGCGTGTGCCGCGCGGGGGAAATCAAGAGGATGTTCGAAGGCTATGACGATGTGTTGCCGCTTGCGCTCGACGAAGTTCCAACACTGATTATGGGCGATATGAATATGGATCCTTATAACGGCTCTCCTGAAAATGAGGATGTAACATCATGGCTTAAGCATGTTGGCGAAGGGAAACGTTATTATTATCTAAGTGGTATAGCTGAGCATGATCCGCCTTATGTTACATGTGCCGGCAGGGTTCTTGACCATGTGATTACGAATTCAGCCGGAGGGAAATGCGTAACACTGGGGGGAGCGCCAGATGTTAAAAGGCTGGATGGATATCCTGTTGGGAAGCCTATTCAAGATGCCCCGGATCATCTGGCTGTTTTTTGTAATCTCAATATTTAACATTAATATATTTTGTATGACATTCATGTGCATCTTTTGATAATATTAATTAACTTGTTGGATTTAATTCCATCTGTTTGAGGAGAATGCTATGAAAGTGCAAATCAGAATTGCAATAAAACATTTTGTTGCGGCCATGGTTTATTTGCTTATTGCAACAACAGCATATTCAACGTGCATACCTGTTGAAAGCGGCAAAATATCGCTGAATGGAGAGTGGATGCTTGATGTCGTGTCTCCTGAAAAAGAGGCAGGGTATAAAGAATTTTATAAATTCGAATTTTTGGATTCAGGGATGGGAATCATTAATGTGCCTTTGAACTGGGAGCTTGCGGGTTTTGAAGAAGCAAGGTACATAATGCCTTCTGATTACGCCGGTTTTTACAGGAAAAATATTGAAGTGCCGAAGGTTTCGAAGGGCGAGCGTCTAATACTTCATTTTGAGGGCGTTCTTTACGGTTCGAAAGTCTGGTTTAATGAAGAATATCTGGGGTATCACAAAGGGGGCTTCACCGGTTTCGAATATGATGTCACTGAATTTATAAGGCCGGGCGGGAAAAATCTTATTGCGGTAAAAGTAATGAAAAGCCGCGTGATGGGAATGGATTTTGATAACCATGACTCCTGGTCTTTGAGCGGTATTTACAGGGATGTTTATCTGTATAAAGTTCCATCGATACATTACAGTGACTTGAAAGTCGAAACTGATCTGGACAGTAAATACATAGATTCGAAATTAAATATTGACGCCTATTTAGAGAATAAATCTCAGGAAAAATCAAAAATCAAAATAACGGTTGAGTTATTGTCGCCTGAAGGTGAAAGCGTGCTGGCCGCGGGCAAAAGCGCGGATATCGAATCAGGGAAAAAGATAAAAGTTGCTTTCAGTGAAAACGTGAAGAACCCGCTGAAGTGGACCGCGGAGACTCCGAATCTGTACACGCTGGTGATGAAGTTATCATCGGGAGATAAAGTTCTTTCAACAATAAGTAAAAGCATAGGTTTCAGAGAGATCGAAGTTTCAGGCGTGAAACTACTGGTAAACGGTGTTCCCGTGAAACTGAAAGGGGTGGACAGGCACGAGACCGTAATAGAGAGAGGCAAAGCGCTGATCACGGAAGACTGGCTGAGAGATCTTGAAATGATGAAGAAAGGAAACATCAACGCGATCAGGTGTTCTCATTATCCGCCGGACCCCGAATTTCTATATCACACGGACAGGATGGGGTTTTATGTGATTGACGAGGTTTGTTTCGGGCATGGTGATCATTTGCTGAGTTTGCCGGATCATCATAAGTTGCTCAAGACAAGAGTCATTGAGACGCTGACAAGGGACTGGAATCACCCGTCTGTAATAATATGGAGTCTGGGAAATGAGAATCCATGGACTACAGCTCATCCCAAACTTATTTCACTTACGCATAAAATGGATTCGACCCGGCCGTTGCTGCTTCCAAGAACAGGGGTGGAAGGCGGTAAAATGGGGGAGGATCTGTCAATGGATGTGGATATAGTTGCGCCGCATTATCCAACCCCGGAAAGGTTGAGGAGTCTGAGCGAGTATCAGGAGTCGCTGGACCAAGGCCGGCCTATTATCATGACTGAGTATCTTCATTCCCTCGGCAGGCATTTTTTTACGAAAGAGATATGGGATGTTGTATGGGAGAAGGAGTCAGCCGCCGGAGGATGTGTATGGTTGTGGGCCGACCAGGGAATCAGAAGACCGGTTAATGGGAATCAAGTTTATAAAATCGGTGATTATATTGAAAAAACAGAGCCGTATACATACATTGCCAACAGGTGGCTGGATGATAATAACATTGTAGACACGCATGGGATATACGGAGCTGACGGCATAGTCAACGACGACAGGAGTCCGCAGCCCGATTTTTACGAAGTGAAAAAGATTTACACTCCGGTTTATATCAAAAGCGAATCACTCGAATTTACCCCGGGGCAGCAGTCTCTGGAAATTTCCATTCAGAACAGATACGATTTCACAAATCTCGAAGGTATGAAACTAGGCTGGGAACTGTACGAAGACTACGATGTCATAGCCTCCGGCTCGACTGAATATTCGAATCTTGGACCGCATGAATTCGGGAGCCAGATTGTGCCTGTCGTTATGCCGGAATCAGTCGAACAGGATGCTTCGTATATACTGAAGCTCAGTAGTTATGACTCGGACGGAATTCAAGTCTGCGCTCATCAGATTGAGCTTGAGCCTGTGCTGCCCGTCGAGGTGAAGGCGACATTCGGCGCGGATTTCTTCGCGGGGTCCGGTTATCCTGATGCCGTTGTCACGGTTAAAGACCTGTCGGGGAAAGGAACCGGATATTCAGCGGATATCACTGTTTATATGGGTGAAGTTAAGCTGTATGAGAATACTTTCCGGGGGGGCCTGGGCCGGGACGAAGAGAAGAAGATAATCATTGACAACTGGGAAAACGGTTTTCCGGTCGAGTTGCCTTTCAGAAAAATTGAAATTGCCGCCGATGTGAAAACCGGGATGCTGCACACGGTAGCAGGGGGAGAATATTTCAACGCGGAAAAGCTCAGTGTGGATAAAGAATCCGGGAATATAGAAATCGGGAATTCGTATTTCAAAGTAATATTTAACAGCACGACCGGAAAAATAGAGGCTGTTTATAAAAAGGGCGACGAGATAAAAATCATTGGGCCTTCATTAAATACCTGGAGAAACAAAAGAATTGTTGAAATGAGCCAGCGGATATTCAACCGGAACGAATTTCTCGACAGTCTCAAAGCCATGAAAGAAGAACTGACCCGGTTCGGCGTTGTGAGCATCGAACCCGAAGTGGTGGTGTTGAAAGCGGAGACGTTAAGTGATTTCGGCTCTGGAAATTTCAAGACAGTGTATACCTATGAAGTAAGATGCGATGGGAATGTGGACATTTCATTTTTGATAACGCCGAAGACCCAGATGCAGGCTTTGCTCGAACTCGGCGTGAGATTCGATCTTCCAGCGGAGTTCAACAGGTTTTCTCTGACCGGCATGGGGCCTGACACGTATCCCGGCTCCATAGAGAACACGGAAGTTTCTTTTATGGAGAAAATGGATTTTCGTTCTGATGAACATGATTTCACGACCAACAAGACAAAGGTTAAAAAGGCCCGGATTTCAAGTAATGAGAAGAGTGTGGGGTTCGATTTTTCAGGGGATGTCAAAAATGTAATGAATATGCGTGCTCAGAACGGCGAGAAGACTTCGGTTTTCATAAATCCGTGGGTGAAGCATCCATATAAAAAGAACAGGGATCCTGCGCCGGAATATATGGTGTATGTGGTATCAGGAGATAAGTTTAAAGGCGCTTTCACACTTGAAATTATCGGCGATTGACGGACCGGCGGCTGCCGGGAAATCTTAACATGGTTTTGCCCTGTACCTGTTTGTTATTGGAAGCCGTCTGTCTCTTCCGAATGCTTTCGGTGTGATTTTTATGCCCGGAGGAGCCTGTCTTCTTTTGAATTCAGCCCGGTCTATCAGTCTTATTACATCGGTGATAAGGGCAGGCTCATAACCTTCTTTGACAATTGAATCAAGGTCTTTATCTTCCTCGACATACAGATGGATTATCCTGTCTAAAATCTCGTAAGGCGGCAATGAATCCTCATCTTTCTGGTCAAGGCGCAGTTCCGCGGAAGGAGCTCTGGTTATAATGCCTTCAGGGATGATTTCCTTGCCGTTCTTCGCGTTGATATAATCGCACAATTTATAAACCATTGTTTTTGGGATATCCTTGATTACCGAAAACCCGCCGGCCATATCGCCATAAAGTGTTGAATATCCTACGGCAGTCTCGCTTTTATTGCCTGTTGTCAACACCAGCCAGCCGAATTTGTTGGACATTGCCATAAGAATGTTCCCGCGGATTCTGGCCTGAAGGTTCTCGTGCTCGATACCCGGTTTGTCATCTCCGAGAGCATCCCTGAGGTCTTTTTCGTAGGAGTTGAGTATTTCGGATATTGGTATTGTGAACAGTTTAATTCCCAGATTGTCTGCAAGGGTAACTGCATCGTTGAAAGTACCGTCCGAGGTGAATTTTGAAGGCATGGTAACACAGACGACGTTCTCGCTCCCGAGCGCTTCCTGTGAAACTGCTGCGACAAGTGCGGAGTCTATGCCTCCGCTGAGTCCAAGCAGTACTTTCTTGAAACCGTTTTTAAGAACGTAGTCTCTTGTTCCCAGGACGAGCGCATTCAGAATCTCCTCTTCTTCCGTCATAGTTGAATCCGGTACTCTTTCAATTTCGTCCCTGGGCCACTCATGCTTCGGGCTGATAATATAGTAATTGCCATTAGTATCGTGTACTGCTTTTTCTTTCTCTGCTATCTCAAGATCGGCAACGAGCATGTTTTCTTCAAATCTCTGCGCCGAGGCTCTGATTTCTCCAACCGGACCTGCTATGACACCGCCGCCGTCGAAAATAAGCTCGTCCTGTCCTCCCAGGAGATTGTTGTAACAGACAAAAGCATTGGTTCTTCTTGCCATTTCGGTAACAAGCTTCTGTCTGATATCAATTTTGCCGGCATGAAATGGAGATGCGGAAATGTTTAGAATCACGTCTGCATGCTCCCGGATGCATGTCTGTTCAGCCCGGCCTCGTTCAACCCATATATCTTCACAAATGGTAACCGCGATGCGGACGTTATTTACGCAAAACACAAGTGGGTTGTCTCCCTGTTTGAAATATCGTTTTTCGTCAAAAACACCGTAATTAGGAAGCTCGAATTTTTTATATGTATCTACGAGTTTGCAATTGTCGATCAAGGCTGCGGAATTGAATATCTCGCCGTTTTCTAATTCAACGAATCCTATGATCGCGCAAATATCATTTGTCGCATGTCTGATTTTATCAATGGCGATTTTGTTATCACTGAGAAAAGAGGATTTAAGGAGAAGATCTTCAGGTGGATAACCGCAGACTGCGAGTTCGGGAAATGTGACGATGTCTGCCTGTTGCCTTCTGGCTTCGTTTATCCAGTATTCAATCTTCTTAAGATTTGAATCAAAATCGCCGACAGTCACATTTATCTGTGCCATTGCAACACGTACCGTCATATTGTTTTCCATCTTTCACCACCACAGGTTTGTTTCTTAACATTCCATACAGTCTAATAATATAACACAAGTTGTTATTGACAACATGAATATGTAAGTCATAACAGGATAGATTATGATTAAAAAATGGATATCTTGCATTTTGCAAATGACTAATTTAGAATTCATTATGTGGAACAACATATAACGGCAATATTGCCGTATCTCCGGGTGATAAAATGGATGAGAGAAGCAAGAAGTTAGAAAACCAGATATTAAAGATTTTGAAAGACTCCGGAAAAACCATGGGCAGCACAAAGATTACGGAAGAGCTTGCCATGGCAGGAATCGAATCCAACGAGAGGACGGTGCGATTTCATCTTCGCAGACTTGATGAGCAGGAGCTTACAGAAAAAATATCGAGAAGAAAGGGACGTGTGATAACGGCCCGCGGGATAACTGAGCTGGAAGGAGTAAATATTCTTGGCAGGTTGGGGTTCATTGTGTCGAAAGTAGACGGGCTGAGTTACAACATGAATTTTGACACTGCGAAAAAAGAAGGATCGGTTGTACTGAATGTTTCGTTTATTCCGATAAAAAGGATAGACAAGGCTATATCGGAGATAGAGCTTGCGTTCAGGGCAGGGCTTGGGATGGGCCGGCTTGCTCTTTTGAGAAAACCCGGGGAGATAATCGGGAAAATGGTTGTTCCTGAAGGCATGGTAGGAATTGGTACGATTTGCAGCGTGACGCTTAATGGCTTACTTTTGAAGGAAGGAATTCCGGTATTTTCCAGATTCGGCTCACTGTTGAGAATAGAATCCGGGAAACCGGCATGTTTTACTGAGCTTGTAGATTATCTTGGAACTACCGTTGATCCTCTTGAGGTTTTTTTGAAAGCAGGAATGACAAGTGTTGGAATGGCGGCAAGAGGACAGAGCGGTGTGATAGGAGCGAGTTTCAGGGAGCTGCCAATGGTTGCTGGAGCCAAGATGGAAATGATGCAGAAAAAGCTTGAGGAGCTTGGGCTTGTTGGAATCCTTGCCGTCGGTAAACCGAACCAGCCTTTATTGAATGTTCCGGTGAACGAGGGAATGATAGGGATTGCTGTTGTAGGAGGTTTGAACCCGATTGCCGCCGCTCATGAAGCCGGTATAAGAACAGATAATTCTGCATTACATTGTCTTGTTGACTTCAATGAACTTGAGGATTACGAGAAACTGAGTTCTCATATACCGGAACTTATTTGATACAGTTTGTGAGGCGCCATCATTGATGGAGTTTTCAAGTAAAATAGAAAAAAGAGAGCGGTTCGAGGAATACTCCATGCCGTATCTTAACATATTGTATGGAACTGCCCTGAGGATGACAAAGAACAGGACAGATGCGGAGGATCTTATTCAGGAGACTTACCTGAAGGCATTCAGGGCATTCAGTCAGTTTGAAGAAGGAACGAATTTCAAAGCATGGATTTTCAAAATTTTAACAAATACATACATCAACAGGTTTAAAAAAGACAAGAAGAGTCCTGAGCAGGTAAGTGTTGATGATATGGCTGATACGCTGATTTATGATAGAGTGACGAGTTTGCAGACGGGTTCGACAGATAATCCTGAACGGATATTCCTGAAAAAATTTATTCCTGATGAAATAAAAAGGGCTGTGGAAAATCTTCAGGACGAATACAGAATGACTTTCATTCTTTCCGATGTTCATGGGTTCACTAACGATGAAATAGCGGGAATCATGGAAGTAAGTGTCGGTACGGTTAAATCGAGGCTTTTCCGAGCCCGGCGGCTTTTGCAGCAGGCTCTTGTTTAATCCTGCGTATAAGGGAACATTCAGAATTTGCAACTGTTTAATTTAGAAGGTAGATAGATAATTACAGTTATGTTTGACTCATTACAACAAACATTATCGGGTTATGTAGGCGGGGCGCCGTTGATTGCTTATGGAGCGGCATTTCTTGCCGGATTTTTGACCAGTCTTACTCCGTGTGTTTATCCAATGATACCAATTACCGCGGCTTATCTGGGCGGGAGTTCCCGTGGGACATCCAGGATGCGCAGTTTTCTCATGGCGGTAAGTTATGTGCTTGGGATATCTGTTATGTATTCCGCGCTGGGTGCGATTGCGGCTCTGTCCGGAAAGATATTCGGAAGTTGGGTAATGAGCCCGGGCGTTAATATTGCAATAGCGGTGATTTTTATTTTGCTCGGATTGTCGATGCTGGATTTGTTCATGATTCCCCTGCCTGGTTTTCTAACGAATTTATCTTCGGGCGGACAGAAAAAGGGATATGTTGGCGCGTTTACCGTCGGTGTGGTTTCAGGATTGATTGCCACTCCGTGTTCCGCCCCTGTGATGCTCGGGATATTGACTCTCGTTGCCAGGGGGCAGAATGTTATTTACGGGATTTCGCTTCTTTTTGTTTTTTCGGTCGGCATGGGGATATTGCTCGTGGTAATCGGAACATTTGCAGGCGCGCTGGCGGCATTGCCTAAGTCAGGTCGATGGATGGAATTTGTTAAATGGTTTTTCGGCATTGCAATGATTGTATGTGGTGGATATTTCTTGTTTGTTGCAATAAAGCTGATGAAAGGTTAAGTTAATTATCAGTTACTTAATACGGGAGAAATATAACATGTTGATTGCACGCTTAAAGAGATTGCTTGTGATTTCACTTGCAATTGCAGCGCTTGCGGGTTGCAGCGGCGAAAAAAAGCAGGCAGAGGCAAATGGGATAATCCCCATGGATAAAGTGGTATTTTTTGATGTTGACGGGAAACAGAAATCGTTGGAAGAATTGTCGGAAGGAAAACCTTTATATCTTGCATTTTTTGCGAGCTGGTGCAAATCGTGCAGTCATGAAGTGCCTCAGAATAATAGTATTTACAGGAAATATATTTCACAGGGACTGGCTGTTTATGGAGTCAATATAGGTGATTCAAAAGAGATTATAAACGGCTTCGTGAAGAAATACGGAATTGAATATCCTGTTGTGAGAGACCCGGACGGAAGAACTGCCGGTCAATATTTCAACCTTTTAGCTTTGCCGTTGATTGTTGTAATAGACGCTGAGGGCAATGAAATTTATCATGGATCAGTGCCCCCGCCGAATGATGTAATTGAAAGTATACTGGGTGAATGAAGATGAGTGCGTTGAAGAAAATCGCAGTGTTTTCAGGCTTCCTGATTTTCGTCGTGATAATGGTGTATGGTTCTTCTCTTGCGAAGAAAGCCCCGGAACAGACTGTCGGCATGGGAAAAACGATTCTTGAAAACCAGAAAGGCAGGCCATTGTTTTTCGAGTTTTACTCTGATGGTTGTTCCATCTGCCAGGTCATGGAGCCGGACCTGAAAAAACTGGAAGCTAAATATGGAGATAGTATATATTTTGTAAAAGTCAACGTTGATGATCCTCAGGCACAGGATCTTGTTATGGAATTTGGCGTCCAGGGGCTTCCTTCGTTTTTCTGGTTGACATCAGAACTTGATCTGTATGATGCCGCAGAAGGCATGTTATCGATAGATTCAATTGAAATGGTGCTGAAATCTCTTGTGAATTTTCCGGAAGAGGAAAACAAAGAGATAGAGCCTGAAAACCCGGTTGACTGATATTTTTTGATTTTCTATTAAATATAACAGGTGGTACTGATGAGAAAAATCATATTTCTTTTGCTGATGAGCTTGTCGCTGGCTGTTGTTTTGAATTCGTGTGGACGGAGATCTGACCTGCCGGTCGAGCGGCCTTATCAAATGAGTGAAAAGCTGGAGTGGATGAGCTGGGGAGAGGCTGCGTTCAATAGAGCAAAAGAAGAAAACAAGTTGATCTTGATCTTTTTGTACTCCAACTGGAATCACCTGAGCATAGAAACGGACAGGCAGGTTTATTCAAGGCCTGAAATTGCGGAGCTTGTAGACAAATATTTTGTGCCGGTCAGGGTTAATTGTGATTTAAGGCCTGATGTATTCGAGGCTTTCAACAGGCAATATTTGAATGCGGTAATGACTCCTGCCGGCGGGCTGGTTTCAAATGTACCGGTGCAGGGTGAAGTGGAAAAATTCAAATCATGGTTCGAGCATGTTACCGAAGACTATCGTTCGGGAAAGCTCGCGGCTCCGCCACTCAGCAGCAGGGCATGGTGGCATCTTCCGGTGAAGCAGCCGGGGAAGCTGAATAAAGATATTCTCGGCAAAGCATATGGATTATTCAGGAAAGCGCTTGATGAAGATAGAAAGAAAATAGGGGCGGAAGGGCAGGCTTCAGGTATGCCGGGGTACGATGAGCTGGAAATGGCATATCTCAAAAAGTCGGTCGATGAAAATGATGAACAGAAAATATTCCTGAATGTTGAGTCCACCGGATTGAAAACATATTTTGATGCTGTTTGGGGCGGGATGTTCAGGCTTGGCGGGGATATGGAAGGTCCCGGAGCCAGAAGGGCGAAACTACTCGATGAGAATGCAAGGGCAATTGGGGTTTTGTCGAGTGCGTATCTGGTTTATGACGACGAATATTTTCTCGAAATGATAAAAAGCAATCTGGATTATATTAATAGTTTTTTAAGTTTGAGGAATGGCGGTTATTCGGGCAGTCAGTATTCGGATCTTGCGGGGCCGGCAGGCTATATGGAAGGGGCCGCGTTTTATTCGCTGGACGATGCGGGCAGGAAAAAAATTGGAATGCCCGCTATTGATAAAAACGTCTATGCCGACAGCAATGCTCTTCTTGTTAAGAATCTGATACAGGCTGCTGATGCTCTGTCTGATTCCGGGTTAAGAAATAATGCTGTCAATACTATGGATTACTTATTTGAAAAGCTGTGGAATGACGAAAAAGGAGTCGCTCACTACATTGACGGCAAGGGCCGCACGGGAGCATACGGTATTCTCAGGGACAATGTTTATCTGCTCGATGCAATGATTGAAGTTTACGAAAGCACGGGGCGGACGGATTATCTAAACCGTGCGGTAAAAATCGCGAAGCTGATCAACTCCAGGTTCACCAATCTGTCGGGCGGAGGTTACAGGGCGGTTGTAACTGATGAACGGTTGATAAAGTCGCTTGTTGGTGACCATCAACCGGTTGAGACAAACATGATAATGGCGGATTGTCTCAGGCGGCTGAATATTATAGCCGGAATTCAGACGTTTATAACAAGAGCTGAAAAAACGCTTGAGGATTTTGCGGGCGATTATTCGGCGGCGTCTTCGGTAATTCCCCCGGTTTATGCGGCAACGGTTCACAGGTTCACAAATAAGGCGCTGGTCTTAACGATAGTCGGTGACAAGAACAACAGTGTCACGGCGGAACTCAGACGCGAAGCCCGGAGGTTTTATGAACCTAATAAAGTGGTGATGACACTTGATCCGGTAGAAGATGCGAACGAACTCGGGCAATTGCCGTATAAGGCTAAACCGGAGCCGACTCTGTACGCATGTGTTGAAACAGCGTGTTCGCTGCCCATGGGAGACCCGGCGAGGGTGAATGAACATTTAAGAAATTTCGTCGGCACATACATGCACAACAGGGAAGACGGGTTCCGATTGCAGAAGCTTGGCCCGATTGAATAGTTTTCCGCTTTATCCGGGTCGAAATTCAGGAATGTTATTTGTCGAACCTATTCCCTGGAACGGGGCTTGGCGACCCGGTTGTTCTGTTGTTTCCAGCCTGTAACAACAAAAATGATACTTGCTGTATAGAGAATAAAAAGAGACATTCCGATAAGTATATTAATATGCACCATGTGTATTTCGAACCATAGCTGAAAGGGAATATACATGACTTCATACAAGTTGGCATACTGGCCATACAGTGGACAGCAGAGGAATATGAAAAACGACATTAGGATCGTGCCCCGGACTATATTCCCCAGGTATACATCCCCCAGGCCGGGGACAAGAATTGAAAGCAAAACAGCGACAAAGCGGTTTTTAGCCATTCTGACTGGTTTGTCGCCGGTGCGGATATTCAGATCACGAACACGGGATTCTGCAAGCATGAATTGAGCGTAAACCATAAGCGCTGTAAAAGGGATGAAACAGAATATCAATCCGCCTTGCCCGATTCCTTTAATCCACAACAGGACACTCGTTTTCCTGCGCAGTCTGTTCAGCGTCGAAGAAATGCCGCTGCCCGGCGGCGGCTCTATCGAATCGGTTTCCGGGTTCCAGAGGCCTGCTATGAAAGCGTCATAATCAAGAAAGGACACCAGCCCGCGTGGGGCGAGTTGCATATTGTGTGCGTCTACGCGCAGGCCGGAAGGCATGATAAGGTCGGCCATGCGCCTGAGTCCGCCTTCTTCATCATATACGGCCACAAAACCATCAGGAGTCACGAAATCGTCGAAGAATCCGATATAGATCTGGCTATGGACGGGATCGCACAGCATGCGGGTGGGCCAGAAGTAATGCTCCCAGTTGATAGGCCTGAAAACAGTATGGATAAGTGATTGTGACCGCGAATCGGGATTGGATGCGTCGAGCAAAGACCAGTGGGGGGAAATATTACTGTCCATTTCAGGCTCGAAGCGCTGAATTCGCAAATTGTTCGTTTCCGCAACGAGTACGGTTCCGTCCGGCATTTGCTCCAGACCGTTCGGAAAGTTGAATTGCATATCGTCAGAGCCGCGCTCTCCGATTGTCTTGATAAAAACTCCATCTTTGTCGTACAGCTTCAGGTTGTGGTTGAAGATATCCGATATAAGAATGTTTTTGTTATCGAGAATCTTTATTATGAAATTGCCGCTGAGTTCTTCGGCGCCGAAGCTGAAACTCAAGGTGCCGCCCGGTGTGAAAACATCTACCCTGTGCCGACCCGTGTTTGTGAGATAAATTCTGCCTTCCGTGTCAATATCAAACTCCAGTTTGCCTTCGAGCGGAACACGATCGACTTCGTGAAGTTCCCATTCTATTGTGCCGTAATCATTGAATGCGTACAGTCCCTTCGTGGTTGAAAGGTAATGCACATCGTCATGAATGCGGTACTGAATAGGAACTTCGGAAAAAGGCAGGGATGTGTTGGCGATAATCAACAACGCGGTAAACAGAATAAATGCGCCCAGAAGGATCATTACGGGTGTTTTGTAAGAGTTCTCGATTTCCTGGAATATATCTTTAAGCGTGATTTTCGGCAAGCCGGTCGGCGGGGTTTTCTTGTCATCACTGACTGCCCGGGAAATGCTGGGACCATGAGATTCGGATGGCCCCCCGGCAGGTGATGAAGTGTTTAAAATGCCCCCGCATTTTGAGCAGAACCTGGAACCGGGTTTTTGAGGCTGTCCGCAATTAGGACAGAATCTGGAATCCATAGATGTTATTCCTGACCATGATAATAAGTCTCCATTATACTCCAATATTTATTATGTGGATATCATTTTATGATATATATTAAAAATGGGTTATTTAATGATTATCATTTGAGGTGTCCGAGATAATTCATCGGGTTTTGTGCTACTCCGTTTTCTCTTATCTCGAAATGAAGGTGGCTTCCTGTGGAAATTCCTGAACTGTCCGCTTTCATGATGACCTGGCCTTTTGTGACTTTTTGACCTTCCCGAACCAGTATCTTTTTTCCGTGAGCATATACGGTGGAAAACAAGGGACCATGTTTGATTATCACTGTCCTGCCATATCCCGAACGCATTTTTGCCTGTATTACAACTCCGTCGGCTGCCGCGCAAATATCTTCGTTATAGCGAGCCCTAAGATCGATTCCTCTGTGATTGGAAGAAGCTCCTCTTTTTGGCGCTTTTCGGGGGCCATACGGTGAAGTTATATAAAATCTTCTTCCACATACCGGCGAGGAGAATTTCCCCGTGAATTTCTCTGAGGGACCCAATCCTTTTGTTTTTCTGATCTCGTTCTCTATTCTCGAATTTTCCTTCTCTAGTTCATCGTATTGTTTTTGCAGCAGGTTGACATCCTGTATTATCTCATCAAGGGCTTTTTTCTTTTCTCTATGCATGACTGCTACTTGCTGTTTCTGGTGAGCTATCATGTCTCTCGACTCTATTATTTTGACCCTGGCAGTTTCTACTTCGTTTCGCTTGGTTTTTATATCTTCACGCATTTCTTTGAGGTTTTTCATTATTTCAAGATCATTTTTCGTCAGCAGCCTGATATATGTTATTCTGCTTACAAAGTCGCTGAAACTTGTTGCATTAAGCAATACTTCAAGGTAGCCCGCATGGCCGTTTTTATAAAATGCAACCAGTCGATCCATGTATTGTTTTCTGTAGGCGAAAAATTTTTCAGATGATATATCGAGTTGTTTTTCTAAATAGAGCTCATGTGATTCGGTCTTTTTGAGTTCTTTCTGGGTTTTCGATAGTTTATATTCTGTGTTTGATAATTCTTTATCCAGTTTGTAGAACTGATTTGCTATTCCCTTTTTTTCCAGGTTCTTTTTATTCAGAAGTTGCTCGACCCTCTGTTTTTGCTTTTCGAGATCGAGTTTTTCTTTTTCCAGTTTTTCAGTATCGACAGAACCCGCAGGAACGCAATTTATCAACAGAATCAGAAAGACAATGGTTGTAACTGCAATTATCTTAGATTTCATAGTATGCAAAATAAAATGTTTCAAGTCATTCATCAACACAATGATAATAATGATTTCAGTTAATGTAAACCATGAATTTCTGATCCGAGTTTCTCAGTTCCTGTAATTGAGCATGATATTTGACGAGAATTGTTCTGACTCTGAATTTGAGAGTCGATGTAATTTCGCCGGTTTCAGGTGACATCGGCTTCACTATCAGATACTTTTTTGGTGTGCCGGGATTCTTTTTGTTACCAAAATATTTCTCATTTTCTTCGATCTCATCTTTTATGGCTTTTATCACGGTTTCGTTTTTTGAGAATTCTAAAGGGTTGCCATTGAATGGAACCGAGACTTTTTCTGCGATTTCCTGCAATTCTTCATTTTCCCATGGCAGTGAAACTATAGCTATGGAATAATCTTGCATTTCAGCATCGACCGCAACGGACTGAATCAAGTTTGTATGTTTTATAATATTTGCTCCCAGGGCATCGAGATCAACAAATTCTCCGTTAGCCATTTTTACCTGAAGCCCGGTCCTGCCGTGAACAAACAGAAAACCGTCTGAATCGAGATGGCCGATGTCGCCGGTGTGGTAGTATCCGTCGACAATGCTGCTCGCTGTCGATTTCTTGTCCTTGAAATATCCTTTGAAAACATTGGGGCCTTTCACAACAATTTCGCCCCTGGTGCCAGGCGGAAGAAAATATCGTTTTCCATCGCCGTCCAGCTCCATGGACAGGATTTTAACATCGACCCCGGGAACAGGCAGTCCGACGGAACCGCTTCTTCTCTGGTCGAACCTTTCTGTTGATATCACAGGTGATGTTTCGCTTATGCCATATCCTTCCTGGACGATAAAGCCTATGTTTTCGAGAGTTTTTGCGTGGGCAAGTTCCAGTTTCGCCGAACCGGAGACAGCGCGCCGAACTTTGTCAAGCCCGACTTTTTTCAGCACTCTGCGCCCGATGATTCTACGACGAAGCAATGATTTCACAGGCCTGTTTGAATAGTCTGCCGAGAGATCCATCCATCCATTTGTCAGTTCCAGAACTTTGTCACGCATACCCTCCGCAAATTTCTTATAAACAAGCGGCACTCCTGTAAACAGGGTGGGGCGGATAATCTGAAGATCGTCAAGCAGTGTCGTTTTGTGAGAGTACCATATTTCAGCGCCGTTCAACAGCGTTGCAAGTGTTATGAATCCCTGAAAGGAATGTGCCTCCGGCAGAAAAGCAACGAGCCGTTCGCGAGGTTCCACTTTGAGCAGACTGGAACAGCTTTTTACATTTGACATTAAATTATAGTGTGAGAGCATTACCCCCTTCGGCATTCCCGTTGTTCCGGATGTATAAATGAGCCGGGCAGTGTCACCGGCTTTTGTGTCCGCTATCCTGTCATCTATCAGGGTTGAATTGCTTTTTGATTCATTAAGAATGTCAGTGAAAGGAATTTCATTGGATTTGTAATGGATCTTTTTTGTATCGTCGCCCATGACGATAATGTGTTTCAGAGGTGTTTTTCCGGCGGACAGGATATTCCTTATTATTTCGAGATACTGCGGGCTGGTGAAAAGGATTTCTGTTTCGCTGTCATTCAGTTTGTGGTCAATCATTTCGCTGTTTTTAAGGTCGTAGTCGTACAGTCCCCACGAGACACAGTTCGAGCACATTACGCCAATATCGCCCAGAGTGTATTCAGGCCTGTTTTCAGATATAAAGCCAATGTTTCTGTTTATTGGCACATTGAAATTATCGACGAGAAAAGCGGCTATTTGTTTTGGAATATCAACAAGTTCCTGGAATGAATAGGTTCCGGAATAAGGGTCATCCGGTGTTTTCCTGAATCTGAGAGAGGGACGGTTTTTGAACACCTTTGCTGCTTCGATATATGCCTGAGGTATTGTATCGACAAGCTCGATTTTTGGGTTCAACATAAATACTACCCTTATTGTTTATTCACTTTTGCAATGAATTTATTTAGAGTAACATGTTTATTTTATCAACGTCAAGTTACAGCTGTCTGTGAATATTGCTATTGAATTATTTCAATGTATTCAACGGATTCAGGTTCATGATCTTCGATATTGGGAACAAAGTTTCTGTGGAAAACCCCGTTGAATTCATAAGATTCATATTCACTCAGATCGAGCAGTTCGAAATAGCTGGCCCTTTTGGTTTTAGAAGTATCGGCGGCAGGTTTTTTGACGGCAGGCTTGTCAGGTGCCTGTGAGGTCTGGATTACGCTTGCCGTGAAATGGCTTGAATCGATCGACATGATTTCCTTATATGCATCGTTTGAATTGTCGAATCCTTTGATAGCAGTATGATAAATAATGATCCCATCCATATTTTCTATAACGATTATAGGATTGTATTTAAGCTTTTTGAGCTTTTCCATTTCTTCCATGGCATTATTTTTATAAAGGAAGTTAGATGAAGTTACATAATACTTTGCGATTTGAGGTTCCTGTTGAGGTTCCTGAACAGCTTTCGGTTTTTCGATTTTCTTCGAGATGGTTTGAACCGGTTGTTCGTCAACTTTCGCGATAACCGGGCCCGTTTCAGATACAGGCTCAGGCTCTGAAACCGGTTCTGAAGCAATGACGGGTATGTCGACTGGTTTTGGTTCCGGCGCTATATATTTTCTAGGCTCGTTGTAAGGAGCTTCCATATCCGAAGGATTGAGCTTTCTGTATCTGTCTATGAGAGCCGCAGTCTCTGCGTTTGTCATTTCTTTTTCCGGCTTGAAACTGTTGTCCGGGTAGCCACCCATCAGGGGATATCCTTCGAGCGATCTCATTCCGCGGGATGCCAGGTAAATTATTGACTGATCCTCTGCCGGGAGGTTCAGCGCATCGGTGTAGAAGTCTTTCTTATCAAATTCTGAAGGCAGCTTAACGCCGGCGATATCGAACAGATCCCGCAGCGCTTCAATTCTCATTATTCCGCCTGTTTTCAGAAGGCCTTCAAGATAGTCCAGGTTTATTCCGAGAGACGAAAGACTGTTTTTCAGATTGGTGATATTCTGCTTTTTTTCTTTTTCAGGGGCGGATGCGATTTTTGAAAAGTCCATAGATGTATCGAGAACAGTTATATAGTCTTCCAGAGTTCTCGGGACAAGGTTTTCATTTGATATACTGAGAAGAACTTTATAATGGCCCGGGAATACTTCATTTCTCATTAAGATGTCCCTGTTAATAACCAGTCTTTTCGGGCCGGAACGCTCATAAGTGCCTTCCTGAAGAGTAAATGCCTGCTTTGATGCATCGGAAGATTGAAGTAAAATGCTTCCTGATACAGGATACGGAGTTTTGAAATAGACAGTTACAGGAGCTTTGAACAGATCGGTTGTTTGTGTCAGGAAGAGCAACCTGTAGAATTCCTCTCTTGAGGTCTTGCTGTCGGGATCGAATTTTTCCAGATCCTTGTTCGGGTAAAATCCGTCTTTAGCCAGAGATTCAACGAAAGGTTTCGCCCAGTGTTTGTCTAAATCATTGAAGTCGGAGTGAGTTGAAGCAGGAATCATAATAACCTTGGGATCAATTTCAAAATCGGCAACCTGAACCTGCTTGGTAGGAGCCTGTGCCGGTGTTGCCGGCGTTGTGTCCGTCTTCTCGCCTGTTCCTGTCGTTGTTTCTTTTTTCCCGTCCTCTTTTTTCCCTTTTCCTTCGATTTTTTTCCCGGGTTCTTTTTTATCCTGCGTAGCAGCCGGTTTCAAAGGTTGTTCGTATTTCTGTTCCTGTTCTTCCGTTTTCTTCTCGTCTTTTTTCTCAAGCTCGGAGTATGGTTCTTTCCATTTGCCTTCATCCGGTTTATAACTAACAGTCAATATCAGCGGTGAACTATAAGAATCGATATAGTTGTAGCTTGAAATCGAGGCATGATACTTATCAGTAGTATATGTTGCGCCGACAGTAACCGACCTGTCGTCACCCCTTTCCGAGGTTACGCCCTGAGAATGGAATCCGGCGCGCGCGGAAGTTTCTTTCCCGGGGAATCCGTATTCAGCGCCCATATATAACATATCATCATTCCGTTCGGCCCCGGAGAGAGTCTTTATGTGAGATACTCTTTTGTATCCGGCATAGAATTCGAGCCATTCCCTGAATGGATATGAGACACCGAGGTTAAATATCACCGGCATCGTAACTTCCTGCCGCCCGGTGATTGTATCGTACTCACTTGTAATGCTGAGAAGATTGCTGATAGTGGCGCCGACTCTGATTCCGTTGTCCAGTTCCTTGTGAGCGCCTACGTCGATAGTAAAAAGACTTCCGTCATCGCTTGGGACTTCTTCATATGTGCCGCCCGGAACAGATCTCAAAAAGGATGGAGCTGAGAATTTATACGCCGATACGCTTACACCGGCAACATATTTCTGGAAGCTTTTGCTTGTGGTGTAGGTAACACCGGTTCTTTCAAGGCCGAATTCATCGCCCGAGAATAACGTGTAAGCGTTATGTTTCTTTGCATACGAGAGTATGAAATAAGAAATTCCCTCAGTATCATCAATGCCGTCGTAGCTGCCCAAAGATAATGAATATCTTAAAGCGTCTGTTTTTTGAATCAATGATGGGTTGGTGAGATAGTCAAGAGTGTCCGACCGGGAACCGCAGGCGAGGCCGGAGTTCGAGGCTGATGTTGCGCCCAGACCGAAAATCTGCTGGCCCTCGAATTCGGAATATGCGCTTGTTGCGATCAATGATACTACGCAGCATACGAAAAATGTGACCAGTATTTTTTTTGCATAAATTTTCACATTTATTACCTTACCACAAAATACGCAAAAAAGTTACATGCTTTCAGGCGCAGAAACTCCCAGCAGCCTCAAACCGTTTGCCATGACGGTTTTCACTGCAAAGCAAAGAGCAAGCCTTGTGCTCGAAATTTCAGCTTCATCCTGAGATACGACGCGGACATCGTGATAAAAAGAATGAAAATCGCCTGCCAGTTCAGTAAGGAATGCGATTATTCTATGGGGTTCGCGTGCCGCAGCAGCAGACTGGATTTCCCATGGATAGTCCGCAAGTCTTTTCATCAATTGGAGTTCACGATCGTGCGTGAGCATATTGAAATCCCCGGAAACCGATGTCTCGATTCCGTTTTCTTTCCCTTTTTCAATAAGGCTGCATATCCTGGCATGCGCGTATTGAAGATAGAAAAGCGGGTTCGCTTCGGATTTTTCGCCTGCAAGCTCGAGATCGAAATCCAGATGGCTTTCCCTGCTTCTTGTGAGGAAAAAGAATCTGGCTACGTCTTCTCCTACATGATCGATAAGATCATCAATCGTAATCATCGTGCCTGCACGCTTGGACATTTTTACATATTCGTCGCTTTCTTTGAAGCGAACGAATTGAATAATAAGAACTTCAAGTTGATTCTCATCATAGCCAAGGGCCTGAATCGCTGATTTCATTCTGTCGATATATCCGTGGTGATCAGCGCCCCAGACATCGATAACAGTGTCGAATCCTCTCTGATACTTATTGTTGTGATATGCTATGTCCGCAAGAAAATATGTAGGCGTGCCGTCGGATTTCTTCAGCACCCTGTCTTTTTCATCGTTGTATTTCGTCGATCTGAACCAGTAAGCGTCATCATCGACATAAGCTTCATCTCTTGAAGTCAATATATCCAGGGCCTGTTGCACAAGACCCTGTTGATGAAGCACATGTTCTCTGAACCACTCATCGTAAACCACGCCGAACCTGCGAAGAGTAAGTTTTTGCGCTTCAAGCATTCTCCGGATTGCGAACTCCGCGATAATCGGTTTGCGTTCAGCGGCCTCTTTTCCCAGGATGCTTTCTCCGTATTCTTCGAGAAGCGCTTTCGCGGTGTCTATAAGGTATTCGCCTTTGTAACCGAGTTGTTCGGGATCAATTTCCTGTCCCAGCAGCTCTTTTGCTCTTAGCTCGACGGAATCCGTGAGATTGTTGATCTGGTTGCCGGCATCGTTGACATAAAATTCCTTCTGTGTGTCGAACCCTGCTTCCGACAGGATATTGGCCAGAGTGTCTCCGAAAGCCGCAATTCTGCCGTGGCCGACCGAAAGAGGGCCGGTGGGGTTCGCGCTCACGAATTCAACCTGTATTTTCTTCCCGCCGCCGAACGCGGACTTTCCGTAATTGTTTCCGTTCTCAATTATCTCGGGTATCACATTTTGAAGGGTTTCGTTTTTCAGGCTGAAGTTTATGAAGCCGGGTTTAACGGCCTCGATTTTTTCAAACGAACCATCATCCAGTTTGCGTGCGAAATCTGTAGCGATCTCAAAAGGAGATTTCTTTAATAATTTCGCAAGCATAAAAGGGATGTTGCATGAATAGTGTCCGTAAGCTTTGTTTTTAGGAGTTTCAAGAGGCACATCGAAATATGAATTAATATTATCGAGCCCAATATTTTCTTCTAAAAGAATTTTGAGAATGTTTTGTCTTAGCTTGTCTGCGATCATAGTATCGGTTCCGTTCGCGCGTCAGGTGTATTTCCATATCGGGGTTCATATTACGGAGAAATAAACCCCGGTTGAATACGACTTTAATAATTTAAACTATAAAAGGCCCTAATGTAATAATTTCGTCAAAAAAACCAGTATTTTTCAATTTAATTATTTTGTAAGGTTATCCTTTCAGCTCGATCAGCCTGTCCGCGTTCACGGCACCTTTTCTTATGATAATGATATTTCCGTTTCTGACGGAAGCAACGGTAGAGGCAAGAGCTTCCGGGAGAGTTCCGGCGTCGATAGCCGCATCGATTCGCCCGGGGAACATTCTCAGGGCTTCGCTGCATGAGCGGGTTGGCTGCTGATTACTCGGATTGGCGCTCGATGCAGCTATAGCGCCTCCGCATCTTCTTATCATGTCGAGGCAAACAGGATGGTCCGGCATTCTGAATCCGATATTCCCGAACTTTCCAATAGCATCAGGGATTTCGGCGCCTTCCACATCGAGAACCAGCGTGAGCGGTCCCGGCCATAATTTGTCCATGATTTTGTTCGCGAGAGGAGATATCTTCGCGCCGAATTTTTCCAGCATTTCCCTGTCCGATATCAGAAGTTGCAGGGGTTTTGTCTGGGGCCTTGCTTTAAGTTCGGTAAGTTTTTCAACTCCCGTTTGTTCGGGCATAGCTCCGATTCCATAAACTGTCTCTGTCGGAAAAATTATTATTCCTCCTGTTTGCACTTTCTCGGCAAATTTATCAGATTCATCCGGCCATTGCCCGGCTTTTATAATTAATGTCGTTTTTCTTTCCATCCTGTTACTATCCTTTCCACTCCCGACAGATCGCGGAATGCCTCAACATTAACCAGACCTGCCTCGTTGAAAATCCGGCTGGTTTCCCCGGCCTGATTTATTCCGATTTCCATCGTTATAAGCCCTCCGGGTTTCAAATATGAAGGAGCTGTTTTCAAAATATTTCTTATTGTCGCAAATCCGTCTTTCCCGCCGTCAAGTGCTGCGTGAGGATCGAAATCTCTTACTACCGGGTCAAGCCCCGGTATATCGACTGAAGGGATGTAGGGCGGATTCGAGACGATCAAATCAAATTGTTTGTTTTCATCAATATTTTCGAAAAGATCCGATTCAATAAAACGGATTCTGTCCTCAATATTTAATAAGCGAGCGTTTTCAGACGCAAGCGCTGTTGCTCTTATGGAGATATCGACTCCCATTGCATTTGCCGCTTTATATCTATGTAGAAGAGATATAGCTATTACTCCCGTTCCTGTTCCGATATCAAGGATCATTTCCGGTTCAACATTGTTTTTTTCAAGGAGATTAACGGTTACTTCGACAAGCACTTCGGTTTCGGGTCTTGGTATGAAAACGCCCGGCTCGACTTTGAACACGTATGAAAGGAAATGAGAATCGCCTACCACAAGCTGAAGGGGTTCCCCCCCGGCGATTCTCTTGCTCAGTTCTCTGAGCCTGTCCAGTTCTTCGTCGTTGACAGGGTTGTCGTGAGAAGCGTAGATCTGTATCCTTTCGATGTTCAATACGTTTGAAATCAATATTTCAGAAGTAAACCGGGGATTCTGAATACCGTGTCTCTTTAAATAACCTGTCATTTTCGTATGAGCTTCGAGAAGAGAGAACAATTTGGTTACTCGCTTTCCTGAAGTTCAGATTCTTGTTCTTTAATTTGCTCAACCAGTGGTTCAAGCAGCGGGTCCATCTCGCCGGCGATTATGGTTTCAAGCTTATAGAGAGTGAGGTTCACTCTGTGATCTGAAACCCTGTTCTGCGGGAAGTTGTAAGTTCTGATTCTTTCGCTCCTGTCGCCTGATCCGACCTGGTTTTTCCTGTCTGCGGCGATCTGCTGTTGTTGTTCTTCCTGAAACTTGACAAGCAGCCGGGCGCGCAACAGCCGCATTGCTTTTGCGCGGTTCTGATGCTGCGAGCGCTCATCCTGGCATTCAACCGTTATGCCGGTGGGTCTGTGTGTGATTCTGATAGCGGAATCTGTTTTATTGACATGCTGACCGCCTGCTCCCGATGCCCTGAAAGTGTCCACTTCTATATCATTAGGATCTATGTTTACCTCGACTTCATCCGGTTCGATGAGGATAGCCACAGTTGAAGCAGATGTGTGTATTCTTCCTCCGGCCTCTGTAATGGGAACTCTCTGGACTCTATGAACTCCGCTTTCGAATTGGAGCAAGTTGAAAGCGCCATCGCCCTTTATGGAAAAAATAATCTCTTTGAATCCCCCGAGCGCCGACGGCGCCGAGCTGATAATTTCATATTTCCAGTTCTTTGACTCAGAATATTTAATGTACATATTGAAAAGGTCGCCTGCGAAAATAGCTGCTTCGTTTCCTCCCGTGCCCTGCCTTATTTCTACAATGACAGGTCTGTTCTCAACAGTCTGTGCCGGGTTGAACAACTCCTCGATTTCCTTGCTGAGATGTTCGATCTGGGTTTCAATGGAATCAATCTCATCCCTGTATAGGATTTTCATTTCATCGTCGGTTTCGGACGATATATTTTCTTTGCAGTTCTCAAGTTCTGTTTCGAGCTTATGGAATCGATCATGCAGGCGTTTTGACGGCTCGAGGCTATTGAATTCTTTTGCAAGGTCTTTGAGCTTTTCAGGATCGGAGGATATATCGCTGGACGCGAGGCTGTTTTCTATTTCAGTGTATCGTTTCGCGTTGAATTCGAGTTTTTTTAAAGTATTTTGTTTGAGACTCATTATTAAGTTTCCGCCCTGAAAAAATTAAAGCTCCGCGTGAGCGGAGCCTGTATTCAAGCAATAACCGTATCACAAAAAAGCGACGGTAAATTTTCAGTATAGAAAGCTAATCTTCTTTTGTCTGTTCCTGCGGAGCATCTTCGCTTGTGTCTGCTGCGGCAGTATCATCGTCCACGCCGGTATCCTGCTCTTCGGCAGTTTCTGCAGGAGCAGTGTCGGATTCCGCGGGAGCGGCATCGGCAATTTTGGTTTCTTCAACAGCGCCGGTTGATTGCTCTTCAACCGGTTCGGTCGCTGTATCTTCAGCTTCAAAATTGTTTATATCAATTTCCTTTGCTGATGCGAGCTCAGACTCTTCTTCGCTGGTGAGTTTTCTTTTCTTTTTCTTTTTGTACTTTTTCTGAGCTTCATCGCCATATTTTCTGAAGTATTTATCCACGCGCCCGGCAGCGTCTACAAATTTCTGCTTGCCGGTAAAAAATGGATGACAGCTTGAGCAGATATCAACTCTTAATTCCGGCAGCGTGGAACCGACTACAAATTCGTTACCACACGCACACCGAACTTTGGCTTCTTCGTGGTAATTAGGGTGCGTTTTCTGTTTCACAGCAAATCCCGCCTTTCAGGCTAATTCGTCTTATCACAAGCATTATATATTAGCAATGAGCTTGGCAAAGTTCAATCCCCGGCAAATAATTTCTAAGTTGATGAGTACTGAAGCGAACTGAGGAATTGATCATTGGTTTTCATGGATGTCATTCTGTCAATGACGAGTTCCGTTGCCTGTTGTTCATCAAGCGCATTGATAAGCCGCCTGAGTTTCCATATTTTTTCCATCTCTTCTTTGGTGTAGAGCAGTTCTTCATGCCTCGTGCCGGATTTAACAATGTCAACAGCCGGGAATATTCGTTTGTCCGCAAGTGTTCTGCTGAGCTGAATTTCCATGTTGCCTGTGCCCTTGAACTCTTCAAAAATGACCTCGTCCAGCCGGCTTCCCGTTTCAATGAGTGCAGTAGCGATTATTGTTAGTGAGCCGCCGCCTTCGAGTTTTCTTGCAGCCCCGAAGAACCTTTTGGGTTTGTGAAGAGCGTTTGGATCAAGTCCCCCGGAAAGGGTTCTGCCGCTGGGTGGTACGGTGAGGTTATATGCTCTCGCAAGTCTTGTTACGCTGTCGAGCAATATAAGGACATCTTTATCCTGTTCCACAAGCCTTTTTGCCCTGTCAAGTACAAGTTCGGCAACGGCTGTATGGTGTTCGGGTTTTTCATCGAAGGTAGAGCTTATAACATCGCCTTTAACGGATCTTCTGAAGTCGGTGACTTCTTCGGGCCGCTCGTCGATAAGAAGCGCCATTACGATAATATCTGGATGGTTTGAAGTTATGCTGTTTGCAATTTTTTTCAGCATGATCGTTTTCCCTGCTTTCGGGGGAGCAACGATCAATGCGCGCTGGCCTCTTCCGGTGGGAGCGATGAGATCAATAACCCTGGTGGATATATCGGTCGGGTCAAATTCCATTTGGAGCCGCTGATTCGGAAAGACGGGAACCAGTGAGTCAAAGTCTTTTCTTTTCTTTAGCTCCTCCGGTTTTGAGCCGTTTATTGCTTCCACCCTGAGCAGGCTGTAATACCTCTCGTTATCCTTGGGAGGCCTGATCTGTCCTGCAACAATATCTCCCGGTCGCAGCCCAAACCTCTTGGATTGGGATATTGATACATATATGTCGTCTTTTCCCGACGTATACCCGTCTCTTCGAAGAAAGCCGAATCCATCGGATACAGTCTCGAAAATTCCCTCTCCGAAAAGAAGCCCGTTTTGTTTTGAGCTCTTATCTTTTATTTTGTTTATCAGTTCCTGTTTCCTGTATTTCTGTGGGCTTTTGATTCCTGCTTCACTAGCAATTTTGTGAAGCTCTGTTACGGTTTTTGCTTCGAGTTCTGCCAGATCCATGATTCCTCCCTGGTGGTATTTCGCATATTAAATATTTATTTTTTATTCATTCATGATGTTTATACACATAAGAATTTGTGCTTCGTGGAATTGGGCCGAAAGGTTAAATATAATCCCCATTCATATTTAATTAATATTACACATAAAAACAGGACCATTCTTTGAAGGATTCACCCGAACAACTTGAGCTTTGTTAAATGTTAGCTGTCGAGGGAAGTCCGAACAGAGTTGCTGAAACAGTTCGGAAACGGCCATTCTTATAATAAGATGCAAATCGTTATGTGTCAAATATTATAGAAAAATTATCTGAGCGCGTAAATGTCGGTCAGATTTCTATATTTCTGATTGAAATCCAATCCATATCCCACTACGAAGTCGTCATTGATAACAAAACCATTGTAATCGACCGGAACGTTCACTTCTCTTCTGAAAGGTCTGTCGAGAAGTGTGCATACTTTCAGGCTCGCGATATTTCTGGCTCTCAGGTTATTGATAAGGTAATTCAGGGTAAGGCCTGAGTCGATTATGTCTTCCACAACAAGAACATGCTGGCTTTCTATAGGAAGGTCCAGGTCTTTTATAATTCTTACTACACCTGAAGATTTGGTGGCGTTTCCATAACTGGATATAGCCATGAAATCATAAGCAACCGGTATTGTAATGTATCTGACGAGATCCGCCATGAACATGAGCGCTCCCTTCAGAACACCAACACAAAACAGTTCTTTTCCCTCGTATTCTTTCGATATTTCACGTCCGAGACGCTTGATGGTTTTTTTAAGCTCTTTTTCTGAAATTATCTTTTCGAGTGTCTGATCACTCCCACTCGATAGTTCCGGGAGGTTTACTGGTAATGTCGTATGCGACACGGTTGACTCCTTTCACTTCGTTGACAATACGATTGGACATTTTTTCGAGCAGATCATAATCCAGCCTGGCCCAGTCACTTGTCATGCCGTCTTCACTCGTGACGGCGCGAATGATTATAGGATGTGCATAGGTTCTTTTGTCTCCCATGACTCCAACGGATTTGATAGCCGGGAGAACCGCGAACGTCTGCCATATTTTATATTGAAGACCCGCATTGCGGATTTCTTCCATGATTATCTCATCTGCATCCTGAATGATCCTGATTCTTTCTTCCGTAACTTTCCCGATAATTCTGATCGCGAGACCCGGACCCGGGAACGGCTGCCGCCAAGTTATCTCTCTGGGGATTCCGAGTTGTGTGCATAATGCACGCACTTCGTCTTTGAAAAGAAATCTAAGTGGCTCTATTAATTCAAATTTCATGTCTTTGGGAAGCCCGCCGACATTGTGATGAGATTTGATCGTTACGGACTTGCCCGTTCCGCTCGAGTGGCTTTCTATGACATCGGGGTAAAGCGTGCCCTGCGCGAGAAAACCCACTTTCCCGAATTTTTTGGCCTCTTCTTCGAACACCCTTATGAACTCATGCCCGATTATGTGTCTTTTTCTTTCCGGAGACGTAACATTAAAGAGCTTCTTAAGGAATCTTTCTTTGGCGTTGACATGCGCCAGGTTGATTTTAAAGGTGTTTTGAAACGTGTTTACGACCTGTGCGGATTCACCTTTTCTCATCAGCCCGTGGTCTACATATACGCAGTTCAGGTTTTTCCCGATGGCTTTGTGGCAGAGCACCGCCACCGCGGAAGAATCCACTCCTCCGCTGAGAGCGCACAGGACTTTCCCTTTGCCCACTCTTTCCCGAATATCATTTATGGCTATGTCAACATAGTTTTCCATCGTCCAGTTGCCTTTGCAGCGGCAGGCTTTTAAAGCGAAATTCCTGATGATTTCGATTCCCCATGGAGTGTGAACGACTTCCGGGTGGAACTGGACACCGTGAAAATTCCTTTTAAGGTCCGACATTGCGGCTACCGGCGAACTGTTTGTATGTGCAGCGATCTCGAAGCCGGGTGGTGGAGACAGTACGATATCTCCATGGCTCATCCAGCAGATAAGCTGTGGGTTCAGGCCTTCGAACAGAATCCCCGGCCTGTCCACATGCATCTCGGTTCTTCCGAATTCTTTTCTTTCCGATTTGCCTACTCTTCCGTTCAATTGCAATCCCATCAATTGCATGCCATAACATATCCCCAGTATCGGGATGCCGAGTTCAAACAATTGAGGATCTGTTTTTGGAGCGCCTTCGTCATATACGCTTGAAGGGCCTCCTGAGAGTATTATACCCTTGGGTCTCATCTCTACGATTTTTTTAATAGGTATGTTATGAGGGTGTACTTCCGAATAGACATTGCACTCTCTTACTCTTCGTGCAATCAGCTGGTTGTACTGTGCTCCAAAATCAAGCACTATTATTAAGTCTTTATCAGGAAATAATTTCAGTTGATTATCCATATATTACCCATGTTTTAAGGATTTGAAGTCTGCCCGCCGGTGTTTAAGCAATCCCGCACGGAATTGTAACAAAGCGTATGTGAGCAGTCAACATTTATTAGCTGTTACCTCAGGCGTTACGTTAACCCGGATTTCTCTGTGAGAAATCCGGAAAACCTCGATAAGGCCAAGCCTACTGTGTCACAGCGGCGATTCGGGAACGGTCACATACGCTACAGTATGCTCCCTCGACACTTACTTGCTGTTCCTTGTATTATCAGCCTTATCACGATTTTCACCTGCACTGGTGAGAAATGCAGGTTAATAGCGGTCGTCTATTGCTATAGATTACCTTGTTCTATATTATAGGAACAAATATTTGTAACGAACATTTATATTTTCTGAGGTCGAAACGGGAGCAAGGGTTATGAAAAAGTTTTTGATGTTTATTGTTGCGGTTGTGATTGTTGTTTCAGCGGTTTTTGTTGTTGTTTCGGGTGCGGATGCTGAAATAAAGGATCAGAAGTATCTGGAGATGAAGGAGCAGACGGAGGCTTTGTATCTCGTGCAGGGCCTTTTGAGCTGGTTTGTCAGAACACAGGGAGAGAGGAGCGTTTTCGAGGAAAGCTATAAAGGGCATGAAGACCTGTTCTCGAAGGATTCTGTCGAGTATCTGACTCAGCTCATGAAGAATCCCGGCCTGACGGATGACGACAGAAAGAAAGTCAGGTATTTGAGAAATGCGTTTCTGCTGGAGTATGTTGCCATAGAAACAGCCGGGTATGGCGATATGATAAATGATGCCGAGTCGGAAACGACCGTTGAGCTGGACTGGGTTGACAGTCCGGTTCCGTACAGGCAGCTTCTTTCGATGATGGCGAACGAAGAAGACCCGGAAAAGAGACAGAAACTTCAGTCCGCGCAGGCCGGGGTCTGGAAGGAAGTGCTCAACCCGATCTACGCCGAGGAGGAGGAGCACGTAAAAAGGCTTTCAAAAGAGCTTGGTTATAAGAGTTATGTAGCCCTGGCGGAAGAGTTCCGGGAAGTTGATCTGAAGGCATTCATAAAGACAACGGACAAATTCAAAAAAGAAACAGATGAGATGTACAGAGTTCTGTTCGAGCAGGAAGTGAAAGAGGTGATGGGGATTACGCCTGAGGAATTCACCCGCGCGGATATTCAATATTTCGCGTCTGTGCCTGCTTTCAAGACGTTTTTTCCGGCGGAGCTTACGATTCCTGCTTTCATGTATTTCCTCGAAGGCATGGGGCTCGATCTCGAAACAAAGGCCGGAACGAAAATTAAGATCGACGACGAAATCCGGGAAAAGAAGCATCCGAGAGCGGCCTGCTATTCGATGACGGTGCCGGATGATATCAGAATAACGGTTAAACCTTCCGGCGGCAAACCCGATTTTGAAACGTTTTTCCACGAGGGCGGGCACGCAATGCATTATGCGAACACCGAGGAAAAGGACTGGGAGTATCAGTCACTCGGGAATAATGCGGTCACGGAAGGGTTCGCCATATTTTTTGAAAACATATGGGGCGATTATGAGTGGCTTCTCAAATACAGAGAACTGGTAGAGGAATACAACAGGTTCCAGCCGGTAGATAAAAGAGTTCCGGTCATGACGGATTCGGACATGGGAAAAATCATAAGGAACAATGTGTTCTGGAAAGTTTACATGGTGAGGCGTTACAACTGGGCGAAGCTGCTCTATGAATCCATCCTGCACGGCGGGGAAAAAGAGTATTACGCCGATTTTTACAAAGGCGATTATGATGATCCGCACAGGGTTTATAAAGAACTTTTCAGCGAGGCATACGGGTTCAAGCTTACCGATACGGAAGCATTGAGATTCAGGACCGATGTGGATTCGTTTTTCTACGCGGCGGATTACGCGAGGGCTTTCCTGCTTTCGGAGCAGCTTGATATGTACATGAGGAATAACTATGGGAAAAAGTGGTTCGACGATACAAGAGCGGGTGACGATCTCAGCAAGAAGTTATGGGCTCTCGGAAACAAACCGCACGCGAACGAAGTTGCGGTTCTCGCCGGGTTCGACAGTGTTTCCTATGATGTGTTCAAGAAGAGAATCGAGGAGCAGCTTGAGCTTGCGGACAGGCTGATCAACGGAAAATAATTTGATTAATAGAGCTGATAGTTTAACCTGCGCTGGTGAGAAATGCAGGTTAATGGTATGAATCAGGCCGGGGAGATGTCCCCGGCTTTTTTATTTGCAACTTCGTTTCCGTTGCTTTTTTTCGGTGGTATCAGAGTCGTGAATCCTAAGTTTTTAATTTCCGTCTCATGATATATTCCGCTCGAAGTTATTACCCTTACTGTTATATTGTCATCGTTGTCCATAGCGACGAATATACTGTAGCCTTCTTTCTCACGATGGATTCTTGCGGTTTTGTTTTTCCATTGGTCCGGGAATCCGGGGTTTATGATTTGCCTGTCTCCGAAATCGCGGAAGCCTATGATGACGTTCATGACGAGCAAACCGGAGACAAGCCTTGTTATGAAATGTTTCGATGTGTGGGGGAGCGTGTTCGCGAAAGTTATGAACTCCCATGCGAGATCGGCGGCTTCTCTGTGATATCCGTATTTGATCATTCCGTTGACGGTTGAATATATGCCTGTTGAAAGTCCCGGGAAGTTAGATATGAGAGGTAATTTTTCTTTCAGTATTTCTTTTTTCCTCATCATCATTCCGGCCTGGTCTTTTGACGGTATCATAGCTCCGAGAGATGAAAATCCTCCGATCAGCGAGCCCGGCTGGATTTCGCCTCTTATGCTGTCATAGAAGAATTGTTCATTGTCGCTCCAGAGATGTTCTATCATTGCTGTCCTGAGCATGCTGTGCATATCCTGGAATTTGCGAGCTTCTTTTTCCCTGCCGGTTATTGCTGCAATGTCCGCTGCCCATAACAATTGCATTGCCATCATTGAATTGAGCGCGACGGAACGGACATCCATCATTTTCGATTTCAGTTTCGGCGATTCACGTCTCAGCTCGTTTATGAAATCGTCTGAATTGAACCATCTGGTATTTGCGCGGATATACAGTCCGTCGCTTTCCTTTTTATGCAGGACCAGCCAGTCGAAATATTTTTGTATCCGTTCGAATACTTCCTGGATATCCGGCAACGCCGAAAACCGGTGTAATGCTGAAACAGATTCGATTATGAAAGGAGTGGTCGGAATGCTGCTCGTTGTGGCGATGTTGATAATAGACGGGATATTGCCTTCATCAGACTGGTTGTGAAAAAAGGGTTTAAGTATCTCTGTAGCAAGATCGCTGTCGAACGGCGCAATGATTCTTGAAGCAAAAGCCGATTCCGTCGATGAAGCTGAACTCTCGTTTGCTGAGGCTCGCAGCCACCTGTCTTTAGAATGTTTCATGCTCACAGGCAAGGAAACTCTTGAGTCCAGTTCATTAAATAGTGATTTCAAAGAAGAATTGATTTTTTCGTCCGGCAAATTGATATCAAAGCTTTCTTCTTTCAGCCATTTGCCGCTGAGTTTTCTTTTGATCCCGTTGAGTGCGGACAGTGATATGTTGTAAAAGATATGTTTCATGGCAAGTGGAATATTAATACTTAAAAACGGATTTGAAAAGTGGCCATTGATTACAGGATCAGCATGGCGTCGCCGAAACTGAAAAAACGGTATTCTCTGTCTATGGCTTCCCTGTAGGCTCTCCTTATGAAATCTCTCCCTGCGAAAGCTGATACGAGTGTCAGCAATGTGGATCTCGGGAGATGAAAATTTGTTACCATCGAATCGATTACTCTGAATTGAGAATTTTCAAAAATAAAAAGATTTGTATCGCCGGAGTTTCCTTCGGGGCGAATGTAAGGTGGTTCGGAGATTCCCGCCGCCCAGCTTTCGAGCGTTCTGACGGAAGTTGTGCCGACTGCTATCACGCGGCCTCCTGCCGTTTTTGTGTCATAAACGGCTTCAGCCGAGGAATCGCTTACGGAATACCATTCCGAATGCATTTGGTGATCTTCAATATATTCCGTCGATATCGGTCTGAATGTGTCTATTCCGATATGAAGAGTGACTTTCTCGAACTTTGCGCCACGGTTTTCAACTTCCTTCATAAGCTGTTCCGTGAAATGCAAACCTGCCGTTGGCGCGGCCGAGGAGCCGGGCTTTTCGGCATATACCGTCTGGTATCTTTCGGCGTTATCAAGTTTTTTCTTGATATAGGGTGGCAGGGGTATGATCCCGTATTTTTGCAGGAAATCCATAAGTTGAACCGAAATGATTTCTATCGTCCAGATTCCCTTGTCGTGTTTTTCGACGACCCGGCAGAAAGGATTCGCCTCGTCGTGAACAAGCTCCATCCCGACAGAGATTCTTCTTCCGGGCCGCGCGAGAACTTTCCACAGGCCTTTGTCCCTGTCGATCGGCTCAAGAAAAAAAAGCTCAATGTTCGCGCCTGTTTTCTTTCTCACGAAAAGCCTCGCGGGGAAAACCCGCGAGTCGTTCAGAACAAGCAGATCTCCGGCCCCCAGGTATTCGGTAATATCTTTGAACGTCCTGTGTTCGATGCTTTGTTCTTTTCTGTTCAGCACCATAAGCCGGGAGTTTTCACGGTTCGCCAGGGGATCCTGCGCGATCAGTTCCTGCGGAAGGTCATAATCGAACTGTGTCGTTTCGATCGGCATTGAACCTATCTCCTGAACGCCAGATTGAAGATAACTGTCAGAACTATGCTTATAATGATGCAGGTGATCACCGGGAAATAAAACGAGAAATTGCCCCTGACAATATGGATATCACCGGGCAGCCTGCCGGAGGGCAAATATTTCCCCATAAGGTAAATCGCGCTTCCTAAAACAACAAGGATAATTCCCAGCAAGATAATGATTTTACCGAACGAACCGAAATCCGACATTTATAACGAACCACCCGGTTTGTATTTACCCGGTCGATGATTTATATTGCTGCGCGAGATTAACATATTTGCCGGCAAGTGTTTTTGTTGTGTTGTATTCCTCATCCGTGACATCTCTCACATGGCGTCCCGGGATACCCATTATGAAAGCTCTCGGGGGAAATTTCTTTCCGGGTGTCACGACTGAACCGGCGGCGACTATTGAACCTTCGCCGATATCAGCCCCGTTTAAAACAATGCTGCCTATGCCGATAAGACAGTTATCGCCGATCGTGCATGCGTGGATGACCGCGTTGTGTCCCGCAACAACGCCTTCCCCGATGCGGCAGGGGAATTCCGCGGAGGTATGCACCACAACACAATCCTGCAAATTTGTGTTTTTTCCTATATGAACGTCGTTCGAATCCGCCCTGACAACCGAACCGAACCAGATGCTTGCATTTCGATCTATCTTGACCCGGCCGATAACGATTGCGTTGCCTGCGACAAAAACGTCCGGATGCAACTCCGGCTCTATTCCATCAAACGGCAGTATGCTCAAGAAAGAACTCCTTTGATAGTCTCGACGCCTTTTTCGATGGCAACAGGAATGCTTTCGCCGTCTTTGCCGCCTGCCTGAGCCATGCTTTTCGAGCCGCCGCCGCCGCCTTTCGCATAACGGGCGATTTCTTTAATGAGTTTTCCCGCATCGAGCCCGCGTCCCGTCAGGTCGTCTGAAAAAGCGAGCAGCAGAGAAGCCTTGCCCTCGGTGTTCGAGCCGAGCAGAACGGCGAATGATTCGAATTTGACCTTTATCTCGTCGAACAGCGATCTCAGAGCGTCAACGTCGAGAGATTCCAGCGCCGCTGCGATGATGTTTGTCTCACCGAATTTTTCAGCCGACTCGATGATCTCTCTGCTCCTGTCATGAACGTCTGTTTTCGAGGCCTTTTTCATTTCCCGTTGAAGCCGGTCGCGGTCGTTCGAAAGAGTCTGTACGGCTCCGGGAACATCGGTGTCTTTTACCTTGAGAATAGAAGCGCTCGCTTTCAGGGCCGCAATTCTCTCGTTAATGAACTTGAGAGCTTCGCTTCCCGCGACGGCTTCGATTCTTCTCATGCTGCTGCCGATCGTGCGTTCATCGGTGATTTTTACAATCCCTATTTCACAGGTGTTTCCGACATGTGTTCCACCGCAAAGCTCTTTGCTGAATCCGGGGATATCTACCATACGGACCTCTGCGCCGTACTTCTCGCCGAACAATGCCATAGCTCCATCGTTTTTAGCCGTTTCGAAATCGGTTATGGTTGTTTCGACAGGCAGGCAGGCCAGAATCTTCTCGTTTGTTATGTTCTCTATGCGGCTGAGTTCATCCGGGGTGATGCCGGAATGATGCGTGAAGTCGAACCTGAGCTTATCCGGCCCGACGTATGAACCGGCCTGATGAACATGTGTTCCCAGCACTTCACGAAGGGCTGCATGCAGAAGATGCGTGGCGGTATGATGCCTCATGATCAGGTCACGTCTTTCCGGGGTAACCATCATCTTCAGCGTGTCGCCGGTTTTGATCTCGCCTTCGAGGATTTTTGATTTATGAATGACTCTGCCTTCGACGGTGAACGCATCGGTTATAACAATCACGGCGCCATCGGTGCGTGCCCGACCTGAATCGCCGATCTGTCCGCCCATCTCTCCGTAGAACGGAGTTTTATCGACTATGATATCTACCTCTTCGTCTTTTGCCGCCTGCGACTTGTTGACTCCGCCGGATATGATGGCGACGATACTGGACTCCATTTCGATTTTGTCATACCCGTCGAACAGGCCCGCCTCTTTTTCTTCGATAATGTCGCGGTATACCTTCTCTTCGTCCTCGGCAAAAACGGAACCGTCCATTTTACTGCCTTTTCTCGATCGCTCTTTCTGTTCAGCCATGGCTTTTTTGAATCCGTCCATATCGATTCCGTCCAGCCCCATTTCAGCGACGATTTTTTCGGCTTCTTCGATCGGAAGCCCGTACGTGTCGTATGCGGTAAAAATGATATTTCCATCGGCGAGTTTTCTGCCGCCGACTTCTGTTTCCATTTCATCCTTGCTATTGATGACGAATATCCGACCCTGCTGGAGAGCCTCCATAAACTGCTCTTCTTCCTTGTTGATGATCGTTGATACAAAATTGACCTGTTCCGCAAATTCCGGATAAACAGCGCCGAGCACATCTGCGACAACCGGTACCATATCCGACAGGAAAGGCTTCTCAAGCCCCAGTTCGTGACCGTTGGTGGCCGCTCTCCTGATGAGTTTTCTGAGCAGGTATCCTCTGCCTTCGTTGGATGGGAACACGCCGTCCGAAATAAGGAACCCGGCGCCTCGGATGTGATCGGAAATGACGCGAAATGGAACAGGGGAGTCGTCATACTTCAACCCTGATATATCCTCAATTTTCTGTATAAGCGGGATGAACAGATCGGTCTCGAAATTCGTTCTGGTTCCCTGAAGGACGGAAGCCATTCTTTCAAGGCCTGATCCCGTGTCGATATTTTTCTTCGGCAGGGGGGTGAGCTTTCCTCCATCGTGCCGCTCGAACTGCATGAAAACAAGGTTCCAGATTTCGATATATCTTTCGCAGTCGCATGAAGGATCACAACCGGGTTTTCCGCAGCCGCGCTCAGGCCCGAAATCGTAAAAAATTTCCGAGCATGGTCCGCAAGGGCCGTTAGGCCCCTTCGAGGGCGCGCTTGCCGGCCAGTAATTCTCGGATTCGCCGAACCTGTAAAGATTTTCTTTCGAAACGCCCACTTCGTCCGTCCAGATTGATCTGGCTTCATCATCTTCCTCGTAAACTGACACTCTCAATCTTTCCACTGGGATTTCGAAATACTCGGTGAGCAGTTCCCACGCCCATGTGATTATTTCTCTTTTGAAGTAATCGCCGAATGAAAAGTTGCCCAGCATTTCAAAAAAGGTGTGGTGCCTGGGAGTCCGCCCGACTTCTTCGAGATCTTTTGCCCTGAGGCATTTCTGGGAAGTGGTGAGCCTTGTTTTCGGCGGTGTTTTCAGTCCCAGGAAGTAAGGTTTGAACGGCACCATGCCTGCGGATGTTGTAAGAAGGGTCGGGTCGTCGGGTACGAGTGACGCACTGGGATGGCGAAGATGCTCTTTCGATTCAAAAAATGAAAGGTATCTTTCTCTTATATCTGAAGCTTTCATAGGGTTTAATCCTTTCAAGTACTTTAACCCGGATTTCTCGCAGAGAAACCCGGAAAATCATGATAACACCTGTCCTGCTGTGCCGGGTGTGCTCTGTGCATGAATCAGCAAAAATAGGTTCGGGCCCGGTTACATACACAACAGTATGCATCCTCACCACTCGCTCGCCGCGCCTTGTATTACAGGCATTCTCACGATTTTAACCCGCATCGGTGAGAAATGCAGGTTAACGGCGGCCTGCAAATAATCTTTCACATTATAAAAAAACCCGCTCAAAAAAACAGCGGTGTAACTGAATACAAATAACTTAAAAAAAGCTATTTTTCCAGAATTCGTTTAAGTTTTTCAAGAGCGCTGGATTGAAGCCGGGATACCTGCATTTGCGAAACATTCATCATTTGTGAAACCTGAGATTGCGACAGGTTCGAGAAATATCTGTGAAAAATCACGAATTTCTCTTCGTTGTTCAACTGTTTCAAGCCGCTTTGAAGTGACAATCTATCGCTCAGCTGGTCTATTTTTTTATCGATATTTCCGATCATGTCCAGAAGGGTGGAAGAACTGTCTCCGGAATCGCCTTCGATTTCCTTGTCGAGAGAAACAACGTGATACGACAGAATTGCTTCTCTCGATTCGATCACGTCTTCAACCGAGCAACCGAGCTCTTCCGCGACTTCTTCGTATGTGGGCGGATGATCGAGATCCTTGTTAAGTTTTTCAATGGTCTGATTCACCGCGATATTCAGATCTTTTATTCTTCTCGGTACTTTTATGCTCCATGTTTTATCCCTGAAGTACCTTTTTATCTCACCAAGAATCGTCACGGTGGCAAAGGTAGAAAATTCGACTCCTCTTTCAGGATCGAACCTGTCTACCGCGTTAATCAGTCCGAGGGTTGCAACCTGGAGAAGGTCGTCCTGCTGTTCGTTTTTGTTACCGAAACGCTTCGAGAAAAAATGAGGCATGTTCATGTGCATCTCGATAAGCTGGTCGCGAATATCGCCATTGCCGAAGCTTCTGAGCTCTTTGAAAAGCTCAAGCGTTTTAAGCTTGGAATTCTTTTTTTTCAGTTCCTGATCCGTCAAAATCTAATGCCTCAATCAGGCTGAATTTTTTTCTTCATAATAATTTTTTTATCTTTATCCACGTCCGATATCACTTCAACTTCGTCCATGAGCGTTTTTATCAGAAGCATTCCTAAACCGTCTTCTTCAGATTCGCCCTCTATAAGGCTGTTTTTTGATGATTTGTCTTTGATTTCAAACACCAGGTAATCTTCAAGCTGCCAGCATTTAATCTTTATCTGGGAAATCTCTCCCGATTCGTCGGATCCTTTTATCGCATTGTTGCAGACTTCTGAAATAGCAACCTTGATATCTTCCACTTCATCCACCGGTAGCTGCCATCTTGAAGCGTATCCTGAAATAAAAAGCCGTACCACTCTCAGGAACTCCGGTTTGTTGGGGATTTTTAACTCTACTAATGAATCTTTTGCCTGATCCTTCATAATATTATCACCCCTGTTTCTGGAGTTCTTCCACTGCTTCCTGTATAGAACTTTTTATTACAAATATGTTGCTCAGTCCGGTTATTTCGAATAATTTAGAAATCCTCTCGGAAACGAGAACCAGAACCATTTTTCCGTTGTTTTCAGAAGTTCGCCGCTTGATGCCGATCAATATCCCAAGTCCCGTGCTGTCTATGTAATCTACTTCCAGGAGATTGAGAATCAGGTTCTGGGTTTTTGCATTTTCCGTTGTTGTGTTGACTTTATCCTTGAGCTGTTTTGCGTTGTAAAGATCAATTTCTCCTGTCACGGAAAAAAGGATATAATCTTCCTCTCTTTTGACTTCCATCTTCACATCCATTGCGGAACCTCCAATTTATATTGGAAATCATATTCATCACATAAATATCTTAGAAAGTATATATTGATTAAAAAATATTTGCAATAAATTGCGCCTGAGCTCTTAAAAGCTCTCAAAAATGGAGAATTATTGGAAATCCGCAGGGTTTTTACTTTTGTTCTAAATTGTAGATTTGACAGGTTCTATAAGTTACAATAAGCCGGATATTCTATGAGATTGGAGAATAGCGATGGACCCATTATTGCAACCGATAAGCATAAATAGCATGGAGATCAAAAACAGATTTTACATGACTGCAATGCACATGAATATGTGCCAGGATTATGAAATATCGGACAGGTTGATAAAGTTTTATGAAGAGAGAGCAAAGGGCGGTACCGGGGCGATTACGGTAGGATTTGTTACGGTTGACCCGATAGGGGCAATGCCTTCGAACATAGGTGCTCACGACGACAGGTTCATCCCGGGATTGAGCAGGCTTGCGGATGCGATAAACAAGCATGGATCAAGGTCGGTGGCGCAGATAAATCACCAGGGAAGATATGCTTTCAGCATATTTCTCAAAGGGGGGCAGCCTGTTGCGCCGTCGCCCATTCCGTCAAAGCTTACGGGAGAGATGCCCAGAGAGCTTGGATCGGATGAGATACCTGTGATTATCGAGAAATTCGCGCAGTCGGCACGAAGATGCAAAGAGGCAGGGTTCAGCGCGGTTGAGATACTTGCCGGAACAGGATACATAATCAGCCAGTTCCTTTCGCCCCTGACCAACAAACGCGAGGACGAGTGGGGTGGTTCCGAAGAAAACAGAATGCGGTTCGGGCGCGAGATCATACGGGCGACGCGGAAGATTACGGGGCCGGATTATCCGATTATTGTCAGGATGAACGGCAATGACATGATGGAAGGCGGTATGAGAAGTGAAGAACTGAGCAGATTCGCGCAGGCTCTCGAAGCGGAAGGGGCAGATGCGTTCTGTATAAATGTCGGATGGCATGAGGCGAGGGTGCCCCAGATAACGATGGGAGTTCCAAGGTCGAATTATGCGTATCTTGCGAGACTTATGAAGGAAGCTGTCGGGGTTCCGGTGATTGCAAGCCACAGGATAAATGATGTAGATGACGGAAGGAAACTATTGCTCGATGGTTATTGCGACATGATAGGGATGGGGCGGGGGCTGATTGCGGATCCGTATATTCCTCAGAAAGTCGCAGATGGAAAAGAAGACGAGATTCTGCACTGCATAGCATGCGCACAGGGATGTTTCGATCATGTTTTTACGCTTCAGCCAGTGGAATGTCTGTGCAATCCCAGGGCCGGAAATGAATACGAGGGCGATATAGAAAAAACCGATGCGCCGAAGAAAGTGGCGGTTGTCGGCGGCGGCGTAGCCGGGATATCGGCGGCGATGGCAGCCTGGGAACGGGGACATGACGTAACGCTTTATGAGAAGAACGATTATCTGGGCGGGCAGGTGATTATCGCGTCGATGCCTCCGGGCCGCGAGGAGTTCAGCGTGCTCGCGGATGATTTTGAGGTCATGCTCAGAAAAACGAATGTTAAAATCAATACCGGCTATGAAGTCACGATTGATGTTATTAAGGAGCAGGGCTTTGATCATGTGATAGTTGCAACGGGAGCGGTTCCGATAACCCCGCCGATAAAAGGCGTGGAAAACGGGAAAGTTGTTCAGGCCTGGGATTATCTCATGGACAACGCGGAAGTCGGCAGGAGGGTTGTCGTTGTCGGGGGCGGAGCTGTCGGCGTCGAAACAGCCCTGGCTCTCGCCGAGATTGGAACGATATCCGCAGATACAGTCAAGTTCCTGTTGTTGAACGGGGCGGAGACGCCTGAAAAGCTGAAATATCTTGCAACTCATGGGACAAAAGATGTAACTATGATCGAGATGATTTCCAAGGTTGGAAAAGATATAGGAAAATCGACAAGATGGACCATGAATGCCGATCTTAAAAGATATGGCGTGAATGTTTTAACGAAGACGAAAGTTGTTGAAATCAATGACGAGGGTGTTGTTGTGGAGATGCCGGAAGGCGGCACGGAGACGATTCCCGCGGACAGTGTGATTCTTGCGGCAGGCGCAAAACCGTTTGCGCCGCTGAAAGATGAGCTTGAAAAAAGCGGCATCGATTATACCGTGATCGGCGATGCGAAAAGAATCGCGCTTGCTTATGATGCGATTCATGCCGGGCATAAAGCGGGCAAATCTATCTGAGATATCGTTCGAATTATATGGATAGAGAGCAATAAAGCACGGGAACTCAATCCCGTGCTTTTTTTATACACATGTGGGCAAAGACAGTTTCAATGAAATAATGGTGCCCGGTCTGCGCTGAACTGATTTATGGACAAAAAACTGTTGATCTGATATTTTACTTTCGATAGCGCTCTCGAATCATTGAGCATATTAAATGCTTTCACAAACAATTCAATAGACAGGGGTACGCCATGAAACGCAATCTGTTTTCGGAAGAGCACAGGATTTTTCGTGATTCGTTCAGGAAATTTCTGGAGAAAGAGATCGTTCCATACCATGAACAGTGGGAGAAAGATGGGATTGTTGACAGGGAAGCATGGTTGAAGGCTGGTGAACAGGGCTTTTTATGCCCATGGGTGTCGGAAGATTATGGAGGGCTTGGAGTGGATTTTCTGTATTCCGTGATAATGGCGGAGGAGTGCGCGAAAGCAAGGGTAACCGGGTTTTTGATGCAGCTTCACAGTGATATTGTGGTTCCGTATCTGAACAGTTTCGGAAGCGGAGAACAAAAGAAAAAATGGCTTCCGGGTTGTGTATCGGGAGCGTGTTTGACAGCCCTTGCAATGACTGAGCCGGGAACCGGTTCTGATGTGTCGGCTATCAAGACAACAGCGGTGAGAGACGGCGACAGTTATATCATAAACGGCCAGAAGACTTTTATATCGAACGGCATTCTTTCCGACATTGTAATTGTCGCAGCTATAACAAATCAGAAAGCAGACCCGCCGCATACAGGCATTTCTTTAATCGTTGTGGAGAGGGACACACCGGGTTTTATCAGGGGCAGAAAGCTTGAGAAGATGGGTATGAAAGCACAGGACACGGCAGAGATGTTTTTCGAGGATTGCCGCGTACCGGCAACGAATCTGCTCGGAGACGAAGGTATGGGTTTCATCTACATGATGCAGAAGCTTCAGCAGGAACGTCTGATCTGCGCGGTGGGTTCACAGGCGGCGGCTGAGCTGATGCTGTCGGATGTTGTAAAGTACACGAAAGAAAGAACGGCTTTCGGCAGGCCGATATCAAAGTTTCAGAACACCAGGTTCAAGCTTGCGGAGATGGCGACGGAGATTGAACTGGGAAGGGTTTTTCTCGACAGGCTCATCGAAGAACATGCCGCCGGGGCGGATGTGGTGACTGAGACGAGCATGGCGAAGTGGTGGGTATGCGAAATGGCGAAGCGTACTGCGGACCAGGCGCTTCAGTTCTATGGCGGATACGGGTATATGATGGAATATCCCATCTGCAAGGATTACATGGATATAAGGGTTCAGACCATTTTTGCCGGCACGACGGAGATAATGAAGGAGATAATCGGACGTCGAATGGGACTTTAGGGTGTCCGCCCGGAAAAATATTCTCCGATAAATCCTATAAACAGTATTGTTTTTTATTTTGGGGCTGTATTTGGAATTTCATCTGATGATTTCGTGTTAAACTTAACAGATTGTTTTAACCTGCATTTCTTACCAGCGCAGGTTAAAAATCGTGAGAAGGCTGATAATACAAGGAACAGCAAAAGAGTGGTAAGGGAGCATGCTGTTGTGTATGTGACCGAGCCCGAATCGCCGATGTGCCGCAGCAGGATTGGCCTTATCGCGATTTTCCGGATTTCTCACAGAGAAATCCGGGTTAATGACCGTATCGTTTTTTTATTGTGATTTGCAAGCATCTTTCTGGAGGAACATCGTGGAGCGGAATTTCGTTCATTTACATACACATTCGGAATACAGCCTGCTTGATGGAGTAGCAAAACTGGGCAACCTGCTGGACAAAACAGTTGAGCTTAAAATGAATGCAATAGCGTTGACGGACCATGGGAATATGCATGGAATGGTCAAGTTTTTTACAGGATGTAAGAAGAGGGATATAAAGCCGATTCTTGGCTGTGAGATATACGTAGCTCCAAGAAGAATGACGGATAAGGAGCATCCTTACGACAGGGACCGTTTCCATCTTCTGCTCCTGGTAAAAAACGAGATCGGTTATAAAAATCTTGTAAAAATTGTATCGGAAGCTTACACGGAAGGGTTTTACTACAGGCCGAGAGCCGACAAGGAACTGCTGGCTGAGAATGCTGAGGGGATAATAGCACTTTCAGCGTGTCTTGGCGGCGAGGTTCCGATGATGATCAGACGTGGGCAGCCTGAAAAGGCCCGCGAGATAGCAGAGTGGCATCTGAAAACCTTCGGTGAGGGGAATTATTTCTTGGAATTGATGGATCATGGGATTGAAGACCAGTCCACGGTGAATCAAGCTTTGATAGAGATGTCCAAAGAGCTTTCAATTCCGCTTGTGGTAACTAATGACGTGCATTATATAAATCCCGATGACGCGCTGGTTCAGGATGTCATGATGTGTGTTCAGGACGGGAAGACGCTGGATGACACCAACAGGTTGAGCTTCGAAACAAAAGAGTTTTATCTCAAGAGCGGCGAAGAGATGAGTGAGCTGTTCGGTTATGTTCCTGATGCGGTGACGAGAACGGCCGAGATTGCGGACATGTGTGATTTTGATCTTCCGCTGGGCAAGATATTTCTTCCACCTTTTGATGTTGAGGCTGGAAAAACTCCCGACGAGTATCTTTCGGAATTGACCCACGGGGGACTCGAAAAAAGATATCCGCAGTTGAGCAGTGAAATCAGGGATAGAGCTGATTTCGAGTTGAATGTTATTAAAACGATGGGATACTCCGAATACTTTCTCATTGTCTGGGATCTGATTAGGTTCGCAAGGAACAATGGAATCCCGGTGGGGCCCGGCAGGGGCTCGGTGGCGGGAAGCATTGTTGCATACGCGCTTGAAATTACTCAGGTTGATCCTCTTAAATACGATCTTCTGTTTGAAAGATTCCTGAATCCGGACAGGGTAAGCATGCCCGACATAGATATGGATTTCTGTGTCGAGCGCAGAGGCGAGGTTATAGAGTACGCAAAGAACAAATACGGCGAAGATAAAGTTGCGATGATAATAACTTTTGGCCGTGAAAAAACCAGGGGCGCGATTAGAGACGTAGGCAGGGTGCTTGGAATAGAGCTCCCGAAAGTCGATAAAGTCGCGAAGCTGGTTCCGTTCATGCTGATGGATGAAAAGGTGACTATTGATAATTCTATCAAACATGTGCCGGAACTGAAATATATGTATGACAACGATCCCGAAGTGACGAAGCTGCTTGATATTGCAAGAAGCATCGAGGGGCTTGCGAGGAATTCTTCGACTCACGCTGCGGGTGTTGTTATTTCGAAATTTCCTCTTATCGAGCATATACCGATTTGTAAATCTCCGAAGGATGATATGCCGGTCACGCAGATCGAGCATGATGAACTGGAGATGATAGGTTTGCTGAAGATGGATTTCCTCGGGCTTCGCAACCTGACTGTAATGTGCGATGCTCTGAAATTGATTAAGAAGAGGACCGGGGATGAGATCGATCTGGACAACATTCCGCTTGATGATAAAAAAACATTCAAGCTGCTGCAGGAAGGCAAAAGCAACGGGGTTTTCCAGTTCGAGGGCGAGATGGCGAAGAAGCTGGAGATCAGGATGCAGCCTGACTGTATAGAGGATCTCATTGCGCTGAATGCGCTTAACCGGCCCGGCCCGCTGAGGGGCGGCGTCGTGGATATCTTTATGGATAATCGCAAAATGAAGAGGGATGAAATCGACTATATGCACCCGCTTTGCGAGCCGGTTCTGAGAGATACTTACGGCGTTATTCTTTACCAGGAACAGGCCATGAGGATGTCCAATGTGATCGGCGGTTTTTCTCTTGCCGGGGCGGATAATCTCCGGCGGGCGATGGCGAAAAAGAAAAAGGCCGAGATGGAAAAACTGGAAGTGGAATTCATCAAAGGCTCGGAAAACACGATTCATGACAAAAAGCTTGGGGAGCATCTTTTTTCTCAGATCGAAAAATTCTCGGGATATGGTTTCAATAAAAGCCACAGCGCGGTTTATGCGTATATCGCGTATCAGACAGCATATCTCAAAGCAAACTATCCGATTGAATTCCTTTCAGCGCTTATAACCAGCGTAATGGACGATAATGCCAAGGTGGCCAAATATATCGAAGAATGCAGGGATATGAAAATCGAGGTTGTGCCGCCGGATATAAACGTGGGGTACAAGACATTTGCCCCCGACGGGGACAGAGTACTCTTCGGCATGGGAGCCGTGAAGAATGTCGGCGAGAACGCGATAGAGCACATCGTCGAAGAACGGGAGAAAAACGGCGCGTATGAATCGATATTCGAATTCTGCACAAGGGTGGATTTGCGGGTTGTAAATGTCAAAGCTATCGAGTCTCTCATAAGGTCGGGCGCTTTTGATTCTTTGCCCGGGAACAGGGCGCAGAAAATGGCGGTACTGGACCAGGCGATGGACCTCGGGCGCGCTGCTCAGAAGGACAGGGAATCGGGACAGACCGGACTGTTCGACTGCATGGATGTCATCGAAACCAGTTTTGAACCGTCTCTTCCCGACATCGAGGAGATGGATACTGAACAGTTGCTTATTGATGAGAAAGAGTTGCTCGGGTTATACCTTTCACATCATCCGCTCGATCCGTACAGGGAATGGATTGAAAAAAGAGCCGATTGCACTGCTGCCGGTATTGAAGAGATTGATCCGGTCGAAAAAAAGAAGGTCACAATAGCAGGTATTATCTCGGATATCAGGACTTTTGTTATCAAGACCGGTGATACGATGGCATTCATGGAAGTTGAAGATTTCACAGGGAAAACACTGGTTTCCGTGAAACCAAAAGAATTGAGCAGACACTCAAATATATTAAAAACGGATAGTATTGTTGCTGTTACAGGGCGGGTATGGGTCAAGCAGGTGGATAACCCGGACGGATCGACCACGCCGGAGTACAGGGTTATATGCGAGAAGATCGAGGGCTTGAACGGCCCGCAGAAAGGCGCCGGCTCCGAACCGGTCAGGCGCCGGGTCCATTTCCGGATCACAGCGGATGAATCGGATAAGGGGCATGAGCTTATAAGGGAACTGAAAAGGCTGCTTATGGCTCACAGGGGCGGATGCGATGTAATCGTGCATCTGGATGATAACGGAAACGCCCGCCAGTTCCTTATGAAGGGTAACGAAGTGAGGTATTCCCCCGAATTCATAAGGCTTGCCAGAAGGATATTCGGGGACAAAAATGTCTGGGTTGAATCCGACAGAGCATGAGCTCACAGAAAGCTTATCTGGCAGTACGAGGCGATCCTGTCAATTTCTTCATGAATATCTTTTTTTTCTGTTTCGTCGTTGATTCTTTCAACTTCGGATATATAAAAGCCGTCCTGATCCTGTTTTGATTTCCACGAGGTAATGTATCCCGGAACCTGTGCGAATCTGCATCCGCCTTCGCCGCAACATGATTTGTCGATAATCGCGAATCCAAGAACCACCAGGACTTCACGTCCTTTATATCTCAGCCGCTCTTCCTTTTCTATCTCGTAGTGGCCCGCGATGCTCTCGATTTTCTCGCCCGGTTTCTGATGAGTGTATTCAGCCATTATGACACCGCTCATATATTGAATTTCAAGAACGCTTAAAAACAATTGCAGATTATTGAAGGGAACGGACAATTCTTTCCAGATCTTCAATGTCCGGTGGCGGTTTGATACACCTGAAGTTGTCCGGATGCGTCCAGCCTTCCCACTTATCCCATTTCGATCCTTCTTCAAGCATCTTTCTTAAAGCAATCAGTTGTTGAACAGATATGGATTTCCATTTTTTCAGTTCCGCTTTAGCAGCTTTGCGTTGTTCCAGAGTGAGTTCTTTATCATTCCTGTCAATCAGTGCCTGCGTTGTTTTTGCAATGACGTAATTGAGCTTTATGTTCTCGACCATGATTTTCGCCGGAAAAAGAATCTGATCGTCGAACGCGAGAGCCGATTCAGGCGGAACCAGTGCTTCCGCTTCCTCTGCGAGTGATAATGAGATTTTGGCTTCTTCCATTGTGGCTTCAATCGCTTCGAGATCGGGGCTTACAGGTTTAAGATATCGAAGGTTGTCAACCATTTCTACCGTTCGCGTCATGATTCTGGTGAACCCGCCTACCGGTTTGGTCGATCTGTGGAGCGCTTTGAGGCTTTCCACTATGGTGGCGGCTGCTTTTTCCCCAAAATACCTTCCCGTCCATTCCAGATAGAACGCTTCAGGGTCAAAAGAATCTGGATTCCATGAAGACCTGGCGCAGGCTTCGAGGTTCAGGATGAAATGCTTGAAGTCCTGTCCGTTGACAAAATAGTTGTTTGTCATGTCATGATCTATCGCGTCGAGAGTGGCTTCTTTAATCAGGCCGGGATAAGGATCCTGTATTACGTGATTGAGGAAATATCCGGCGTGGATATAGATTCCGAAATCGTGGCCTTTTTTATCCTCGATCCACTTGGAGTAGTTCGCGTACCCCCCGTCCGCCCAGAGCATCTGAATCTGTTTGTCTGGGTCGAACGTGCCGGAGTCCCACATCTGTCTGCCTTCCGCCCACAGGTCGCATATGACTATTCCGTCCGGCCTGTGTTTTTTCACAATTCTGGCAAGCCCGTTGAACATCTCCGTCATGAGCGGACCGGGCTGGATACCCGCGTCGATTTCCTCCTGGCATTTATAGCCTTTGTCTTTCCATGGATCGCGCGGCCTTTGCAGGAACAGGTCGGCTTTGCCCAGCGGGGTTTGCGTCATGTAATACTCGTAGACGGCCATCCAGTCATCGTGATATCTGCTGAGGCAGAGCTTTTCGATCGGCAGGTGATAAAATTCCCAGCCGAGATACATTGGGATCTGGACCAGCATTCCCTTGCTGTGGGCATAATCGATAATTTTATCGATAAGGTCGAGGTCGGTGTGATAGTCGGTCATGTCTTTATAAAACGGATATGTCCAGAATTCCGCACGACCGAGCGTGTCATGCAGGTCTATATAGTTATATCTCAGCCTGGCTAACGAATCGATTATTTCTTTCCATGTGTCGAACTCGATGATGAGCTTTTCGCCTTTCCAGTTCGCGATCATGTCGCTGTCATTATCAAAATATCCCCTTAATGGAAAAACCGGCGGCTGTTCTCTTAATGAGATGTCCGGGATTTCAAAACCGGCGCATTCAGGCGGCCTTTTCCCCGTCCAGTATTCATAAGGGTCAATTCCGAGATGCCTTCTTGAAAATTCGTATGTTCCATACAGGGTTCCACGCTCGTCGCTTCCGGCAATAACCAGTGATTTGGTGGATTCTTCAGGGTATCCATCGATGGACTGGAGGATGAATGCTTCCGGCCCCGGGTCTTCCGATGATACATTGATTTTTCCTGATCCGGCTAAATCTTTTATAAAAGGATTCGATTCTTTCGTGCCTATAAAAACAAATTTTTCTCCAATAGGAAGTCTTCCCTGCGTATAGTTGATCAGTATGGATTTCTGACCGCAGGCGTTGTCGATGTCTTTGTAGAGTTCCTGCGCTGCATGTTTTTCCCCGGGTGTTGCGTTTTCACCATACACAATAACGGTTTGAGCGCAGGATAGTTCAGCCAGAGACAACAATATGAATGCAAACAATAATATTTTTTTCATGAGCAAGCTCCCGATAGATGAATCATGGTATTTATTTTAACGATTATTGCGGTTAAAAAAAGAAATATTTAATATCTGCGAAATAAATGCGGGTTTAAATCCAGCTGGTGACTACAGGCTGTTCCGTTGAAAGATCAACCTGAATATAGTGGTCTACATAATCTTCGAGTTCCGGCAGATGCGATATGAGAAATATCTGCTGAAAATTCGATTTAAGAGTTTCGAGTAGTTTGAAGAACAGAACCCTGCGTGATTCGTCGAATGAACTGAAAGGTTCATCGAGGAATAAAAACTGTCTGGTTGATTCCGACTGAGCGGTAGCCGCGCGCGCGAAAGCGAGTCTCAGGGATATAAGAAGCTGATCCACGGTTCCCCCGCTCAGAGCGTCGATGTCGACGTAGCCGTTGTTTTCGTCGGAATATATTTGAATGTCAAAATTATCGTTCAGCTTAACCTTATGGTATCTGCCGCGCGTCATTTTTGGTAAAACCCAGCCGAAGTACGATTCAATCTGGGGAACCAGCCTTTTCTTGATGTCCAGACCGGTTTGAATGAAAATGTGTTCCAGTTCGCGAAGCTTGAGAAGGCTTGTTTCTTTTTCGCTGATCTCTGATTTTATCGCATCCACATCGTCCCTGATGTCCGGGATTTTATCCAGGTCTTTCTGTACCACTCGTTTCTCAGCTTCTATCTCTTTGATTTCGCCTCTGATTTCGAGTGCTTCTTCTTCAAGTTCCGTTAATCGCGACTTGAGATTCTCAAATCTCTCACTGCTGCAATCTATATCGTGAGTAGCTTCTTTCAATTCGTAGAATTTAATAAGATCTTCATCAATCTCGTGAATAATGGTTCTTCGGCGTTCCTCAAGATCGGAAGCTTCGTTGGTTTGGGCTTCGATGCGCCTGATTTCGTGGTTGTTATGTTCTATTTCCCTGCCGAGCTGCTCGATTTCGAGCATAACTTCTTTCTCTTCGAGTTTGATCCGTGGCTCATCTTCGTCCGTAACCCCGAGCGAGTTCATCTCATGATCGAGTTTTGCAATTTCGGTTCTTACCGAAGATATGCTTCTGAGGAGAGTTTCCGATTGTTCCGATAACTGATCTTTCGGAACGACCTTTTCTCTCAATCGATTGATTTCGTTTTCAAGCTTCTCGCGTTCCTGTTCTTTCTCGCCGAGAATCTCTTCAGGATCTATCTTCAGAATTTCTTCAAAAGATTTTGTGTCATCGACAAGGCTTCTCAAATCACTGTAGCGGTCGAGGACATCCATCATCAGTCCATTAGCCCGCTCCAACTCCGCAATTTCACCTGAACGCAAAAATTCAATGGATTTTTCTATATCGGGAAAACTTGAAAAACTCATCTTTTCGAATTTATCGATCGTGGATTTCAGATTGCTGTGTCTTTCTTTAAGCTCATCGAGCCGTTTTTCCACGTCATCTATCGTGTCGCGCAGTTCCAGCACTCCGCGCTGGGTTATATTGTATGCGTATGATTGCCTTTGCATCTCTTCGAGGTCTGCTCTGACATGCCTTATCCTTGACTGAAAAGCTATTGCAACAGCAATTGCAGGGATGATGCCAAGCAGGATCGAAAGGAGAATGGTGTTCCCTGTTACAAGAGTGAGAACAACCCCGGCGATAAGACAGGCCGCGCCGAATCCGAACGAAATATCCCGGACACGTGAATTTGCCCTGTCCGACTTCTGGAGCCTCATCAAACGATCGGGATCAATGTTATCTATAGTCGCTGCTTCAATCTGTTTCTGAATTTTCTTTAACTGATTTTTAAAAGATTCTTCCTGCTCAATTGTTTTATTCAGGTCTGATTCAGTCGATTCGCGGGATCTGTGGATTTCCGTTTCAATAAGCTCAATGTCTTTCACAAGCCGTGAGCTCATTTTCTGGAACCTGTCTTCTCCCGAGAAAGATTGAATGAAAAAATCAATCGACGATCTGGTCGCGTCTAGCTCGCGAATCTGCTCTTCGATGCCGTTTATCCGGTCGAGTTTATCTGTTATGTCACTCAAAGCCGATTCTTTGAGATCGAGCTGTGACGCTATCTGATCTCTTTTCAGGTTCAGGTCGCGATATTCGTCGAGTTTTTTGAATCTGTCGCGTATTTCAGAAAGCCGATTCTCGTTGAGGTCTTCTATCAGAGCGGATTTTTCATCGTTCTCTCTTTTGAGCGAAGGGATTCTGTCCGAATCCCGCATGAGGTTGCTGCAATCGGTTTCAATTTGTTTTAATTGTTCTCTTCTGTTGCTGATTCTTACATTAAGAACCTCGAACTGTTCGGATTTTCTACGTATGTCTTCCAGCATTGATATCGTGGATTTTGTAACGTCACGTTCTCTCAGAACGCGGATGAGCTGACCGTTGGTTTCATCAAACTGTTTGTCGAGCCTGCTCATGTCTCTTTCACGGGCTTCGTAGACTTCCATTATCTCGATCTTATCGTCGAGCCTGCTGTGGATCAGCGAGACATCCTGTTCCTTTTTAGTTCTTCTGCCGGCAACTTTTGCGGCGATTTTCTCCATGAAGCCTACGCCCAGCATGTTGTTTAGAACGAGTTTTCTATCCTCCTCGCTCCGGAGGATAATGTCCAGTTCTTTCTGGGCGATGAACATCGAATATCGAAATTCTTTAAATGAAAATCCGAGTCTTTCCACAACCGCCTGTTCGATATCATCATAGGATGATGCTATGACGGTGTTATCCGACGCCATGATCATTCTTCCGTCTCTGGTGCCGTCGGCGGAAATGCGACGCATGATTCTGAAAGTATTTTTACCGATTGTTACATTGATTTCCGTGGTGCATGTATCCTGGCCCCAGCGTATTATTTTCCCGGGTTCGCCGGAGTGGGATTTAGGGGTTTTTCCGAACAGGCAGAAGCAAATAAGTTCGCCGAAAGTGGATTTTCCGCATTCATTGTCGCCGAAAATTCCAATAATACCCTGGTCCGGCAGTTCTTTTAATTCAAACTGCTCGAAACGCATGAACTGGTTTGCTTTAAGACCGTTGATTATCACAGGCCTTCTTCAATCTCCCTTATGCCCATTAACGACAATTCTTCAAGCAGTTTCGCTTCGTCGTGACGCTTTTGCTTTTTTGCGTTATCGATTTCTTTACGGACGTAATTCTTGAATTCTTCAATCGGAGGGCGCACTTTCAAAGCATCGAAGTTATAGCCTTCGTTTTCATCCACCAGGGACAATCTGTTGTCTATGTGTACGAATGCGAAGTTCTCTTTAAGTTCATTCAGAATCTCGCTCGACTTAAACGAGTTGAACCCTTCCAGGGAAAGCTGCCCGTTCAGGGTGGCATAAAGTATTTTCTCTCTGTTCCCTCTTTTCAGGAGGTCTTTAAGACTGTCTTCAATGTTTTTGTCGCTTGCGGAACATGTCAGATTAACATATTCCAGCGCTCTTGCCGAAGTCCTTATTGTATCCGGTGGCTGAACAACGCCGTCCACGATTTCAAAAACGACGAAGCATTTTCTCTCCCTGTCGCTGTCGAAGTTGAACCTTTCGAGGCTTCCGGGATAGAGCGCCGTGAATTCCCCGACCTCGAGCAGGTCCAGCTTGTTTTTTTGCCCGAGAGCCACGTAACTGTAGCCTCTTTCCTTCAGCGGCTGTAATATGCGTGAGCTTAAAAGCTCATTGTCGATGTAAAGCAAATCCTGTCTTCTCGAATAGCTGCATAACAGGAATAATCCAACACGTTCTTTCGGCGCCGGAATTCTTCTTTTCTTGAAATTGCTATCGAAGAAAAAAGAAGACTGCACGGAAGAAACGACTATCTTCTGTCCCTCGAATTCGAGCTCCACTTTATCCGGAGTATCGTTGGTTCCAATCACTTTTACATAAGAAAGATGATCGAACAGAGATAGATTGCAATCGCTTTCCCCGCCTTTTTTGATAATCAGTTCTTCCGGGCCCGGAGTAAGAACGATTCTTGTCTGCGGCAGCGCGGAATGGATTTTACCGAAAGCGGACAAAACGACTGAAACGGTTTCGCGGTTGGGGTGCATTTTGTCGAAAAGCCCCCCGGCTATCATCACGATGTGGATTTTTTTCTTGATAACGAAGTCGATAAGCTGGTTGAAGACATTGATAACATCTCCAACGCGCATAATCTCAGCATCGCTTTCCAGGTTAGGAAAACGCCTCCCGAGATTGATATTTGATGTATGTACTACTCTAACAGTACTCATAATCTCATTTATACTTTATATAATATCCGATTTTCAGTGCCGCAGTGGAACATGAAATTGAATTTATTTCATGAGCGATTGAAAATCCGAAACAAAAATCAAAGATTACATGCTTCAGCCCGCCTGATGCTCAATCGCATTTCATTGCGGGAACCGAAGGGTTTGCAAACCATTTGAAATCTATTTTCTCGAACAATCTGTCCCGTGCCATGCAGTCTCCGAGAAATATCCATTCGCTTTCAGCAACAATTCTTCCCTCGCCGTAATCACGCGCCATTTTCGCCAGTCGCTTGAAGTCGTTGTGGTGACACATGACCCGCCGCTCCGCGTGGTCCCGCGCGCTCCAGTTTTTGATCATGAATTTCCAGTCCGATGACAGCAGCAGCATGGTTTCTCTTGAACACTGCTTCAGAATCTTGATCAGTTCTTCATCCTGTGTGTAAAAAAACTGTCTTGCCAGCGCCTGCATGTCTCTTTCGACATCATATTCTTTATCGAGAACCCAGGAGACTTCTTCATTGATCCATGTCGATGTATCGTAGTTTGCGCCCCAGGATGATTCCGGCAGAAATACATCTCCGCAGGGAGGCTTGCGTTCGAGATACTCCGAGCATGTTTCAGTTCTGATATTCGGGTCCGAATTCACCCATTTAATTACGTGGTAAAGGAAAAGCGGGCCTTCGAACCACCAGTGCCCGTAAAGCTCGGTGTCAAAAGCCGTCATCACCATCGAGGCGTTTCCGCCGGATTGTTCAAAGTGATTTTTAAGAGTTCCGGCAATGTGGTATTTATAGTTACCCGCATGTTCAATGACTTTTTCGTTTATAGCATCGTCGGGGTAATAATAATCCTTGAAAGCCATGTCGGCTTTATTATGGGTGATTTTCCAGTATCTCAACCGGCCCGGCCATCGCGTTTTGTGAAAATCAAGGTAATCGCCGTCGCCGGGATAGCCTATCTCATGCCGCCAGACCTGTAATGAGAGAGGGATATCTCTTGCCAGAACGGCGACAGGCTCTTTCGGCTGTTGCGCGCCGCGAACCCAGTGGGCAAGGTAGGGATTCTTGTGATAATCAGCGGGATGCGCTTTTATCATCTGGTGATTATCTATAACGAAATAGCCCAGGTCCGCTTCGCTCAGGAATTCTTCCACTCCTTTTCTGTCGTAAGGAATCTCTCCTGTTTTCGAACCGAAAGGAGGTGCCCATTTGCAGGCGGGCCGGTATCCGCATTCAGGCAGCCACATTCCCTTTGGTTGTTTCCCGAAGCGGTTTAAGTGTACCTCTCTCGCTGTCTGCACCTGGGCCTGTATAGAGGTGTCTTCACATGCCGCCGGGTAAAAAGCGTGAGTCGCGCCGCATGTCATAAGCTCGATGTGGCCGCCATCCTGAAGCGCCTTGAGCGCTCCAACCAGGTCTTCATTGTATTTTTCCGAGAAGTAACTTTTCGTTTTTGAATAGAATTTTTCCCAGAGTGTTGCCAGGTATGCGAGATGTTTTTCGTTCCCGTCTTCGAAATCTTTGTAATCCTGGCGGGCATAATCCAGCTTCTGTTCGCAATATTTTATAAATCTTTCTTTGAAATGCTCGTTTGAAAGCTGTTCGATGAGGACTGGAGAAACGGTCAGAGTAATCTTCGGAGAAATCCCTTCGTCAACGAGATTGTTCAGCATGTTTATGATCGGGACATATGTTTCAGCGGCTGCCTCGAACAGCCAGTTTTCCTGAAGCTCTTCATGGTAAAGAACCCAGGGGAGATGAGTGTGCAGTACAAGAATAAAACTGCCGTGAAAATCTGACACTATGATTACCTCGACCAATTCAAGTATTAAACAAATTTTGTGTATGTGAACGGTAAAAATCAAGTAAATATCATATTATGAATATAATACTCAACTCTGAAAAGGGTTGCTTATCTCATTTTTTTGCCCTGAAAAGCCGCAGCAGCGAGGTTGGAAATATCTCGCATTTGAAAAACATTGCCGGCGGCTCGATGCCGAAACCCACTATTGCGCATATAAAAGTGAGTGTCATCAGTGCAGCCGAGACAAGGCAGTACGGGCAATAGCTGTGGATATAAAAAGCTTCAAGAATTGTCAGGTAAATTGAAAAAATGAACCCGATCCATGACCCGCAGTAAACCAGGAAAGCGAAAAAGTCTGATTTTTCACGCCATCTTACAAGATGGATCAAACAGAATAGTATCATGATCAGGTAACCAATAATTCCGTATGCGCCTATTGCTATGCCGAAGATTTCTGAATAATCGCTGTCGTCAACTATGCTGCAACTGAATTCCTCGGAGATGTCACAGGCTTCTTTTTTCTCGAAAGTACTCGCGTTTGTGACGTTGTTATCCTGAATCGCGACATTGTCGTAGGGATCAAAATCAGGGTTTAAGAACGGGTCGATTTGCTCCTCGGTTTCGGGCAGGCTTTCACTTTCAAGCGCTTTTTGCACTTCATCTCTGGGAAACCATTTCTCCATAAAAGGCAGGGTATTGATAAGGTTCATCTGATGTTTGGGCTTTTTATAATGGAGTTCTCCAAGGTGAACCGCAACGTAGAATCCGCCCGCGCAGAATAAAATTATCAGAATCATGCATATCAGTCTTCTTGTTCTCATCTGGTTAACCTCGCGTTCCGCCTTCTTGCCTACTTTGACAATTATAATGAGTTTAAGTTTCAAATTTTACATAATCACTCGAAATGGAACAATAAAAGAGTGTATTTGTCTGTTTAAAGTTGAAGCAACTTGAAAACACAAACGAGCATAAATATAATTCATCTTCGCGATGAATAAAAAGCTTTTTGAAAAAAGAGATATTTTGTTTTGCTTAATTGGGGGGAAGCCATGATAGAGGTAAAAAACGTCTCTAAGCGGTATGGCAGTCTCCGGGCGGTGACGGATGTTTCGTTCAGACTCGAGAAAGGCGAGGTGCTCGGGCTGCTGGGACCGAACGGGGCGGGAAAAACAACTCTTATGAGGATAATGACAGGATATCTTCCTGCCTCCGAGGGTGTTGTAACGATAGACGGCAGGAATATAAACGAAGCGCCTCTGGCAGTGAAAAAACAGATAGGTTATCTTCCCGAAAACCCTCCTCTTTACGGGGATATGTCTGTGAAGTCCTATCTCCAGTTCACGGCTGAAATCAAGGGAGTGCCTCGCTCGCAAAGAAAAGAAAGAATCAGCAGTGTCATTGAAATGATAAGTCTTGAGACAGTTGCCCCGAGGCTGATTGAGAATTTATCAAAAGGTTACAGGCAAAGAGTGGGGCTTGCGCAGGCGCTTATTCACAATCCCGATGTACTTGTTCTCGATGAGCCGACTGTCGGACTCGATCCGCACCAGATAATTGAAATAAGGAATTTAATAAAAAATCTCGCGAAAGAGCACACGATAATTCTAAGTTCACACATCCTGCCGGAAGTAAGTGCAACATGTGACAGGGTTGTAATCCTTAACGAAGGCAAAGTTGTTGCCGTAGACACGCAACAGGATTTGTCTTCCAGGATTCAGGGCGAGGAATTACTGACTGTCGAGTTTCAGGATGCAGGCGAAGAAGACGTAATCAGTGCATTGAACGGGATGGGAAATGTTGCCAAATCAACTCTTCTTCAGTCTGTAGGCGGGAGTGTTAAAGCATCTGTTTCCAGCAGCAGGGGAAAAGATATCAGGGCAGACCTGTTCAGGCTTGCAGTAGACAGGGGATGGACGATGCTTGAACTATCACATCAGGGGCTCAGCCTTGAAGATGTGTTCCTCAAACTGACCTGTGAGGAGGCGCAGATTGATGAGTAAAACATATTTCATATTCAAAAGAGAGTTGAAATCGCTTTTCGTTTCGCCTCTGGCTTATGTGATGATAGCGGTTTTCCTCGGACTGAACTCGTTTTTCTACGTGAGTTTTCTGCAGGAAGCAAGCATGAGAGGCGCTTTCGGAATGATGTCCATGCTTTTGATATTTCTGATGCCGCTGATAACCATGAGAACTTTCGCCGAGGAACTCAAAAGCGGAACTGATGAACTTCTGATGACATCTCCTCTAAGGCTGACTCATATTGTGGCGGGAAAGTATCTGGCGGTTCTGGCTTTGCTGCTCACAATTTTTCTCCTGACGGGGCAGTATGTTTTTATCCTCGTGAAATACGGCAGCCCGGACTGGGGCCCGATAATTACCGGGTATATCGGGTTGATTCTTTTCTCCGGCGCGCTCGCGTCACTCGGTGTTTTTTGCTCGTCTCTGACGCGGAACCAGATGGTCGCCGCCGTGATATCCCTGGGAGCAGGGCTGTTCATTATCGGGATAGAGCTTCTTACCGGAGTTATCCACGGAGAGCTCGCGGCGCGGGTGCTCGAAACACTCGGGATAATCAATCACTATGCCGATTTCGACAAAGGCGTAATTGATTCTACCCATGTGATTTATTACCTGGCATTTATCTTCCTGTTTTTGTTCCTGACCGTGAGAAGATTAGATGCAAGGCGCTGGTAGGGGGGGATAGAATGATGAAAAAGTTCGTTTCAGGCATAAATTCGATATTGATGATAGTCCTTATGATTGGAATTATCTGTGTCGGTTATTATCTCGCGGAAAGGCATCCGATCAGATACGACCTTACTGAGAATGATTCACAGTCGCTGTCCGTAAAATCACTGAAAATTATCGAGGGTCTCGATCAGAAGGTAGAGGTGATAGGGTTTTTCGAAAGCGGTTCTCAAATCGAGATCATGGTGACCGACATTCTCAAGGAATTAAAAAGAAGGTCGAAAAATTTCAGTTACAGAACTATTGACCCTACGATGAAGCCGTCGGAGGCGAAGAAATATTCGATGACGGAATATGGCGCGATAGTCATATCCGGAGAGCAGCAGAAAAAAGTCGGGCTGGATGAAATAATTAAGATGTCGTACAACCCTTATGCACAGGCGCCGCCAGAGTTTTATGGAGAACAGGCTTTCATCAATGCGATTGTAGCAGTCACGTCCACCGAAAGAAAAACGATCTGTTTTGTCGAAGGTCATGCCGAAAGGGATATTAACAGCCAGGAAGAAAGTGGATACGGTGCGGTGAAAACGCTGCTTGAAGGCGAAAATTACGTGATCAGGTCATTGAATCTCGCGGCTGAAAAAAGCGTGCCGGATGAATGCTCGGTATTATCACTTATCGGCGCTGAAAAATTCCTGTCCAGCCCGGAGATCGAATCTATCGATAAGTATCTGGATGGCGGGGGAAATGCCCTTGTTTTTGTCGATCCCTTTGAAAACACGGGGCTGGATATATTGCTATATAAAAGGGGAGTGGTACTGGGCAAGGATATTGTCGTTGATACGGAGAGTTTTTACGGTGAAGATCCGCTTACCCCGATTCCTCAGCTTAAATACCATGCCATTACAACAGATTTAAGAAAATCGAAGCTGACTGTAAGCATGCCCGGAGCAAGGAGTGTTTCGAAAGCGGATGTGGTTCCGGACGGCACACAGATAGATGTTCTGATGGAATCGAGTCTCAGCGGCTGGGGCGAAACCGACCTGGAAAACCAGAATCCTGAACAGGATGAAAATGACATTGACGGCCCGGTTCCGCTTGCGGTTGCGGTGACACAGGAGCTTGACGCCGGCGACGGCGGCGAGATAAAGCAGAGCAGATTGATTGTAGCCGGGGATTCGGATTTTGCATCTAACGGTTTC
>Ga0116162_10000046_pt1 | contig 109606 bp, 100 predicted proteins | sample AD_UKC105_MetaG_FD_89875 | JGI IMG/M metagenome (GOLD analysis project Ga0116162, IMG submission 89875) | Active sludge microbial communities of municipal wastewater-treating anaerobic digesters from Hong Kong - AD_UKC105_MetaG | ecosystem: Engineered > Bioreactor > Anaerobic > Digestate...
GCCCGCGCTGGGCAAGTGGCTGGTGCGAAACGGGGCCCAGGTCTACTACGGGTTCTCCAGCGACGTCCTGGTCCCGGCCGACTACGGCGGGGACGGGACCACGGACATCGCCGTCTTCCGGCCTTCCAACGGGAAATGGCTCATCCGGGGCCTGACCTCGGCCTACTACGGGTTCGCCACCGACACGGTCGTCCCCGGAGACTACACCGGCGACGGGGCCGCGGACATGGCCGTCTTCCGCCCCTCCAACGGGAAGTGGCTGGTCAGGGGAGGCCTTACCGCCTACTTCGGGAACTCCTCGGACACGGTCCAGCCGGCGGACTACGACGGGGACGGGACCTGGGACTTCGCCGTCTTCCGCTCGGCCTCGGGGAAGTGGCTGGTCCGGGGCGTGACCGCCCCCTACTACGGCGCCTCCACCGACCTGCCCGTCACCAACCCCTGAGGGGGAGGGGGGCAGAGAGCAGAGTGCAGAGAGCATGGAGAGAAGCCCCTCCGCCACGGACCCTTTAGGGTTCAGGGTTCAGGGGGGGAGGCATGGAGCATAGAGACAGAATTCAGAATACAGAATTCAGTATTCAGTAGCCCTTCCCCCCTTCATGAACTTCATGTCCTTCATGGTAAGGAAAGCATAGGGCATAGAGCATGGAGCAGAGGGACGCTCAGCTCCTGAACCCTCTCATTCCCCCTCCGTGACCTCTGTGGTTCAACTCCCCTTCTGGCCCTTTTCCCTCAGGGGTTGTTGCAGGAATCGGGGTCGATCTTCGACCCGCCGTCCCAGGCAAAGGTGCAGCCGGTGACCAGGGTGGAGGAGACGTAGTAACAGCCCTGCACCCCGTAGTCCCCGGTGCTTTCGCCGTCCACGTAGCAGGCGCTCATCCGCCAGCAGTCGTAAAATCCGCTGACAGCGCAGGCGATCGCGGCACAGGAAGCGAGGTTGCAGCACCCCCGGAACCCGGCGCTGCCGCAGTCCCGGGCCTTGCAGCCGGTCAGGCTCGAAGTGCCCACGGAGGCATCGCCGTAGAACCCGGAGCCGGCCGCGTTCCGAGCCACGCAGCCGCTGAACACGACACTGTCGGCGGAAGCGGAATAGCGGAACCCGTGTCCGGTGCTTTCGACCGAGCGGCAGTCCCGGACGGTGACGTAGGCGGCGTTGACGGAAAAGTTGCCCTCGCCCGCCGGGGCCCCGTAACGGACCCGCAGACCTTCCACGGTGCAGTTGGGCGAATTGATTTCGAGTTTGTAGCTCCCGCTGAAGTCGATCGAGGTGAAATCGGCTTCGGCGCTGACGCGCCGGACGTTGTCGACGTCGATGTTCTGACCAACGGAATAGGTTCCGGCGGGTACGAAGACGCTGGCATAGACATCGCTTTCCAGGGCCGCGACCAGGTCGTTACCGTCGCCGGGCCGAACGACGTAGTCATAGAGCTTTTGCCCCCCGCCGGCGCCCCGGAGAGGGCTATCGCCCGCCTGCCCGAAGTATATCCGGGTGAAGCCCCGAACCGCCCAGAGGTTGGCGGAAGCACGGAAGACGGCGAAATCGGCGATCCCGTCGCCGGTATAGTCCCCGGGACTGGGTTCGTCGGCCGAAGCCCCGAAATAGATCTTGGTGTATCCCCGTACGGCCCACAGCCCCGAAGACGGCCGAAAGACGGCGACATCGTCGCGCGAGTCACCGTCGAAATCCGCCGCCGCCGCGGATGCCGGAATCGAAATCAATAACGCTGCCGAAACCGTCGCCAACCATCGCATCGTTCCCTCCCTTTGCTGCCGTTCGTTTCGCTCCGGCCGGATCGACCGCCGGAGAATACCCTGACATTACCCGTCTCAGCCGCGGCAACCGACCCGCCGGAAGCCGCCGAACCGATAATACCCGAACTCGATCCTTTGCGACAGTCCGGTCATGGAATTTCCGGGCGGCAACCCGACATCGATACAAAACCGGCGGGGACGATTTTTCGCTGACACCGCCGTCCGGTTATATTTTCCTTGCACTTCACCGCATCGTTTCTGAAACTCTGGAAATTCCGCGGACACGGGTCGCGGAACCTCGAAATGGGAATCGAAGCGATGGGCTTGAACATCCATGAAGCCGCCAAAATGGGCCGCGCGGACCTGGTCGCCCGGTTCCTGGACGCGGGAGTGAACGTGGAAGCGTTCGACGGGTTCGGGGAGGCCCCTCTGCACGCCGCCTGCCGCCGGGGACAGAGGGCGGCGGCGGCCCTGCTCCTGGACCGGGGGGCCGAAATCAACGCCCGGGACGAGATCGGCTCCAGCCCTCTGCGCGCCGCCAGCCGGATGGGCCACCGGGGGGTGGTCGAACTCCTGCTCGGCCGGGGAGCCCAGGTGGACATCCGCACCCGGGAAGGAGACACGCCCCTTCACGCCGCCGTCTGGTGGAACCATCGGGAAGCCGCCGAACTGCTGCTGGGCGCGGGAGCGGACGTCAACGCCCGCTGCCGGGACGGGATGACGCCCCTGCATCTGGCCGTCCTGGGAGGGCATACGGCGATGGCCGAACTTTTACTCGCTCACGGCGCTCAATTGAAAGCCAAGGGCAAGGAGGGGATGACCGCCCTCGAAATCGCCCGGTCTAAAAATCTCACCGAGATGATCGCGCTGTTGGAAAATCCGGCCGGGTCCCGAAAAGATCAGGAACCGCGCAAAGGCTTTCTGCGCCGGTTCCGACTCTCCCGCTTACTTTCGCCCGGAAGCCCGCAACCGCGGTGAAATTCCCCGAAAGTCGCAGCCGGAACCGCCGGAAACCGGCGTCTTCCCCTTCTCTTTTATTCCCGCCCGTCGCCGGACCCGCGGAACTCCCTCTGTTTCCGGTTCCAATAGGGGATAAGAAAGGGCACAGCGAACCAGACGGGGACGAACGCGAGCACCTTGAACGGGGCCGGGATCACCCACGCCGCCGCCCCCAGAACGGCCATGGCCGCCCAAAACCCGGCGGCGAGTCTCACCATCAACGCCCGTTCCCGCTTCCCGGCGGTGTTGCGGATACTGCACCAGGTGCCGACGATCCCGCCGATCAGGCCGAGCACCGCTCCGGCGATGCCGCCGACCAGTCCCCAGTCGGATGGACTCATGGCTTCATCTCCTCCCCGGGCGCCCCGGACGTTTTCGGTGACCGACGATCTCCGTTCCCCTCCCGGAGCGCCGGTTGCTTTCTTATTAGCACATCCGCGCCCGCGAACGCGAATTCTTTCCCGCGGACGGAGCCGGACCGGGTTCGGGTTTATCGGAGCAGGTGACCGGGGCACGCAAACGCGCTACCCTGACATCATGGCCACGACGCCGACTCCGCCACGGAAAACCCGTTTCGGGAAACAACGCCTCGCGGCCGGGGGAAGCCTCCTGGTCCTGGCGCTGCTCGCGCTTATCCTCCGCACCGCCGTCACGAACCCGCCGGGAGATTCGCTTAACGTCCTTTTGATCACCCTCGACACCACCCGGGCCGACCGCCTGGGCTGCTACGGCTGCCGTTGGGCCCATACCCCGGCCCTGGACGGCCTGGCCCGAGCCGGCTGGAAGTTCGAAAACGCCTTCACCCAGGTCCCCTTCACCCTTCCGGCCCACGCCACCATCCTGACCGGCCGCTACCCCGCCGGACACGGACTGCGGGACAATGAAAGCGGCGGTCTGCCCGGCGGCATCGGCACCCTTCCCGAAATCTTCCGGGAACACGGGTACGCCACCGCCGCCTTCGTCGCCAGCTTCACCCTGGATAAGCGCTTCGGCCTGGGACGCGGGTTCGACCTCTACGACGACCGCCCCGACGAATCCTCCCGGGGCCGGGAACTGCCCGCGAACACCGTAGCCGGTCGGGCGCTGGCCTGGATGGAGAAAAACGCCGGGCGTCCGTTTTTCTGCTGGATTCACTTCTTCGACCCGCATTTCCCCTACGACCCTCCGTCCGCATATCTCGGAGCGGGGATCGATCCCTACGACGGGGAAATCGCCTTCATGGACGCCCAGATCGGGCGCATCCTCGATTTCCTGGACCGGCGCGGTTTGAGCGGGAGAACCCTGGTCGTCGCCGCCGGAGACCACGGCGAAGCCCTGGGCGAACACGGCGAGAACGAACACGGCCTGCTGGTCTACGAAGGTTCGATGCGCGTCCCCCTGATCCTGCGGATCCCGGGCCGGACCGGGGGCATCGACGTCGGCCGGGCCGCCGGCCTGGTCGACCTGGCCCCCTCGGTTCTCGACGCCCTGGGGTGGCCCCTCCCCGCGGGCATGGCCGGGCAAAGCCTGCTGGACGACGGGAGCGGCCCCGGCGAGTGTTACGGGGAATCGCTCTTCGGCTTCTACAGCCACCGCTGGGCGCCGCTCTACAGCCTGACCACTTCCCGGTGGCGCTACATCCAGGGCTCCGAAGCCGAACTTTACGACCGCCGGAGCGATCACGCCGAGCGGATCAACCTGGTTTCCCGGCGGCCGGAGACGGCGGCGGCGATGGCGCGGCGTTTACACGAAATCAGAGGCGCGGCGGCCCCCCCGGCCCCGGCCGAGCCCGGCGGGGAGATCGAAACGGTCCGGCGGCTGCGGGCGCTGGGCTACCTGGGCGCGGGAACGCGGGCGCCGGACGCGCCGGCGGCGGACCGGCCGGCGCCCGCACCGCGGGAGATGGTGGCCGTGCACAACGACTGCCGGCGCGCGCGCCGGCTTCTCGATCTCGGCCGCTCCCGGGAAGCCGTCGATCTCCTGGCCCCCCGGTCGAAGCTCGATCCCGCTTCGCCGACGGTCCTGGAACTGCTGGCCGAAGGCTGCCTGGCCCTGGGCGATATCGACCGGGCCCGTAACTACTTCGAAGGCGCCCTGACGGGCGGCGCCGGAGACCGGGCGATCCTGGCCGACCTGGGAACGGTGGCCCTCTACGCGGGAAGGTTCTCCGAAGCGGCGGAGATTCTCGGGAAGGCCCTGGATCTTCCCGGCGACGACCGCGAACCCCGGACGCCCTCCGGCGTCTCCCGCGTCGAAATCAAGATACGGGTAAACCTGAGCGCCGCCCTGATCGAGACGGGGCAGCTGGACGAAGCGGAGTTTCACTGCCTGCGGGCGCTGGGGGACGCTCCCGAGCTCCCCCAGGCCGGCAACTGCCTGGCGCGCATCCGGGCGCTGCGAAAGGAAGCCGGCCCAAAGCCGCCGGCTACGGCTGGACCCGCCCCCGGCCGAGAAGCTCCCCGTCCTCTTGGCGGGAAAAGAAAAAACGGGCAAGCTGGAATCCAGCCGCCGGAAAACTCAAAACCCCGGGTCGGAACGCGGCCGGGAGGAGGCGAACAATGAAACGCACGATCGTGAAGATAGACCGGGAACTCTGCAACGGGTGCGGGAAGTGCGTCACTCCCTGCGCCGAGGGGGCCATCGCCCTGGTCGACGGAAAAGCGCGGGTGGTGAAGGAAGCACTGTGCGACGGGGCCGGCTTCTGCCTGGGGATCTGCCCCACCGGGGCCCTGACCCTGGAGGAACGGGAAGCTCCCGCCTTCGACCCCGGACTGGCGCGGAGGGAGGAAGAGCGCCGAGGCAAGCGGGTGTTGGCCGAAACCTGCCATCTCTGCGGGAACAACGAGGAGGAGACCCCGCTCCTCCCCCTGCGCAGCGGCGGCCGTAGCCTCTGGGTCTGCGTCCGCTGCCTCCCTTCCCTCATCCACGGCTGAAAAGGAAGCGGAAACGGTCTTGACGACTCCGGGAGGGGCGCCTGCTTTTTCGGAACGCGGTTCCGTGCCCCTTGCCCAGCTCCTCGCTAAACTTAATTTCGGTTATTTAAGATCGTTAAATATTAATTATTGCACAATACTTATGGATTTTATTATATTGAGGCATAAGAACGTTTCGCTGCCGGCCCGGCATGCAAGGGAAAACTATCGAAGCCCGGAGATATTGATCTTTCATATTTTCGATAGTATATTTTAATTGTCGGACGCGACTACAACACATCGACGATATTTGTGAGTCGATTGTTTGTATCTGGCAACGACGGCGAGGGGGGCGAGGCTGGGGCCAACTCCGCTCCGGACGGCAGGGGCGGAAAGGAGGCGGACCATGACGCTGCACGAAGCGGTCAAAGCCGGACTGACGCCCACGGTCAAAAAACTCATCGAGCAGGGCGCGGACGTCAACTCCCGCGACTGGAACAAGGAGACCCCGCTCCACGCCGGGTGCCGGGTGGGCCACAAGGAAGTGGTGGAGGTTCTGCTGGACAGCGGGGCCGATATCAACCACCGCGACGAGATCGGATCCTCGGCGCTGCGAGCCGCGGCCCGCAACGGGCACGTGGACCTGGTGCGCCTCCTCCTGGGCCGGGGGGCCAAGGTCGACATCCGGACCGAGGACGGGGCCACTCCGCTCCACGTCGCCTGCTGGCTGGGTTGGAAACAGGTGGCGGAGGCGCTGATCGAGGCGGGGGCGGATCTCGACGCCCGTTGCGACGACGGCGCCAGGCCCCTGCATCTCACGGTCCTGGGGAACCGGAAGGAAGTGGCCGAACTCCTTGTCCGCCGGGGGGCGGCGGTGAACGCCAAGGGCCTGGACAATTCCACCCCCCTGGAAGTCGCGGAAAACCGCGGCATAAAGGACATGGCGGAATTCCTGAAGGAGATCGTGGGACCGCCCCGGAAACGTCCCTTTTTCCGCCGCATCCTGGCCCGGGCCTGAAAGATTCGCTCCCCGGGCGAGCCGGTTTTTGAATAAAATCAACCCGGCCCCGTCAAAAAGGGTGAACGCGATACCAAGGAGTGGTCCATGAAGCACCTGGGAGCGATCGCGGCGGCCGCCTTCCTGCTGGCGGCGGGGACGGGACGGGCCGACCCGCCTCCTCCCCCCGGCGGAGGGGGAGGCTACCACTGCGGGCATTACGGACAATGCGGCCCGGTGCCGCCGCCGCCCTGTCCGCCCGTCTGGGGACCGAACCCCGGTTGGAACCGGCATTGGTACCAACGCTATCCGGTCCCCTGCCCCGTCTACGTCTACCCGGGCCCGCAGCCGCCCGGGCCCCGGCCGTGGCCGGCCGCCTGGAACTGGGGCCCCTACCCCTGGGTTTGCGTCGGGACCGGGCCGGCCGGGGCCTGCTGGGGCCGGTAAACGGGCCGACCGCGACGCGCGGGGCCGAGAATTCATTTCCCGAAAGCCGCATTCCCGGCTAGAATCCGGGCGGTGAACGTTTCCTCAAGTTCAGCCGACGGAGTTCGACCGTTTATGCCCGGGATCCCCGATTCGCCCGCCGGTATCCTCATCGGCCAGGGGGCGGCGGTTCAGATGATGGCCCTCGGCCTCCTGGTGCTGGCCGCCCACCTCGGCGGCAAGCTCTTCAACCGCCTGCGGTTGTCGGAAGTGACCGGCCAGCTGATCGGGGGCGCCCTGGTCGGGCCCTACGCCCTCCACCTGGCCGGGGTCCTCCCCGGAGCTTCCGGCGGCCTCTACGACGACGCCCTGCACGCCTTTCACTTTTTCATCTTCGTTTTTCTAAGCGTGGTCGCCTTCGGGATCGGCGAGGAACTCCACGTCACGCGTATCCGCAAGGTCGGCCGGGCAGCGCTGGTCATCTGCCTGATCCAGGCGGCCCTGACCTGGTTCGCGATCAGCGCCGCCTTTTTCCTCCTGGCCGGCTTCGATATGGTGGACGCCCTTCTGATCGGATCGATCGGCATCGCCACCGCCCCGGCGGTGACCTTCGTGCTCATGAATCAACTGAGGATCGAAGGACGCCTCCGCCACGTCCTGGGGAGCATGGTCGTTCTCGACGACTTGATCGAGGTGGTGATTTTTTCCCTGTTGCTGCAGATTTCCCTGCGCCGGCTCCACCCCGAAGCCGGGACCGGCCTGAGCGCCCTGTTTCCGGTGGCGCGGGAAGTGGCCCTGGCCGCTCTGGTGGGATTCGCCATCTACCTGGTTCTCCGGCTGCTGGTCCGGCGGCGGGCCATCATTCTCGAAACCGAATCCGACCATCGCCCCCGCGACGAGGGCTTTCTCCAGCGCATCCTGGCCGAACACCCCTCGCCGTCGGCGGAAATCTTCCTGGTGGTCATGGGGGTCGTAGCCCTGGGGGCGGGCTGGGTCTACTATCAGCATTGGCCGTTTCTGATCACCGCCACCTTCGCCGGGTTCCTGGTCGCCAATTTCCACTCCCACGCCATCTTCGATTCTCTCAAAATCGACCACATCACCCCCGTCCTCAACCTCGGCTTCTTCGCGCTGATCGGATCCGGAATCGACCTTTCCTCTCTCGGGGGGGGCCTGGCCTGGATGGCGGGGATGTACGTCCTCACCCGGATGACCGGAAAAATCGCCGGAACCTGGATCGGATGCCGGATCATGGGGGAGGAACGCAAGATAACCGCCTGCCTGCCCAGCTTGATGCTCCCCCAGGCGGGCGTGGCGGCAGTGGAAGCGGTCTACGCCGGCGCCGTGCTCGGCCGGCCCGAGTTCGCCGCCATCATCCTCCCGGCGATCGTCTTCTTCGAGGTGGTCGGGGTTTTCCTGGTCGATCGGGGGCTGCGAAGGTGGCGGAGCTGGGTAACGGGGGAAGAAGAGGAGATGCGCCGTCTGTCTCCCCGGGTGGGGCTGGCCGAATCCGCCCGACGGCTCCTCGACCTCCTGCCCGAGGAGTTCGTGCGGCTCGATCTCGGGGGAGAAACCAAGCAGGACGTGATCAAGGAACTGGTCCACCACGCCCGCTCAGTCTCCGACCAGCATATCGACCTGGCTCAGGCCCTGCAGGTGCTGGGAGAACGGGAGCGCCTCAACACCACCGGCATGGGCCACGGCATCGCCATCCCCCATTGCCGCCTGATGGGGCTGGACCGTCCGGTGCTGGTCTTCGGCCGTCGCAGTCCGGGCGTGGACTTCGGCGCTCCGGACTACCTGCCCTGCGACCTCTTTCTGCTGGTCCTTACCTGCGCCCGGGACCCGGCCGCCCACCTGCAGATCCTCTCCATCGCCGCCCATATCCTGGGCAATGCCCACGTCCGCGAAGAGCTGCGGGCGGCCCCCCAACCCCGCGATTTCATCGCGGTGCTGCGCGACCTGGCCGACCAGACCGAGCGCGCCGGCTTTCCGGAACCGTAATCCCGCCGTCATGACCGCCTTGAGGCGAAAAAAACACTTGATTTCCCCAATTATCGTAATATATAGATATTTGGATGATAGAACAACCGGGGCCGGACGTCCCGGACAACCGTCAACCGGAAGGGAGGAACGATATGTACGCTTTACCCGCTTTCGCGGCCGGCGCCGTCGCGGCCGCCGCCGTCTTCGTCTACGTTATGCGCAACTTCATGATCAAGACGGTCAGGATCGAGGCGACCTTCGAGGACGTCTGCCGCCGGCTGGGGGATGCCGTCACCTCGGTACCGGGCTGGGGCCTTCCCCTGCCCGACTGGGATTTCTACTCGGTGGTCTCCAGCAAACACGCTTTCTCCAACGTGGTCAAGAAACGGCTCTTTTTCGTCTGCAAGTCCCTTTACGCCAACCGCATCGTCGATAGACACCCGTGGATGGGAGCGATGATGCCCTGCACCTGGGCGGTCTACGAAACCGGGAACGGCGACGTCTTCATCTCCAAAATGAACATCGGGCTGATGAGCAAAATGTTCATGGGCTCCATCATCGGCTCCACCATGACCAAGGTGGCCGAGGAAGAACACCGGATCCTGACCGCCCTGAACCGCCTGCTGGAGGCTCCCGCGGAAGAAGCGGTTAAACCGAAAACCGAAGAACGGCCCGGCGCCGCCGCTTGATCCGGAGGAGTTCATGAAAACCAGGGACGTCGTCATCATCGGAGGAGGCCCGGCGGGGCGGATCGCCTGCCGGAAGCTGCGCGCCGCGGACCGGAACCTCTCGGTAACCCTGATCAAGGACGAGGAGATCAACGTCAACCGCTGCGCGCTCCCCTACGGTCTGACCGCGGAAAAACCGATCGCGGCTTTCCAGATCCCCAACACCCTGATCACCGAGGTCGGCGCCGAACTCCTGGTGGATACGGTGGTTTCGCTCGATCCCGCCGCCGGGCGCGTGACGACCGCCTGCGGCGAAACCGTCGCCTACGGGTCGCTGCTCCTGGCCGCCGGCTCCCGGCCGCTGATCCCATCGATCCCGGGGGCGGGAGCGGACAACGTCACCGGAGTCCGGACGCTCCGCGATCTGACCGCCCTGCGCGAATTGACGGCGGCGGGGACCCGCGCCGCGGTCGTCGGCGGCGGGTACATAGGAATCGAACTGGCCGCGGCCCTGCGCGCGGCCGGGTTGGAGGTTACCCTGATCGAACGGGAAGATCGGTTGCTCCCGGCGACGTCGGAACCGGAACTGGCGGCCGTGGTCGAGGAAGTCCTGGTCGGAAAGGGCGTGCGCGTGAAGACCGGGGGCGCGGTCACCGGGTTCCCGGAAACCGCCGGGCGGGCGGCGGGGGCGGACACCTCCGACGGCGAAACGGTCGAAGCCGATTTCGTGGTGCTGGCCCTGGGGGTCGTCCCCAATTCCGAACTGGCGGCCGCGGCCGGGATTCCGGTATCGGCCGCGGGCATCGTCGTGGACGAACGCCTGCGGACCGGCGCCGAGAACGTGTACGCGGCCGGAGACTGCGCGACCAAACGCTCCCTGGCGGGCAATTTCCCGGTCAGGGGAGAATTCGGAACCAACGCCGTCTTCATGGGCCAAGCGGCCGCGGAGAACATCCTGGGCCGAACGACCGTCTTTCCCGGCGTTACCAACGCCAGCGCCTCGGCGGTCTTCGGCTGGTCGATCGGGTCGGCCGGACTGACCGAATCCCAGGCACGGGAAGCGGGGATGGACGTCGTTACCGGCTACTCCGAAGTCCCCGACCGGTATCCGATGATGGCGGGCGGAGCCCCGGTGCGCACCAAGCTGGTCTTCGATCGCCGAACCCTGGCCCTGGCGGGGGGAAGCGTTCTCCGGAGCGGTCCGAGGGCGGCGGACGATGCGGATTTCCTCTCCTTCGCCATCCAGACGAGAGCGACCCTGCACGACCTGGAGCGCTTCCAATACGCCACTCATCCCGAACTGGCGGCCAAGCCTTCCGACAATTCCATCGTCTTCGCCTGCCGGAACGCGCTGAGGAAGTGATCGGGCGCGACGGACCGGCTCAGCCTCCGGGGGCGAAAGCAGCCGCGACGAAGCCGGCGCCATCGTCCATGCCGGGGCGCAGCGAACGGTCGGTCACCTTCCCTCCCGGTGGATCGAAGAGACAGCTGACCGATTCGGCGGGGACAAACCCGGCGGCGGCGGCCAGGCCGCGGACCGCCGCGGCGCCGTACAGCCGGGCCGAGGAATAGAACCGGTGTCCGGCGCGGGCCTTGCTCTCGTAGAGACGGCCCCAGGGGCCGGCGGCGGGGACGAAGCCCAGGACCAATTTCCCTTCCTTTTTTACGACCCGCCGGCATTCCCGAAGGGACCGGGCCGGGTCGTCGAGAAAGCAGATGGTGACCACCATCAGAACTCCGTCGAAAGCGCCGGCCGCGAACGGGAGTTCCTCGCCGCCCCCCCGGACCGCGCGGATTCCCCGGGCCGCAGCCCGGACCAACATGGAAGCGGCGGGGTCGAGGCCATCGGCCACGGAAAGCGCGGAGGCGAAACGGCCCGTTCCCACCCCCACTTCCAGCCAGCGCCCCTCCCGGGCCCCCATGACCCTGTGCAGCGCCGCCACCTCGAGGTCGAATATGGCCCGGCCCCGGGCGGAATCGAACCAACGGTCGTATTCCCGGAAAAAACGCTGGAACGGGCCCGCGGGCGCAGAGGGCGACGCACTCACTTCTTTTCCCCCCTTCCCAGAAAATCATCCATATACGCTTCCCGCCAATGGCAGAAATACCCCCATTCGTTGTCGGCGTATTTCCCCACTCGCGGCTGTTCCTCTCCATCTTTCCCCGGCGGCAGCGGCGCTTTCCCCTTCAGGCATTCGTAGGCTCGCAGGACGTTGCGGAAGGCGCGCAGAGCCTCTTCGTCGCCCGGATTTTTGTCGGGATGGAAGCGCAGGGCCTGCGTCCAGAACGCCCTCTTGACTTCGGCCGGCCCCGCCCCGGGGCCGACCCCCAGGATCCGGCGGGCGCGTCGTTCGTTCTCCCGGATCCGGCCGAGCTCTTCGCGGAAGGAAGGTTCGTTCACGGAGCTCCCTCCTTCCGCAACCGGGCTCCGGAAATAAAACCCAGCAAGTCGCGAACCAGGGCGGGGCGCGTCAAGCAATAGCAGCGCTGCTTGCCCTTCTCCTCGAAATCGACCAGTCCCTCCTTCCTCAAGACCGACAGGTGCTGCGAGAGGTTGGGTTGGGAAACCTCGAGCAGGTCGCGGATGGCGCCGACGCAGCTCGGCCCCTCGGCCAGCCGGGCCAGGATCTCCAGTCGGGTCGGGTGCGCCAAGGCCCGGAGCAACTGAGCGTGGCGGCGGCGGTCCGTCTTCATGGTCGCAGTGCTTCGCTTAATATCATCATATTAGAATATTAGCATGTATCGCCGCCGTCTCCACGGATTTTTCGCGACAATCGCAGCGGACCCGGAAACCGAAAAGCGATGGAACCGCTGAGACCAGGGCTTTCTTCAAGATATCGCGGGTGGAATTTGTCATTTAATACCTTGCCGGAGTCTCCCGGAGCGTTTAAACTTTAAAAAGGCGGGCTTAAACGGCCGATGCCGCCCATGCGCAGGAAACCCGACAACAAAGACCGGAGCCGCCCGGCGGCGGCGGAACTAGGGGACGGTCTCGACGTCCCGGCGGCGCTCGCGCTCGCCGGGGTGGGGGCGTGGGAAGCCGACCCCGCGACCGGGATGCTGGGCTGCTCGCCGGAAACCGCCGCCCTCTTCGGCGGTTTCTCCTCCGCCGCGGCGGTTCCCCTCGCTCAGGTCCTGGCCCGCGTCCACCCCGACGAACGCGGACGCGCCGAAAAATTCTTCGCCGAGACCGGGTCCGGGAAGCGGGAACTCGAGTGCCGCCTGATGCTCCCGGACGGCTTGACGCGATGGGTCAAGATCATCGGGTCAGGGCGCGCTCCCGGGCGGGGGGGCGCAAACCGCTCCGCCGGGGTGGCCTTCGACATCAGCGAACGAAAAGCGGAGGAGGCCGGACGCGGCCGGCTCAACGCCACCCTTCAGGTCATCCGCGAGCTCGAACAACTGATCACCCGGGAAGAGAGCCGGGAGGAACTGGCCCGGCAGGCCTGCCGGATCCTGGTCGGCCGCCTGGAAATCGCCACGGTCTGGATCGCTCTCCGGGACCAGGACGGCCGCGCCGACTTCGTCGCCGACGCCGGATTCGGAGAGGATTTCGACCCCGTGCGCCGGGAACTGAAAGCGGGGGAGTGGCCCCGCTGCGCCCGGCGCGCGTTCGCCACCGGGGAAATCGTGGTCGAAACCGACCCCGCCGCGAACTGCCGCGGTTGTCGCCTCTGCGGACCCAACCGGGAACTGGCCCGGGTCTGCCTGCGCCTGCCCCACGGGGATCAGATCTACGGGGTGCTGGTCGCCTCTCTTCCCGCCGGCTATGCCGGGGACCGGGAGATTCGGGAACTTTTCCTGGAACTGGGGAACGATATCGGTTTCGCCCTCTTTCAGAACCTGCGGCGACAGCGGCTCGATCTCCAGGGAGAGATCCTGGCCGGAATCGACGACATGGTCACGATCACCGACCTGGAAGGAAATATCGTTTACGTCAACAAGGCCGAATGCCGCCAGCTGAGGAAGTCCGAAAACGACCTGGTCGGCAGTTCCATCGAGAGTTTCGGAGACGATCCCCGCCGGGGAGCGACCCAGCGGGAGATCCTGGAGACGACCCTGCGCGAGGGCAAGTGGTCGGGGGAGGTGATCAACACCACCCGGGACGGCGCGGAGATCGTGGTCGACTGCCGCACGTCGGTACTGAGGGACGAAAGCGGGCGGCCGCGCTACCTCTGCGGAATCGGCCGCAACATCACCGAGCGCAAGCGGATGGAGGAATCCCTGAGGAAGGAAGTGGCCTTCACCCGCGCCGTCTTCAACAGCGCCGCCGAGGGTCTCTGCCTCTACCGGGAAATTCCGGAGCACCCCTTCATGAAGTTCGGCACCTGGAACCGCCGCATGGTCGAGATCACCGGCTACACCATGGAGGAGATCAACCGCCTGGGATGGTACCGAGCCCTCTTCCCCGGCGCCGGCGAGGGCGACGCGGCCTGGAGATGGCTGAAGGCGGTCCGGGAAGACGAGTCCGCTTCCGGGCGCGAGTGGAGCATCACCCGCAAGGACGGCCGGAAACGGATCGTGACCGTCTCCGTCTCGGTGGTGGACCCGCAGGCCGACCCCGTTTACATGCTGGCTCTGATCAACGACGTCACCGAGCGCGCCCGGGCCGACGCCGCCCTCAAGGAGGGAGAGGAGCGCCTGCGGGCGGTTCTCGAAAACCTGGGGGACGGAGTCTTCGTCCACACCCTGGACGGCCGGATGGCGCTGGTCAACAAGGCCGCCTGCCGGGCCACGGGCTATTCGCGCGAAGAGCTGCTGAAACTCACGGTCTCCGACATCGACGCCGGCAGCCGGGACCGCAACGATCAGAACCTGATCTGGAAGCGCCTGGAGAAAGGCGATACCGCTTTCCTGGAAGTCGTCCACCGGCGCAAAGACGGCTCCACCTACCCCGCCGAAGTGCACCTGACCCTGATCACGCTGGCCGGCCTGCCCACCATCCTGGGCGTGGCCCGGGACGTCTCCGAGCGCAAACATATAGAGGAAACCCGGAGGCAGATGGAGGCGCAGATCCAGCAGACGCAGAAGTTGGAGAGCCTGGGGGTGCTGGCCGGAGGGATCGCCCACGACTTCAACAATATCCTGGTCGCCATTCTCGGGAACGCCGACATCGCCCTGCACGAACTGCCCCCGGAGAACCGGGCCCGGCACAACCTCCAGGCGGTGGTCAAGGCCTCCCGGCGCGCGGCCGACCTCTGCCGGCAGATGCTGGCCTACTCGGGACGGGGCAGTTTCGTCATCGAAAGCGTCGACCTGGGGGAGCTGATCGAAGAAATGGTGGAACTGCTCAAAGCCTCGATCTCCAAAAAAATTTTCCTCCGGCTCGAGCTGGCCGATTCGATCCCCCCTCTCCTGGCGGACGCGACCCAGATCCGCCAGGTGGTCATGAACATGGTGGTCAACGCCGCCGAGGCCATCGGGGACGAAAACGGCACCATCACCATCGCGGCGGGCGAAGCGGCCGAGCTTCCCGAACACCGCTACCCCTTCTCCGGCCCGGAGACGCCGGCGGATACATACGCCTTCCTGGAAATCGCCGACACCGGCGCGGGGATGGACGACGAGATCCGTTCCCATATCTTCGAACCGTTTTTCTCCACCAAATTCACGGGTCGGGGGCTGGGGCTGGCGGCGGTGCTGGGCATCGTCAGGGGCCACGGGGGAGCGATCGCCATCGCCAGCAAACCGGGGCAAGGGACGCGCTTCACCGTGTTTTTCCCCGCGGAAGAGAGCGGGACGGCGCCCGGCGCCGACGCGGTCGATGCCGGCGGTGGGGAAACGGGCTGGCGCGGGAGCGGCAAGGTGCTTCTGGTCGACGACGAAGCCATCGTCCGCGAAGTCTCGGGGAATATCCTGGCCAACCTCGGATTCGAAGTGATCACCGCCGCCACCGGAACCGAGGCGCTCGAGATCTTCCGCCGCCACCGGGCCGAGTTCGCCTTCGTACTCGTGGATCTGACCATGCCCGCCATGGACGGCGTGGAAACGCTCAAGGAACTCCGGGAGATCGACCCGAAGGTCAGAGCGATCATCTCCAGCGGCTATACCGAGGCCGACCTCAGGCACCGGTTCGAGGATGCCCCGGCGCCCGGGTTTATTCAGAAGCCCTACTCCCTGGACGAACTCGGCGCCGCCATCCGCCGACTCCTCGGCCCCGCCGACGAAGAAACGTCCTAGGGTCTCAGGCGCCGGGGAAGGATGCCAGATCGACCAGGCCCGCCTTCTCCGCCAGAACGTAGATCGTGGTCAGACCTCCCACCGCCACCATCACCAGCCCTGCGGCGAAGAGCGCCCGGGAGCGGCCTCGGGAGAAATGGAGGAGAATGATCCCGGGCAGCAGCACGAAGAGGGTCGATTCCCCCACCCCTCCGACGATATCCAGGGCGCCCAGAAATATATCGGGGCACAGCAGCGCGATAACCAGCGGAGGCACAAACGCCAGCGCCGCGATCAGCCAGGCATTGTCGGACCGGAGGTAGGTGTTGGAGAGATCGCGGACGAACCCGTGGAGACCGGTGCCGTTGGCCATGTAGGAAGCGGTTACGGAAAGAATGGCGAAGACGAAGCCGGAGACGAGAAAAAGGCGGGAGTGGAGCAGAAAGGACATGGGGACGTTGGCCGGGACCTGGTGCAGGAAACCGGCTTCGATCGTGGCTTCGGCCGTCCCCAGGCGCGGCAGAGACCCGAGTACGATGGTGACCCAGACCAGGTTGATGATCAGCCCCAGGAATATCCCGATGAAAATGGCCTTTCGGGTGGCGGCCCGATCGTGGCCGAGACTGCGCGAGACGGTGGGGATGAGGTTGTGAAAGTGGAAGGCGGAGATGGCGATGGGAAGCCCGATCGGAAAACAGTTCCAATCGGCCGCCCGGAGAAGCCCGGGGTCGAAGCGCCGGGACCCTGATCCGACCAGGAGGGCGAAACAGATCCAGACGGAAACGATCACCAGCACGTTTCCCTTGCGGTAGATGCCCCCCCCGAAGAGAACCAGAGCGGTGGTGACCGCGAAGTACAGAACCGTAACCGCGGGTTTGCTTACGGGCAGGCGGAAGAGGTGGTCGACCATCGTCGCCATTCCGCTCAGGTAGGCGGTCAACACGCCGTAGAGGAGCACCAGATTGCAGGCGATGGCCAGCCACTTTCCCGCCGGCCCCAGTTCCCTGCCGTAGAACCAGGGGATGTCGAAGGTATCGTTGCGGGCCTCCCCGATCTTCTGGGCGATGATGAAGGCCGACGCCAGCATCACCGCCCAGGCCAGAACGATTCCCGCCAGGGCGGGGACAAAACCGGCGAGACCGTATTTGACCGGGAGAGCCAGCACCCCCACCCCCAGGCAATTCCCCAGGACCAGGAACGATACCGAAATAATCGGGAGTTGGGCGTTTCGACGCATGTCTTCGGGCGGACCGGGAATGCCGACGGGCCCGTCAGGAAATATCGAGCACCCGATCGAAACCGGCCACGGTAAAAACTTTCTTGGTGAAGGGGCTGGTGTTGACGATGGCGAACCCCGCGGCAGCCGAAGAACCGGTCAGCAGGCAGAAGCGAAGGAAGGCGGAAGCGATGTATACGACCTCCCCCAGGTCGAAGACGACCCGGGCCGGGGATGCCAGCGCTTCGATCCGGGCGGCAACCGCCGCCGCCGCCGCCTCGCTGGCGGGAGCGTCGAGACGACCCCGGAAGAAACAGGTGAGTACCCCGGCCTCGGCGTCGAACTCGCATCTGACGATATTATCCATCGGCTTCCCCCCCTTCTCCGTTGCCGGACCCCATGATCTCATCGGCGCCGACCGCCCCGTTCAGGTACTTTTCGGCCGGGGTTTCCACCCACTCCCGGTTTTCGCGTCGGCGGCAGACCCGCTTGATGTTGATCAGGTTCCGGGCGGTGATGTTTTCGGTGGTGATGTTCTTGCCCCCGGCTCCGCAACCGAGGGTGAACGAAACCGGGAGCCGGTTGAACATCCCCCCTACCGCTCCCTGGGACGAGGGGGTGTTGACCACGATCCGGCCGGCGTTCATCAACTCCGCGAACTCGCGGATCCGGGATTCGTTTTCGGAGTAGATACTGGCGGTGTGGCCCACCCCGCCCCGGTAATTCAGGTCGATACAGAGTTTAAGCGCGGCGGAGAAATCGGGACGGACGTAGAAAGCCAGGAGAGGCGCCAGGATTTCCCCGGAGAGCGGATACTCCTCACCGGCCTCCTCCTGCGGGGCCAACAGCAGGACGGTGCCGGCGGGAACGTCGATGCCGGCCATCTCGGCTATCCTGGCGGCCGATTGTCCGACGATCGCGGGGTTCATCAGGCCGGTATCGGCCCGAACGGCCGCGGCCGCCACCCGGACGGTCTGTTCCGGATCGAGAAAATACCCTCCCCGCCGTTCGAATTCGGACCGGACCCGCGCGGCGGTCTCTTCCTCGACCACGACGGCCTGTTCGCTGGCGCAGATGGTTCCGTTGTCGAAGGTTTTGGAGAGGATTATGTTCTCCACCGCGAAAGCGATATCGGCGCTCTTCTCCACGAAAACCGGAACGTTGCCCGATCCCACTCCGATAGCGGGAGTCCCCGAACTGTAGGCGGCCCGGACCAGGCCGGGACCGCCCGTGGCCAGCACCAGGGCCAGGCGGGGGTGGGACATGAGGGCATGGGTCAATTCCCGCGAACTTTCGGTGATCCACTGGATGCAGCCTTCCGGGGCGCCGGCCGCGAGGGCGGCGGCAGAGCAGACGCGGGCGGCGGCGGCGCAACACTCGACGGCGGCGCGGTGGGGGCTGATGATGATGGGGTTGCGGGCCTTCAGCGAGATCAAGATCTTGAAGATCACCGTCGAGGTGGGGTTGGTGACGGGGATAATCCCCAGAATCGGGCCCAGGGGTTGGGCGATTTCAATGATGCCGGTTTCGGCGTCCTCGGAGATGACGCCCGCGGTTTTCTCGTGGCGGATATCCCGGTAGACCAGCAGGGCCGCGACCACGTTCTTGAGAACCTTGTGCTGCCACACTCCCTTGCCCGTTTCTTCCCAAGCCAACCGGGCCAGGGTTATCCGGTTTTCCAGGGCCGCCCGGGCGACCGCTTCGACGATGCGATCGACCGCGGCCTGGTCGAGCTGATTGAATTCGGCGGCGGCCAGAGAGGCCCGGGCCAGCAGTTCCTCGGCCATAACTTCGGCATCCGACATCCAACACCTCCGGCGGCTTTATCCCTATGCCGGATTGTACGGCGGGCGGCGGCGGCCGCGCAAGATCATTGTCGCCCGGCCCCGGCGCCGGACGAACCGGGAGTCAATCTCCGGTATGCGCCGGGGGGCCGAACCAGGCTCCGTAGATCCGGGCGTAGTCTCCCGAAGCTTCCAGCCGATCCAAGGCCCGCCCGAGTTCGTCCGCCAATTCCCGGTTTCCCTTGCGGACGGCGATCCCGTAATCCTCGCGGCCGATCTCCCTTTCCACGATCCGCACCGACGGATCGGGACCGGCCGACGCCGCGGCCAGAATATGCTGATCGATCAAAACGGCGTCGGAAAGATTCCCTTCCGGGTTCAGCCCCCGCAGAAGGCTCTCGATCGAGTCGTAGGTCTTGATTTCGCCGTCCAGGTTGCGGCGCGCCCACCGTTCCCCGGTCGTTCCCCGCATCACTCCCATGACGCCGCCCCGGAACCCCCGGGCGAACTCGCGCGAGTCCCAGGCGAACCCGGGCCGGACGGCGACCGCCAGCCGGGTGGTGAAGTAAGGCCGGGTGAAATCCACGAAATAGGAGCGGCGTTCGGTTATGGACATCGCCGCCAGAACGGCGTCGGCCCGGCCCTCCGCCAGCATTTTCGCGTACACCGCGACGTCGAAGGGCTCCGGCAGCCACCGGACCTCCGCCCCCAGGGCGACGCCCAGGGCGTTGCCCAGGTCGATATCGAATCCGCCGAGACGGCCGTCACGAAGGAAGGCGAAGGGAGGAGAGTTCGGATCCACCAAAAACCGTATGACCTTGCCCTCCGCGGGGGAAGGCGCCGGCGGCGAACCGGCCGGAGCTAAACCCAGAAACAGGGCGGCAACCATCGCGAACGTTTTCACGGCATCCTCCTCATGATCCGGTTTATCGCTCGAATAAAGTATAACGCAACCCGGGCGCGGCGGAAACGATTCCCGGAGCGGGGCGGACAAACGGCCTTCTCTTTCTCCCGGAAGCACGTGCTCCGCACGCTACACTCGGTTGTTCGAATACTGTACGGAGGCGGGACCGAAGTGTTCAACATTGAAACATCCCCGGCCGGAGCAGCGTCAAAGAACCGGGCAGGTTCCGCCTTTCCCCGGCCGCCGCGAACGTTATTTTTGCCGATCCGCGCAACAATACCGCTGCTTTCACCGGCGCCGCCGGTTCCCGGCACAATTCTTGCTTTAGACTAAGCGGGGGTAGCTTATGTTTTCCCGGGCGGTCAAATCGGCGACGGCGCTTCGCGCCGGGCTGGCGTTGCTGATGATGGCGGCGGGGACGGTTGCGTCCGGGCCCGGGGAAGCGGCGGGAGGGTTGATCCGGCCGGCCGATCTCGTCTACCGGGGAGCCTTCCGCCTGCCGGGGCCTGAGGGAGAAACGGGATGGGCCTGGGGGGGAAACGCCCTGACCTACTGTCCCGCCGGCGATCCCGGCGGCCCCGCCGACGGGTACCCCGGCTCCCTCTTCGGAACCGGGCACGACTGGTATCAGAAGGTCTCCGAGATCGGCATCCCCATACCGGTGATCTCCCCCGACAAGAACCCGGAAGATTTGAACACCGCGACCACCCTCCAGCCTTTCACCGATATCCGCGGTCTGCTGTTCGGAGAGTTCGAAATCCCCTACGCCGGGCTGGAATATCTCCCGGCCGGCGGCGGCCGCGACCGGGGACGGCTGTATGTTTCCTGGCATCAACATCTGCAGATCTCGCCCCACTATCCCACCCACGGACAATGCGAACTCGATCTCTCCGCCCCGGCGGCGGCGGGGCCGTGGTATATCGGAGACTACGACACCTACAGCACCACCGATTACCTTTTCTCGGTTCCTCAGGCCTGGGCCGACGCCCACCTCGGGGGCCGGTGCCTGGCCACGGGGAGGATGAGAGACGGAGGCCAGGGGGGACAGGGGCCCTGCATCTTCGTCTGCGCCCCCTGGCAGGAAGGAGATCCCCCCGCCCCCGGCGCGTCCCTCGCGGCCGTTCCCCTGCTGCTGTACTCGACCAGTTACTGGGACGACCCCCACGGGGGCGCCTATACGATGGACCGGTATCACCACTCCGACATGTGGCCCGGGGCGGCCTGGATGACGGCGGGCGGGAACGCTGCGGTGGTTTTCGCCGGGACCAAGGGCCGGGGCGATTGCTGGTACGGCAACGAGAACGGGCCCTGCCTCGACTGCGATAACCGAGGCTGGTGGAGCACGTATTTCGACGGAGAAATCGTATTTTTCGATCCCGGCGACCTGGCGGCGGTGGCGGCGGGGGAGATGGAACCGTACGAACCGCAACCCTACGCGGTCTTAAACATCGACGACGTTCTCTACCACGTCGATTCCCCGCAGATGTACGACCACGTCAAGGCCGTCGCCTGCGACCGGGAGCGCGGCCTCCTCTACGTTTTCGAACCCCTGGCGGACGGAGACAAGCCGATCGTTCACGTCTGGGAGGCGATCCCCGGCGAAGGAGCGCCCTCGCCGATTCCGTCGGCGACCCCCGCCCCGACGGGGGCGACCACCCCGGTGCCGCCGGCGACGCCGAGCGACCAAGACTGCGGTTGCGGCCCCCTTCCCCCCCCCGGCGGCGGCGAGGCGGTAGCGACGGCAGCGAACGCCGAGGAACTCCAGGAAGCGATCGATGCCGCCGCGGGCCCAACTACCATCTACCTGCGCAGCGGAACCTACGACGTCTCCGGGTACGGGATCGTGGTCGACCGCCCCGACATCACCATCAGGTCCCTGACCGGCAACCGGGACGACGTCGTCATCCGGGGGGAAGGAATGGAGTCGCCGGGAGAAGGGTTCGGGATCGTGATCGCGGCCAGCCGGGTGACCGTGGCCGACCTCACCATCCGGGACGTTCCCAACCACGGGATATTCATCCAGCCCGAAGGGGCCCCGGCCGGCTTCCTTTTTCACAACATCCGGATCGTCGACTGCGGCGAGCAGCTGTTCAAGGCCTCGGGCTACCGTTACCAGGAGACCAAAAGCGACGGCGTCATCGAATGCTCGGTCTTCGAATACTCATCGACCCTCGATCAGGGCTCCTACACCAACGGCATCGACCTGACCCGGTCGATCGACTGGACCATCCGCGACAACCTCGTGCGCAACATCAAGGCCGCGCCCGGAGCGGGGCTCGCCGGACCCGCCATCCTGGTCTGGCTGGACTCCTCGGGAACCGTAATCGAACGAAACCGCGTCATCGACTGCGACATGGGCATCTCCCTGGGAAATAACTCCGATGCGGCTCCCAGCCACACCGGGGGCGTGGTCAGGAACAACTTCATCAAAGGATATTCCGGCAGCGATTTCGGGATCTGCGTCTCCAAATCCCCGGGGGCGGCAATTCTCCACAACACCGTTTATTCCCCGGGGTCCTGGCCCTACTCCATCGAGGTCCAGTACGCTTCGTCCTCGGGCTGTTCGATCATGAACAACCTCGTCGACGAACCCATCTACATCAACCGGTACGAGGAGAACAATCCTCTCCTGGCGGCCAACCTGACCTCGGCCGGAGACGGTTATTTCGTCGACGCCGGCTCCGGCGACCTTCACCTCCTCGACGCCCAGGTTCCGGCGGTCGACGCCGGAATACCGGTTTCGGCCCGAACGACCGATATCGATTGCCAGGCCATGAACGGAGCGCCCGATATCGGAGCCGACGAGTACGGGGGAGTTCCCATCGCCCCCACCCCCGGACCCGAGCCGACCGCGGCGGCGATCACCCCGACCCCGATCCCGCTTCCCGAAGCCGGAAGCTCCGTGCTCCAGTCCGGCGATTACGACGGGGACGGGGTGGCCGACATCGCCGTCTTCCGGCCGGCGACCGCTCTCTGGGCGGTCAGAAACCTCGGTCAGGGGTATTACGGGCGCCCGGGCGACATCCCCGTCAGCGGCGACTACGATGGAGACGGCACCGTCGAAGCCGCCGTCTTCCGGCCGGCGGCGGGAAGATGGGCGGCGCGGGGGGTGACGGTATTTTATTTCGGCGGCGCCGGGGATCTTCCCGTCCCGGGCGATTACGACGGCGACGGGACCGACGAAGCCGCCGTCTTTCGGAACGCCGGCGCGGCTTGGATCATCCGGGGCCTGAGCCGGGTGGCCTTCGGCCGCCCGGGCGACCGCCCGGTGCCGGGGAGATACCGGGGCGGACCGTTCCGGGACATCGCCGTCTTCAGACCGGGGTCAGGACTTTGGGCGGTGCGCGGATTCAGCCGCGTCTTCTTCGGCCGCCCGGGCGATCTTCCGGTCCCGGGGGACTACGCCGGAAACGGCGCCTGGGAAACGGCGATATACCGGAGCGGGACCGGCCTGTGGGCGGTTCGGGGAGAAACCCGTCTCCACTTCGGGGGGCTCGGCGACGTCCCCGTACCCGCCGACTACGACGGAGACTTCCGGGACGACCCCGCCGTATTCCGGGACGCCGGGGGCCTCTGGGCGCTCCGGGGGAACACCCGGATCCGCTTCGGAAGGGAGGGGGACATCCCGGTGACCCGATAACCGGACCCGCCGCGACGGCGTTCTCCCCGACAACTCGTTCCTTGCCCCCACCCGGGATCTCGACTATCCTCGCTTCGGGAGGGGTCCTCAATGTCGGCGAAACGCCGCATTATAACCGGTTGGAGAGTCTGGTGCCGCACCGGACGCGTCAATTTTCTTCCCGCCGGCATCCTCCCCTATCTCCTGGGCTGGGCATATTCGTTTCCGAACCCCGGAAACGGGCACTGCCGGCGTCCCTGGTTTTTCGCGGCGGGCCTGGCGGGCACGGTTCTGGCCCACCTCTCGGCCAACCTGTTCAACGAATACTGGGATTACCGCCTGGGAGCGGACCGGGCGGGGAACGGCCACCTCCCCCACTCCGGGGGCTCCGGGACGCTCCCGGCCGGGCTGGTCCGGCCCCGGGCGGTGCTGCGGGCGGCCTCCGGCTGCCTGGCCGCGGCGGGAATGCTGGGGCTGGGGCTGACCGCCGCCGGAGCCCCCCCTCTCATCCTTCTCCTGGGGGGAGCCGGCGGTTTCATCGCCTGGGCTTACACCGCTCCGCCTTTCTCCCTGGCCTACCGGGGTTGGGGGGAGATCTCCCTGGCCGTGGCCTTCGGCCCTCTCCTGGTGGGGGGGGGATACGCCCTGCAAACCGGAGACCTGGCCGGACGAATCTGGTTCGTCTCGCTCATACCGGCGTTGCTGATCTCGGCGGTTCTGATCGTCAACGAGATCGCCGATCGGGAAAACGACCGAGCCGCCGGCAAATACAACCTGGCGGCCAGGATGGGGCGCACGGCGGCGGCCCGCGCCGGCGCCGCTCTCCTGGGGGGGGCATACCTGGGGACGGCGGTCGGCTGGGCGGCGGGAGTCTTCCCGCCCGCGTCTCTGGCGGCGCTCGCCACCGCGCCCTGGGCGGCGGGGGCCGGGCGGCGGGTATGGAGCATCGCCCGGGGGGGCGGAAATTACCGGGATGCCAGCGCGGGAACGATCAAAACCTACTGCCTCTTCCTGGCGGTACTCGCCGCCTCCCTGGTCGTCTCATGATGCGGGAAGACATCCTCTCCCCCCTTTCCGAGGCCGTCGAGAGCGTCCTGGGAACGCTCCCCGCGGCCCTCTCCCCCCTGAAAGCGGAAACGCTCGAACACGCGGGAGGAAACCGCCGGGCGCTGCTCGTCGCCCTCCTCGGCCGCTTTTTTGCCGTGGACCGCGAAGAGACGATGAAGACGGCGGCGGCGGTGGAGACCGTCCACCTCGCCACCCTGGTCCACGACGATATCATCGACGGCGCCCGCTCCCGCCGCGGGGGCCCGGCCCTGGCCCGGTCCCGGGGGCTCGGCTGCGCCCTGCTCCTGGGAGACCTGCTTTTTATCAAGGGCATTGCCGCCGTAAACTCCCTGCGGCGACGGACGCTGACCGCCCGGATCCTGGAGACCGGAGCCGCCATCTGCGCCGGAGAACTGCTGGAGGACGAATCCCGCCCGGAGTTCCCCCCGGGCGCGCACCGTTGTCTGCGCATCGCCCGCCTGAAGACCGCCTCCCTCTTCGTCTTCGCGGCGGCGGCGCCGGGGATTCTGGGCGGCCGGGACCGGCGCACCATCGCCGCCCTGGAATGTCTCGGGCTCAACCTGGGACTGGCCTACCAGATCGCCGACGATTGCCTCGACCTCGCCCCCCCCGGCTTTCACCTGGGGAAGGACCGCCTGGCCGATCTGCGCAACGGGACTTCCAACCTGGCATTGGCCCTGGCCGCCGGCGAGCCCCGGCTCCGGAAAAGAATCGCCGAAGCGAGGGGCGGAGCCCGGGCGCGGCTCGAAAAGATCGGAGAAGCGGTTCGATCCGGCGGCGCCGTCAGCCGGGCCGCGGACTGGGGGCTGCGTTTCATCGCCCGGGCCGGGACAGCCGCCGACCGGATCGGGCTCCGGCGACGCCGTTCCGGCTTCGAGGAATACCTGGAGGATTCGGCCCGGCGCCTCCGGACCTGCGGGAGCTGGTCATGACGCGGAGGCCGACCGTCATCGTCGCCGGGGGAGGGTTCGCCGGGGTGAGACTGGTGCGTTCGCTGACTTCACCTTCCCGCCGGTTTCGGGTGATTTTAATCGACCGGCGCGACACCTCGGTTTTCCGCCCCCTGCTCCCCGACGTGTTGGCGGGGACGATCTCCGCTCGGCGCCTGCTTTTTCCCCTGGCTCCTTTCTGCGCGCGCCGCGGCGCCGTTTTCGTCCGGGGAGCCGCCGCCGCCCGGGAAGGGGGAACCCTGGTCGTGGAAGACGGGCGGACCTTCGATTTCGACTTCCTGGTCCTGGCCTGCGGCACGGAACCCGACTTTCACGGGACGTCGGCCGAGGGTGCGGCCTTCCCTTTGGATACGCCGGAAAACGCCCTGGCCGCCGGCCGGCGGATCGACCGGGCGGCCGCCGGGGAAACGGCCCACACCGTACTGGTGGCGGGGGGCGGCTACACCGGAGTGGAAGCCGCGGCGGCGGCGGTCCGGCGGCTGCGCCGGCTCGGGCCGGAGGCGGCCGAGCGGGTCCGGGTGCGGATCGTGGAACCGGGGCCGGCCATCCTCGGAGGCATCCCCGACGAGGTGGCGCAGCCGATCCGAACCGAGCTCGAACGGCTGAAGATCGGGGTCTCGACCGCGGCCCGATGGGGAGAGATCGGCCCCACGGCGGTGGAAGTCGACGGCGAACGGATTACCGATTTCACCCTGATCTGGTGCGCCGGCGCCAAAACCGGCGCGTTCATCCGCGGGCTGCCCTTCGAGCAAAACCGCCAGGGCCGATTGAAAACCGGCCCCGCGCTCCTCCTCCCCGGAGGCGAAAACATCTATGCCCTGGGGGATTGCGCCGACTTCGCCTTCCGGGGTAGCAGCCTGCGCATGTCGGTTCAATTTTCCCTGGCCGAAGCGGAGAGGGCGGCCGGCAACCTACGCCGCCAGATCGCCGGAAAAACCCCCGCAGCCTTCCACCCCCGGGATCCGGGGTTCATCGTGCCCCTGGCCACCGGCCGGGGCTGGGGAAGGGTCCTGGGCGTCAAAGCGGGGGGCCGGACGGGATCGCTGCTGCACTATCTCCTCTGCGTCCTGCGCACGCCCGCCGCGGGCAACCGTTTCAAGCTCCTGGCGGAAGTGGCGCGGGCCCTGATCTCGAACCCGGGAACCGGCCGGGAGCAAATGAACTTGCCCCGGGGAAAAAACGGGGAGTAAAATCTGCACGCGGGCGGAAGCCGCGGGAGGCAGGGAAGATATGATCACGACCTTCCTCTATGACCGCGCTACCGGGAATCTGGAACGGGGGCTCGGGCCGGAACGGTTCGGAGAGGTTCTGGCCGACCCCGGGAAACTTCTCTGGGTGGACCTGGAGAACCCCGATGAAACCGAGTACGCGATCCTCAAGGACCGGTTCGACTTCCATCCCCTCCTGATCCGGGACTGCATCGACCCCCAGAATTTTCCCAAATGCGACGACATGAACTCGTACATCTTCCTGGTGCTGCATTCGCTTTATTACTACCTCGACAAACGCGAAGAAGAAGCTTTGAGCATCCGGGAGATCGATATCTTCGCCGGAAGCAACTACCTGATCACCGTCCACGCCGGACATATCAAGGCGGTCACCGCCAACCGCAAACGTCTCGAGCATTCCGACAAGATCATGAGGCAGGGGACCGGGCGGCTGCTCTACCATCTTGTCGACAGCATCGTGGACAATTACATGGCCATCATCCATACCCTGACCGAGAAGGCCGACGTCCTCGAAGACAACGTCCTGGCCGGCTGCAAGCCGGATCAGAGCAACCGGATCCTTTCCCTGCGCCGGAACACGATGACCATGCGCAAGACTCTTCTGCCCCAGACCGAACTGATCTATAACTTCTCCCACGGGAAAATCAACTTCGTCAAGCCCGAGGAACTGATCTACTTCCGGGATATCTACGATCACATGACCAGGATCGCCGATCTGGTCGACCACCTGCGGGAGATGAGCCACTCCCTGCTGGAAGCCTATCATTCTTCCCTCTCCTTCAAGCTCAACGACGTCATGCGGATACTCACCGTCATCGCCACCATCATGATGCCGATGACGCTCATCTCCGGAATCGGGGGTATGAACGTCCTCTTCCCCCTCCACCTGCGGGAGACCATGCTCGGATTCTGGATCTTCATCTTCCTGATGGCGCTCTCGGTCTCGGTTCTGCTCTACTGGTTCAAAAAAATCAAGCTGCTCTGAGCGGATAAACCGCCGGCGACCGGGGCCGGGGAAACGCCGGCAGGGCGATTTTGCAGAAGAAACCCGGGCCCCGTCGGCATACAATAACTCCCCGGAAGGAACCGATGCCCGACATTCCCGTAAGAAAACGTCTCCGGACCCTGACCACGGCCCTGGCCGCGGCCGCCGCCGTCGTCGCCGCCGTCGCCGCCTGGCGGGCGCGGCCGCAAGGCACCGCCCCCAACCTCGACGTCTACGATTACCGGGACACCCGGAAGCTGGTGGCTTTGACCGCCCGGGCGGCGGCGGCGATCGAAGCGGAGGGCGAAGACGCCTTCGAGCGGTTCCGCCGCCGGCCCGAGGCCTGGTCCCTGGGAGAAAATTCCTACCTCTACGTCTACGACTTCGACAACGTCAACCTCTACCACGGGGGGTATCCCGAATTCCGGGGCAGGAACCTGACGTCCATGACCGATCTGTTGGGCAAACACCCGGGGCCCCTGATCGTCGATCAGATCGAGAACCACCACGACCTCAACCCCCACGGCTGGGTCCACTATCTCTGGGTCCCCCCGGGGGCCCTCAACGGGGTCTGGAAAGCTTCCTGCAATTTCCCCGTCACCTTTCCCGACGGGCGCCGGGGCTACGTCGGGTGCGGATTCGACTACCCGCACCAGGAACGGGAATTCTACCGGATCGTCGTCGACGAAGCCGCCGAACTCATCTCCCGGGAAGGGAACGCGGCCCTTGACCTGATCAAGAGCCCGGCCGGTCCGTTCGTCATCCACGATTCCCGGGTCTTCGTCATCCTCGGCGACGGGACCACGATCATTGACCCCGGGCTGGACCTGAAGGAGTCCCGGAACCTCCTGTCGTACCGCGACGAAAGCGGCAACCGGCCCCTGGCCATGCTCGCCGGGCGGCTGGAAGAAGAAGACCGGGCCTGGGTGGTGATGCGGTCGCGGGACAGCAGGGGGGAACGGGCGGAAAAAAAGGGGATTTACGGACGGAAAGCGGTGCTGAACGGACGGGAAGTCATCGTGGGCGCCATCTGCCCGCTGCCTCGGCCCGCGTGGATGGGTTAGCGACCATGATCGGGAACAACGAGGAGAGACCATGAGCGAACCGACCCGGGGCCTGGTCTATAAGCTCGACGATCGGCCTCCGCTCAAACCCCTGCTGTTGCTGAGCCTGCAGCAGATGCTGCTCATGTTCGTGGCCGCCACCCTTCCGGCGATGCTGGTGCGGGAGGTGGGGGGAAGCCTGGAAGAAGCCAGCTCCATGGTCGCCCTGACCATGATCGCCGCCGGGGTGGGAACGGTGATCCAGGCCAGCCGCTCCCGGTGGATCGGGAGCGGCTATCTCTGCCCCAACGTCTGCGGGCCTTCCTACCTGGCGGTTTCGCTGCAGGCGGCATGGCTGGGGGGTCTGCCCCTGATGCGGGGGATGATCATCTTTGCCGGGGGGGTGGAGATGCTCCTGGCCCGGATGGTGAAACGCCTGAGGTTTCTGTTCCCTCCCATCGTCACCGGCCTCACGGTGGCGATGGTGGGGGTGAGCGTAATCCCGGTGTCCATCACCAATTTTTTCGGGGTGCGGTTCGCCGGGGATTCGTTCGGGTGGGGAGACCTCGCCGTGGGCGGGTGCGCCCTGGCGGTAATGACCGCCTTCAGCATCTGGGGCAAGAAATCGTGGCGGATGTACTGCCTCCTGATCGGGGTCGGGGCGGGATGGGCACTGGCCCTCTTCCTGGAACCGGAAGCCTGGACGAATCTGGCCAGGATCGGGCGCGAACCCTGGTTCCGTTTCCCGGTCAGCGACCTCTCGCAGGTCAGCCTGAAATTCTCCCCCCAGCTCCTGATCCCTTTTCTCATCATCTCCATCACCGGCTCGCTTAAATCCTTCGGCAACCTCATCGCCGCCCAGAAAATATCCCAACCCGAACTGCAGGAACTGGACATGGGGCCGCTGAGCCGGGGGCTGCTGGCCGACGGATTTACCACCGCCATGGCCGGGGCCATGGGAGGGATGGCGGTCGATACCTCCTCCAGCAATATCGGATTGGCGGCGGCGACCGGAGCGGTCAGCCGTAGAATCGCTTTCTGCTCCGGGGCGCTTTTCGCCGCCCTGGGCTTTTCTCCCAAACTCTCCACCGCCATTTCCCTGATCCCCTCCCCGGTGGTGGGGGCCTCCATGATTTTTGCCGCCTCCTTCATGATCTGCACCGGCCTCCAGGAGATGCTGGAACAGAACTTCGACCAGCGCAAAATTTTCGCGGTGGGCATTGCGCTCATCTTCGGCCTGGGAACGGGGCTGGTTCCCGATATCTTCAACCGGATGCCGACCTGGCTGAAAAATTTCTTCGCCCAGCCTCTCTCCACCACCACCATCCTGGTCGTGATCCTGTACCAGGTCTTCCACCTGGACCTGCTGGCGGACGCCTGGAGAAACCGGAAGCGGTGACCGTCTCCAAGGTCAGCGCCTCCCGGGTGGCGGCCTTCAGAACCGCGGTCTACGGACATTTCCGTCTCTACGGCCGGGACCTTCCCTGGCGCCGGACCGCCGACCCCTACCGGATTCTGGTCTCGGAGGTGATGCTTCAGCAGACCCAGGCCGGCCGGGTGGCGGCGAAATACGACGGTTTCGTCGCGGCTTTCCCCGATCTCCAGACCCTGGCGGAGGCGCCGCTTCGGGCCGTACTCGAAGCCTGGCAGGGCCTGGGGTATAACCGCCGCGCCCAGCGGCTGCAACTGGCGGCGCGAATGGCGCTAACCGAATGGGGAGGGAGGATCCCGGCGGAGCCCGGCGAACTGGCCCGGCTGCCGGGAATCGGCCGGGCCACCGCCGCCGCCGTCGCCGTCTTCGCCTTCGATATCCCCGTCGTTTTCATCGAAACCAATATCAGGGCCGCTTTATTGCACGTTTTTTTCCCGACCGGGGAGAACGTCCCCGACTCCGCCATCCTCCCTTACGCCGAACGGGTCCTCGACCGGGGCCGGCCCCGGTATTGGTACAACGCGCTCATGGACTACGGGGCCATGCTGAAGCGGGAACGGGGCAACGCCTGCGTCCGCAGCGCGCACTACAGCCGCCAAACGCCTTTCTCCGGAAGCGGGCGTCAGGTGCGGGGACGGGTCATCGCCGCCCTCACCCGCCGGGCCCGGCTTTCCCTACCGGAACTGACCGAAGCCGCGGAGACCGAACCCGAACGCGTCCGCGCCGCCGTGGAAGACATGATCGCGGAAGGGCTCCTGCGCCGGACGGGGGGCCGCATCGCCATCGCCTGATGCCGGGCGCCGGGCCGGCACCAACTCCCGGCGTTCTCTTGTTTCCGGCGGAAAAAACCGTTATGCTTTCCCCGAAACCGCGTCGCGACGACGGAAGGAAGAAAACCGTGTTCGGCTCCGGCCTTTACATCGCCGTTCTGTTCCTGGCCTGCGCTCTCGCTTCCGGCCCCGCCCGGGGGGCCGCGGCGGGCGACCCCGCAGCCCCCCCCGCCCCCGCCGCCGCGGCGACGGAGACCGGAGCGGAAGCGCGGAGCGCGGACGGGTTCGAAGACGCCAGAAACCAGGCCCAAGCCGCCCGAGAAGAAGTAGCTTTCCGGAAAAAGGAAGTCGAACTGGAGCGGCGCGAAGCCGAAATCAAACGCCAGGAAGCCGACCTGGCCCGCCGCGCGGCCGAGACCGCCGCCTCCGCCGCCGCGGGCGAAGAGGCGGTCAAGGCGGCGACGCTCAAGGCCCAGGAGAAGGAACAGGAGGCCGTTCTGGCCCAGCAGGAGACCGCGGTCGCCGAAGAAAGGATGTCCGCGGCCCAGGGCCGCGCCCGGCAGGCGGAAACCGCGCTGGAAGCGGCCCGGGCCAGGGCCGCGCGGTCGGAGTCCGAATCCCGGCAGCGGCAGCGGGAACTTTACCGCAAACTGCTGCAGACGCTGCTTATCCTCGCCGGGGGTTACGTTCTCATCTATTTCCTGATCAAGCTCATCAACCACCGGGTGGCCGACATCCGCACCCGTCACCTGGCGCGCAAACACATCATCTACTCCTTGAACCTGCTCATCATCGTCTCCATCGTCTTTCTCTGGTTCCATCACATCGGTTCCCTGACCATCTTCCTGAGCGCGGTTGCCGCCGGAATCGCCCTGGCCCTTCAGGAAGTCATCCTCAGCGTGGCCGGATGGTTCGTCATCCTCATCCGCCGGCCTTTCGAGGTCGGAGACCGGGTGGAATTCGGCGGAGTCAAGGGCGACATCATCGACATCCAGATCCTGCAGACCTCGATGCTGGAGATCGGCAACTGGGTCGCCGCCGACCAGAGTACCGGGAGAATCGTCCACGTTCCCAACAGCGCGGTCTTCAAAAAAGAAAACTACAACTACAGCCGCGGCTTCGAATACATCTGGAACGAGCTGGCGGTGCTGATCACGTTCGAAAGCGATTGGAGGCGGGCGGAGGAGATCATGCTCGGCCACGCCGGCAAACAAGCCGAGGGCATGGAGGAGATCGTCACCAGAAAAATCAAAAAGATGTCGCGGCGCTACATGATCCACTACGGGAAGTTAAGCCCGATCGTCTACGTCGCCATCAAGGACAGCGGGGTGGAACTGACGCTGCGCTATCTGACCGACGCCCGCAAGCGGCGGATCACCCAGGATTTTTTCTCGCGGGCGATCCTGGACGATTTCCGCCGGGAAGAAGGGATCGAACTCGCGTATCCGACGTATCGGATCGTCAAATAATCCAGCCTAATCCTTGAGCGCCGCCCGGCCGCCCCCGGTCATGAGCAGAGAGACACATGCTCCCAGGAGAACCAGGGGGAACTCGAAACCGAAAAAACCCTGGCGGAAGTGGACGCCGAAAATCGCCACCAGCATCACCACCGACAGGAGAAGGGCCCAAAGACGGGTAAGGACGCCCAGGACCAGGCAGGCCCCCCCGAAAAACTCCACCACCGCCACCAGGATCGCCCATGCCAGCGCCGGTTTCAAGCCCAGGCCGGCCAGGAAAGAGGCGAACCCCGTAAGCCCGGGCCCGTCGAACGCTCCGAAAAGCTTCTGGGCGCCGTGCCCGATGAAGACGCTCCCCGCCGCCAGCCGCAGAACCAGGGGCGCCCAGGCTCCGCTCCTTCCGAATATTCTTCCCCACATAGCCGCCTCCTTACGCCGTCGAACGGCTTTTCGGGGCCGGGCGGCCCCGGTACTTCTCCCTCTTTGTACCACATCCCCGCCTCTCGGGCCAGAACCGGGGGGAAAGAGATGCCGGAAGGGTGCGGAAATGATATTTTTAGATAAGGTGCCACCATGAGGAAACGGATAACGACAGGATTGTTTCTCGGAAGCGGGCCTCGGGGGCGGGGCGCGAGCTGGCTGCTGGTGGCGCTGCTGGCGGCGGCGGGGGGGCGGCACAGGCCCAAGAGAAGGCCCTCTTCCTGATCGAGCGGGACGCGGACGCGCCCGAACCGAGCCTTCCCGGCGTGGTCGTCTGGGCCGGCTTCGAAAGCGGTTCCCGGAAACTGCAGGTGGTTGCCCTCCCCGCCGGCATCGAAATCGAGGCCGACGCCGGGCGTTGCGCCGCCCCTCTGCCGAGCCTCCGCCCCGAGTCGGAACTGTTCCTGATCACCTCCCCGCGGGGCACCGATACCGACCTCCTGGCCCGGACGGGGCGGGTGCTCTGGAGCGACGGGCACCTGGCCCTCCTGGCCGCGGACCAGGCCTCGGCCGAGAGACTGGCGACGGCGGGAATGGAGATCGCGGCCGTGCTTCCCCCTCCTCCCGTCCCGGCGCCGGAGCTTCCCGGCCGCGGGAAAACGGCCGGCGCCGCCGACTCCGTCGGGGAGATCGTCGCCGCCATCACCGCCAGCGACGTCTCCGAACTCATCGGCGACCTCAGCGGAGAAAACCAGGTGCTGATCGGGGGCGAACCCTACACCATCCTGACCCGGAACTCCTACCGGGAGGCTTCTCTCGAAAAAGCCCAGGAGTACTGCCGGGAATATTTCCAGGACCAGGGGCTGGCGGCGTCATTCCACGAATACACCTGGAACACCTACCACTGGCGCAACGTCTTCGCGGTCCAGACCGGCAGCCTCAGCCCCGAGCGAATCCACGTCATCTGCGCCCACCTCGACGACATGCCCGCCGCCGAGATCGCTCCGGGAGCCGACGACAACGCCAGCGGGGCCGCCGCCGTCCTCCTGGCCGCCCGTGCCCTGAGCGGCTACCGCTTCCGGGACACCATCCGCTACGTCCTTTTCAGCGGAGAGGAACAGGGGTTGCGCGGAAGCTACTACTACGTTCAGGACTGCGCCGCCGCCGGCGACGTCATCCTGGGGGCCATCAACCTCGATATGATCGCTTACGACAGCGACGGGGTCCCCTGGGCGGAGCTTCATTGCGGGACCGGAGCGACCGGGGCCGCTTCCGAGGAACTGGCCGGCGACGTGGGCGAGATCATCGACACCTTCGGTCTTCCCCTGGACTGGGTGGCGTACACCGACGGATCGACCCGGGCCAGCGACCATGCCCGGTTCTGGGACGCGGGCTATCCGGCGGTGCTGGGGATCGAGGACACCTGGGTGGGGGAAACCGAGGAGTTCAACCCCTACTACCACACCGCCGCCGACACCCGGGCCAACTGCAACCTGGCCTACGCCACCGCCTTCGCCCGGGCCGCGGCGGGAGCCACCGCCCTCCGGGCGGTCCCGGTGCCTTCCCCTTCCCCGGCTCCGCCTTCGCCTTCGCCTTCCCCTTCCCCTTCCCCGGCTCCGCCTTCGCCGTCCCCGGCCCCTTCCCCGGCCCCCACCGCCGCCGCCACCGCCACCCCGGCAGCGACCCCCACGCCTACGCCGGCTCCCCGGACCCCGACACCGGCCGCCCCCTCGCCTTCCCCGGGGCGCACCCCTTCCGGATCGCCCCCCGCTCCCACCCCCTCTCCCCTCTCCCCTCCCCTCCCGGATTACTTCCCTGCGGATGGAGACTACGCGGGGAACGGAACCGCCGCCGTGGCGCTCTACCGCCCCGCCTCGGGGGAATGGCTGATCCGGGGCGTAACCCGTTTCGTTTTCGGATCCGCCGAGGACCGACCCTCCCCGCTCGACTTCGACGGCGACGGCACCACCGACGCCGCGCTCTTCCGGCCGGCCCGGGGGCTCTGGTCGATCCGGAGCCGGACCCGGATCTACTTCGGAACCGGCGCCGACCTGGCGGTCCCGGGCGATTTCGACGGCGACGGCACCGACGACCCGGCGGTCTTCCGACCGGAGACCGGCCTCTGGGCGGTCCGGGATAAGACCCGGATGTATTTCGGTTCGGCGGGAGACTATCCCCTGCCCGGTCGGTGGGGAGGAGGGGAGGCGGTCGCCGCGATCGTCCGGCCCGACCGGGGGTTGTGGGCGGCCCGGGGGACGACCCGATTTCATTTCGGGAAAGCGGGCGACATCCCGCTGCGGTTCGACCACGACGGCGACGGGGTGCCGGAAGCGGCCTGCTTCCGCCCGCATTCGGGGCTGTGGGCCGTCCGGTCCGCGACCCGGTATTTTTTCGGCGGCGGCGGCGATCGGCCGGTTGCCGCCGACTTCCGGGGAGACGGGCGCGATCTGCCCGCGATCTTCCGCGGCGCCGGGGGCCGGTGGTGGCTGCGGGAGCAGAGCCGGTTCTACTTCGGCGCCGAGGGCGACCTTCCCCTCAGCCGCTAGGGGAAGCATAGAGCATGGCGCATAGCGTAAGACCGTTCCTCCTGAAGCCTTATCGCACCTGATTTCTCTGATTGGGAGAGGCATACAAGGTTCAGGGTTCAGGGGAAGAATTCAGAATAAAGAATTCAGTATTCAGGAGCCCCCAGCCGCGGCCCCTGGAGAATTTTGTACCTGCGAAAAGCATAGGGCATAGAGCATGGAGGCCTCCACCTCGCACCCTTCATGTCCTTCATGGTCGAAAAAGCATGGAGCATAGCGTAAATCCTCTTATCTGTGAAATCCGTGGACTCATTGAAGGGACTAGGCGGGGGACCTGAACCCCGAACCCTGAACCCTCTCTCTCCCTCTTCATGTCCTTCATGGTAAAGAAAGCAACCAACATAGGTACAACGCTTAGAATATCCTGCCATACCGGCGGCCGATATTTGTTGCGGAATGCCGGACGTTATCTACAATTTTTAAGTGCGTTGCCCTAACCGCGGCGCCGAAGCGCGCCGCCAGGAGCGGTTCCGATGACCGCCGGCCTATTCGTCAGCTTGATCTACAACGCCGCGCTGCTTCTAGCCTTCGGCGCGCTCTACGACGTCGCCGCGGAAAAGCTGACCCCGAAGACGCGCTTCCGCGAAGTCGTGGCCGGAATCGTTATCGGCCTGATCGGGGCGGCGATCATGGCCAATCCGGTGCCGTTTCGAAACGGAATCGTCTTCGACACCCGCTCGATCCTCCTGGGCATATCGGGGTTGTTCTTCGGTCTCGTCCCCACCGCGGGAGCCGCCGCCGTCACCGCTTTGGTCCGAATTCAACGCGGCGGGGTGGGCGCGTTGACCGGGGTAAGCGTCATCGTCGCTACCGCCGGCGCCGGCCTGCTCTGGCGGTACTGGCGGCGGCGGCGGGCGGCGACGACCTGGTCCTGGAGCGAGCTGTACGCCTTCGGGGTGACCGTCCACCTGCTCATGCTCCTATGCATGTTCCTGCTGCCCCGGCGCGAAGCCTGGGCGGTGCTGGGCGGCATCGCCCTGCCGGTCATGGTGGTGTACCCTCTGGCCACCCTCCTGCTGGGGGAACTCATGGTCCACCAGTCCCGGCGACGGCAAAGCGAGACCGAAAAACAGCAGGCGCAGCGCAGGTTCCGCAAGCTGATCGAACGGGGAAACGACGTCGTCTGCCTGGCCGACGCCCGAACCAGGGCCGCCTATATCAGCAGCTCCTTTTCCCGGATCACCGGCCATTCCCCGCACGACTACTTGGGACGCCCCCTGATCGAACTCATCCACCCCGACGAACAGGAACGCGTCCGGGAGCGCTTGGGGTCCCTGTTGCAACAGCCGTTCCACACCGTGACCCACACCTACCGCATCCGGCGCGGAGACGGCTCCTGGATCCCCATGGAACTGACCGCCTACAACCTCCTCCCCGACCCGGACATCGGGGCGATCGTGATCAACGCCCGCGACGTCAGCGAACGGGCGGCGGGGGAGGAACGCCTCGCCCGCATCAACCAGTGCCTCTCCTCCCTGGACTCCGATCACGAAGCCAACCTCGGGCGGATCACCGCCCTCTGCGGGGAACTTCTGGGAGGGACCTGCGCCCTCTACAACCGCCTGGAGAAAGGGCTCCTCTGCTCGCTGGGGCAGTGGCGGACCCCGCCCGGCTACCAGAGCGTGGACAAGCCCCGGGGCCACATCTGCGCCGACGTCATCGCCCGCTCCGCCAACGAGGTTTTCTTCGTCGACAACCTCCAATCCTCCCCGTACGCCGAGAGCGATCCCAACGTTCGGGCCTATAACCTCCAGGCCTATATCGGGCATGCGGTCAGGTGCCGTCAGCAAGCGGTGGGTTCGCTCTGCGTGGTCTTCCAGCATCCGTACGCCCCCTCGACGAACGACCGCAAGATCATGGGCATCCTGGCCGCCGCCCTGGGAACGGAAGAAGACCGGTACCGGATCGAAAAGGACCTCCTCGTCAGCCGGGAGCGCCTGGAAACCGCGGTCGAGGCGACCGACCACGGCCTCTGGGATTGGAGCGATCTCGCCCACACCGGGATGTGGTGGTCGCCGAAGACCTTCGAGCTGATCGGGTACGAAGACGGCGCCTTCCCGCCCACCCTGGAGAAAGTGACCGAACTCCTTCACCCCGAAGACCGGTCGGCGCTCGAAGCAAAACTCAGGGAAGCCTCGGAAAGCGACCGGCCCGTTTCCTGGGAATGCCGCCTGAAGACGGCCTCCAACGGGTACCGCTGGTTCCTGATTCACGGACGCGCCTTTTTCGACGGACGGAACCGCCCGGTCCGGCTGGCCGGATCGATCCGGGACATCACTCAACGTAAAACCGTCGAAGCGGCGCTCCAGGAAAGCGAAAGCCGCTACCGTTCGTTCCTCGACTCGGCTTCGGACCTGGCCTTCATCAAGGACGACCGGTTCCGTTACCTGCTGGTCAACCGGGCCAACCGGGAGTTTTTCGGGATTCCCGAGGCCGAGATCCTGGGAAAGACCGACCGGGATCTGATGCCGCCGGGAGCGGCCGAGCACTGCCTGGACTCCGACCGCAGGGCCCTGGAGGGCGAGGGGGTGATCGTCGACGAAGAGCGGGTGGGCGAGCAGGTCTACGAAATCCGCAAATTTCCCCTGAGCCTGGGAGACGGGATCAAGGGCGTGGGCGGCCTGATCCGGGACGTCACCGAGAACAGAAGGACCCTGGAAGAATTGAAGCAGACCACCGAGGAACTGAACCGGTACTTCTCGACCGCCCTCGACCTTTTCTGCATCGCCGACGCCGAGGGCAGTTTCCGTCGCCTCAACCAGCGGTGGGAAGAAGTCCTGGGGCTGCCCTTGAAAGAAATCGGGGGCCGACGGCTGCTGGATTTCGTCCACCCCGAGGACCGTGAAAAAACCGTCGAAGCCCTCCGGCGGCTCCGGGAGGGGAAACCGCTCACCAATTTCCTCAACCGCTACCGCCACCGCGACGGAAGCTACCGGCACATCGAATGGCGGGCAATCCCGGAAGGCCCCTTGATCTACGCCGCCGCCCGCGACGTCAGCGACCGGGTCAGGGGCGAAGAAGAGCGCGCCGGTATCGAGGCCAGGTTGCGCCAGGCCCAGAAGATGGAGGCCATCGGGAACCTGGCCGGGGGGATCGCCCACGATTTCAACAACATGCTCAACGTCATCATCAACTACGCCGACCTGGCCCTCTCCGACCCCGGGCTTTCCCGCGAGATCAGGCAGGACCTGAAGGAGATCAAAAAAGCGGGGGAACACTCGGCCGACCTGACCCGGCAACTCCTGGCCTTTTCCCGGAAACAGATCATCAGCCCGCGGGCCGTCGACCTCAACGCGGCCGTCGCCGAGAACATGGACATGCTCCGCCGGCTCATCGGCGAAGATATCGAAATCACCTTCAAGCCCGGTGCCGGGATCGGGACGATCTGGATCGATCCGTCCCAGGTGGTTCAGATCCTCACCAACCTCGCGGCCAACGCCCGCGACGCCATCGCCGGCACCGGCATCATCTCCATCGAGACCGCCGCCGTCGCGTGGGAGCGGGGCCGGGAACCGGCCGGGAGCGGGAGAAACCTCGAGGAATACGTATCCCTGGTTTTCACCGATTCCGGAACCGGAATCGACCCCGACAAAACCGACCGCATCTTCGAACCATTTTTCACCACCAAGGAGGTGGGGAAGGGAACCGGCCTGGGCCTGGCCACGGTTTACGGAATCGTCGCCCAGAACGGCGGCAGCATCGAGGTCACGACCGCCGCGGGGAGAGGGGCGTCATTCATCATCTCCTTCCCCCGGTACCGCGGTGAAACCGGCGGCGGCGGCTGCGAAAAAACCCCGGCTGCGGAGGGAACGGGGGAGACGATACTCCTCGTCGAGGACGACCCCCGGGTCCTGAGCATCACCGAAAAGATGCTGCAACGCTGCGGGTACGAAGTCCTCAGCGCCGGGACGGCCGAGCGCGCCTGCGAGCTGGCCGGAGCGGAGCGGAAGATCGATCTTCTGCTCACCGACGTGGTCATGCCGACCACGAACGGCAAGCAGCTGCGGCGCCGCATCGAAACCCTGAAACCGGGGATTAAAACCGTCTTCATGTCGGGGTACACCGCCGACGTCATCGCCGAGCGGGGGGTCCTGAACCGGAGCGTGGCGTTCATCAGCAAGCCCTTCTCGGTCCGGGAACTGCGGGCGAAAATCCGCGAAGTTCTCGACTCATGAGCCGATCCGTTTTCGGCCCGGGAACCGACTCGTGACCGCTCCCGGCACGGTCGAGCGCCTCTTCGAAACCGCGGCCGCCATCGAAAAGCGGATGCTGGATTCCTACTGCCGCATGAGACAGGTCTTTTCCCGGGTGCCCGCGGCCGAAACGTTCTGGCTGGGATTGCGCAACGACGAGATCGATCATATCGTACAGTTGGACGCCATCCGCCGGTCGCTCGGACCGCGGGAACTGGGGCAACCCGCCGGGGCCATTCTGGAGAAAGCCGTCCGGATTCTGAGCGAACTCGATCCGGCCGATTGGGAAACGGTGGAAAACCTGGGCGAGGCTTACGACCTGGCCTGCCGCTGGGAGAATTCGGAAGCGAACCAGCTCTTCATCCTGCTCGCCTCCTCCTACGTTCCCGAGCGCGACCGCAAGGACCTGGCGGAAACGGTGATCGAGAAACACCTGGAGCGGCTGATGGGGTTTCCGGAGACGATGGGAGGGACGGAAACCATGAAAAGGTTCCGTGGAGAAGTCCCCGGAAAGGCCGAACGACGGAATCCGGTCTGAACCGGTCAGCGGCCGCGCCAAGAAAGAAACCGAACCAGAATGTCACCGGAATGGACCCGGCGGATGAAGCGAGGCCGGGCGCTCCGCCGGAGAAGCGGACGACCCCGGCGGCCGACGAATCAGAGCAGGTCCCTGCCGGCAAAACCCCGATAGACGGCCAGGTGATCCTGAACCTGGACGAGGGGCCGGCGGCGTTTCCAGAAACGGCGGTAGATGAATTCGGTTATCTCCTCCCTCTGTTCCGGGGTGTAGCGGTGCACCTCGGGGTAGAGAAGAATCATCCAGACCACCGCCATGAATTCGCCGAAGTCATCGACCCAGAACCGAACCCGGTCGGAGCGGCAGCGAACGGCGGCGCGGGCGAAGGCGGGAGAGGTCCGCAGCGTGTTTTCCCCGAATCGGATCAGGTTCTGATCGTTGCGGGCGCCGAAAAATTTTCCGGCGAAGCGGTTGTAGAGCCAGGTAGTGGTGTCCTGGTCGCCGCATGAGGAAGACATGAGCACGGCATGAACGGCGCCGCGGCGCCCCAGCAGTACCCGGTAGAGGTTTCCGAACAACGGTCCCCAGGCCGACTCCGGACAGTAATACAGCGAGTGGTGCAGGGTGATCAAATCCAAACGGGCCGAACCCAGGCGGGCCCGGAAGAAATCCCGGGCGCGGGTGGGTTCCAGTAGGAGGCCGGTGTAATCTCCCCGGATCAGGGTGACCGGGGCGATCCGCTGCCGAACGATCCTTTGTTTCACCACGTCGAGCGCGGCCCGATCGATATCGAGGAGGTAGAGGCCGCCGCGGAAAAAAGCCTCCAGTATCCGGAACTGCGGTTCGGAACCGGAGCCGATGGAGAGAGCCCTCAGTTTTTTCCCCGGGGAGAGCCCTCGGGCCAAGGCCCTGACGACCCGCGCCAGCCGCTCCCCGATGTCCACCTTATCTCCGCTCCAGCGCATCCAGATTTCATTCTCATCGTAGATGTCCTCGTCCCCCGCCCGCATCCCCCGCTCGATCTGTCGCCGGTCGTCCGCTTTCACGTCATGCTCTTTTCCCCGGTCCGCTCAAAGACGGTAGTGAAGCCCGAAAAACAGCGTGTTCTGGTTGGCGTTGTTGGTGTCGTAGTAGGTGAAATGATAATAAAACTTAAGGCTGCAGGAGAGCGAGAACCGGTCCTTGTTCAGGAAAAAACCGTTGAACATCTGGAATTCGTCGTAGGTCCCTCCGGGCCGGTTTTCGCCCCAGTGGTTGAGGAACCCGTAATCGAGCCAGCCCTGGTAGGTGAGCGTGCTTTCCCAGGGCAGTTCGAAGAGCAGCGTGTACCAGTTGAGGCTGAACTGAAGGCCGGTGTATTCGAAGTTCACCCCCTCGCCGGTGCGCAGGAACTGGGGCCAGAAACAAAGCCCGAGCACGTCCATTCCCGGGACGTCCAGATCGACCCCCACCCCGGCATAGTAGTATTCGCCCCCGTTGAAACCCTTGTATTGCGTAGCCAGGTACCATTCCCGGACCGGGCCGGCGGAGAGATCGCGGGCGAAGATACAGTCGAGGCTGAAACGGGGCTTGACCTTGGTGAAGAAATTGCCGGCTTCCGCGTGGAGGTCGCCCCACCCGAAAATCTCGTTGATGTCGAAAAAATAGTAAAGATCGAGAAAGCTCGAACGCCCTCCCCCCTCCAGTTCGAGGTACGAGAGTTTATAGGTGGGCCCGAAGGCGTTGGCCGCGTCGATCATGCTGTAAAAGTTGAGCTGCAGCCAGATATTGTCGTTCTTGTGCCGTTCCCCGACCTGGTATTCCGCCCCGGCGGCCGGACCGGACCCCAAGGGGCTCAACAAAAAAACACCGAGCAGAACCCATCTCTTCATCGTCAACCTCCCTCCTTGGTTGAGCCCCGTCCCTTCGGGGCCGGTCCGGCATCGGTTCCGATTCGAGTATATTTCAAAAAACCGGGAGAGACGAGGCTGATTATTCCGGGGCACCGGGACCCCCGCCGTCCCCGGTCAGCCGGCCGTGGCAGCCGTCCCAATCCGCGCCGGAACGGGTGTACCGGTTGATCCCCATCCCCGAGAAATGGGGCAGAAGTTCGACCATGATTTCGGGGAGCTTTTCCCAGGCCCCGGTGCGGATAACCGCTTCCAGGCGCAAGGCCGAACGGGACGCCCACTCCCACTCGGTTTGAAAGTCGGCGGCTTTCTTCCAGTAACCGCGCTTATCCCAGGCGTCGGCCGATTCCTCGACCGTCCCCGCGATTTCCCGCAGACGGAAGACGATGAACGAGGCCATATCCCGGACTTCGCCATCGACCGCTTCCTTGGCGGCCAAACGCTTGAGAACCTCGGCCACCGCCCGCAGGCAGCGGCCGCGGCGGCGCCCCGGGCCGTCGCTGTTGATGATCCTGGTCACGATTGCACCTTTCCTTTCGTTTTTCGCCGCCGCGGACGGCTTCACAGCCCCCGCGGCCATCCGGCCGCAAAACGGCGTTGGCGCTCGGACTCGGCGGAAACGGCGCCGGGGGCACCGGCCTCCACGCCCCTCAGGCGAGCTACCGCCTCCATGGCCGCGGCCCCGTTCGCGATGCCGTGGCGGGCCAGGAAACAGCCGACCGTCATGCCGGTTCTCCCCACTCCGCCCCAGCAATGAAGGTAGATTCCGTCGCCGATAGCCAGGGCCCGGTCGATCCTGTCCAGCAGCTTCCTCATCTTTCTCCGGGAAACCACGCCGCCGTCGCGGATGGGGAGTTCGACGATTTCGACCCTCGCCCCCCGACGGGAAGCAAGGTGAGCGAGCCGGTAGCGGTAGTCGACGTACTTGCGGGCATAGCCCCGTCCCTCCCCGCGTTCGAGAAGGTTGACGAAGCTGCGGATTCCCAAATCGAGGAGCCGATCGAGGCGCCGGCCCTCTATCCCCACCACGCCGTGCCCGGGATAAGGGCCGGCCAGAAAACGGCCCGGGCAGACCCAGTACGAACCGGGAAAGGGAAGCGGCGGGACCACCATCAGAACACGTCCTTGAGGCGGCGCAGGCGCAGAAAAACTTCGAAGGCGGAAGCGTCCTCCATTCCCAGGGGAACGCGGACGGCCGGCTCGTGCGCCCGGAGAAAAGGATTGGTTCTCTTCTCCGCTTCCAGCGTGCGGGGAACCGAAATCGCCTCCGGACGACGGTCGAGATCTTGAAGCAGATCCAGCGCCTCGCGACCCGCCACGCCGACCGCGGCGGCGAAGCGATAGTTTTCCCGGGTGTATTCGTGACCGCAGTAGAGGCCGATCTCCCCGGCCCCGGCGGCGAGAAGCCGGAGGGATTCCCACATCCGCTCCGGTTCGCATTCCCCCAGGCGCCCGCAGCCGCCGAGGAAGAGGGTGTCGCCGGTGAAGAGGGCTCCCGAGGCGGAGACGTTTCCCGGTTCGAGAAAATACGAGACCGAATCCCGGGTATGGCCCGGGGTGGGAATCGCCGTCATCCGTTCCCTGCCCCGGCGGATGATACCGCCCGCGGCTCGGCCGGTTCCGCCGGCCCGAAGCGGCCCGAAGACCGGACAAGCGAACCGCCGGCGCAGCTCCTCGACCCCGCCGACGTGGTCCCGATGGTGGTGCGTGCAGAAAACGGCCCCCAGACACCGGGAACCGAGCTTTTCCAGAACCGGCCCGGGGAGGCCCGGGTCGACCGCCCAGACTTCGGACCCGACATCGATCAGATAGGCGTAATTATCTTCCCCGCAGGGGACGACCTCGATTCCGGGCTTCCGGGACCCGCCGCGGCGGCGGACGGTTTCAAGCCGCGGGTTCATCGCCCCTCAATCGACCGCATCCCCCGCGGAAGCGTCGGCGGCTTCGCCGGATTCCGGTGTTTTCGGGCTCTCGCTCCGGCGCTCGCGCAGGCTCCGGCGGCGCGCCTTCTCGTTGGAAATATCGTAGTAGATGTTGATGAAGGGGGAAATCACCCGCAGAGGGATGGAAGTCACGAACCCCCCGAACCGCCACTTGAAGTCGTCGCTTCCCCGGGGCGCCCGCGGCTCCGGCGCTTCCGGGGGAGTCGCCGGGGCGGAAACGGCGGGAGGCCGAGGGCGGCGGGGACGGGGGGACGAGGAGGGGGCGGCGGCGGCCTTCGCCCGGGCGGGGCGCCGGGGACGCGAACGGCGCCGGGGAGAGCCTTCCCGGCCGTTGCTTCCCGGAGCGGGGGCGCCCGAGGGAGCGGGAGCCGCGGAAACCGCTTCCGTGTCGTCCAGCCTGGTCAGCATCCAATTCGGCTTCTCTTGACCGTTGGAGCGCACCAGGGAATATCTCCCGGACGCGCGCGTTCCCCGCAACGAAAATTGGATCCGGACTTCCTTGCATTTTTCCAGGTCGCATTCGCCCCGGTCCCAGATCGAAAGAAGCCCCTCCCCGAACTCCCGGGAGCTGATCTTCCCCTCGAACGAAGCCGATTGCGGAGAACCGTCGCGCAGGCGTTGCGCCGGCAGCTGCTCCCCCGGGCGCTCCGGAATTCCTTCCGGTATCGCCCAATTCATCAGGACCCCTTCGTGCTCCAACCTCAAGTAATAATTCTTCTTGCTACCCTGGAAGCAGTGGACCACAAACGTCGTCTTCCCCATGCCCTGTTTCTCCTCGTCTGACCGTTCCTATCCGCCCCCGGCGGCGCCGCCGGGGGCCCCGGTCGGAAACCGGTTCTTCCGGCGGGCGAAACCGAAACCTGCGCCCGGAGCTTAAGCGTTCCGCCGCCCGGAAACGCGGTTGCGGCCGTATAACCACGAAAAATACCGTCCTTCCGGCCGAAAAGACCGGAGGCTTTCGACTGGTAAGGTATGCGATTTAAGCCCTTCTGACAACCGACTTTTCCCTACCCCCGCTTCGCGGGCCGGAGCGAGCGGCGATCCAAGAACACGTTGGCGAGGATGCCGGCGAGCAGAACGGACGTGGAGCCCCATTCCAGCCAGGGAGGCAGCCCGGCGCCCGCCGCCGCGGGCGCGAACACCTGACGCGCGTTTCCCGCCAAATCCAGGAGCAGACCGCATCCGACCGCGCTCACCAGCACCGCGGCCAGGATAATCACGGCGGCGCTCCGTCCCAACGTGCGGACAATGACCATCAACCCGACGGTGTTGGTGACGGGACCGGCCATCAGAAATACCAGGGCCGCCCCCGGGGAAAGACCCTTCGCCATCAGGGAAGCGGCGATCGGTATACTCCCGGCGGAACATATATACATGGGTATTCCCACCAGGAACATCGCCAGCATCGAAAGCAGCGAGCCCCCCAAGAAACGATCGAGGGATCCGGGGGGGAGCAGGCGGGTTATCGCCCCGCCCAAGACAACGCCGAGCAGCAGCCAGCCGCCGGTATCGCGCAGGAGAACGCGAAAGGAAAAGCGCAGAGCTTCCCCGATCCGCGCTCCCGGGGCGGAGGGTTGCGCCCGAGGTTCGGTCGGCGGCGGGGGGGGGCGTCGAGCGCGGCGGGAATCGAACAGATCGGCGGCCCACCCGCCGATCAGCCCGGCCAGGAAGGCGCTCAGTACCCGAAAAACCGCAAAGAGGCCCCCCAGCATGCCGTAGGTAGCCAAAATGGAGTCGATTCCGGTGGCGGGAGTGGACAACAGAAACGCGACCACGCTGCCGCGGCCCGCGCCTTCTTCCCGGAGCGTCATGGCCGCGGGAAGCACCCCGCAGGAACACAAGGGAAGGGGTATCCCCACGATGGTGGCTTTGACCACCTGTCTCCAGCCGCCCCCGCCCAGATGGCGCGCGATGCTCCCCGGGCGTATCAACAGCCGTATCCCTCCCGCGACCAGAAACCCGAACAAAAGATAGGGAGACATCCGATTGAGCAGGTCCAGGGAAGCCGTCGCGACCTCGACCAGGTACGTCCCGGCGGTCATGGCCGCACGCCCAGGAAAAGCGGGAACGTGTTCGGGGATAAACCCTTTACAATTATGAAAAGTTTGTAGAGATAACCGCTCTTCATGCGATAATACTATAGCAGCAAATCCGGGGGCGGGCCATGCCCATAGCGGACAACCTCGAACTTTTCGCCAAATGGGTCGCGCAGGCAAGCCGGATCGTATTCCTGACCGGAGCCGGGATCTCCACCGAAAGCGGAATTCCCGACTTCCGTTCGGCGGACGGCCTCTACGCCGACCCGGGCAACAGAAACATCTTCGAGATAGACTCGTTCGCCGAGAACCCCGAGCCTTTTTTCCGTTTCGCCGCCCGGTTTTTCGAGCTGATGACCGCGGCCGCACCCAACCGGGCCCACCTCGCCATCGCCCGCCTCCAGGACCGGCGAACGGTCTCCGTGGTCACCCAAAACGTCGACAATCTGCACCAACGGGCCGGGAGCCGCGAGGTTCATCCCGTTCACGGGACGTTCGAGCATTCCGTCTGCCTCGGGTGCGGGGCCAGGACCAGAACCGAAGCCCTGTTGCACGATATCAGGGCGGGCAAGGTTCCCCGCCACGCCTGCGGCGGCCTCTTTAAACCCGAGATCACGTTTTTCGGAGAACCGCTGCCGACGGTACCCTGGGAAGGCGCCCGACGGGCGATAGCCGAGGCCGATATCCTCTGCGTGGTCGGGTCATCGCTGGTAGTCTACCCGGCCGCCGCCCTCCCCTCCTGCCGTCCCGCGGCCTGCCGGCTGGTGATCGTCAACCGGGATCCCACTCCCTGGGACGGAGAAGCGGACCTGGTCCTGAGCGGAAACGCGGGCGAGATCATGGAGAAGGCAGCTTGCCCCAACTGGTGAGGGGCCTAACATGGACAAACCCTTGGTCAGGGGCGCCGTTTTCCTGGCGACCGGTATTTTCCTGGGGAGACTCGGCCGGCTGCCGGAGTTGCCGGCCGGCATCGGGGCTCTGGCCGCGCTGGGACTGGGCCTGGCGCTGCCGCGGGGCCGGGGTCGGGGAGCGGCGTTGGCGGCGGCGGCGTTCCTGGCGGGGGCGTGGCGTCTGGCCGGAACCGGCCACGTCCCGGCCGACGACGTCTCCACGCTGACCGGACCCGGGACGGTCGCCGTCGTCGGGACCATCGTCGACGAGCCGGTCCGGGAGCGGCATTCGGTGCGGTTTCTTCTGGCCTGCGAAACCGCGGACGGCGGCGGGCGGCGTTCCCGAATCGGCGGACGGCTGGCCGTAACTTTTCATGGAGCGGTCGCGGACCTGGCTCCGGCGCTGCAATACGGAAATACCGTCGAAGTCAGATCGCGGATCCGGATTCCCCGCGAATCCGTCGACATCGACGGCTTCAGCCGGAAAACGTTTCTGGCGGCCCGGGGGATCTACGCCGAAAGCACCGTCTACCGAACGGATGCGGTCCGCCTGCTGAGGACCGGAGGAGGGTCCCGGGCGAAGGCGGCCGCCATCTCTCTGCGCCGACGGCTGGAGGCAGTCATCGACAGCTCTCTCCCCGATCGGGAAGGGCAGCCGGGAGGTATCGAAGCGGCGCTGCTCAAAGCCGTTCTTTTAGGGCGGCGCGATGCGCTCCCGGCCCGGATCAGGGAGAACTTCCGCGGCACCGGCATCATCCACGTTCTCGTGGTCTCGGGGCTGCATATCGGCTTCATCTGGCTGCTGGCGGATGCCGTGTTCACGTTCCTGCCTCTGCGTGCCCGGCACCTGATCCTGATCCCCCTGGTGGCCGGATACGTCTACCTGACCGGAGCCCGCCCCCCGGCGGTGCGAGCCGGACTGATGGCCGCCATCTATTCGGCGGGAATCGTTCTGAACCAGCCCGCCCAACCCTGGACGGCCCTGGCCGCGGCCGGTTCCGCGCTCCTGCTGTGGAACCCCCTGAACCTCTTCCTCCCCGGGTTTCAGTTTTCCTTCCTCCTGGTGGCCACCATTCTCCTGCTCTATCCACGGCTGCGAAAGGCCCTGGCTTTTCTGCCTGCCTGGGCGGCGGCCCCGGCGGCGGCGACGCTCGCGGCCCAGGCCGGCGCCGTCCCGCTTACCGCCCATTATTTCCGGCGGTTTTACCCCGCGGGCCTTATCGCCAACCTACTGATAGTTCCCCTGGTGGGCGCGATCGTCGCCCTCGGTTTCGCGGCCGCCTGGGCCGGACTGGCCTGGACGAAAGCCGCGGTCGTTCTCAACTACCCCAACCGCACCCTGATCTCGTGGCTCCTGCGACTGGCCGGGCTCGGCAGCCGCCTCCCCGGAGCCGATATCGCCGTCCCCTGTTTTCCCGGGTCGTGGGCGGCGGCCTGGTTTCTGCTCCTGCTGGCCTGGGCCGGGCCCGGACGGTGGAAGCTGCGGACCGCGGCGGTGATGCTCCTGGCCGCAGCGTGCGTCGCCGCGGGCCTCTTCCGCCCCCGGGAACGCTGCCGTTTGACGTTTTTCGACGGGGAGAGCGGGGAATTCGTTCTCGGAGAAGGCCCCCGGGGGGCGTTTCTGCTCGGGCCCGACGACGACGCCCACGATGAGATCGGAATGCTGGTGGAGCCGGAGCTCTTCCGACGGGGGATCGCCGAACTGGACTGGGTCGTGCTGGCGGGGGCCGGTCCCGATCATCTCGGCACCCTGACGCGGCTCCTGGAGCGGGTGGCGGTCAAAAGGGTTCTGGAACCTCCGGGTCTGGAAACGACGGCGGCATACCCCGCCTTCCTCCGCCTGCTGGAGCGGGAAGAGATCGAGCTGGTCCGGGCCGAGGCCGGGGAAAAATTTTACCCCGGGGGACTGGAGGCGACGATCTGCTGGCCCCCGCCGGGAACCCTCCCCGAAGACGGCGCCGAGACGCTGGCGGTCGCCGTCGGCGCCCGGCCCGGGATTTTCTTCCTTCCCGGCCGGATCGGTCCGCAAGCCCAGCGGGAGCTGATCCGGAGAAACCGCGGGTTTCGGGCGGACGTGCTCCTGCTTCCCCACCGGGGCAACAAGAACATGATCGCTTCGGATTTTCTCGATTCCCTGGCTCCGAAGACGGTAGTCGCCCTCCGGGGGCGCCCCGTGTTCGGGCGCTATCCGGCCCTGCCGCGGGAAGAGATGGAGGGGAGCGGAAGCCGCCTCCTCTCCAGCAGCGAAACCGGCACCGTCACCTTCATCGTCGGGGAGGAAGGCGTTCGGGTCGTCTCCGGCCGGGGAGAACCTCTGTGAAAACGGGGCCGCTGCTGGCCGCGGCGCTGCTGGCCGCGGCGGCGGCGGGGGGGGGCGGAGAGCCCGCCCCGCCGGCCGAACCCCCTCCCTGGATCCGGATTTTCTTCTCCCCCGAAGACGACGTCGCCGCGCTGCTGACGGGGCTGATCGATTCCTCCCGGTGTCGGGTCTGGGCCGCGTTCTACAGCCTCGATCTCCCCGGGGTCGCCGAGGCGCTGCTCTGGGCGCGGGAGCGCGGGGTCGACGTCCGGGTCGTCATGGACGACGCCGCCGGCGGCGGCGTCCGGTCGCGGTCTCATCAACTGCGCCGGGCCGGGATCCTGGTTACGGACGCCTCCCCCGGCGATTTCATGCACAACAAGTTCATGGTCGTCGACGGTTTCATCACCCTGACCGGCTCCTGCAACCCCACCGAAACCGGGGTGACCAGGGACAACAACAACGTCGTCGTCGTCGCCTGCAGCCGGCTGGCCTTCCACTACCAGAAGGAATTTCTGGAGATGTGGGAGGGAGCATTCGGGAACAATTCTCCCGCCAGCCCCGGCGGCCATAAATTCCGGGTCGAGGGGGTCGATATCGAAGTCTGGTTCGCCCCGGAAGAAGACTGCGCCGGGCGCCTGATCGAACTGATCGAGAGCGCCCGGGAAAGCGTGGTGTTTTCCTGTTTCGCCTTCACCCTCACGGAAGTGGCCGAAGCCCTGATCCGCAAACACGAAGAAGGCGTCGACGTCAGGGGGATTTTGGAACGGGGACAGGGCGGTCCCTATTGCGTCTACCGTCTTCTGGCCGACTGCGGAGTGGACGTCCGGTGGGATCAAAATCTTTATTACCTCCACCACAAGTTCTTCGTAATCGACGGAACCACGGTGGCCACGGGCTCCTTCAACCCCTCCCGCCACGCCCGGGACGACAACGACGAAAATCTCGTCATCATCGGACACCCGGCAGTGGCCGCCCGGTTTCTCCGGGAGTTCGAAAAGCTGGCCCGGCCGGTATGGGAATAAGAGCGGGTTGACCGGTTGGGAAAAGGAAGGAAGCGGCGTATAATCTCCGGCGCGAAGGCGCTGTTTCATGAGATCAACCACCTACAGGCGGGATCTGGGAGTGGCTCTCGGCCTCTCCCTGCTCATACACGCCACCCTGGCGGCGTTCTGGGGCCACGAGTTTCGACTTTCCCGGAGACCCGTCCGCCCGGCGCCCGCTCCCTCGGTCGAGGTGGAGTTCGTCGATTCTCCCGAGCGGGTCGCCCCGGTGCGGGACGACGACGAGCCCGGGCATCTGCTCTCCGACCGGGAATCCCGGGCGCAGGACACCATTCCCGACCGCCCCGAGGAAACCGACCAGCCCCGGATGGCCGGTACCGCCGAAATAAAAAGCATCCGCAAGGTGCCCCGGGGCGCCGCGCCCCCCCAGCCGGAGCGGAACGGGGGCGAACAAGGGCGCGACGAAGAAGTGGAGCCGGAAGAGGGAGTGTTGACCGCGCAAGCCGGTTCCCGGGAGACGGACCGTTCGACCGCGCCGTCCCTGGCCGAAGACGGGCTCCCCCTTCCCCTCGACGGCGCCGACGAGTTCCTCTCCCCGGAAGCCTACTCCCCGGAAGGCAAGGCGCTGATCCTGAAACAAGCCGCCTACAACACCCGCTCCGACGCGGTGGGGCGCTATCTGGCCAGGATCAAGCCCAGGATCGCCAACTTCTGGACCCTGGTGGTAATGAACAGCGCTTTCTATATCCGCACCCGCCACACCTCGATCCTTTTCAAAATCATGCCGGACGGATCCCTGGGCGAAATCATGGTCAACGAACACGACGGGCCGGCCTGGGAGGTCCGCTATGCCCTGCGGGCGGTGCAGGGGGCGGCCCCGTTCGAACCCTTGGACCGGGAGATCCTGGATTTTATCCGGGACGACGGCCTCTGGATTGAGTTCGGATTCACCTACCAGTAATATTACATGCGTCGCGGCTCCCTTTCCGGTAGTCTAGTCCGGCAGAAACGGCCGGGGGGGCCGAGTCGCCGGAGAGGGGAAAAAGCATGATTGAAAATATCGTCAACGGCGGTTACACCATGATCGCCCTCGCGGCCTGTTCCCTGCTGTCGGTAGCCGTCATCATCGAGCGCGGCATCCGCCTGCGCCGGCGAAGGATTCTCCCGATCCCGATGCTGGCCGCGGTGCGTTCCTTCCGCCCCGGAGATCCCGACCCCGGCGAAGCGGGAGAAGCGCCCCTGGGAAAAGTCTTGAGCGCGATCTATCGGAACCGGAACCTTTCCTGGGAACTCGACAACGAAGCCGCCCAAGTCGGCCTCAAGCAGGCGGAGGCCACCATGGAGCAGGGGCTGGTGATCCTGGAAATCGTCGCCGTGATCTCCCCCCTGTTGGGGCTGCTGGGAACGGTGCTGGGCATGGTCAAGGTTTTCGGGGTCATCTCGCAAGTCGGGATCGGCCAGGCGCAGGCCATGGCGGGGGGAATCTACGAGGCCCTGGTAACCACGATCGCCGGGCTGATCGTGGCCATCCCCGCGCTGGTAGCTCATGGGATCTACGTGAGCAAGGTCGACCGCCTGCTGGTGGAGATCGAGGAAGTGAGCGGGGCCCTGCAACGCAAGCTCTACGGGAGCGGAAGCGGGGAATGAACCGCCGGCGGCGCAGAAACCGGATCGTGATCAACATCACCTCGATGATCGACATCATCCTTCTGCTGCTCATCTTTTTCATGGTCACCGCCACCTTTACCGACGAGAACGGCCTGTCCATCGATCTGCCCACGGCCTCGGCCGCCCACGCGGAGCGGGAACGCACCCTGGAGCTTTCGATCTCTTCCGGGGGGGAGATGTTCCTCAACCGGGAACCGGTCGACCGGGCGTCGCTGCCCGGCCTGCTCGCCGGTTACGCCGCGACGCTCGAGTCCCCGGCCCTGGTCCTGAAGGCCGACCGCACGCTCCCCTACGGGTTGGTGGTGGAACTGATGGACCTCTCCCGTCAAGCGGGGCTGAAAAAGATCGTGGCCCTGACCAGGTCGGGAGGCGAAACCGCCGGGGGGGGGGAATGAACCGAATCGTCGGGAAACTGCCCTTGGCCGACGGCGTCACCCTCTTCCGGATCGAAGCGCCGGAGATCGCCCGCCGCCGGCGGGCGGGGCAGTTCGTGATCCTGCGCCTGGATGCGGAAGGCGAGCGCATCCCCCTCACCCTGGTCGACTCCGACCCGGAGGCGGGCTCCATAACCCTGGTCGTACAGGCGGTGGGAGCCACCACCAAGCGCCTGGCCGCCTTACGGGAGGGGGAGGAGATCAGGGACCTGGCCGGGCCCCTGGGACACCCCACGCCGGTGCGGGAACTGGGAACGGTGGCGGTGGTCGCCGGAGGAGTGGGAGCCGCCGAAGCGCTGCCGGTGATCAAGGCCTGGCGGGGCGCCGGCAACCGGGTCCCGGCCATCGTCGGGGCCCGGAGCGCCGACCTGCTGATTCTGACCGAAGAGCTCAGGACCGCTGCCGACGAGCTTCATCTCTGCACCGAAGACGGATCTCTGGGAAAGCGGGGCCTGGTCACGGACCTGCTCCGGACCATGATCAACGACGGCGCCGTTCCCGACCTGGCGTACGCCATCGGTCCGGTACCGATGATGAAGGCCGTGGCCGACCTGACCCGGCCTTACGGCATCCCCACCCTGGCTTCCCTGAACCCGATCATGGTGGACGGAACCGGAATGTGCGGCTGTTGCCGGGTAACGGTGGGCGGAACCGTCAAGTTCGCCTGCGTCGACGGACCCGATTTCGACGCGCACCAGGTGGATTTCGGCGAGCTCCGCCAGCGGCAAGGGGCTTATCGGGAAGAGGAGCGGGAAGCCGAGACCGCCGAACGGGAGGAAGACCGGTGACCGCGCCGGGGACCCGGGAACGGATGGCGGAACTGCCCGCCGCCGAGCGGAAAAAACATTTCCGCGAGGTTCCCCTCGGATATTCTCCGGAAGAAGCCGGGCGGGAGGCGGCCCGCTGCCTGCAGTGCCCGAAAGCTCCCTGCCGCCAGGGCTGCCCGGTGGAGATCGACATCCCCGGCTTTATCCGCCGGATCAGGGAAGGCGACGACGCGGGCGGCATCGCCTTGATCCGGGAAACCAACTCGCTCCCCGCGGTCTGCGGCCGGGTCTGCCCCCAAGAAGAGCAGTGCGAGAAGTTCTGCGTGCTGGGGAAAAAGGGCGAACCGGTGGCGGTCGGAGCCCTGGAACGCTATCTGGCCGACCGCGAGGAGGCGCCCCGGCGAACAGCGGACGGGGGCAGCTTCTCCTCCTCTTTCCGGGTGGCCGTGGTCGGTTCGGGGCCGGCCGGCCTGACCGCGGCCGGCGACCTGGCCCGGCTCGGCTACGGTGTCACCGTTTTCGAGGCCTTGCACGCCCCCGGGGGAGTGATGGGCTACGGGATCCCCGCGTTCAGGCTCCCCCGGGAGATTCTCGACCGGGAGATCGAGCGCCTGAAAAACCGCGGGGTGCGCCTGGAACTCAACACCGTCATCGGAGCCGGCTCGAGCCTGGACGATCTCTTCCGCGCCGGGTTTTCGGCGGTTTTCATCGGCAGCGGCGCCGGCCTCCCCCGGTTCATGAACATTCCCGGCGAAAACCTCAACGGCGTTTATTCCGCCAACGAATATCTGACCCGGGTGAACCTGATGGGAGCGGCTCGGTTTCCGGAAACCGGCACTCCGGTCCTGCGCGGTCACGACGTGGGCGTGGTCGGAGGAGGAAACGTGGCCATGGACTCGGCCCGCACCGCCCTGCGCCTGGGCGCGGAGCGGGTTTCCGTCATCTACCGGCGCAGCCGGGAAGAACTCCCGGCCCGGCGGGACGAGATCGGGCATGCCGAGGAAGAGGGCGTCCGCTTCCTTTTTCTCACCCTGCCCACCCGTTACCTCGGCGACGAACGGGGACGGGTCCGGGAAGTGGAATGCCTGCGCATGGAACTGGGCGAACCGGACTCGTCCGGGCGGCGGCGGCCGATCCCGATTCCGGGCTCGGAGTTCGTCCTCCCCTGCGACCTGGCGGTCGTGGCCGTGGGAAACGACCCCAACCCCCTGGTTCCCCGCCTGACCCCGGGATTGGAGACCGGCCCCCGGGGAACGATAACCATCGATCCGGAGACCGGGAAAACCTCGCTCCCCGGGGTCTTCGCGGGGGGCGACATCGCCAGCGGCGCGGCGACCGTCATCGAGGCGATGGGCGCGGGGAAGCGGGCGGCGCGGGCCATCGACGATTTCTTGCGCGCGCGCCGCTGAAACCGGACGCGGCCCTTCGAACCGATCTCAGCCGAGCTTGACCGCCGTGCCGTAGACGCACACTTCGAAAGCATGCATCATGATCACGGTCACGTCGAAATGGATGTTGATCACCGCGTCGGCGCCGAGGTTGGAAGCGTTGACCCGTAAGCGCTTGAGGGCCCGTTCCCGCAGTTCGAAAAGCAGGTCGCTGTAGGTATCCAGTTCCCCTTCGAACTCGTAGGGCTTGGGCGGCGTCTCGGGCGCCGCCGGTTCCGCGGGCGGCTCGACGGGAACTCCGACATCCTCCCCGGTCACGATCTTCGGCCCCCAGGAAAGCGCCGAAGCCAACGCTTTCTTGATGCCGGAAATCAGCGATTCCGAAATATGGGCGGCCCCGACCACGTTGCCGCGGACGATCCCGATCACCTCGGTTATCTCCCGGCCCGGGACGTTATCGGTGTTGGTGAATATCATTTCGTCCTACCTCCTTGCGCGATGCCCGCGCTCAAAGGATTATCGCATCCGCCGGGACCCGGTTCAACTCAAACTATGCCCGGGCGGAGGACTCGTCCTCCCCCCGTTCACGCCTCCAACCGGCGTATCCCTCCGAGGTAGGGCCGGAGGGCTTCGGGGACCGTCACCGAACCGTCGGCTTCCTGGAAGTTTTCGAGAACGGCCACGATGGTGCGGGGGAGAGCCACACCGGAACCGTTCAGGGTGTGGGGATGCCCGACGGCGCCGGCGGCGTCGCGGTAGCGGATCCGGGCGCGGCGGGCTTGAAAATCCTCGAAATTGGAGACCGACGAGCATTCCAGCCACTCGCCCTGCCCCGGCGCCCAGATTTCGATATCGTAGCAGCGGGCCGCCGCGAAACTGAGATCGCCGGTCGGCAGCTCCAGAATCCGGTAAGGAAGCTCCAGCCGGCGGACGACTTCTTCGCAGCACCCCAACAGACGAGCGTGCTCGTCGCCCGACGCCCCCGGTTCGACCACGGCCACCAGTTCGACTTTATCGAACTGGTGCAGCCGGATCAGGCCCCGGGTTTCCTTGCCGTAAGAACCGGCTTCCCGGCGAAAACAGGGCGAATAGGCGACGTAGCGAACGGGAAGGGACTCGCCCGGAAGGATCTCCTCGCGGTGAATGTTGGTCACCGGGACTTCGGCGGTGGGGATGAGAAAGAGATCGTCCGCTTCCAGCCGGTACATGTCGTCTTCCATCTTGGGAAGCTGGCCGGTTCCGGTCATGGCGGAGCGGTTGACCACGAAGGGGGGGCAGATCTCGGTGAAACCGTGCTCGGCCACGTGCAGGTCGATCATGAAGTTGATCAGGCCGCGGACCAAGCGGGCGCCGGAACCGGTGAAGAGGGGGAAATTGGATCCCGCCAGCCGGGCCGCGCGGGAAAAATCGAAAAGCCCCAAACGCTCTCCGACTTCCAGATGGTTGGCCGGTCGAAATCCGAACTCCCGTTTTCGGCCTTCCTCCCGGATCAGAACCGCGGCCCGGGCGTCGGGTCCGACCGGGACCCCTTCCTGGGGGATATTGGGCACCTGCAGGAGCAAGCCATGGTACTCTTCGTCCAGGGAGCGGGCCAGTTCGTCCATCAGGTGGATCTTGCGGGCGACCGATTTCATTTCGGCGATGACGTCGGCCGCTTCTTCTCCCGAGGCCTTGCGCCTTCCGATCTCCCGGGAAACCTCGTTGCGGCGGCGCTTGAGCGCCTCGGCCTCGGTGATCATGTCCCGGCGCTCCCGATCCAGGGCCAGCAGCCGGTCCAGATCGAGGTCGACCAGACGCTGGATCAATGCTTTTCCTACCAGGTCGGGGTTCTCCCGGATAAACCTGGGATCGAGCATGTTCAGTCTCCGTCTTCCCCGGGCTCGGGCTCCTCGGCTTCGTCCCCGGGTTCGGAGAGACCGGAGACCAGTTCCTCCTCGGTCGGTTCGACGTCCGGAGTTTCCTCGTCCCCCTCCCCTTCTCCTTCACCGGCTTCGTCCCCGGTGTCGCGTTCGGCGATCTTGGCCAGCGAGACCAGGCGGTCCCCTTCGTCCAGCTTGAGCAGGCGGACTCCCTGGGTTATTCTCCCGATCGCCCGGATGGAGTCGACCGGGATCCTGATCATCTTGCCCTCGGCCGACATCAACATGAGTTCGTCCCCCTCGCGCACCGATGCCACCCCGACCAGGACCCCGACTTTGTCCGTGGTCCGCAAGGTCAGGACCCCCGATCCTCCCCGGGTCTGGGCCCGGTATTGGTCGAAGCCGGTCCGCTTGCCGTAGCCGTTTTCGGAAACCACCAGAAGGGTGTGGTCGGCGACGACTTTTTCCATGGCCACGACCCGATCGTCTTTCCCCAGGCGGATCCCCCGCACGCCCCGGGCGGTGCGGCCCATGGAGCGGACGTCGGTTTCGTGGAAGCGGATCGACTTCCCCGAACTGGTGACGAGCAGCATGTCGTCGTGCCCCGAGGTGAGAATGGCGGTGATGACGCGGTCCCCTTTTTCGACCCCGATGGCGATGATGCCGCCGGCCCGGGGGTGGCTGTAGGCGTCAAGGGGCGTCTTTTTGATCGTTCCCGCCTCGGTGGCCAGCATCACGAACCCGGGCTCCTCGAAATTCCTGACCCGGATCATGGCGGCGATCTTGTCCTCCACGGAAATCTCCAGCAGGTTGGCGATGGACCTGCCCTTGGCCGCCCTCCCCGCCGGCGGGATCTGATAAACCTTGATCCAGTGCACCTGTCCGGATTCCGTGAAAAAAAGAAGATAGTCGTGGGTGGAGGCGGTAAAGAGGTGCTCGACGAAGTCTTCGTCCCGAGTGGCCATCCCCGAAACCCCTTTCCCCCCGCGGCGCTGGGAACGGTAGGTGGCGACCGGAACCCGCTTGATGTAGCCTCGGTGGCTGATGGTGATGAGGGCGGCTTCGTCGGCGATCAAATCCTCGATCTTGATTTCGGAGTCTTCGGGGACAATCTCCGTGCGCCGGCCGTCCCCGAACTTTTCGACCAGGTCGTCCAGGTCTTCCTTGATCAGTTCCAGCACCTTCTTCTCGCTGTCGAGGACGGACTGCAGGTAAGCGATAAGTTTGATCAGTTCCCGGTACTCCTCGTCGATCTTCTTGGCCTCGAGACCGGTCAACCGGTAGAGGCGAAGGTCGAGGATGGCGTCCGCCTGGATCTCGCTCAGCTTGAACCGCTTGATCAGACCTCGCTTGGCGGCGTCCCGGTCGGCCGATTTCTTGATGATCTCGATGACTTCATCGATGTTTTTAAGAGCGACCTTGAAGCCTTCGAGAATGTGGGCGCGGCGCTCGGCCACGTCCAGGTCGAACCGGGTCCGGCGGAGAATGACTTCCTTGCGGTGCTCGACGAAGCAACGGATGGCCTCCTTCAAATTCATGACCCGGGGGCGGCCGCCGTCGAGGGCGAGGAGGATCACTCCGAAGGTGACCTGCAGCTGCGTCTGTTTATAGAGCTGGTTGATGATGACCCGGGCGACTTCGCCCCGTTTCAGCTCGATGACCACGCGCATCCCCTCGCGGTCGGATTCGTCCCTGAGGTCGGAGATGCCGTTGATCTTCTTGGCGTTGACCAGGGCGGCGATGTCTTCCAGGAGTTTGCTCTTGTTGACGCCATAGGGTATCTCGGTGACGATGATCGCCTCCTTGCCCCCCTTGAGCTGCTCCACCCCCACCCGCCCCCTGACCCGGAGACGCCCGCGGCCGGTGGCGTAGGCGCGCTTGATCTCCTCGATGCCCGTGATCACTCCCCCGGTGGGGAAATCGGGCCCCGGAACGACCCGGATGAGTTCGTCGAGAGCGACATCGGGGTCGTCGATGCAGAGTTTGATCGCGGCCGCTATCTCCTTGAGGTTATGGGGGGGGATGTTGGTCGCCATCCCCACCGCTATCCCGGTTCCGCCGTTGCAGAGCAGGTTGGGGAACCGGCCCGGGAGCACGGTCGGCTCGGTCAGGGTTTCGTCGTAGTTGGGCACGAAATCGACGGTGTTCTTCTTGAGATCGGCCAGCATCTCCATGGCCACCGACGTGAGCCGGGCTTCCGTATACCTCATCGCGGCGGGGGGATCGCCGTCGATGCTCCCGAAGTTTCCCTGGCCTTCCACCAGCGGGTAGCGGAGGTTGAAGTCCTGGGCCATCCTCACCAGGGTGGGATACACCACGCTCTCCCCGTGGGGATGGTAGTTGCCGGAAGTATCTCCGCAGATCTTGGCGCATTTGCGGTAATGGGAGCGGGGACCGAGATTGAGATCGTTCATGGCCACGAGTATCCGCCGCTGGGACGGTTTCAGACCGTCCCGGGCGTCGGGGAGGGCCCGGGCCACGATCACGCTCATGGCGTAGTTGAGATAGGACTCCTGAAGCTCGTCCTTGATATCCTTGTCGATGATCTTTTCGTTGGGGTTATACATGGGCAGGCAACTCCGGGATCAAACATCCAGGTTCTTGACGAAAAGGGCGTTGGAGAAGATGAATTTTTTCCTGGGCTCCACGACATCCCCCATCAAAAGCGTAAACGCTTCGTCGGCGGCGACCGCATCGGCCATGGTTACTTTGACCAGGGTCCGCTTTTCCGGATCCATGGTCGTCTCCCAAAGCTGATCGGCGTTCATCTCCCCCAAACCTTTGTAGCGTTGAATACTCAAACCCTGCCGGCCGATCCTGCGGATGGCCGGAAGAATGTCCCTGACCCTCATGACCGGGTGCTCGGCATCCCCGTCCATGATCCGGTAAGCGGGCCCGTTGTCCTCCTTGCGCTTAATCAGGGGGATCCCCAATTCCTGCAGATGCTTGAGACATTTCACTATTTCCCGGGATTCGTATATTTCCACGACTTCGTAATCGTCGACCGCGCCGCCGTTTTCGTTCTCGGCGCCGTCGGTCTCCGCGGCTTCGCCTTCCAGCGAGGCGGAGAAGCGGGACAAGCCCTCGTCGTCGAAGATAAAGGTATGCTCGTGACCGAGTCGGGCCTGATAGCGGGGGAGCGCCCCCGTTTCCGCTTCCTGCTGCCCGATGTACGAGTCCCAGTTGATCGCGCGTTTTTCCACTTGCCCGATCAGATATTCGAGTCGCCCGAGTTCCTTGAGCACCTTCTTGAGCATGGCGGCGGAGAAGTCGTGCCCGTCGGCCAGGCGGGTCAGCTTGATGTCCTCCATTCCCATTTCCAGGAGGTACCGGTTCATGTGCTCGTCGCTTTCGACGTAGAACTCCCGTTTCTTGCGCTTGATCTTGTAGAGGGGGGGGCGGGCCAGATAGATAAAGCCGTTTTCCAGCAGTTCGGACATCTGCCTGAAGAAAAAAGTGAGCAAGAGGGTGCGGATATGAGACCCGTCGATATCGGCGTCGGTCATAATGACTATTTTATGGTACCGCGCTTTCTCGATGCTGAAATCCTCGCTCCCGATCCCGGTGCCGATGGCCGTAATCATGGTCTGGATCTCCTTGTTGGAGAGGACCTTGAGGGGAGCGGCTTTTTCGACGTTGAGGATCTTGCCTTTGAGGGGAAGAATGGCCTGGAAATGGCGGTTCCGTCCCTGCTTGGCCGAGCCGCCGGCGGAATCGCCTTCGACCAGGAACAGTTCGGAGACGCTCGGGTCGCGGGACTGACAGTCGGCCAGTTTCCCGGGAAGACCCCCGCTTTCCAACGCGCCTTTGCGCCGGGTTAGATCGCGCGCTTTGCGGGCGGCGTTGCGGGCCTTGGTGGCGTTGATGCATTTGCCGATCACGGCCCGGGCGGCGGTCGGGTTTTCCTCCAGAAACGCGCCCAGCCCGTCGTTGACGACGGCCTGAACGATCCCCTCCACTTCCCCGTTGCCCAGCTTGGTCTTGGTCTGTCCCTCGAACTGGGGTTCCGGGACCCGGACGCTGATGACGGCGGTCAACCCCTCCCTGACGTCGTCGCCCGCCATAGCCGGGTCTTTCTCCTTCAGCAGCTTATGGGTCTTGGCGTAGTAATTCAGGGTCCGGGTCAGGGCCGATTTGAACCCGGACAGGTGGGTGCCGCCCTCGATGGTGTTGATGTTGTTGGCGTAGCTGTAGATATTTTCGCCGTAGGAATCGTTGTACTGGACCGCGACCTCGACCTCGATCCCGTCCCGGCCCTTTTCCAGGTAGAGCACCTTGCGATGCAGCGTGTTCTTGTTCTGATTGAGAAACTGAACGAAACTCTGAATTCCTCCCTTGTAGCGGAATTCGTCGCTGCGGTCGGTGCGTTCGTCCGTAAGCGTAATCCGGACGTCTTTGGTCAAAAACGCCAGTTCGCGCAACCGCTTGGCCAGGATGTCGTAATTGAACTCCTGCTCCCCGAAGATCTCGGGGTCGTGCTTGAAGGTCACCTTGGTCCCGGTGCTCTTGGTCTTTCCCACGACCTTCAGCGCCTTTTCCCGTATCCCGCGGGCGAAGGTCATGTGGTAAATTTTCCCCCCGCGCTTGACCTCGACCTCGAGCCATTCGGAAAGAGCGTTGACCGCCGATACCCCGACGCCGTGGAGCCCCCCGGAAACCTTGTAGGTCGAGGAGTCGAACTTTCCTCCGGCGTGAAGAACCGTCATCACCACTTCCAGGGCCGGTATTTTTTCGGTGGGGTGCTTTTCGACGGGAATGCCCCGGCCGTCGTCGGTCACGGAAATGGAATTATCGCCGTGGATCACCACCTCGATCCGGTTGCAGAAACCGGCCATGGCTTCGTCGATGGCGTTGTCCACCACTTCGTAGACGCAGTGGTGGAAGCCCCGCGACCCGGTGTCGCCGATATACATGGCGGGGCGCTTGCGCACCGCCTGGATCCCCTTGAGGACCTTGATTTTCCCGGCATCGTATGCCTTGACTTGTGCTTCCCCGGCCATTCCTACCTCTGTCGGTTATTCGCGGTTTTCCAAGACGGAGTTATCGGGCCCGCCGATTCTAAAAATCAACCCGGTCACCAGCGCCCGGCCCAGATTCGAGTTCAGGGACTCGATAATCCGGCGCTTATGAAATCTTTCCAGCTGATAGAGCCATGCCGAGCTATCGACCAGAACGGTAAGCGTTCCTTCCCGGAAAGAACCGGGACGCGCATGGCGGGCCACCGCCGCTCCCACCGCGTCCTCCCACTTGGCCAACACCCGGCCGGCGGCCAGCAAGCCGCCGATCCTGTAGCCGTCCAGCAAGCCCTCCAGGACGTCCCCGACGGCGACGGGCCCCCCTCTCTCTCCCGCGCTTCCCATCAAAGAAGCTTTATCGGCATGATCAGGCAGAAAAAATGCTCGGATCGGAAAATCCCGGGCCTTCCGCCGTCTATCAATTCCAGCACCACCTCGTCTTTGTCGTCAACCGCCCTCAGTATTTCCAGAAGGAACTGAGGGTTAAACGCGATCGCCAGGGAATCTCCCTGGAAATCGATGTTCATTTCGTCGCGGGACTCGCCCACTTCGGGAGTCGTCGAAGATACCGTGAGCATTCCCGGCGAAAAGTCGAACCGAACCGAGTTCGATTTTTCGCTGGAAAGAAGCGAACCGCGGCGGACCACCTGCATGAATTCTTCCCGGGGCACCATCATCTTCACCGTGCTCTCCGAGGGAATGACCTGGCGGTAATCGGGGTAGCGCCCGTCGACCAGACGCGCGACGAGGAGGACGTTGCCCGCCTCGAACGCCGCCTGCTTCTGCCCGATCCGGATTTCCACGTCCCCGGAATCGCCGAGAATACGAAGCAGCTCGGAGACCGTCTTTTCCGGAAGCACCATCTCCCGGTCCAGCTCGTCGGGAAGTTGAGCCGGGTGCTCCGAAACCGCCAGCTTTTTCCCGTCGGTGGCGACCGCGGTCACCGCCCCCGATTTAAAACTGATATAGACTCCGTTGAGGATGTACCGGGACTGATCCTGGGACATGGCGAATGAGGATTGGCGCAGGAGCCGCTTCAGCTCCGCCTGGGGAATCCGGACGTCGACGGTCTCCCCCAACCGCGGTTCGGCGGGAAACTCGGAACAGGGGACCCCTACCATCTTGAACCGAGACCGGCCGCAGGAGATTCGGCTGGAGGTCTCGTCTCCTTCCAGAGAGATGGGATCGACCGGCGCTTCCCGGCAGATATTGAGAAAGCGGCGGCCCGGCAACGTGATCGACCCCGGATTTTCCACGACGGCTTCGAACCTGGAAGCGATCCAGATCTCCAGGTCGGTGGCTACGAGACAGCAACCGGTAGAATCCGCGGTTACAAGGATATTCGACAGGACCGGGACCATGCTTCTGGATCCGATGAGCCCTTGAAGCGGATGCAGCCCGGCCGCCGCCGCTTCCCGGGAAAACGATATTTTCATGCGCTTCCTCCAATGGGTCTATTAACAATGTAATTATAATGATAAACCTCTTTTATTAAAGGAAATAATAGTAATAAGGTCTGTTGATATCTGGATTTCTCCCTTGTCCCACGTTCGGGTCCGTCCGGGGATAACCGGTGGATGATCCGTTCGTTTCCGCATCCGTTTTGGGGACGACCGGCCGCGCCCGAGTTTTCCCCATCCTTTCCACACCGTTTCGTCGAGGTTATCCCGAACCCGGTGAGGATGGAACGTCCGGAGGGGGCGTCAGGCGCCGACGCCCTGGCGGATTCGGTTGCCGAGATGGGAAACGGTTCCGGCCAGATTCTTGTCCCACGTGGTTTTTTCCTCGATCGTGCGGCAGGCGTGAATAACCGTGGTGTGATCGCGTCCGCCGAACGCTTCCCCGATTTCGGACAAGGAACAGGGGGTCAGCTCCCGGGAGAGGAACATCGCGATCTGACGGGGAAAGGCTATGGTCTTGGGCCGGCGGGAGCTTTTCATGTCCGCTACCCTGATATCGAAAAACTCGGCTACCTTCTTCTGGATTTCATCGATGGAGATAAATCGCTCGACCTCGTTGTCGATGCTCCCCGCCAGCAGTTGCTCGACCAGGGGTATGGTCAACGGGGCGTTGGTCAAGGAAGCGAAGGAGGCGACCTGGATGAGGGCGCCCTCCAGTTTACGGATATTGGAGTGAATGCGTTCGGCGATGAACTGAAGGATTTCGTCGGGGATGTGCAGATGCTGCCATTCCGCTTCCTTGCGGAGGATGGCCACTCTGGTTTCGTGGTCCGGCGGCTGCAGATCGACCACCAGGCCCCACTCGAAGCGGGAGATCAGACGTTCCTCGATATCGGGAATATCTCCGGGGGGGCGGTCGCTGGAGAGAATGATCTGGCGGTGGGAGTCCCATAAGGCGTTGAACGTATGAAAAAACTGTTCCTGAGTCCGCACCTGTCCCCCCAGAAAATGGATATCGTCGATCAGCAGGGCATCGACCCCCCGGTACCTCTGCCGGAACCTGTCGGTGGTGCGGTTGGCGATGGAGTCGATGAACTCGTTGGTGAAAGTCTCGCTGGAAAGGTAGAGAATCCTGGCCCGGGAATTTCTGGCCAGGATCTCCTGGGCGGCAGCCTGCATCAGGTGGGTTTTACCCAAACCGACGCCCCCGTAGAGGAAGAGGGGGTTGTAGGCCTTGCCCGGTTCTCCCGACACCGCCAGGGTCGCGGCGTGCGCGAACCGGTTGCAGTTGCCGACCACGAAACGGTCGAAATTGTATTTGGGGTTGAGGGTGGGCGCCGGCGGCTTGGGGACCGCCGGCGGAACGACCGCCGCCGGCGCCGCCGGAGGGGCCGGCGACAGGGATTGATCGACGACGAACGCGGCCCGGGAAGGACTGCCCGAGATCTCCGCGGCCGCTTCCTCGATGACCTCCTGGTAATGTTCGCTGATCCAATCCCGGTAGAATTGGCTGGGGACGGAGAGCGACAGTGTTTCGTTTTCCCAGGACTGCACCGACAGCGGATAGATCCAGGTCTGGAAAATCTGGTCGCCCAACCGGTTTTTTAAGGCGGCAAACAGGTTTTCAACCTGGATATTCATGGTCCCACGCCCGGGGTGGAGGTTGAAGATGAACAGGTATTATCCACAGGGTATTGGAAGATACTTCATTTTTACGCAATAGCAAGCTCAAAGTGGTTTTCCGGGGTTCCGGAACCGGAACGGACAACGCGCGACGGCGCCCCGGGTAAAGCCATGAAGCTCGCAACATGTTCCCGGGCATGTGATTATAGTGTCAATGCCTTTAATTTCCAGCCCCCGCCAGCCTTTACGCCCCTTGTTTCCACGTCGGTGCTTGCCTAAGCAGGCTTACGACAACTGCTCCCGACCGCGGCCCCTATTCCTCACAAGTTATCCACATCCTTCTCCTTCCGCCCCCGCTTGCCAGCCGAAGTATATCTCCGGGGAAAGCGGAAATCAATGAAAAAGCGTCCGCGCAACGCCGCGGGCCGGAGCCGCCCGGGGAGACCGCGGGCGTGTATTATCGTGGTTGACACCGTTGCCGGGGTGAAGGATAATGCCCCGCTATCGTCGTTTAAACCGATTTGCGAGCACTGCAATGAAAAGAACGTACCAGCCATCGCGCCGCAAGAGGAAGAACAAGCATGGCTTTCTGGCGAGGAAGGCCACCAGAGGCGGACGCGCCATCATCCAGCGCCGGCGGAGCAAAGGCCGGAAAAGACTTGTGCCCTGCTGAACCGGTCCGCCGGAGTTTTCGCCTCGCTCCCTCCATGCGTCTGCGCCGAACCCGGGAATACGAAAAAGTCTACCGGGAAGGCCGCAGTTTTCGGGGGAGTCGGATCAGGGTTCATTGCCTGGAGACCGGGACGCCCGGGGTCCGGTGCGGGTTTTCAACCTCAAGGGGCCTGGGAACGGCGGTAGCCCGCAACCGGGCCCGGCGCCTGATGAAGGAAGTCTACCGGCTCAACGGTCATCGGCTGAGGTCCGGTTGCGAGATGGTGCTGGTCTGGTTCGGACCGGTGCAAGGTTGGAAGTACAGCCAGGCGGAGAAGGAGATCGGCGAACTGTGGAAAGCGATGCGCCTGCTGAAGGAACGATGAAGACGGTTCTGACAACCCTGATTCGCCTCTACCAGCGGCTCGTTTCTCCCTTCATACCGGCGCGGTGCCGGTTTTATCCCACCTGCTCGGAATACAGCCTCCGGGTTTTGGAACTGTGGGGAGTCCGGCGGGGCCTGCCCCGGGCCCTGGCGCGGATTCTCAAGTGCCACCCTTTTCATCCGGGAGGATACGATCCTGTTCCCGAGCCACCGGAAGGAACCGAATAATGGATAAGATCAGCAAGATCGGCGTCGGCATCTGCGTGGCGCTGTTGGCGGGCTGGTTCATCTACCAGTCGAAACAGGCTCCCCGGGAAGAGGCCGCTTCGGAAACGAAAGCTCCCGCCTCCGCCGGGGAAGAATCCCGAGCCGTCCCGCTCCCGCCCTCCCCCACCCCCCCCCGGCCCGCACCCTCGCCGGAGCCGGTCGTGGAGGAGAACCCCGCCGCCTCCGGACCGGTTTTCGGGGCGGCGGCCTCGGAAGTGAAGATAACGAACGGCTGGCTGGAAATCGCTTTCAGCAGCACGGGCGGCGTCCTGAGAAGGGTGGTGATCGGGGAAAACCCCGAGAACGGGGTCCGGGGCCTTCCCGGGGAGAACGGCGACGTCGTTCTCCAGGATTCGGTCGCTCCGGATAAAGCCCTGGGCTGGCTTCCTTTCGCTCCCTGCGGGGAGATGGAATCCGCGGTGCGCGACCGCGACAACGGGGACCGGGAGGTCAGCTTCCGGGGAAGTACGGCGGACGGGGGACTGGAAGTCGTCAAGACCTACGTGATCCACCCCGAAAAGTACCTGCTCGACCTGGAGATCTCCGTGAAAAACCTGGGGGCGACCCCCCTCGCGCTTCCGGGGGGGGCGAGCATGGTCTGCGGCTCCATGGGGCCGATCGATCCCCAGGACAGCCTGGGCGTCGACGTCATGACCCCCACCGGGATTCAGCGGCAGAGCGGCGTCGTCGAGCCGACCGCGGCCCGGATCGCCTGGCTGGCCCTGAAGACCAAGTATTTCACTTCCATCGTCAAGCCGCGGGAAGAGGACGCTTCCTCCTACCGCGTCGACGGTCTCCTCAAAGAGGTGGCGGCGGCGCGGGCGATCATCGGCTGCGGCCGGGGAGCGGCCGCCAGCCCGTACGAATACCTCAGCGCCGTTCTCAGCTTCAAGGAACGGACCCTGTCTCCGGGGGAAACGCTCTCCCGGTCGTTCGTGCTCTACCTGGGGCCGTCCGATTACAACCTGCTGCGGGAAGCCGGATTCGGCTTCGAAGACGTCATCAACCTGGGTATGCTGGCGCCGCTGTGCAAAGCCATCATCTGGCTCTTGGACCTGATCTACGGGTTCATCGGCAGCTACGGCTGGGCCATCATCTTCCTGACCCTGATCGTCAAGATCGTCCTCTGGCCGCTGACGCACAAGAGCTTCAAGTCGATGAAGGAGATGCAGAAGCTTCAGCCCAAGATCCAGGCCTTGAAGGAGAAATGCAAGGGGGACAGCAAGAAGCTCCAGGCCGAGACCATGAAGCTCTACAAGGAGCACGGCGTCAACCCCATGAGCGGATGCCTGCCCATGCTCCTGCAGATGCCGATTCTCTTCGCTCTCTACAACGCCCTGCGCAACACCATTCTCCTGCGCAACGCCCCGTTCTGGATCATCCCCGGGCGCTGGATCCGTGACCTCTCGGGGCCGGACCGGTTGGCGACCCTGCCGCAATCCTACCCGATCATCGGCGATCAGGTGAACATTCTCCCGTTGCTGATGGGGCTCACCTTCTACCTCCAGCAGAAACTGACCCCGCAGGCGCCGGCGGCCAACGACCAGGCCGCCCAGCAGCAGAAAATGATGGGGACCCTGATGCCGGTGCTCTTTACCCTCATGTTTTATACCCTGCCTTCCGGCCTCAACCTTTACTTCACCCTGAGCACCGTCATCACCATCCTCCAGCAGGGAGCGCTGCAGAAACGAGGTGCGTAAGGGGTGCCGGAAGCCCTGCCCGGGGAGATGAACGCCGCCGCCGGGACAATCGCGGCGATCGCCACCGCGGCGGGGCCGGGGGCGATCGGAATCGTCAGGATTTCCGGCCCCGGGGCGCGGTCGGTCGGCGCCCGGATTTTCCGGCCCTCGGGGGGAAAGCCGTTTTCGGCCCTTGAACCCAGGCGGATGCAGCCGGGATGGATCGTGGGCCCGGCGGGGGAGTTGGACCGCGCCCAGGTCTGCTTCTACCCGGAACCGGGGAGTTACACGGGGGAAGACCAGCTCGAGATCTTCACCCACGGGGGCCCCGGGATCATGGGCGAGGTTCTGAAGCTGGCGTATGCCGCCGGCGCCCGTCCCGCCGCCCCCGGTGAATTCACCCGGAGGGCGGTGCTGGCGGGGAAGATGGACCTGTTCCAGGCGGAAGCGGTCGCCTGGCTGATCGACGCCGAATCCCCGGCCGAGATCGAACAGGCCGCGCGCCAGCTCCGGGGCGGACCGAGCGAAGCTCTGCGCCGGATCCGCGGGCGTTTGATCGCTTTACGGGCCGAGGTCGAAATTTCGCTCGATTTCGAGGAATACGAGGAACGGCCCCTCCCCTACCCGGCCCTGGAAGCGGGGCTGGCCGGGGCCGCGGCGGAACTGAAAGAACTCGCCGCCGCGGCGGCTTCCGGGGAACAACTGCGCCGGGGACTGCGGGTGGTGCTGGCGGGGAGTCCCAATACCGGGAAATCCAGCCTCCTCAACCGGATCCTGGGGAGGGAGCGGGCCATAGTGTCTCCGCAGCCGGGGACGACTCGGGACACGCTGGAGGAGGAGATGGTTTTGGACGGTATGCGCCTGCGCCTGATCGACACCGCCGGTATCCGCGCTCGAGCCGAGGGAGTGGAGGCGGAGGGTATCCGCCGCGCGCGCGAGGAGGTCCGCTCCGCCGATCTGGTGGTGCTGGTGCTCGACGGTTCCGCCGCCTTGGGCAGCGACGACCTGGAAGCCTGCCGGCAGGCCGGCCGGGGAAGGCTGCTGATCGTGGCCAACAAAGCGGATCGGCGGCGCCGTCTCGAAAACCGGGCCGTAGTCCGGGAATTTCCCGGGGCCCGGGTCCTGGACGTATCGGCGGCCGACGGATCGGGGTTGGAGCGTTTTCGGGAGGAGTTGGCGCATTCGCTGCGCGAGCTTGCCGGGGTGGGCGCCCGGGCCCTTGCCGTCAGCCGCCGCCGCCGGGTGCTGCTGGAAGAGTGCGCGGAGGCGGTAGCGCGCACGCACGCGCTTCTCCGGGAGGAGCCGGGAGCGGAGCTGCTCGCCCTGGAACTGGGCGAAGCGGTCGACCGGATGGGGAAGGTGTTGGGGGAAGGCCATCCGGGCGAACTGCTCGATGAAATTTTCTCGCGCTTCTGCGTGGGAAAGTAAGATCCCCCCCCCCTGCCCCGCGTCGGCCTGGCGTATCGGGATTATTCGGATGTCGGACCGGGGGACGGAGCGGGAAGGACATCCGCGGATTCGGGCGCGGAAGGTGGCGCGGCGATCGCGGCCTGAAGCTCCGACCAGTCCCGGCGCCGGGCTTCGTCGCTAGCGGCCAGCAGCGTCCGGAGATCGGAGATTCCGGCTTGAAGTCCGGCTACCTGAGCCCGCAGGGTCTCGATTTCGATCCGGGCTTCCTCCAACTCCCGCAGCGAGGCCTCGCCCAGGCCCCGGGCGGTTCTGGCGCTGCGCATGGCGGTGGAGATATCGCGCCGGCTCCGCGCTTCCGCGCCCGCCACCAGAGTTCCGAGCTCTCCTTTGAGACTACGGGCGTCATCGCGGCTGAGACGATAAAACCAGTCCGCGCTCAGCATCACCGCGCCAACGAGGGCCAGCAGAACCGCGCCCATGCCGACCAGGAGCAGGATGCGGGTGCGCCTGAGACCGGAATCGCTGCGCCTGTGCCATTCGGAGACGGCCAGCCGCAGCATCTGTTCGGTATCGGCGGAGACCAATCCCGGGGCGTTGCCGGATTCGGCCCGGGGGTGGGAAGCGGCCAGGATCAGATCGAATGATGGAGCTTCTCTGAGCACGTCTTCCCGGGATACCAGGCGGATGGCCTTGTTCCCGCGGTATTCGACCATGCTCTTCATCTTGCCGGATTCCACCCGCCGCCGGATGGTTTTAATGCTGCAGTTGAGCAACAGCGCGGCTTGCTTCAGGGTGATCCAGTCGGGAAACGAAGGGCGATCTGAATTTTCCGGCATAAGCGGTACCTTTATTTTGGACATTTGTCCCGGACACAAGGATTCTAAAGGTGGACATCGCGGCAATATGTCCAGGACTCGTCGATCCGGTCAAAACCATACCAGGAGCACAACGTCCTGTCCAGAAAAAAATAAACAGGGCCGATAGGCCCAGTGTGGTGTACATATGTCTATATGCTGGGCTTTTTGTCCCGGACAATAGCCTGTCAATCGGGCAAATACGGTCAAATGACCGGATAAAGTCCATATAGGACATCTACCGGTCTGACGGCTTGTTCGGGCTTTATTCTAAACTACCTACCGGTAGGTATATGCCCTTCCCTTTCTCGGGGTCGCATGGATACTATTGGTTTCACGTGGAACATACCATATCCGAGGGGACGGAGAAGAGTGCGAAGCGATCAGGGGCTCCAGAAAGCGCCGGAGGGGCGAATATTCGACGGGCACCCGGAGAAACGGGGAGAAGAAGCAGGGAACGGAAAAAAAGAGGGTACAGTGGTGCCTTCCCCGGAAGATGATCCGTTCCACGTGGAACATCCGTATATTTTTCTAGCAAAGCCGGCCGCCCTGGTTTACTATACCCGGCATCGTTACCGGAGATTTGCAGCCATGGCCCGCACCATCGCGGTGGTTAATCAGAAAGGCGGCGTGGGGAAAACCACGACCGCCGTCAATCTGGCGGCCGAACTTGGAATTGCAGGGAGCAGGGTGCTGCTCTGCGATCTCGACCCCCAAGGCAACGCCACCAGCGGGGTGGGGCATCCTCGTGACGATCGGGACAAGAACGTGTACGCTCTGCTCGCGGGGAAAATCATGGCGGATGCAGCGGTGGCGCCTACGGCTTTCCGCAACCTCAGTCTGCTCCCATCCCACCCCGACCTGACCGGGGCGGAGGTCGAACTGGTGGGGATGCTGGGGCGGGAATTCATTCTCAAGGAACGCCTGGCCCCTCTGAGCCCAAACTTCGATTACATTATCATCGACTGTCCTCCCTCCCTCAATATCCTGGTCATCAACGCCCTGACCGCCGCCGGAAGTATTCTGCTGCCCATCCAGTGCGAATATTACGCACTGGAAGGGCTGTCGTTGCTGGTCAATACCGTGGCCCTGGTCCGGGAGCGGCTGAATCCGCACCTGTATATCGAAGGTGTGGTCATGACCATGCGCGATGCCCGTACCAACCTTTCGACTCAGGTCATCGAAGAAGTGAGAAACTATTTCCGGGAACAACTCTTCACCACGGTGATTCCACGCAACGTCCGGTTGAGCGAAGCTCCCAGTTTCGGTCAACCCGCTGTCTATTACGACCCGGAATCTTCCGGCGCGGCCGCTTATCGGGAACTTGCCCGCGAACTTGTGGCCCGCGCCTTGCCCGGCAGCATGAACCGGCGGCATTTCGAGGCGGGAGCCGCCGCTGAAGAAACTTCACAACCCCGTTTCGAAGGAGAAGACCATGGCGCTTGGCCGGGGATTGAATGCCCTGATCGGAGAGAAACAACTTGATCGGGTCAGCGGGCCGGTAACGCACATTCCGCCGGACCGGATCGAACGCAACAGTTATCAACCCCGCGATCGGTTCGATCCACAGACCTTGACCGAACTTCAGGATTCGATCCGAGAAAAGGGAATCCTGCAACCTTTGCTGGTTTCGCGCACTCCCGAGGGATACCGGCTTATCGCCGGGGAGCGCCGTTTGCGGGCAGCCCTCGAACTGGGCCTCGATCTGGTTCCGGTGCTGGTTCGGGAGGTCGAGACCGACCAGGACTATCTGGAACTGGCGCTGATCGAAAATATCCAGCGCAGCGATCTCAACCCCCTCGAGCAGGCCGAGAGCTATCGACGGCTGTGCTCCGATTTCGGCTTGAGCCAGGAGGAAGTCGCCCGGAAAGTGGGTAAGGACCGGTCGACGGTGGCCAACACCCTGCGGTTGTTGGAGCTGGAAGAGGAGATCGCGGCCTTGGTGAGAAACGGGCGCCTTAACTTCGGCCAAGCCCGAACCTTGCTGGGGGTTGAAGATCCCGGAGACCGCCTGCGACTGGCCCGCCGCGTCGTCGCCGAGGGGATTCCGGTCAGAACCCTGGAAAAGCTGGTGGCCGACCGCAAAGGCCGGGCATCCGGACCTCGTCGCCGCCGGGCAACCCCGCCGCCGGATCCCCATGTGGCCGAGGCGGAAAGCCGACTGCGCGACGCCCTCAAGACCAAGGTTACGATCAAACCGGGCGGGAAACAAAGCGGCAGGATCGAGATCGAGTATTATTCATGGAACGACCTAGAAAGGATATATACTATTATTGAAAATAGTTTAAAATTATGAATAGCGATTGGAAGCCGATTATTGAGAATTTTTCGCTGGTCACCCAGGTCGGGCTGGTGGTGGTGATCTGCCTGGCTTTGGGCCTGGGGTTGGGCATGGTCGCCTCGCGCCTGGTGGGCCTGGCTTCGCTCTGCCGGGTTGCGGGGGTGGTCCTGGGCCTGGCGGCCGGGCTTTATCAGGCTTACCGGATTTTAATGGAAAAGATCGGGTAGGGCGGTGCCGGGGCTTCAGGTAAGCGGGAAATCGGGGCGGGTTTGCCTGGCGGCCGGCGCGGCCGGTTTCGTCCTGCTCTGGTTCGGCCTGGGGCCCGACCCGGCCTTCAGTTTTCTGGCCGGGGTCGTGCTCGCCTACATATATCTTGCCATGATGAACCGCCAAATCATAAAATCCCTGACCATGCATAAGGAACGGGTGCGCCAGGCCGTACTCCGAGGGCTGTTTTTCCGATATCTGTTTCTGATCGCGGCCTTGGCCCTGGTGAGTACGGTTCCGGCGGTGCGCCCGGTCTGGCTTCTGGCCGGGATCGCCCTGATACCGGTTTCGGTCATTGCCGCGGCCTGGAGGAGGGCCTGAGTGAAGCTGACCAAGGCGCAAAAATACGGTCTGTGGAGCGGAATCGCCGTTCTGCTCCTGGTCTGGCTGGCGGCGGCGACCCCGCTGGGCCCGGCGCTGGGAATTGTCAAGGCTCCCCTCATCGGCACCGATGTCTCCGGGATCGGGGAAGCGCCGGCCAAATGGCGCTCGATCTTCGGAATCGAGCTCCCGGGCGGTCTCAATATCGTCACCATGGTCATGACCTGGGCGATCATGGGCCTGATTCTTTTCTTCGGTTTCTCCGCCACCCGCCGCCCGCGCCGGGTCCCGGGGCGCCTGCAGCTGCTCTTCGAGATGTTCGTGGGTTTTTTCGATCAGATCTGCGCGGATTCGATGGGCCCTCAACTGGGAAGGAAGTACGTCCCCTTCGTCGCCACCATCTTCATCTTCGTCTTCATCTCCAACTGGATCGGCGTCGTCCCCGGCCTGGAGGAGCCGACCCGCGACCTCAACACCTGCCTGGGGTTGGGGGTGATCTGTTTCTTCGTCGCCCACGTCTCCGGGATCCGCTATAAGGGCTGGAAAAAATACCTGCTCGAATACGTCGAACCCGTCGGGCCGCTCTCGCCGTTTTTTCTCGTCATCAACGTCGTGGGCGAGATCGGCAAAACCCTCTCCCACTCCATCCGTCTTTACGGCAACGTCATGGGGGGAGCGGTCCTGATCCTGGTCATCAACCAGCTCAGCAAACAGCTGCCGCCCCTGAGCCTGTTCCTCACGCTCTGGTTCGGGCTGTTCGTGGGGCTGGTCCAAGCTTTCGTTTTCGCCATGCTGGCCATGACGTATATCGCGGTCAAGGTGGGCGACTGATGGACCTGGCGGCCCTCAGTCAGATCGCCGCGGTCGCCGGCGCCGCTCTCTGCATGGGCCTGGGCGCGATCGGGGCGGCGGTGGGGGAGGGGTACAGCGCCTTCAAGGCCGTTCAGGCCATCGCCCGCCAGCCCCGGGCTTCGGACGAGGTGGTCAGGCTGATGCTGGTGGGCATGGCCGTGGCCGAATCGGCGGGCATCTTCGCTCTCTTCATCGCCATCGTCCTGGCCATGACCAACCCCCAGGCGGCCGGCATCGTTCAGGTCGGCGGTTTTCTGGCCGCCGGCATCTGCATGGGAGTGGGGGCGCTGGGCCCCGGTATCGGGGCGGGCCTGGCCGCGGGGAGCGCCTGCGAAGGGGTGGGGGTGATCCCCGAAAACAACGCTTTGATCATGCGGACCATGCTCATCGGCCAGGCGGTTTCCCAGTCGACCGCCATTTACGCGCTGTTCGTGGCCATGCTTTTGATTTTCGTGGTCGGAGGCTAGGCTCCGGCGATCGGGACGACGAACGGGAACATCAACCAGGAGGTCAACCATGACGGAAATAACGGGACAGGAATTGATCAGGGTCGCCGCCCTCTTGGGGGCGGGCATCTGTATGGGCTTCGGCGCGATCGGCCCGGGGGTGGGGGAAGGCTTCGCGGCCGGAAAGGCCTGCGAGGGAGTCGCCCGGGAGCCGGAGAACGCCAGCCTCATCACCCGGACCATGCTCATCGGCCAGGCCGTCTCCGAATCCACGGGGATCTATTCCCTCTTCATCGCCATCCTCCTGCTCTTCGTGGTCAAGAGCTGACGTCGGGCGCCGGGGCAGACCATGGTCGATATCAGCGCCACAATCGTTTTCCAGTGGATTAACTTCGGGATACTCCTCTTCCTGATGACCGTGCTGGCCTACCGCCCGATCCTCGCCTTCATGGACCGCCGCCGCCGGGAGATCGGCGACACCCTGGAAGAAGCCGAGGGCGTGAAACAGGAGGCCGAACGGACCCTGGGCGAATACCGGCGGCGCCTGGACGCGGCGGAAGACGAAGCCCGGGGCCTGCTGGCCGAGGCCAGGACCAGGGGGGACAAGGAAAGAGCCCGGATCCTCGCCCAGGCCCAGGACGAGGCCCGCGGCATCCAGGACCGGGCCCGCCAGAATATCGAGCTGGAGGAGCGCAACGTCCGTCGGCGCCTGCAGGAGGACGCGGTGGGGATTTCCATCGCCGCGGCCGGGCGGCTCTTGGGCCGGGAGTTGACGGGCAAGGACCAGCGGCATTTCGTCGAGGAATCGATCCGAGAACTGGAGAAAACTCATGGCTGAGGATTCCTCGGGCCGTATCTACGCCCAGGCGCTTTTCAACGTCGCCCGCGGGGAAAAGGCGGTGGAGGAGTGCGGGTCGGCCCTGCAGCGCCTGGCCGCCGTCGTCGCCGGGAACCCGGATTTCCGGCTGTTTCTGGCCGCGCCGACGGTGCCCCCGGCCCGGAAGACGGCGGCGGTCGAAGCCGTCGCCTCGGCGCTGCGGCTCCCGGGACCGGTGGCGGGGATCTTCAGGCTGGCGGTCAAGCGCCGCCGGACGGCGGTACTGGCGGCGGCATCCCGGGAATACCGGGTCCTGGAAGACGAAAGCCGCCGCCGCGTCGACGTCACCGTGGAGACGGCGGAAGCCTTGAACGAAACCGAGAAATCCCGGTTGGAAACGGCCGTGAAACGCCGCCTCGACCGGGAGCCGAGAATCGAGTATCGGCTCGTCCCCGGCCTCCTGGCGGGGCTGGTGGTGCGCGCCGGGGGCAAGGTTTTCGACTGCAGCCTGTCCGGGCGCCTGAAGCGCCTCGAGGAACGAATGTTATGCCGGGAACGCTGACGCGGCTCCCGGCGCGGACAAGAGAGAACAGAGGGAACCATGGCAATAAATCCGGATGAAATAACGGCGATCATCGAAAAGCAGATAGCGTCTTTCCGCGACGTCCTGGAAGTCCGCGACGTGGGCACCGTGGTCGAAGTCGGCGACGGCGTCGCCACCATCTTCGGGTTGGAAGAGGCGATGGCCGGCGAGCTGGTCCGCTTCAGCGGCGGAGTCTACGGCATGGTCATGAACCTCAACGAGGACAACGTCGGAGTCGTGGTCCTGGGCGCGGACGAATCCGTCTCCGAGGGAGAGGAAGTCAAGACCACGGGCCAGGTGGTGGAGGTGCCGGTCGGCGACGCGCTTCTGGGCCGGGTCGTCAACGCTCTCGGCGCTCCCCTCGACGGGAAGGGGGAGATCGAGACCAAATCCCGCAACCCGGTGGAGCGTCTGGCACCGGGAGTGGTCGTCCGGCAGCCGGTGAAAGAGCCGCTGCAGACCGGGCTCAAGGCCGTCGACTCCATGGTTCCGATCGGGCGGGGACAGCGGGAGCTGATCATCGGCGACCGGCAGACCGGGAAGACGGCCATCGCCCTGGATACCATCCTCAACCAGAAGGGAACCGGCGTCGTCTGCATCTACGTGGCCGTGGGGCAGAAACGGTCGACCGTGGCCCGGGTGATCAAACTCTTCGAAAAGTACGGAGCCATGGATTACACGATCGTGGTTTCGGCCACCGCCAGCGATCCGGCCCCGCTCCAGTACCTGGCCCCGTACGCGGGGTGCGCCATGGGGGAGTATTTCCGCGATCACGGCCGTCACGCCCTGGTCGTCTACGACGATCTCAGCAAGCACGCGGTGGCGTACCGTCAGATCTCCCTGATCCTCCGCCGTCCCCCGGGGCGCGAGGCTTACCCCGGGGACGTTTTTTACCTGCATTCGCGCCTGTTGGAACGGGCGGCCAAGTGGGACGACGAACACGGCGGGGGCAGCCTGACGGCTCTTCCCATCATCGAGACCCAGGCCGGCGACGTCTCCGCCTACATTCCCACCAACGTCATCTCCATCACCGACGGCCAGATCTACCTCGACAACGACCTCTTTTACGCCGGCCAGCGGCCGGCCATCGACGTCGGCCTTTCGGTTTCGCGGGTGGGGGGCAACGCTCAGATCAAGGCCATGAAACGGGTGGCCGGGCACCTGCGGTTGGAACTGGCCCAGTATCGGGAACTGGCGGCCTTCGCCCAGTTCGGAACCGATATGGACGCTTCCACCCGCCGCCAGATCGAGCGGGGGAGGAGAATGACCGAGCTGCTCAAACAACCCCAATACCGGCCCATGCCGGTGGACCATCAGGTGATGGTCCTCTTCGCCGGGATCAACGGTTTCCTCGACGATATTCCCGTGGCGGACTGCCTCCGGTTCGCCGCCGAGTATCTCGACTTCGCGGCCGACCGCGACCCGGAACTGGGCGCGGATATCGCGGCCAAACAGGACCTCGACGATGCCCTCACCGGCCGGCTCAAGTCCTCGATCGAGGAGTTCAAGAAAACCTTCGTGCCCTCGGTCAGGCCCGGTGAAAGCAGGGAGGCGGAAGCGGCTTCCGAGGCGGCCGGGGAAGGCGCCGGCGGGGAAGAGACGGAGGCCGGCTGAGTACGGTGGCGACCCTCAGGGACATCAAGACCCGGATCCGCAGCGTCCGCCAGATCCAGAAGATCACGGCCGCCATGAAACTGGTCTCCGTGGCCAAGCTGCGCAAGCACCAGACGGCCCAGCGGCGGTTCGAGGATTTCCGGGGAAGAATCGGTTCCCTCTTCGACCGATTCAGCTCGGCGGCCGACATCCGGGAATTTCCCCTCATGGCCGCCCGCAGCGGCGCCGCCGGGACGCTCCTGATCGCGGTTACGGCGGAGCGCGGTCTCTGCGGCTCCTATAACCATGGAGTGCGCCGCGCCGCCGAGGCCTACCTGGAACGAGAGCCCGGTCCGTCGAAGCTGCTGGCGCTGGGTTCGTCCAACCGGAAGTATTTCCGCAACCAGGGCGCCGACCTGGTCGAGGCGGCGCTCCCGGAAAGCGTCGCCGAGCGGGCGCGGGTCATCGGCGACCTGGCCCGCGGGAAATTTCTCGACGGTTCGGTCGACCGGGTGGTGGCGGTCAGCGACCGGTTCGCTCTCGACCGCAGCCGCGGTATCCGCCTTCGGCAGCTGTTGCCCCTGGCCGCTCCCGCGGACCCGGATCCGGCGGTCCGGCGCCGGGTCGAAGCCTACCTTCTGGAACCCGGGTTCGGTTCGATCTACGAATGGATCTGCGAGTACTATCTCTACACCGAACTCTACGGTCTTCTCCTCGACGCCGCCGCCGCCGAAGAGTTCGCCAGGATGAAGGCGATGGAACTGGCGACCAGCAACGCCGACGAACTGATCTTCGAACTTACTCTTTCCTACAACAAGGCGCGCCAGGAGGCGATCACCCTGGAGCTGCTCGACATCGTGGGAGGAACGGCGACCGGAACCTAGTCGCGGCCGCCGGGAAAGAACACGGAGAAAGACATGGCCGAAAAACACGAGAAGAAAGAACACAAGGGCGTCGTTGCCGCCGTCATGGGTCCGGTGGTGGACGTCACCTTCGACGACGGGGTCATCCCCCCGATCAACACCGCCCTGGAAATCCCCCTGCCCCGCGAACTCCAGGAACGGTCGGGAGGGGAAAAACACCTGGTGGTCGAAGTCTCGATGCACCTGGGCGATAACCACTTCCGCTGCGTCTCCATGGGCCCGACCGACGGCCTCAAGCGGGGGATGGAAGTGATCGACACCGGGTCGCCGATCAAGATCCCGGTGGGGAAGGGGACCCTGGGCCGGGTCATCAACGTGCTGGGCGAGCCGGTCGACGAATTGGGGCCGATCAAGGCCCAAAAATATTATCCCATCCACCGGCCGGCGCCGGTTCTGGAAGACCAGGAGACCTCGACCGAAATGTACGAAACGGGTCTTAAGGTCATCGACCTGATCGCCCCCTACAGCAAGGGGGGCAAGACCGGCCTCTTCGGGGGGGCCGGTGTGGGCAAGACCGTGCTGATCATGGAATTGATCCGCAACATCGCCCAGGAACACGGGGGCATCTCGGTCTTCGCCGGGGTGGGGGAACGGACCAGGGAGGGGAACGACCTCTGGCTGGAGATGCAGGAGAGCGGGGTTCTGGAGAAGACCGCGCTTATTTTCGGCCAGATGACCGAGCCTCCGGGCGCGCGCCTCCGGGTGGGTCTGACCGGCCTGACCGCCGCCGAATACTTCCGGGACGAGGAGGGACAGGACGTGCTCCTCTTCATCGACAACATCTTCCGCTTTACCCAGGCCGGCTCCGAGGTTTCGGCTCTGCTGGGGAGAATGCCCTCGGCGGTCGGGTACCAGCCGACCCTGGCCACCGAGATGGGGGCGCTGCAGGAGAGGATCACCTCCACCCGCAAGGGGTCCATCACCTCGGTTCAGGCCATCTACGTCCCCGCCGACGATCTTACCGACCCGGCGCCGGTCACCGCGTTTTCCCACCTCGACGCCACCACGGTTCTCTCCCGCAAGATCGTGGAGATGGGCATCTACCCCGCCGTCGATCCCCTCGACTCCACCTCCCAGATTCTCGACCCCAACGTCGTGGGGGAAAAACACTATTCGGTGGCCCGGGAGGTGCAGAAGGTTCTGCAGAAGAACAAGGAACTGCAGGACATCATCGCCATCCTGGGGATGGACGAACTCTCGGACGAGGACAAGGTCGTGGTCTCCCGGGCCCGCAAGATCCAGCGGTTCTTTTCTCAGCCTTTCTTCGTAGCCGAACAGTTCACCGGGACCCCGGGCAAGTACGTCAAGCTCGAAGACACGATCGAAGGTTTCGAGAAGATCGTAGCCGGGGATCTCGACGAGATCCCCGAGCAGGCGTTCTACATGGTGGGGAACGTCGAGGACGTCATGGAAAAGGCCGCCACGCTCAAGGACTGAAAAAAGTGACCGCCGCGACCCTGAAACTGCGCATCGTCTCCCCCCGGGGGGTGCTCTTCGACGACGGCGACATCAGTTCGATCGTGGCCTGGGGCGCCGGGGGGAAGCTGGAGATCCTTCCCGGCCACACCCGGTTTCTGACGTCGTTGCGGATCGAGGAAATGCGCATCCGCAAGGGAGCCGGCCGCCACCTCCAGGAGACGATCTGGGCGGTTTCGGGGGGCTTTCTCGAGGTGGACCGGGAGGGAGTCACGGTCACGACCACGTCCGCCGAGACCTCGGCCGAAATCGATGTCGAACGGGCCCGCCAGAGCCGGGAGCGGATGCTGGCCTTCCTCAAGAACGGCGAGGGGGGCGGGGTGGAGACGCTCCGGGCCCGCTGGGCGCTCAAACGCTCGGAAATCCGCCTCAAGATCTCGACCTGGAGAGAAGGCGGGGACCGCGACGATGCCCGGAGCTGAACCGCCGGCCCCGGTTGTTCCCGAGGAAAAGAAAGGGGGGCGGCTCTATCTGGTCGCCACCCCGATCGGAAACCTCGAGGATATCTCCCCCCGGGCTCTGCGGGTGCTGAAGGAAGCGGCCGCGGTAGCGGCCGAGGATACCCGCACCACTCGGCGCCTCCTGGCCCGTTTCGGCCTCGACACCCCCTTGATCAGCTACCACGACCACTCCCCGCCCGCTCGCCGCCGCGAACTGCTGAGCCGCCTCCGCGGCGGGGAGGACCTGGCCCTGGTGTCGGAAGCCGGGACCCCGGGGTTCAGCGACCCCGGTTTCCGGCTGGTCCGCGCCGCCGTCGAGAACGGGATCGACGTGGTTCCCGTGCCCGGCCCCTCCGCCCTGATGAGCGCCCTGCCGGCATCGGGCCTGCCCGGGAACCGTTTCGCGTTCGAGGGGTTCCTCCCCGCGCGGCGCGCGGCCCGGCGCAAACGTCTGTACCGGCTGGCGAACGAAGAGCGCACCCTGGTTTTCTTCGAGTCGCCCCGGAGGGTCCGGGCTTTTTTGGAGGACGCTCGGGAGATCCTGGGCGACCGCCCCGCCGTTCTGGCCCGGGAGATGACCAAGCGGTTCGAGGAATTCGTCCGCGGTTCGATCTCCGACCTGCTCGCCCGGGTCCCGGAGGGGGGGCCGCGCGGTGAAGTGGTCCTGATTCTGGGGGGAAGAGGAGGGGAGCCGGCCCCGGGGTCCCCGGACCCGGCCGGGGAAGTGGCCTCGCTCGTGAAAACGATGAACATCTCCCGGATGGAGGCGATCAAGCTGGTGGCCGCCCGCCGCCGTGCGCCCAAGGGGGAAATCTACCGGGCCGTTCACGGAACCGGCGCCGACCGGTAGACCGGGGCTCCTCTCCGCGTCCCTTTTTCTTCGCCTCCGGAGCGGGTGTGCTATACTCCCAACCCGGCCCCGGGGTCCCGTCCCGTCGCCGGCGGAGCAGAAAAAATGGTTCGACAGGTATACATGGACAACAACGCGACCACGCCCCTTCACCCCGAGGTGAAGCGGGCCATGGCCGAAGCGCTGGAGATGTACGGAAACGCCTCCAGCCTCCACGGTCTCGGCCGCAGGTCCCGCGAGGCGGTCGAGGAGGCCCGGGCGACGGTGGCGGCTTTTATCGGGGCCCGGCCCGAAGAGATCATTTTCGTGGGCAGCGGGAGCGAAGCCAACAACACGGTGCTCAATATCGCCGCGGGCCGGTGCGCCGAGTGCGCGCCGGCGGCAGCCTCCGACCCGGGGATTCTCACCAGCGCCATCGAGCACCCCTGCGTGCTGGAAACCGCCAAATGCCTGGCGGCGCGGGGGGTGGAGGTCAGGATCGCCGGCGTGGACCGCTTCGGAGTGGTCTCCCCCGAGGCCGCGGACGAGCTCCTGGAGGACGGCCGCATCAGCCTGGTTTCGATCATGGCGGCCAACAACGAGATCGGAACCCTGCAGGATATTCCCGCCCTGGCCGCGGCCGCCCGCAGACGGGGGGCGCTTTTCCACACCGATGCCGTCCAGGCGGTGGGGAAAATCCCGGTCGACGTCGGCGCCTGGGGGGTGGATTTCCTCACCGTTTCGGCGCACAAGATCTACGGACCCAAGGGAGTCGGGGCGCTGTACGTCCGCAGCGGAGTCCCGTTCTGTCCCATGATCCGGGGCGGCCACCAGGAACGGGGGCGCCGCGCCGGGACCGAGAACGTACTGGGAATCATCGGCCTGGGCGCGGCCGTGAAGGCGGCCTCGCGGGAGTGGGAAGAGGACGCGCGCCGGCTGGGGGAACTGAGGGACCGGCTCTGGGCGGGGATCGAGCGCTCCGTTCCCGACGTCTTCCGGAACGGCCACCCCGTCGCCGCGCTTCCGGGGACCCTGAACGTTTCCTTCCCGGGGGCGGAGGGGGAGGCCATCCTACTGTATCTCGACCTGGAGGGGATCGCGGTTTCGACTGGCTCGGCCTGTTCTTCGGGGTCCCTGGAGCCGTCCCACGTGCTCATGGCCATCGGCCTGGGGGCCGAGGCCGCCCACGGCTCGATCCGCTTCAGCCTGGGGCGGGAGAACGGAATCGAGGACGTGGAGTACGTGCTGGCCAAGCTCCCCCCCGTCATCGCGCGCATCCGGCGCATGTCCACGGCTTACCCGGGAGGAGGATCATGAGCGATTGGGCCTACAGCTCCGTGGTCAAGGAGCACTTCATCAACCCCCGCAACATCTTCGACGACGCCGAGGGTTTCCGGGCGGACGGCGAGGGGACGGTGGGAAACCCCAAATGCGGCGACCAGATGCTCATGCTGATCAAGGTCGATCCCGAAAAGGAGGTCATCACCGATTGCCGGTGGAGAACCTACGGCTGCGCCAGCGCCATCGCCAGCACCTCCATCCTCTCGGAGAAAATCAAGGGGATGACCCTGGACGAGGCGTTCGCGGTTTCTCCGCAGGATATCATCCGCGATCTCGGGGGCCTGCCGGAGCAGAAGGTGCACTGCTCGGTCCTGGGGGACAAGGCTCTGCGGGCGGCGATCAACGATTACTACCGCCGCCGGGGGTTGACGGAAAAGGTCCGCGAGGAAGCCAGCCGGCTGGTCTGCCGGTGCATGGAGGTAACGGACCACGAGATCGAGGAAGCGGTCCTGGAGGGGGTTAGGACGTACGTCCAGCTCCAGGAAAAAACCAAGCTGGGTACCGTTTGCGGCCAGTGCCGGGACGACGCCGAGCGGCTGCTGCAGCTGTATTTCGCCAAGCACTTCTCCTGCGGTTCCCCGTCGGCCGAGCCGTCCCGGGAAAGCTGAGCCCGGGGGAACGACCGTGAAGAAGCAGAAGACGAAGATCGAGACCGCCTGCCTGCACGCCGGGCAGGAACCCGACCCCGCCACCTTGGCCCGGGCGGTTCCCGTCTACCGGACCAGTTCCTACCTGTTCCGCTCCACCCGCCACGCGGCCGACCTTTTCGCGCTGCGCCAACCGGGAAACATCTACAGCCGCCTGATGAACCCGACCCAGGACGTTCTGGAGCGGCGGGTGGCGGCCCTGGAGGGCGGCGCGGCCGCCCTGGCCCTGGCCTCGGGCACCAGCGCCGTGTTCTACACGGTCGTCAACATCTGCCGGGCCGGGGACGAAGTGGCCGCGGCCCGCAACCTCTACGGGGGCACCTACACCCAGTTCAACGACATCCTGCCGCAGCTGGGGATCAGGGTCCGTTTTTTCGAGCCGTCCGATCCCCGGAGCTGCGCCCGTGCGATCACCAAGAAAACCAAGCTCGTTTATTGCGAAACCATCGGCAACCCCGGCCTGGAGGTCGCCGACCTGGAAGTTCTGGCGGAGACGGCCCACTCCCGTGGCCTTCCCCTGGTCGTCGACAACACCTTCGCCACCCCCGTCCTCGCCCGGCCCCTGGAGCGGGGCGCCGACATCGTCGTGCACTCCCTGACCAAATGGCTGGGGGGCCACGGCGCCGGGATCGGGGGGATCGTGGTCGACTCGGGGAAATTCGACTGGACCTCGGGGAAGTTCCCCCTCCTCTCCGAGCCCGACTCCTCCTACCACGGCCTAGTGTACACCCGCGACCTGGGCGCGCTCAACCCCCTGGCGTTCATCGTCAGGATGCGGCTGGTGCCCCTGCGCAACCTGGGAGCCTGTATCTCCCCGGACAACGCCTGGATCTTCCTCCAGGGCATCGAGACCCTGCCCCAGCGGATGGCCCGGCATTGCGAAAACGCCCTGGCCGTGGCCCGCTACCTGCAGGCGCATCCCCGGGCGGCCTGGGTCCGCTATCCGGGGCTGGAGGACGATCCCTCCCACGCCCTGGCCCGGAAATACCTCGCCGGAGGGGCGGGGGGGGTGGTCGTCTTCGGGATCAGGGGAGGGGCGGCGGCCGGAGCCCGGTTCATCGATAGGCTCCGTCTCTTTTCGCACCTGGCCAACGTGGGCGACGCCAAGAGTCTGGCCATTCATCCGGCCTCGACCACCCACGCCCAACTCAGTCCGGCCGAGCGGGCCCGGTCGGGCCTCGGCCCCGATCTGATCCGGCTCTCGGTGGGGATCGAACACATCGACGATCTGATCGAGGACCTGGATCGGGCTCTGAAACCGGTGCGCCCGCGGGCGGGGAGAAGATGAAATCCGTCGCCGTCTCCACCCGGTTCTTCACCTTCGCCGATTCCCCCCGGAAGCGTTTTCTTCTCCAAAACGGGCGCCGGCTCGGGCCCGTCACCTTGGCTTACGAGACCTACGGCGAACTGTCGCCCCGCCGGGACAACGCCATACTTCTTTTTCACGCCCTCTCCGGGAGCCAGCACGCCGCCGGTTTCAACCCCTCGGTCCCGGGAGTGGCTCCGCTCTGGAGAAAAGAAAATCACGCGGGCTGGTGGAACGGTTTCATCGGGCCGGGGAAGGCCTTGGACACCAGGCAGTTCTTCGTGGTCTGCGCCAACTACCTGGGCGGTTGCTACGGGTCCACGGGACCGCGCTCCCTCAACCCCCGCACCGGCAAACCCTACGCCGGTTCCTTTCCCGAGATCGGCGCTTCCGACATCGTCGATTCCCAGATCCGGCTGCTCGACCACCTGGGCATTCAGACGCTCCAGGCCGCGGTGGGGGGGTCCCTGGGGGGGATGCTGGCCCTCAACCTCGCCGTCCGCTATCCCTCCCGGGCCCGGACCATCGTCGTTCTGGCGTCGGGAATGAGGGTCCCGGTTCTCCAGAGGATTCTCAACCTGGAGCAGATCTATGCCATCGAGGAGGACCCTAATTTCCGGGGAGGAGACTACTACGGGGGACCGCTGCCGAGGCAGGGTCTGACGCTGGCCCGGATGATTTCGCACAAGACCCTGGTCTCGCTCGATACGCTCTCCCGCCGGGCCAAGCGGGAGATCCCGCATCCCTCCCGGGACATCCGCCGCTACCGGATCGGGCACCGGGTGGAGTCGTACATGCTGCACCAGGGGAAGACCTTCGTTCGCCGCTTCGACGCCAACACCTACCTGCGGATCGTTTCCGCCTGGCAGCATTACGATCTGGCCGCCGCTGCCGGTGCCAAGAATGCGTCCGCGGCCGTGCGTCGCTGCCGCGGCCAGCGCTTCCTTATCTTCAGCATCGACACCGACGTCTGTTTCTACCCTGAAGAGCAGGCGCTGCTCGCCGCCGAATTGGGGAAGGCCGCCATCCCCTACCAGCACATCACCGTCCATTCTTCCAAGGGTCACGACGCCTTTCTTCTGGAACCGAGCCTCTTCACCCCCCACCTCTCCTTTGCCCTGCAGGGGAAATGGTGAACGGTCCCGCCCGTCTGCGAAAAATCTGGAATTTCCCGGTTCGAGCACGTAAGGTGCTAGCGTTTCCGCCACGGTGAATATCAAGGAGGTTTTCGGTGAGCGAAATAACCACGATCAAGGCCCGGGAGATCCTCGATTCCCGGGGGAACCCCACCGTCGAGGTGGACGTCAGCCTGGGTTCGGGCGCCTTCGGGAGAGCTTCGGTGCCTTCCGGGGCTTCCACCGGGGAGCACGAGGCCCTGGAACTGAGGGATAAGGACCCGGGACGCTACCAGGGGAAAGGCGTTCTCACCGCGGTCGCAAACGTCGAAAACGTCCTGGGCTCGGCCCTGACGGGGAAGTCCTTCTCCGGCCAGCGGGAGCTGGACGACCGGTTGATCGAACTGGATGGAACGCCCACCAAGAGCAAGCTGGGGGCCAACGCCCTGCTCGGTGTCTCGCTGGCCTACGCCAAAGCCTGCGCCTGGGAGAAAGGGCTTCCCTTGTTCCGTTACCTGGGCGGCGACGACGCTCGGGTGCTTCCCGTCCCCATGCTCAATATCCTCAACGGCGGTTCCCATGCCGACAACAACGTCGACCTGCAGGAGTTCATGATCATGCCCCGGGGCGCCGCGACCTTCCGCGAAGGTTTGAGAATGGCGGCCGAAGTTTTCCACACCCTGAAGAAGGTGCTCTCCGACCGGGGACTGGCCACGGGGGTGGGGGACGAGGGGGGGTTCGCTCCCAGCCTCGAATCCAACGAGGAGGCCATGGAGGTCATCGTGGAGGCAGTGGCCCGGGCCGGTTACGAAGCCGGGCGCGATATCTTTCTCTGCCTGGACCCGGCCGCCAGCGAATTTTACCGGGACGGCGCCTACGTTCTCGCCTCCGAGAACCGTTCCCTGACCTCCGAAGAGATGGTCGATTTCTATGCGGGCTGGGTCGATAAATATCCGATCTACTCCATAGAAGACGGGTTGGCCGAGGACGATTGGACGGGATGGAAACAGTTGACCGATATTCTCGGGGCCCGGGTGCAGCTGGTGGGGGACGACCTCTTCGTCACCAACACCCGCCGCTTGGAGCGGGGAATCCGGGAAGGGGTGGGGAATTCCATCCTGATCAAGGTCAACCAGATCGGGACCCTGACCGAGGCCCTGGACGCCATCGAGATGGCGCGCAACGCCGGCTATTCCTCGGTCATCAGCCACCGCAGCGGAGAAACCGAGGACAACTACATCGCCGACATCGCGGTGGCCACCAACTGCGGCCAGATCAAGACCGGCGCTCCCTGTCGGTCCGAACGGGTCGCCAAGTACAACCGGTTGCTCAGGATCGAGGAGATGCTGGGGGATCGGGCGGTCTACGGCATCTGACCGGTCCGTCCACCCCGCCGGCCGGCATCCTTCCGCCGCCGGAGCAGGATGAATTGGCAGAAAACAGCGTTCCTCGTGCTTCTGGCCGGTCTTCTGGCCGTTTTCGCCCCCCGGCTGGTGCGGCAGTGGAAAGAACTGGGGCGTCTCCAGCGGATGGAGGAACAGGGCCGGGAAGAGGAACTGCGCCGCCGCCGCTACTACGTGGAACTGGTCCGCCGCAAGGAAGAACTGGCGACCGACCCGGAGCGTCTCGAACTTCTGGCCCGGGAAAAACTGGGCCTGGTTAAGGAGAACGAAATCATCTTCGTCTTCGAACCCACCCCGGTCCCGGAGGGGGAGACCGCCCGGTGACCTTCGGTCTCGCCGATTACCTGGTCCTGGGCGGCTATTTTCTTTCCCTGGGCGTCATCGGGGTCCTGGCGTCGCGGCGCGAACGCGACACCGAGGATTTTTTCCTGGGGGGGCGCCGGATGCCCTGGTGGGCGGTGACTTTCTCCATCCTGGCCACCGAGGTCAGCGCGGTTACCTTCATCGGGGCTCCCGGAGATTCCTACCGGGGGGACTATACCTACCTTCAGTTCGCGTTCGGTTCCCTGGCCGGCCGGCTGCTGATCTCGCTTCTCTTCCTCCCCGCGTTCTACGGGGGGAAGGTTACCTCCATCTACCAGTACCTGGAACAGCGGTTCGGGAACCGCAGCCGCCTGACCGCCGCCGGGTTTTTTTTCGTGACCCGGCTCCTGGCCAGCGGGGTCAGGCTCCTGATCGTCTCCATCGCCCTGGCGGTGGTCAGCGGCCTTCCCCTGGGGCTCATCGTCGTCGGGGTCGCCGCCTGCGCCCTGCTCTACACCCTCCTGGGGGGGATCAAGGCCGTGATCTGGACCGACGTTCTCCAGTTCGCGGTCTTCATGGGAGGGGCCTTGACCGCGATCGGGTTCCTCCTGGCCGCCCTTCCCGGGGGCTGGGCGGGCCTGGGGGAGCTGATCCCTTCCGAAAAATTCCGGGTCTTCGATTTCCGGTTCAGCCTTTCCGACCAGGCGGTTTTCCTGGTGGCCTTCGTCAACGGCTGCGTCCAGACCTTCGCCGCCCTGGGGACCGATCAGGACCTGACCCAGAGGATGCTGACCTGCCGCCGCCTGGGGGAAGGGCAGCGGGCCCTGATCCTGACCGGGTTCATCGATTTCCCGGTGGTCCTGGTGTACCTGTTTCTCGGCACCTGCCTCTACGCCTATTACGCCGTCCTCGGCCATGCGCTGCCCCCGGGAATAGGGCCCGACCGGGTCTTTCCCCATTATATCGCGTCCGTCCTTCCCCCCGGCGTACGGGGCCTGTTGATCGCCTCCATCTTCGCCGCGGCCATGTCCAGCCTGGATTCGGCCATCAACGCCCTCTCCTCCAGCGCGATCATGGACGTATACCGGCCCTTCATCCGCCCCGGCGCCACCGAGCGGCACTACCTCAAGGCGTCCCGGGTCTTCGTCGCGGTCTTCTGCCTGCTCCTGATCGCCGCGGCCTTCGCCCTCAACCATATCCCCGGCGGGAAGCTCTGGCTGGGGTTCAAGGTCACCGGCTTCACCTACGGGGCCATGCTCGGGGTCTTTCTGCTGGGCGTTCTCACCCGCGGGGGCAGCGACCGCCTCAACCTCTGGGCCATGGTCAGCAGCGTGCTCCTGCTCGCGGGCCTGGCGGCGGCGGACGAGCACTTTTTCCCCGATCGGGTGATGCTGGCCTGGCCCTGGTACGTGGTGATCGGGACCGTCTGGACCTTCGTCTTCGGGTGCGTGTTCCGGCCCCGGGCGGCCCATGCCCGCTGAGACCGCAGCTCGGATCCGGTCCCTGGTTTCCCGCTGCGACCTGGCGGTCGTCGACCTCGATCAGTGTCTCGTTCCCCGCTTCACCCAGACCCGTCTGGGCCGGAAGCTGCTGGCCGGCGCCTTCCGGGGGACTTCCCCGGCCCTGCGGGCGCACCTTCCGCGCCTGATCGGGGGAGCGGGGTTCATCGTCGCTACCCGCCTCCGCCGGCCCTGGAAGGGGAAGCCGGGGAACCGGGAACTGATGGAGGCGTTTATCCGGGTCCTGGCCGGGCTTCCCCTGGAGGAAGTGGAAGCGGCGGCGTCCGGCCTTCCCGGCCGCTCCGGGCCCTGGCGGAGCGCCCTGGGGCGGCTGGAGATGCCCGTTTTCCTCCTGACCGCCTCCATCGAACCGGTGGCCCGGGCGTACGGATCGGTCGCCGGGCCCACCGGGCCGATCTTCTCGGGGTGGAAAGGCACGCCCCTGCGCGTCCGCCGCGGCCTGGTCGCCGACGCCGACTGGGAGGAGTGCCTGCTCGAACCCGCCGACAAGAAGCGGTGGCTGGAAGCCCGGATGGCCGCGGGCGGCTACCGCCGGCCCCTGATCATCGGCCACGGCCGCGACGAAGAAGCCATGGCCGCCCTGGCCGCCCGGGCCGGGGGCGGGTCGATCGCGGTCAAGCGCTGGGGGAGCGATCCATCCGGTTTCGGGATCGTTCTCGGCACCGGCGCCTGGCGGGCGCTGGCGCGCGCCCTCGGGGGCGGCGAGCCCCCCCGGGAGCCCTGAGCCGGCTAGGGCTGGAAGCCGTTGCGGTTCAGAACCTCGGCGGCTTCGGCCGCTTCGGGGGTTCCCGGGTAGCGGGAGACGATCTCCCGCAGCGCCCCCGCTCCCTGGGCCCGGTAACGGTCCCGGTTGACCGCCTCGTTCTCCGTCTCTCCGGCCTTGAACGCCGCCGCCGCCAGTGCCAGCGAGGCCCGGACCCAGTGTCGGCTGCGCGGCCAGTTCCGGCGGATACGTTCGTAGACGGGGACAGCGACGCTTCCCCCCAGCATCTCCGCTTCCCGGAAGAGCGCCCGCACCGCCCATTCGCTGGCGGGCCAGTTGAGGGCGATCCCGTCCAGGCTTTCGACCGCTTCCGCGGTCTTTCCCTGTTTGTGCAGCAGTTCCGCCCGGCGCAGCCGCGCCTGCATGGCCACGTTGGTGGCCGGGTGGGCGCGGATGACGTTGCCGGTCACTTCCGCGGCGAACCCGGGATCTTCCTCGGACAGGGCGTCGTCGATCAGACCTTCCAGCGCTTGATCGACGGTCGTGCCCTTGAAACCGCACTGATCGTCGAAGAAGCCGTCGATTCCGAACGAAGCGACGATCTCGCTGTAGATGCCGATCGCGGAAGCGGGATCTTCCAGGGCGGACATCCCCCGCGCCTGCAGAAGCTTGGCCAGCGCCGCGGTTTCGGGGAGCTTCACCACCGCTTCCTGCCAGGCGGCCACGGCCGGTTCCCAGATCCCCGCTTCGGAAAAGCTGCGGCCCATGAGAACGGCGGCCTCCCCCGCTTTTTCCGGGTAATGATCGATGACTTCCCGGAACCAGGAGCGTCCGGCCGCTTCCTCCCCGGGGGCGTGAAAGGCGTAGAGTTTCCCCAGCCGGATCCTGGCCTCGGCGGCGACGGCCGGGTAGGCGGCGGCGGCGCGGTAGGCCTCGTCCGCCTTGTCGAAAAAACCGCTCCGGGAACCCGTGTCGTCTCCGCCGGAGGCTTTCTCCCGCTCCAGGTGGAGGGCCAGGTAGGCGTCTCCGACGATCAGCCAGGCCCGCTGGCATTGCGCCGATCCCGGGCTCCCGTCGATCACGGCCCGGTAGGTTTCGATGGCTTTTTCCTTCTGCCCCACCTGCAGGTAGTAGTTGCCCAGGTAGTAGCTTTCGACGAGGGTGGGGTGGGCGAGATCGGCCCGGGAAACGGTCGCCGCCGCCGGGAGCAGGAGCGCCGCCGCGGTCAACAGTCGTTTCATGTTAGTTCCTCCGGCTTCGGTATCGGTTCAGGCTTTTCTCCAGACCTCGGACCGGTGTTCTTCGCTGTTTTCCCGGTCCCGTGCCCGGCGCAGGCGGGCGTCGACCTCGGTCAGGGTCCGGTAGATGACTCCGGCCGCTTCCCCCCTGACCCGGGCGCCGGCGGCGCCGGCATGGCCGCCCCCTCCCAGGAGCTTGGCCACTTCGGCGACGTTGACCAGGCCCTGGGAACGGAGTTCGATAAGAATTTTCCCCGGCTCGTATTCGAGAAAGAGAATCCCCACCTCGATCCCGCGCACGGTCAGGAGGTAGACCGGCAGCGCGGGGAGCTCGTCCAGCCGCGGAGTGAAGCGGCGGTAGAGGTCGTGGTGGATGACCGAGTAGGCGATCTTGCCCTCGTACCCCACCTGGGCGGTGAGCAGGGCGATCCCGGCCAGGCGCATGAAGGCGCTGCTGCGGTCGAGCGCGAGCTTGCGGTGAACCTCGTAGGGCTGGACCCCGGCGGCCAGGAGCCTTCCGGCTTTTTCGTGGGTGCGCTGCGTCGTCCCCGGATAGTTGAAGTTCCCGGTGTCGGTGACGATGGCGACGTAGAGGGGGAGGGCGAGGTCCAGGGTCAGCTCCACCTCCAGGGCGTCGAGGATGTTCATGATCAGCGCCCCGGTGGACGAGGCTCCGGGGATGACGTAGTTGAGGGTTCCGAAGAAGCGGTTGGTCGAGTGGTGGTCGACCACGATCAGGGGCTGGGGCAGCGAGACGATCTTAGCGCCCAGGTTGCCGGCCCGGTCGGCTCCGGCGCAGTCGATCATGATGAAAAGGTCGGCTTCCTCCAGGATCCGGTCGTCGTGCCGGGGATCGTAGCGGATGATTTCGTTGTCGCCGGCCAGGATGAAACGGAGCCCGTAGGGGATGTGCGAGGGGATGATGGCCCAGGTTTTTTTTCCTACGGCCTTGAGGGCCCGCAGCAGGGCCAAGGTCGATCCGACCGCGTCGCCGTCCGGCTGGATGTGGGAAGTGAGCACGATCCGCTCGGCCCGGTCGATGAGTTCGACGATGGGAGCGATTTCCGGGTCCGTCACCGCTGTTCCTCCCGGAAGTCGCGCCAGACGGCGTTGTCGACGCGGATGACCGCCAGCCCGGGGTCGAAGACCAGGGAAAGCGTGCCCGGATCGACGACGGAATCGATGTAGACCAGCTCGTGCACGGGGGCGGCGACCCGGCCGGGGCGGACCGTGGTCCGGGAGGTGGGGAGGCCGAGGACGGCGACCGCTTCCTCGATGGACATGCCGCCCCGCAGATCTTCCAGAGCCCCCCGGCCGCCGGGGCGCACGTCCCCGCCCCCGGCGCAGCCGATCCCGAGAAGGACCAGCCCCGCTGCGCCCAGAACCATCGCCCCGCTTTTCTTCGTCATTCGTGCCCCTTCTTTTCGCCGTCCGTCCGCCCCGGGTCCGGGCCCCCGGCGGCCTACCCAGTATAGCAGGGTAGGGCGGGAGAAAAAAGAGAGCCGGCGCCCGGAGGCGCCGGCTCTGGAGGTGAAACGACCGGGACTCAGAAGTAGAAGGCCACTCCGGCCCGGACCTGCATGTGGTCGAACTTGATCTCTTCCTTGTCGCCCGAGGGCTTGAATTTTAAGTCGGGGCGCATCCAGACGTAGCGGAACTCGCCCCGGATCGCGATCTGCGGGCTCAGGAAGAGCTCGGCTCCGCCGCAGCCGTGGTAGGTGAAGCTGTCCTCGAGTTCGAAGACGTCGTCATCGGGACCGTCGTACTCGTTGAAGCTCCAGCCCCCGCCGCCGCCGACGTAGAGGTACAGGACCTCGGCGACCGTTCCCCCCAGCCGGAGGGTTCCGGCCACGGGGATGAACTGGAATTTCATATCGCTGGAGAACTTGCTCTCGGGCTTGAAGTAATCGGCCCCGAGATCGAGCTTGACGAAGTTCCCCAGGCAGAAGACCAGCGACCCGCCGCCGCCGAAGACGTTGTCGGGCTCGTTCCCGCTGCCGAAATCGTCGTCGTTGAAGTTGAAGGCATACAGGCCGTGGGCTTCCAGGCCTACTTTGGGCGTCTGGGCGCCGGCCGTACCGGCCACTAAGCAGACCGCGGCCAGCGCGAAAATACCGGCAATGATCGTCCTCATGTCGACCTCCCTGTTGCGGTTTCCCGGGCGGTCCCCGGGCTACTTGGGTTTAAAAATAAAACGCCAGTCCCAGGCGGGCTTCCATGTGGTCGAAGTTGAGGTCCTTGTGCTCGAGGTCGAAATCCAGGTTTTTGAGATCGGCCCGCAGCCAGGTGTAGCGGTACTGCGCCTGGAGCGCGAGGTTGTCGGTGAGGAAGAACTCCAGCATGCCGTAGGCGAACCAGACGATGCCGTCCTTGAGGTCGGAACCGTCGCCGTGCTTGAGGTGGTTGAACGACCACCCGGTGCCCCCTCCCATGAAGAGGTAGAAGCCCTCGGTGATGAACCCGCCGACTCCGGCCCCGATGGTGACGGGTATGAATTCGGCCCTGAGATCGTCGGGGGCGTATTGGCAGCCCCGGACCTTGGGACCGTAGTAGTCCGCGCCGGCGTCGATCCGGAAATAGGGGCAGATTTTCCAGGCCAGGGACGCGCCGCCGCCGAACTCCTCGTTGGTGGAAATGTCGGCGTTGCTGTACTCGAACGTGTACAGCCCGTGGGCTTCGACCCCGACTTGGGCGGGAACGCTCCCGGCGGCGAAAACCAGCAGCCCCGCGGCCAGTACGGTTACGGCAAGATTCCTCATCATAAACCTCCAGCGCGGTTGATGATCACGCTCAAAGCATAGCGAACCGGCCCCGAAGTGTCAACACTTCGCTGGGACCCCGCCGCCGCGACGGGAACGGCCCCCGGGCGCGCTCGAAGCCGCCAGGGCCGAGCCGGCCGCGACCAGGGAGAAGGCGGCGCCGCAGAGCAGGATCCGGTTCCAGCTCTGACGCAGCAGCGCTTCCGGCCGGAAACTGACCGTGCTCCACCAGTGGAGCCGGTAGTTGGCCGGCGTGATGGGCAGGTAGGCCCGCATCAGGAAAAGCTGAACCGCGGCCGCAAAGACGAGGAAGCCCGGCCTGAGGTAGATCGCCCGCCGGCGTTCGACCGCCTGCGCCGCCAGGAGGACGACGGCGGGAAAGGCCGTGAACAGGATCCGGCAGCGGTCGGCCCCGCCCACCGCGGTGAAGAGGACGCAGGCGCCGAGATACAACGCCGCGCCGGGGTTGGCGGCCAGGCAGCGCCCGGCGCCGCGGGGGTCGAGGATGACGAGGAAAAGTCCCACGCCGAAGACGTTGAAGGCGGCATGGACCATCCGGGGCCAGTAGAGGAAAAAAAGACGGCCGAAATAGACGGCGTGGCCGGCGTAGTCGAACCCGCGGTTGACCGCCGGGATCAGCGCCCGCAGGGCGACCGCCGCCGCCACGGGGAGGGCTCCCAGGGCCAGGCCCCGGAGGAGGATGGGGCCGTCGACGAGTTTGCCCGGAGTTTTGCGGAAAAAGTACCAGGCGCCGAGCAGGGCCACGAAGTATTCCCGCGAGAGGGCGCCGGCCAGGAGAAAAACCAGGAACCAGCCGTCGCGTTTCCGCGCCATGGCCCAGAAGGCTCCCGCCACCGCCAGGTAGTAGGTGGCGTCGATATGGATGGGGTTGTAGAGGGCGAAGCGGAGGTTGACCCAGGAAGTGAGAAAGAGTCCGGTCCCGAAGCCGGCGGCCCCCGGCCCCAGGCCGCGGGCGCGGAGAAAGGCGAAGAGGAGGGCGGCGGCGGCGGTTTCGGCTCCCACGGTGTAGACGGTGTACACCCCCAGGGCCGGCCCGGGGACGAAGTGGAGGACCCAGGCGGGAAAGATCCGGAAAGCGTAGGGCGCGGTCAGGGTCCGGTCCGCCCCCCCCCAGGGGGACTCGGTCATGGCCCGGTAAAAAGCGCCGTCGTACCCGACCGTCTGCACCGGGGTCAGGACCCGGAGGGCCAGGGCCATCGCCAGGGACGCCGCGCCCGCCGCCAGCCAGCCCGGAAGCCTCACGTTCCGGCTCCGGCGAGGCGGTAGCGGCCGCCCTCCCGCTCGACCCGGAAGGGCCGGCCGAAGGCCTCCTCCAGGATCGGGGCGGCCAGGGTCTCGTCCGGGCTCCCCGCGGCCAGGATTGTGCCGGCGCGCAGGATCAGGACCCGGTTGATTTCGGGGACGATCTCCTCGACGTGGTGGGTGACTAGAAGCAGGGTGGGGGCGCTCCCCCCCCGCAGGATTCTCCTCAGGTCCTCCAGAAAAAACTCCCGGGCGGCGGGATCGAGCCCGGCGCACGGTTCGTCCAGGACCAGAAGGAGGGGCTCGGCCACCAGGGCCCGCGCCACCAGGACTCTCTGGCGTTCGCCCTGGGAAAGATGCCCGACCGGCCGCTGCTCCAATCCGGCGCAGCCGACCTCGCCCAGGACGGCCCGCGCCCGCCCGACCTCGGCGGCGCTGAAGGCGCGGTATACCCCCAGGGTCGCTTCCAGGCCCGAAAGCACCGTCTCCAGCGCGGTATCGGCTCCCCGCAACCTGGTTTCCAGGGAATGGCTCACCCACCCGATCAGACGCCGCAGGCGCCGGAGGTCGCAGCGCCCGAACTCCCGGCCCAGGACCGACACCCGCCCGCGGGTGGGCCACTCGTAACCGGTGACCACCTTGAGCAGGGAGGTTTTCCCGGCGCCGTTGGCGCCCAGGAGTGCCCAGTGTTCGCCGCGGGCGATCGCCCAGCTCAGGGAGGAGAGGATCACCGTCCGGTTGCGTTCCAGACGGACGTCCTCGAGTTCGATGATGTTCGGCGCTCCGGCCTGTGCTACCATGTGCCGCCTCCCTCGCCCGGCCATGATACGTCGGTCGGGGCGCGGGACGCAAAAAAATACGCCGTGGACAAAATCGGAGAAAAGACGCTTTTTCGGGGGTCCTGGCTCTCCCTGCGGAATTTGACCTACCGGACCGCGGCCGGCAGCCGCCTCGAATGGGAGATCATCGTCCGCAGCCGGGAGGAGACGGTCGTGGTCGTGCTGGCCCGCCTGCGCCCCTCGGGCCGGTACCTGCTCATCCGCCAGTTCCGTCCCGGGGTTCAGGCCCGGGTCATCGCCCTTCCCGCCGGCTGCGTCGCCCCCGGGCGCGACATCCGCCTCCAGGCCGAGGCGGAACTGAAGGAAGAGACCGGATATTCGGGAACGATCGTCTCGGTCTCCCCGCGTCTGAAGATCAACCCCGCCGTGCTCGATTGCGACCTGTACCTGGTGGAGATGGAGGTGGACGAAACCGCGCCCGAGAACCTGGAGCCCCGCCAGGAGCTGGAGCCCGAGGAGGAGATCGAGGTTTTCCCGGTCGAGCCCGCCCGCATCCGGGAATTTCTCCGGGCCCAGGCCGCCGCCGGCTGCGAAATCGCCTCGGCCTGCTGGCTTATCTTCGAAACCGGTCCGGGTCCGGCGTCCGCCGGCGGTTGAGCCGGTTCAAAATCCGGTTTCGCCCGGCACCGAGAAGAACAGTTTTTCCCGGACGGGAAGCGCGCCCTCGGCCAGTGCCACCCCGTTGTGGTCCTGGAGCCGGTAGCGCCTCGCCCCGGAAGGAGAACGGGAGATCCAGAGCCCGATGTCGTCGAGGGGATAGGGGGTGGGGTTGGTGAACGTGACCACCAGGCAATCGCCCTCGCGCGCGCTCTCCACGCGCAGTTTTTCCCGGGCCAGCCACCACCGGCTCAAGGTGGAAAGAGTGGTGCACCAGGTGTTTTCGGAGAGGATGATTTCGAAAAATTCCTCCAGGATCTGGAGGTTTTCCGGCTTGGAGACGCTTCCGATGTAGGTGTGGTAGACGAAGACGCCGTTGAGGGAATGGATGCGGCGGAAGATCCGAACCCCCTTGTCGAACTTCTGCAGGGGGTTGACCTGGTCGGTGAACTCCAGGAGCCGGTAGCCGGAGGGGTGGTAGGGGTAGAGGACCCCCTCGGTCAACGGCCGGCGCAGGAGGCTGGAGAAAGTCCGCGGCGGGGAGAGGGTGCTGGAGGAGTAGAGGAAGTCGCAGATCTCCAGGATCCGGAACGTGTCCGGGGTGGTGACGAATTCCGGAGCCCGGAAACCGACGGGGAAGAAACCGAGCTCGGCCAGGGCGTTGTGCCCCTGCTCGATCCGTTCGCGCTGCTCGTCGTACGGCAGTTCGAAGAGTTCTCCGCCCTCCGGGGCGCCCCGGGCGAGGTCGGGGCCGTAGGTGTGGTACGTTCCCTCCTGGGCGATTTCGTGGCCTTCCTCGGTCAGGCTGCGGAGTTCGGCCAGGACCTGGGGGGCGTCCTTGACGGGGTAGGTGTCGATATAGTCGGGGATGACGAAAAAGACCCCGGGAATTCCGTGTTTGCGCAGGAAGAGGCGGAGGATGGCGATATCCTCGGGCGGGGTGGTGGCTTCGATGTCGCAGTTGGTGAAGACGCTGGCCGATTGAAAGCCGTGGGGGTAGATGTCCAGGGAGAGATAGCGGTTGCGGATGAAGAGCATGGGGGGGCCGTAGATATAGTCGCGGGCCAGGGAAAAGTAATTGAAGAGAACGTAGATCGCCCCCGCCAGGAGCAGCAGTCCGGCCAGCAGGGCCGCCCGTTTTTTTATTTTCCAGGACATGGTCGGGGAGGCGTCGGCTCCGGCGCGGGGCTCGGCGTCGCGGCCGGCCCGGCCGGAACCGGCGTCGGGGGCGGGTAGATCCGCCCGTTCCAGATTTCGGTGAAATAATCGCCGAAGAACGCCACCGCGGCGGGATCGGTGATCATCAGGCTGCTTTCGTTGCGGACCTCCAGGGCCTGGTACCCCCAGTTGGCCGAACCCACCAGGGCCGTCTGATCCGCCAGCACCAGCTTGGCGTGGGTGGTGACGTCCTCGCGGTCGAACCGGACGTCAACGCCGCCTTTTTTCAGCAGCTCGGCGGTCTCGCGGTTGAGGCGGTTCAGTCCCTGGTTGTAGTCGCTGAGATCGAGGATCACCCGGACGTCCAACCCCTTGCCGGCCGCGAGGATGAGGGCGTCGATCAGGGCGTTGGCCTTGGAATCCGGATAGCTGCGCGAATAGTTCATGCCGTAGACCATGACCCAGACCCGTTGCCGGGCGCCGGCGATCATCTTCTCCAGGACGGGGAAGTGCCCGCGGTTGACCACCGTCGCCGCGCCGGGGATCTCGACCGCCTCCAGTACGGGCTCGGCCTCGCTGTTCTTCCAAAGCTGTTCGAAGTAGCGCGCGAAGAACTCTCCCACCGCCGGGCTCTCGACCAGGACGTTGGTCTCGTTGTTGTTGTCCATGGAGTTGGCCGAAAGGTTGGTGGACCCGAGGAGGACCCGGCGACGGTCGGCGACGAACAGTTTGTTGTGCAGCTGCTTGCGGGGGGTGTCGAGACGGGTCTCGATGCCGAAACGGTTCAGATAGCCCTCGCTGGTGCGGTTGAAGGAGATCTTGTCTTCGATCAGGCCCCGCACCGCCACCCCGCGCCCGACCGCTTCCCGGAGCGCATCCTGGACTTTTTTCACCTGGGGGTCGTAGTGGAATTCGAGCTGGATGAAGTCGATGGACGTCCGCGCCGAGGCGATCAGCTCCAGGAGGACGGGGAGATAGTCGCGGTTGACCACCGGGACGATCGTCTCGGCCCCCCCGCAGAGAACCGCCGGGGAAAAGAACAGCAAGCTCGCCAGCAGGATACCGAGGGCGATCCTCATCAACGGCCGTTTCTCCTTGCGGGGAATCCCCCGCCGGTCAGTCGCAAAAACGGAACTTGACGATGGTCCAGAACGCGACAAAACCGTCTTTCCAGGTGATTTTCTTGCCCTCTTCGTAGGTGCGTCCGAAATAGGAGATCGGCACCTCGTAGAGGCGGTAACCGCGTTTCACCATCTTGGCGGTGATCTCGGGTTCGATCCCGAACCGTTCCGACCGGAGTTCGACCCCGGTCAGGACGTCCCGGCGAAAAACCTTGTAACAGGTCTCCATGTCGTTGAGGTTGATGTTGTAGAGAATATTGGTGAGCAGCGTCAGGAGCTTGTTGGCGACATAGTGCCAGAAGTAAAGGACCCGGTGCGGACCGCCCAGGAACCGGGCTCCGTAGACCACGTCGGCGACCCCGTCCATGATGGGTCGGCAGAGCTTCCGGTACTCCCCGGGGTCGTATTCCAGGTCGGCGTCCTGGACGATGACGATATCCCCCCGGGCCTCGGCGAAACCGCGCCGGATGGCGGCGCCCTTTCCCCGGTTGCGCTCCTGGACGAAGACCCGGACCTTCTCGTCCTCGAGAGCCTCCAGCAGCGCGGGGGTGCCGTCGGAGGAGCCGTCGTCGACCACCACGATTTCGGTGACCAGGTCCTGGGCTTTGACCCGGGCGATGATATCGAGGAGGGTCTTCTCCTCGTTGTAAACCGGGATAACGACGCTGACCGACATCATGGGAACACCTCGGGTTGAGCGGCGGGCTTCTTCCCCCTGACAAACAGGGAAGCTAGCATCGCCAGGTCTTTCCTGTCAACTTCTCCCGTCGCCGCCAGCACCGCCGCCGCCGCCCCCCCCAGGGCGGGAAGAACGACGAGGAGGAGCCAGCCCCGGGGGGCGATCGCGGCGGCTCCCCCCCCGGCGACGGCGGCCGCCAGGAGCGTCCTGCGAGCCGTCGCCCATCCCGCGGGGTTCCCCAGCCTCCGTCCGGCGGCCGCCCAGGCCGCCCCCAGGCCGCCGGCGCAGGCCAGGGCGGTGGCGGCCGCCGCCCCCAGGGTCCCCCGGGCCGGAACCAGGAGGGCGCAGAGCGCCGTGTCCGCGGCCAGGGTTCCCCCGACCAGGATGAAGGCGGTCCAGGGGGCTCCGTCGGCGGCCAGGGCGCTGGCCAGAAGAAAGAGGAAGGCCAGGGCGGTCTGTCCGAAGACCAGCACCCGCAGCGGCGCGCCCGCGGGAAGGCTGTCGGTCCCGTAGACCCAGGCCGCGAGCCCGTCCGCGGCGGCGCCGATCAAAGCCGCGGCGGGCAGGGAGAGAATCAATCCCCAGCGGACCCAGGTGCGCAGGGTCCTGCGGACGGCTTCCCGGTCGCGGGACCGGGCGGCGATGGTGGGGAAGAGCGTCAGGCTGAGGGCGTAGAGGAGCATGTAGGGTATCCGGGCGAACTGTTGGGCGCAGGTGTAGTACCCGGCGGCCGGCCCCGGGTCCGGGGCCAGGGCCCTGACGAAATAAAGGTCGGCGTGCTGGATCAGGCTCACGGTGAAGGAGAAGAGGACCACGGGCGCGGCGAACGCGACCAGCTTCCCCGCCGGGAACGGCCCCCCGGAGCCGTCCGGGGCCGGGGCGAGGAACCCGGCGAGAACGGTGGCGCAGGCCACCGCTCCCAGGTACCCGCCGATCGCCCCGTAGACCTTCAGGGAGAAGATCAGGGCGAAGAGCAGGGCCACTTTGAGCAGGGAATAGATCATGGAGACGGCGGCTTCCCGGGAGAAGAGCCGAAACCCGTTGAGGACCCCCCGGAAGACCGAGTAGAGGCCGAAGAGGGGAAGAAAGAAAGCGCTGAGGCGGATGTAGCCGGCCAGGGCGGGGTCGTGCCAGAAACGGCTCAGGATCGGGGCGAGAAACCAGACGGCCGCTCCCAGAGCCAGGCCCAGGAAAAGCTGGATGCGGAGGGCGGCGTCCCGGACGGCGCGGGCCCGGTCGGGAGTCTCCGCGATATACCGGGCGACCGCGCGGTTGACGCCGGTGGCCAGAAAAATCCGGTAGTTGGTGAGGAGGGAGAGGAGGATGCCGAACACGCCGTACAGTTCCAGGCCCAGCACCCGCTTGGAGCCGACGTGGATGACCCAGCCGCTGGCGACGAAGGCCGCTTCGGCGGCCAGGAGCAGGAACGTTCCCCGAGCCGCGGTCATGGCCGTTCGAGCAGGCCGTCGATCGTGCGGCGGTAACTGTCGGCGACGGCGCCGATATCGAACGGCCGGGCGCTGGCGGCCGCTCCCGCCCGCATCCGTTCCAGCTCCCGGGGGCGTTCCAGGAGATAGCGCAGCCGGTCCCCGATTTCGCCGGGCCCGGCGCAGACGTAGCCGTTGACTCCTTCCTCGATCAGGGGGGCGACGGCCTCGGTGGCGGTGGAGAGGATGGGGATGCCCGCGGCCAGGGCTTCCAGGGCGGCCCGGGAATAGCCCAGGACCGAGACCGAGGAACGGTAGGGGAAGACCAGCAGCGAGCAGCTGCGCAGCCAGGGCCCGGTATCGGGCACGTACCCCTGGAAGAGCACGTCTTCCCGGCCCCGGGCGCGCCGGCGCAGACTTCCCTCCAGGGGGCCCTCGCCGTGAATGAGGAGCTGGGCGTTGGCAGGCGCGACCCGGATGAACTCCTCCAGGAGGAGGTCGGGGCCCTTATGCGCCTCCAGGTGCCCGAAGTAGCCGACCCTGATGGTATCTCCCGGCGCGCTCGCGCCTTCGCTCCCGCTCGCCTTCGCGTCGGTTTCGACGCCGGCGGGGATGAAGACCGTCTTCCCGGGGAAGAGTTTTTCCCAGTCGTCGCGCAGAGGAGGGGTGGTGCAGACGACGGCGTCGGGGGAGGGGGTCATGGCGCCCAGAAGCCGGAACCGGCGTCGCGACATGGTGGTGTACTGGGTGAGCAGGACCGGCGCCGGGAGCCGGCCGGTTGCCGCCCGGAAGACCTCCCAGTAGGGAAGCAGGTACTGGGGTCTCCAGAAGCCGGAGCCGAAGACGACCGCGTCGGGTTTCCAGCGCCGCACCGCCCTTCCCGCGGACCAGGGGAAGGCGCCTCCCAGCCGTCGGATTTCGTATCCCCGGTACTGTTCGCTCCGGAGGGCCCGCGGCGAATAGAGGGAGGTGAAGACCCCGACCCGGTAGGTCCGGGCCAGGCGCCCGACCAGGTCGTGGACGAAGGTGAGAATACCGGAGATCCGGGGCATGGGGCGGTAGTATTTGACCACGTAGGCCAGCCGGGCCGGGGCCGCGGGCGCGGAGATGGCGTCGTCGACCACGCGCGTCACTCCCGGTCCGGCGGCGAGCCCAATTCCATCTTCCGGATCCGGTACAGCCCCTCTTCGGTCAGCTTCCGGTTGGCGGCGATGGTGTCGGCCAGCAGCCCGATGACCAGGACCTGGAAACCGACGATGAGGAAGATGGCGGCGAAGATGAGGGATTGGATGTGCCCCTTCCCCTGGCCGACCAGGTAGAAATAGATGAACCGGCCCGCCAGGATTCCCCCCGCGAGCATGACCAGGCTCCCGATGGCGCTGAAGACCTTGAGGGGTTCGTACATGGTGTAGATCCGCAGGAGGGTGGCCAGGGAGCGCTTGACGTAGTCGCCGATGCCCCGGAAGAGCCGGCTGGGGCGGGTGGGGGAGTTGGTCCGGACGGGAACGTGGGCCACCGAGAGGCTGCCCTTGCCGGCCTGGATCAGGGTTTCCAGGGTATAGGAGAAGTCGGAGACGACGTTGAGGCGCAGGGCGGCTTCGCGGTTGTAGGCGCGGAAGCCGCTGGCGGCGTCGGGCACCTGCAGGCCCGAAAGCTTGCGCACCGCCCAGCTCCCCGCTTTCTGCAGGACCTTCTTGATCGGGGAGAAGTGCGCGATCTCCGCGACCTGCCGGTCCCCCACCACCATATCGGCCCGGTTCTCCAGAATGGGCCGGATCAAGGCGGGAATATACTCGCCCCGGTATTGGTTGTCGGCGTCGGTGTTGACGACGATGTCGGCCCCGAGTTTGAGGGCGGCACCGATCCCGGCCATGAAAGCCCGGGCCAGCCCCTTGCTCTCGGCCAGGGAGACGACGTGGTCGGCCCCGGCGCCCAGCGCCTCCTCCACGGTCCGGTCGGTGGAACCGTCGTTGACGATCAGGACCTCGACCGTCTCGATCCCCGCGATGGAACGGGGGATATCCCTGACGGTGGCGGCGATGGTTTTCTCTTCGTTCAGACAGGGAACCTGTACGATCAGCTTCATGTTTTTCTCCATCCGGCCGCACAGACGGCGCCGACTTCAACAAGTATTTTATAATACCGGGCGATCTGCTACCATGCCTGATAATGATTACCGGTTTCGGCAACCTTAATCCCCAGAATATCATACCTCCCCGGGTATTCAAGCTGGCTTGGCCGCTGATGCTGGGGATGATGTCCCAAGTCATTCTCAACATCTCCGACGCGGCCATGGTCGGCCACCTGGAACCGATCAGCGCCCGGGCCCTGGCCGCGACCGGGCTGGGTTCGATGGTCTTCATGGTCCTGGCGGTCACCTTCGAAGCTCTGGGAATCGGCACCCAGATCCTGGTCAGCCGGCGCTGGGGGGAGAAGTCCTACGAGGCGGCGGGCAAGGTGCTGTTCAACTCGCTTCTGCTCACCGCCCCCATCGGCCTGGTGCTCTCCGGTCTGGCCATCTCCCAGGTCCTGCCTTTCGTGGGGCTTTTGGTCCGGGACGACCAGGTCCGGCACCTGGTCAGCGTCTATGTGCGCATCCGCTTCATCAGCCTCTTCTTCTACCTGACCATGGCCTCGTTCCGGGGGTATTTCGACGGGGTGGGAAAGACCCGGATCCGGATGGAGTCGATGATCATCGTGGTCGTGCTCAACATCTTCTTGAACTATTTGCTCATCTACGGAAAATGGATCTTCCCCCGGCTGGAGGTGGCCGGGGCGGCCCTGGCTTCCACCATCGCGGTCGTGAGCGGCTCCGCCTATATCCTGATCTGCGCTTTCCGCGACACCAACCTGCGGTATTGCCGGTTTTTTTCGCCCCGGCACCTGTGCTGGGACTGGATGAAACGGATCGTGTATTTCTCCTTTCCCCGGGGGGTGAGGATGTTCCTCACCTTCAGCGCCTTCCTCCTCCTCTTCAAGATCGTGGGGATGGTCAAGAACGACGTGGTTTCGCTGGCCGCTTCCAACGTCCTGCTCACCATCCTCTCCTTCTCCTTCATGCCCGGGGTCGGGATCGGGATCGCCGGAGCCACCCTGATCGGCCAGTCGCTGGGGGCCCGCAAGTACGCGGCGGCCCGCAGTTACGGCTGGGGGTCGGCCCGCTTCGGCATGGGGTTCACCGGTCTGGTCGGGTTGGGGTTCATCGTCTTCGCCGGCCCCATCATTTCCGTCTTCACCGACGATCCCGGGGTGGCGGACCTGGCCTATTGGCCGCTGATCGTCCTGGGGCTGACCCAGGTCTTCCTGGGGGCGGGGACGGTTCTCTCCCAATGCCTGGACGGGGCCGGGGACACCCACTGGGTGATGCGGGCCGAACTGTTGATCTACTGGCTTTTTCTCATCCCCGCCGCCTACCTGGCCACGGTGGTCATGGGCTGGGGGATCGTGGGGGGCTGGGCGGCGTTCGGGGTGATGACCGTGGTCTATTCCCTGACCATGGCCTTGAAGTTTTCTACGGAGAAGTGGATGAAAATCGCCGCCTGACGGCGGGGGCGGGTTGAATAAAAATTCCTTCCCTCCGTCAAAGCAGGTGAGCGGCGAACCGCCGGATCACACGGAAACCCGAACCTTCACGAGGAGGACGAAGCATGAGATCAGCAGCGGTAACAGCGGCCGTGGTGTTGGCGGCTTCGGCGATTTGCGCCGGAGTCCGGGCCGACCCGGGGGAAGCGGCTTCCCCGAGGGTCGCCGTTTTCGTACAGAACCGGGGCGGCGCGGACCTCGACTCCCGGATCGATTCCTTCCGGGACATGCTCCTGGCCCGGCTCGCGGGAGAAGGGCTGACCGTGATCAGCCGTCAGGACGCCATCGACCGCTTCAAGTCCTCCGGCGCCGACCAGGCGCTGGAGCGGGTCGAGGCCCTGGCCCAGGGCGAACTGACCCTGGACGACGCCTCCGCCCTGAGGCTGGCCCAGATGCTCGACGCCGATTACCTGGCGGTGGCTTCTCTCGATTCCCTGGGCAACCGCACCACCAGCGCCGCCGCTTTCGGGGTGGCCAACCAGGTCGAGGAGTACACCCTCCGGCTTTCCCTGCGCATGCTGGACGCCGGCCGGGGGACGGCGGTGATCGGGGATTCGGTGGCGGTTACGGAAAAGATCCCCGCCACCGACAGCCTGCGGATCGAGGACAACGGGGAGTATCTCAACTCCCTGCTCTCGGACGGCGCCGAGCGCCTGGCCGCGAACATCGGGGCCCAGGCCCGGACGCTGGCTCCGCAGGCGCCTCCGGGGGCGGTTCCCTTCACCCTCGCCCTCAACGGGGTGGACGGGGCCACGGTGGAACTGGACGGGATGGTCATCGGCTCGGCCGGACAGGTCCCGACCCGGTACGCGGCGGCGCCGGGGATCCATTTCATCCGCATCACCCGCGATTGGTTCGAGCCCTGGGCCCGGAGGATCAACGTCTACGACGGCCAGACCCTGACCATCACCATGGAGCTGTCGGACGCGGGGCTGGCCCGCTACAAGGACCTGGAAGGGTTCAAGCAGGCCATGGCCGAATCCCAGGCCGGCATCGATATCGCCCGGGAACAGAGCGAAGCCGACGCCTACGCCAAGAAGCAGTTGGCCGAGGGCGAAAAGAAGCGCCTGGAAGAGAGCTACGAACGGATCGACACCTCCAACGTCACCGATTACTCGGTGGGAGACAATACCCCGCGGGTGATCGTGGAAGAGAAGAAGGAGCAGTAGGATGAAGAAGTTGTTCGCGGTATCCCTGGCGGTCCTGGCGGGAGCGGCTCTGGCCCTGCCCGCGCTCGGCCAGGAAAGCCCGGGGAAGAAAGATACCATCTTCGTCGGCCGGGTCAAGGTTCAGCCGTCGGTGACGGAACTGGCGGCCCGGGAAGGATACGGGGTCGACCTGCGCCGGATCGCCGATTCCCTGGAGACCCAGTTTCTCGGCGCCCTCAACGCCACCAGGCTCTTCCAGTTGGTCGACCGCTCCCGGGTGGCCGAAGTCCAGGAAGAACAGGCCTTCGGACAGGTGGCGGTGGGGACCGACGCCGCCCGGATCGGGCGGATGACCGGGGCCGCCTACGCCTTCTTCCCCGAGGTCGACGGTTTTCAGGTCAGGACCGATACCGACGTCTACGCGGGGATCGGGCGCGAGTCCGTCACCCGCCGCTACTTCCTCTCCATCCTGGTCCAGGTGGTCGACACCACCACCGGGGAGGTGCTGCCGGAATCGCCGTCGATTCAGGTGGAGCGGGTGGATTCCACCGGCATGGCCGCCCCCGGCCAGGCCACGGCCTCCGACCGGGTTCTGGTGGACATGGCCAAGGAAGCCTCGGGGCGGCTCACCCGGGACCTGCTCGGCCTGCTCAAGCCGGCCAAGGTTCTCAAGGTCAGCCAGGCCGGGGAGGGCAAGATCCAGCTTCTGATCAACCGGGGGGCCCAGGGCGGTTTCGGACCGGGCGACATGGTCACCGTCTATCATTACGAGGCGGTGACGGACGAAGAAACCGGGGAAGTCTACCGGGACAAGGTCCCGCTCTGCCGGGCGCGGATCATCCGGGGCAACGACCGCCAGAGCACGGCGCTGAGCATCGGCGACGATCTGGGCGTCACCGCCGGGTGCATCGTGGAGAAGGACGCCTCGGCCGAAGCCGGCGTCGAGATCCCCCGCGTGACCTGGTCCGGCGGGGAAGAGGACACCGGGACCGGGACCGCCCCGGTCCGGGTCAGCCCGGATACGCCGGGTTCCGGCGAACAACCGTTACAGTGGTAAACCATAGAGGAGGCGGAACATGAAGAAGGGCATAGCAATCTCGACCGTGGCCGCCCTGGCCTCAGTCCTGGCCGCCGGGCTTCTCTCCGGCTGCTCCTCCAGCGCGGGGATCTCGGGGTCGGTGACCGCGACCGAAGTCGCGCCGGGGGTGTACGAGTACAGCGAATTCGTGGTCGTCAACAACCCCAGCCTGGCGGATGACATCCAGATCGTCAAAATGTATACTGACTTCGTGGGCGACCTGATGCGGGCGACCGTGACCCTGGTCTCCAAGGAGAGCGACACCCAGAGCGTGCTCTACAATTTTTCCTGGTTCGACGGGCAGGGAGTCGAACTCGACGCCGGATCGACCCCGTGGTTGAACCTGGTGCTCTACGGCAACGACGCCGTCACCGTCCAGGGCGTCGCTCCCAACCCCAGCGCGCGCACCTTCAAGCTCAAGCTCAGAACCGAGTAACGCAAGGGAGGAGATGATGAGAGTCGGCACGGCAAAACTGATTCTTCTGGGGGCGGCGGCCCTGGTCTGCGGCTGCAGCACGACCTACGAATACGGCGACGCCCAGAACGTCCCGGTCTACGACACCGACTTCGGGGCCACCGATCTGCAATCGATCGCGGATAAGATGGTGGCCTCGCTGCTCACCTTCCCCCCCATCGTCCAGGTCACCGACCAACGGCGCCCGATCATCGTGGTCGAAAGCGTCAAGAACAAGACCGGCCAGCACATCGACACCGAGGCGGTGACGGACACGATCCGGACCCGTCTGCTGCGTTCGGGGAAATTCCGGTTCCTGGACAAGAGCACGGACAACCAGACCATCGACGAGATCCGGCGCCAGCAGGAGCAGGGGCTGACCCGGCAGGACGCCGCCGCCCAGTTCGGGACCCAGGAAGCGGCCGAGTACCAGTTGACCGCCAACATCACCGAGATCTCCCAGAGCAAGGAAGAGTTCTGGAACACGAAAAAGGCGGTCTATTACAAATTCACCATGAACTTGAAGAACCTGCGGACCGGCATCCTGGAGTGGTCGGACGAAAAAGAGCTGAGCAAGCTGGAAGTCAATCCGCGGTTCGGGTACTGATCATGAAAAAAGCAGTCTGCCGCCTGTCGATCGCCGGCGCCTGTCTCCTGGGCGCCGGGGTCTCCTCCGCCCAGACGCTCCCGCCCTCGGGGTTCTCCTTCGGCGGTTTCTACGAGTACCGGGTGGAGAACGAGATCGCCGACGAGAACCTCAACTTTCAGCAGTACGGCGCCCGGATCCAGTTCCGCGACCGACGCTGGGTCGAATTCTTCGTCGACCTGGGCGGGGAAACCATCGACTGGGAGCCGGTCGAGGGAGAGACCGCCCTCTGCGCGGGCCTGGGGGCCACCTTCTGGCTGATGCGCCAGGAGTACGGCTACGGGGCCTTCGACCTGGGGATCCACGGCAGCGGCTACTACGCCGATTACCAGGATCTCGAAGCCAAGGTCGGCGGGGCCAAGACCGACGTCGGGCACTACCGGTACCTGGTCCAGGCCGCGTTCCGCTCCCGGATCACGACCTACTTCGACCTCAGCCTCCGGGGAGGGATTCTGGGGTCCTATCTCGACCCCGATCAGGGTTCCACCGAAGACGACGTTCTCCCCGCCATCGACGTCGGCTTCATCGTCAAGACCGGAGTGAGGGGGCTTTCCGCCGCCCTGGACCTGACCTACTACCAGGGGGTGGGCGGGGGCATCCACCTCGACTACTGGTTCTGAACCGGATGCTCATGACCCCGGGGCGGGCCGTCCGCGCGCGGACGTCGAACGCGGGCGGCCCGCCCGGGTGAAGAAGGGGGATGGATCTTGAAGGAGCGGGCCGGCCAGGGATGCGGGAGGATCGCGGTCCTTGCGCTCGCGGTCCTGTGGTCTTCGGGATGCGCCAGCTACACCAGCCGGATGGCATCGGCCCGACGCAGCTTCGTCGAAGGCGACTACCCCTCGGCCCTGGCCGAGATCACCGACGACGAGTGCGAAGATTCCACCGACGGCCTGCTGGCCCTGCTGGAGCGGGGGACGATCCACCAGGCGGCGGGGGAGTACGAGGCCAGCAACCGGGATTTCGAGAAGGCGTACGGGGTCTTCCGGGACTTCGACCGCCGGGCCGACGTCAGCCTCCGCGACGCCGGGAACGAGGCCGCCGCCGCCGTCACCAACGAGACCGTGCTCCCCTACAAGGGCAAGGGGTACGAGAAGCTCCTCCTCTACTGCTACAAGGCGCTCAACTACCTCATGCTCGGCGACGTCCAGGGGGCCCGGGTGGAGCGCTTCCGCTTCGACCAGCAGCGCAAGGAGGAGGCCCGGCGGCACCAGGAGGAACTGGAGGAGGCCCGCAAGGAGGCCCGGGAACAGAACGTCAACCAGGCCACCATCGACCGGACCGGCTCCGATCTGCTCCAGAGTTTCGGCCCCGAGGCCCGGGCCCGGGCCTCCCGGGGAATCAACCTCTACCTTTCGGCGTTCGGCTCCTACCTCTCCTCCATCATCTACGACATCGAGGGGGAGTTCTCCGAAGCGGCCATCGACTGCTCCCGGGTCCTGGAGCAATGCCCCGAGTTCGTCTATGCCGGGCGCGACGCCTACACCTACGGGGAGGGGAGCCGGGTGCCCCTGCCGGGAGAGGAGTTCTCCCTGGCCGAGCGGGGCGACCTGGTGGTCTTTCTCCAGTGCGGCCTGGCCCCGGTCAAACGCGAGGTGTACATCCCCATCGCGATCGACAATTTCATCGTCTCGCTGGCCTTCGCCGTCTACGACACCGTGCCCACCAAGATCGCGGGCGCCCGGGTCCTGGTGGACGGCCAGGACTGGGGGACGACCCTGCTGCTGGACGACGTCGAGGCCCAGGCCATTCAGACCCTGGTGGACGACATCCCCATCACCGTGACCCGGCAGATCGTCCGCGCCGTCATCAAGGGAACGGCGGCCAACGCCGCCGCCGACGCCAACGGCTGGGTGGGGCTCCTCTTCGACATCTACAACATGGCTTCGGAGCAGGCGGACCTGCGCAGCTGGCTGCTGCTGCCCAAGAACATCCAGGGTTTCCGGGCCTACCCCCCCCAGGGGGCCCGGAAGGTCGAGGTCCAGGTGCTGGGGCCCGCCGGCGAGGTCCTGGGCAAGACCGGCCTGGATCTGGAACTGCGTCCCGACCGCTCCCTGATCGTGGCGGTCCGGGCGATAGGCTACACCCCCGAACTGCCGGGGGGGATGACGCTGACCACCCAGTGGCGTTCCATCCCTCGGGTCCCCCTGGGGACCCGGCCCCGCCCCCGGCTCTGAGCCGGGAAAAAACGCTTCCGCCCGGGGGCGCCCCTGCTTATCCTGTGGCCGGGGCCCTTCGGGTCCCCTTTCGGAGAGGTGCCGGAGCGGTCGAACGGGGCGGTCTTGAAAACCGTTGTGCCCTTGCGGGCACCGTGGGTTCGAATCCCACCCTCTCCGCTGATTGAAATTTACGCAACCGGGATACCGGTCCTTTGCCTATGGCTTGGGACGGGGAAATTGTACAGCGATAGGCGGGTTTTCCGGGGGGGAATTGCGTTTTCGATAATCGGGCCGGCCGTTTCCCGAAGCCGGCGGCGGGAGGGGAGGGGGGCGTTTCCGTCCGGCGCCGGGCGGGATTGCTGTTGACTTTCCATGACAATTTTCGCGAAGATTATTCGAAGTCGGCGCGCGGTCGCCGATGGGAATCTGAAGCGGAAACCGGGAGGAGAGCGATGAAATTAACCCTGGCCGCCCTGGCGGCGATCCTGATCTTGCCGGGAATCAGCCCGGCGCTGGTTCTGGACTATTCCACCTATCTGGGGGGGAGCGACGACGACACGGCCTACGCCCTCGCTCTCGATTCCTTAGGCTGCATGTACCTGGCCGGGGACACTCTCTCCACCGACTTTCCCACCGCCAACGCCTTTCAGGCCTCGGCCGACACCGAACCCATCTACACCGACGCCTTCGTGACCAAGGTCGCCTCCGACGGTTCCGCCCTGATCTTCTCCACCTACCTGGGCGGGAACGCCGACGACGGCGCCCAGGGCGCTCCCGACTA